>Ga0307515_10011963_pt1 | contig 16388 bp, 17 predicted proteins | sample 17_EM_MG_FD_194513 | JGI IMG/M metagenome (GOLD analysis project Ga0307515, IMG submission 194513) | Populus trichocarpa ectomycorrhiza microbial communities from riparian zone in the Pacific Northwest, United States - 17_EM | ecosystem: Host-associated > Plants > Roots > Unclassified | place...
GTCGCCCGTGCAAGCCCAATCGCACCGTCGACATCCCGCAGCCGACGTCCGTGTTTCCGGAACCGATTCGTCTGGCCATGCGGAACGAACGACCGCTGTATCAAGGCCTCCTGCTGCTTCTGGCCGGCCCGCACCGCGTCGAAGGGGGGTGGTGGCACCGGACAACCGAGGACGGCGAACAAAGGACCCTCAACGTCGCGCGCGACTACTGGGTAGCGCTGAGCGAACACGCAAGCCTCCTGTGGGTGTTCCAGACGCGCTTGGCGAATGACGAGACCGCGTGGTTTCTGCACGGCATCTTCGCCTGACGCACGGATCTCGACAACGGCTATCACCCCATGGACATACCACCCTACGCCGAGCTGCGTTGCGTCAGCAACTTCAGCTTCCTGCGCGGTGCGAGCCAGCCCGAAGAACTGGTCGAGCGCGCCAAGCAGCTGGGCTACAGCGCACTGGCCATCACGGATGAGTGTTCAATGAGCGGCATCGTGCGGGCGCACGTGGCGGCGAAGACGCAAGGGCTCAAGCTGCTGGTCGGCAGCCAGTTCCTCGTCGACTGGGGAATGGCATCCGCTGCGGATACGACGCCCTTCGACCTCACCGTGCTCGCGTGCAACCTGCACGGCTACGGCAACCTGTGCCAGTTCATCACGAAGCTGCGGCGCACCGCTTCCAAAGGCACGTACCACCTCGACATCTCGAACATCACGGGCGACGAGCTTGCGGATTGCGTCGTGCTCGCCTCGCCCAAACGCATGGCCGAGCCGGAACAGCTCGTCACGGTCGCCAAGTGGCTGCTCGACCATTTCATCGGTCGCTGCTGGTTCGGAGTCGACCTGCTGCGCATCCTCACCGATGAGATGTGGCTGCACCGGCTCCGGGAGGTCAGCGTCTTCAGCGCGATTCCGCTGGTGGCCGCCGGCGACGTGCACTTCCACGTGCGTTCGCGCAAGCCGCTTCAGGATGTGCTGACCGCCACCCGCATCGGCAAGCCGCTCACGGGGTGCGGCCTGGATCTGCAGCCCAACTCCGAGCGGCACCTCCGAACCCGACTGCGACTGGCGCAGACATATCCCGAAGAGCTGCTCGCGGAAACACTGACCGTGGCAGCACGTTGTGTCTTCAATCTCGATGAGCTGCGCTACCAGTATCCCGACGAAGTCGTGCCAAATGGGGAGACGCCCGCGTCGTACTTGCGACGCATCACCTACGAAGGCGCGGGACGCCGCTGGCCGAAGGGCATGCCCGCGAAGGTCCAGTTGCAGATTGAACACGAGCTCGAACTCATCGCCGACCTGAAGTACGAGCACTACTTCCTGACCGTCGCCGACATCGTCGCGTTCGCGCGATCGCGGCACATCCTCTGCCAGGGCCGCGGCAGCGCGGCGAACAGCGTCATCTGCTACTGCATCGGCGTGACCGAGGTCGATCCGGCGCGCATGAGCATGCTCTTCGAGCGCTTTATCTCGAGGGAGCGCAACGAGCCGCCGGACATCGACATCGACTTCGAGCACGAGCGGCGTGAAGAGGTGCTGCAGTACCTGTACACGAAGTACGGCCGCGACCGCGCCGCGCTCACCGGCGTCATCATCAGCTACCGCCCGAAGAGCGCCATCCGGGACGTCGGCAAGGCGTTGGGGTTTTCGCTGGAGACCGTCGACGCGCTGGCCAAGAACCACACCTGGTGGGACGGGCCCGAAGTCATGAAGGAGCGCTTCGCCGAGGTGGGCCTCTCGGTCGACGACCTGCAGGTCCGGCAGCTGCTGCACCTGACCAAGCAGCTCCTGGGGTTCCCTCGGCACCTGAGCCAGCACCCCGGCGGCTTCGTGCTGATGAAGGGCGCGCTGTCGCGCATCGTGCCCATCGAGAACGCGTCGATGAAGGACCGCACAGTCCTGCAATGGGACAAGGATGACCTGGACGCGCTTGGCCTGTTGAAGGTCGACTGCCTCGCGCTCGGCATGCTCACCGCCATCCGGAAGTCGCTCGAGTTCATCGGCACGCGCAAAGGCTACTTGTTCGAGATGCAGGATATCCCAGCCGAAGACCTTGAAACCTACGACATGGTGTGCAAGGCCGACACGGTCGGCGTGTTTCAGATCGAGAGCCGCGCGCAGATGAGCATGCTGCCGAGACTTCGCCCCAGGTGCTTCTACGACCTGGTCATCGAGGTCGCCATCGTTCGACCTGGCCCAATCGTCGGCGAGATGGTGAACCCTTACCTGAATCGCCGGCAGGGCAAGGAGCCCGTCGTCTACCCGAGCGAAGCGCTGAAGGAAGCACTCGGCCGAACGCTCGGCGTCCCGGTATTCCAAGAACAGGTCATGCAGATCTCGATGATTGCCGCAGGCTTCACGCCCGGCGAGGCCGACGGCCTGCGCAGAGCCATGGCGGCCTGGAAACGCAAGGGCGGGCTGGACAAGTATTACAGCAAGCTCGTCGGCGGCATGACGGCGCGCGGCTACACGAGCGAGTTCGCCGAGGCCATCTACAAGCAGATCCACGGCTTCAGCGAATACGGGTTCCCCGAGTCGCATGCGGCTTCGTTTGCGCTGCTCGTCTATGCCAGCAGCTGGATAAAGCGGCATCACCCGGCGGAGTTCCTGGCGGCGCTCCTCAACTCGCAGCCGATGGGGTTCTATTCGCCGTCGCAGCTCGTTCAAGATGCCAAGCGTCATGGTGTCGACGTGCGGGCGGTCGACGTCATGCTGAGCGATGTCGATTGCACGCTCGAAGACCTGCCGCATGCGCCGGCAGTGCGGCTGGGACTGCGCATGCTCGTGGGACTCAAGACCGAGTCCATGGAACGCATCGTGGCCGCGCGGCATGAGCGTCCGTTCGAAGCGGCCGAGGATCTGGCCCGGCGCGCACAGCTCGAGCACCAGGACATGACGCTGCTCGCCGGCGCCGATGCGCTGATGAGCCTGTCGGGACATCGCCGGCAACAGGTCTGGGACGCCTCGGCATGGCGATCGACGCCGGCGCTGCTGCGCGAGGCGCCCGTCGACGAGGAACTGCTCGAGCTGGCGCCGGCGCCGGAGGGCGAGGAGATCCTGTTCGACTATGAGGCGCTCCGCCTGACGCTGCGGCGTCATCCGCTGGCATTGCTGCGCGAGAAGCTCACCGAGCGCCGACTGCTGACCGCAGAGCAGTTGAACGCGATGCCCAACGGACGGCTGGTGCGCTACTGCGGCATCGTGACCTTGCGTCAACAACCCGAGACCGCCAATGGCACGGTGTTCATTTCGTTGGAAGACGAGACCGGCGTGGTGCAGGTGATCTGTTGGAAGTCGCTGCGCGATGCCCAGCGCAAAGAGCTGCTGCGGGCGCGGCTGCTGGCCGTGTATGGGACGTGGCAGCGCGAGGGTGACGTGAAGAACCTGATCGCGGGGCGGCTGTTGGACCTGACGCCGATGCTCGGCAGATTGGCGACGGAAAGTCGGGACTTCAAATAGCGCGCCTGGCAGCGCAGAATGAACTACTCCACAACCGCCCGGAATCGACTAACAAGCGACCACTCCGAAAGGACTGCCCCCATGTTCCATAGCCTCACAGTTGCCGAATGGATTGACCGCTTCTCTAATCGGTTGGGGGCATTGCTGCCGGCGATGGACCCCACCGAGGTCACTCGTCGCGCGGACGAAGTCAAAAATGAAGCATATGAGTACGAACCGGAGGAAGCGGCGGAGGTGTATGCGCTCGAGCTACCGCCACTCGATGTGGACGAATTGAGCGACCACAAGAAACTAGACTTTGCAACCTGGAAGCTGGTCTTCAAGATTGACGGTGCAACCGCCGACGAGAAGGCCGCTGGCATCCGTGCTGCGCTGGCTCTGCTCGAAGCCCGCGGAGTCACACCGCAAGAGGGCATGCTCGCGGAGTTTCAGTTGCACGGGTGGGACGAAGCTGACTTTCCGGATGACATGGCGCCCAACGACGAACAGAACCGCGCTTATGCCGCTTGGTCCGATGCTTGGCGCGCGGCCAACTCCGCAATCGGCCACGACTGGCCCAATGAAAAAGGTGAACTCGCGTTGTGGTGGCCCAGCAAGGTGCGGTGGGAAGCCGCCCGCGAGCGTTGGCTCTCCCGCAGGTCCGGAAGTTCAACCTAGCGATCTCCTCGAGCATCCGGATTCTTCTCCATCACAGGTGGCTCTCATGTGCTACTCGGCAAAAATCATCCAGGACCATCGGCAGTACGTGAGGTCGTTTGGCGCCCAGATCGGCATCAAGGAGTTTGTCGAACTGTTTTGGCGTCGACGAGCCGACCCGAAGATCAAGATCCCCAAGGCCATGGAAGCGGCCTTCGCCGAACTGGAGGGAGAAGAGGGGGACCGGATCAGGGCCATGATCGACGAGTTCAAGGCGCAATCGGCGACCGAACTCGAGCAGAAGCTGTTTGCCCAGCGCAAGCGCTTGGCGGATGCAGAACGGGCGCTGCTGACCAAGACGACCAAGGCGCTGACGGAGAGCAAGCGAATTGCGTCCGACAAGATCGACGACGCGAGAACGAAGCTGGCCGATCTGCAACGGACCGAACTGGGCGACATGGACTCGCGAATCTTTCCGGATCACTACGCGCCAGTGATGGTGATGGAGGGCGGCAAGCGGGTCGTCAAGCCGATGCGTTACCGGTGCCGTCCTGCGGGAAAGCCTGCGTTCTACGACGAGAAGTTCCCGGGCACCTACAACGCGAGGCGAGACAACCTCGAGGGCTTCTGGAAAGGGCAGTTTGGCTACACCCATGGGATCACGGTCGCCACCACCTTCTACGAGAACGTCAATCGGCACCGCGCGGAAGGGCGAGAACTCGGCGTCCATGAGAAGGTCAGCAACGTTAGGCTGGAGTTCAAGCCGAACCCACAACAGGACCTGCTGGTGGCATGTCTTTGGTCGCACTGGACGGCGCCGGGCGAACCCGATCTGTTGTCGTTCGCTGCGATCACCGACGAACCGCCACCGGAGGTCGCCGCCGCGGGGCACGATCGCTGCATCATCCCGATCAACGCCGAGAACATTGAGACCTGGCTCAATCCCGATCCGTCCGACCTGGTCGCGCAATACGCGATCCTCGATGATCGCGCGCGGCCATACTACGAGCATCGAATGGCGGCATGACAGCACGACATCGCGGTCGCGGAGTCGCGCACCAATTTGGAAAATCGGGAGTGGCGCACAGATGGTCATCACAGTAAGACAAAGACAGTATGCAATCGGACTGGCAGGCACCGGCCGCGGCGAACTCGTCACGGAGAACATATGGACGTGCACGGGATTTCTCGGGATCGATGACCGAAGCGGAGTCGCTTTCCTCTGCCACCTGAACACACCGTGGTGCGCATTCGCCCTGCCCGAGGTAGTGGCAGATCTCAGGAAACACGTGACTGACCTCTGCAGCTTTCGGCTGTATACGGTCGCGGGCATCCGCCCTGAACTGACTTGGGGCCTCATTCTTGTGGCGGGAGTCTTGATGGTCGCCGATCAATGGTCCTGGGGTCTTGCGTTCTTGGCGGCGGCGCTCATGTTTAGCATCACGCGACTTCATCTCAGGTACCAACTCTGGCGCCTGAAGGCTTTTGGAAGTAAACCGATATCGCTTGGCCATTCGTCCGCGCGGTTTGGTTTCGGAATGTGTGGAGTCCGCGTGGACCCCAAAACCAGGAAGACACCCGAGCCGTATAGCTATGGTCGGCGACGCGACTACGAGCGCTTCAAGGAGCCGAAGTGGTGGGGCTTCAGAATGACCAAAGCAGAGGACTCAGCTTGACCAAGAGATGCAGAAGGAAGGACATCGTCGAGCGCCCACAGTACGCGGCCGAGGCGGCGCATGCTCTCCGACGCGCAGTAACTGGGCAGAAGGTTTCCCGAGGGAGTGACCACCATGCATCGTGATTGGGATCTAGTGCGCCGCATCTTGCTGGCCGCCGACGAGGCCAGGCCTGGCGAGCGACTTGCCGAGCGACATTTCCCTGGGGAAGTGCCGGCGAACCTCTTTGAGCACGTGCGGATGCTGAAGGAGGCCGGGTACATCGAGGCGGCCGTGTCGCCTTCGAGGAGCGGCGCTGGCGGCGGCATGTTTCTCATCGACAGGTTGGTGTGGGATGGCCATGACTTGCTCGCGAAGATGCGATCAGACACCTGGTGGGCAAAGATCAAGGCAGCCGCTGCAGAGAAGGGGCTGCCGCTCACCTTCGAACTGGTAAAAGAGCTTGCGCTCCCGTCGGCGAAGCAGATGCTTGGCCTCAATTGACGAAAAGGAAGGCACGTGCAGCTGCGTCAACTTATTGACGGCGTCCAAAGGATTCGGTCTGACTCCGATCTCGCCAAATTCTTGCAGGCGTTCCGTTTTTCAAAAGAGGGACTCGACCAAAGCCCAACACCGCAGACATATCTTGTCGCCGAGGTGGAGACGGATGAGGGCAGAGCTCGGCTCCATCATCGATGGGTAGACCCCAGCGGGCCGTTCCAAAACTTGCCTGATCTAGCCAAGGTGGAGCTATTCGTCAATGGCAGCAAGTTGGCTACGGCCGAGTACCAAGACAGCTAGAACGAAGTCGGAGAGTGGAACCAGCGACGACCAGCGATGAAATTGTCCTTGAGGCCTTCGAAGCCATGGGTGGATCAATGCAGCACAACAAGGCGTTGACGTACGCAGTAGCCCAGCGTTGCAGGATCTCCGAGGAAACGGCGCTCCAGCTTGTGGAGCAAGCGATCAAGGACGGTGTTCTGTCGATCGACCCCGTCGGCGAAGTCCGCAGAGTCTAGGAAGCCTGCGCCGAAGAACGAACATATGGCCCGCAGCGATAGCGAAGAGAATCGGTCAGTCGCCCTCTACTGGGATTTCGAGAACCTGCACGCCAGTCTCGTCGAAGCAAAGTTCGGCGAGGGCTACTACGGCCGACAAGACAATCGCTTCAAGACCATCGGCATGTGAAGCATGGCACGGCGCGGGGACGCTCGCCCTCGAATCCAGGGCCACGCCGGGCGAGAATCACCGGGCGACGACTTCGTCGCGGGAGGCGACCGTGGACCTTGGAAAGATTCATCAGGTAGCTCTGAAAGAGCTGTGGATCGGCGAAGCAACGCACTTCACGCCGTGGCTCGCGCAGAATCTTGACGTTCTCGGCAGCGCGCTCGGCATGGACCTCGAATTCGAGTCCACCGAATCCGCGGCCGGCGATTTTTCCGCAGACATCGTTGCACGAGACCTCTCGACAAGCCACCTGGTTGTCATCGAGAACCAGTACGGTTCCACCGATCACAAACATCTCGGGCAATTAATCACCTATGCATCAGTGCTCGGCGCCGGCACAGTGGTATGGGTCGCAGAGTCGATCCGTCCGGAGCACAAGTCGGCGATGGACTTCCTGAACCAGAATCTCAAGGAGAGCTTGCGCCTGTACGCAGTCCAGGCCTCTGCGATTCGAATCGATGATTCGAAGCCGGCGTTTCAGCTGAACGTGATCTCGATGCCGAGCCAGGCGGCAATCGTCTCCGACATCGCGACAGCGCCGACAGAGACAATGGAGAAGTACCGGTCCTATTTCCAAGGGCTGATTGACGAGCTTCGACAGGTCCACAAGTTCACGAACGCAAAGTCGGGGCAGCCGCAGAATTGGTACACGTTCGCCTCCGATAACTCGAAGGTGTTCAAGTACTCAGTGAGCTTTGCGCAGGGTGGTCGTGTACGCGTTGAGCTGTACATCGACTGCGGCGACAAAGAGAGGAATGAGAACCTCTTTGACTGTCTGCTCGAACGCAAGGACGACATTGTTGCGGCGCTTGGCATTCAACTTGAGTGGGAACGGCTGGAGAACCGCCGCGCGTGTCGAATCGCTGCGTATCGAGATGGGGACATCGATGCTGACTCCGAGACGCTCGTTGAGATTCGGAAGTGGACGATCCAGAATCTTCTCAAATTCAAGGCTGTATTCCCGCCGATCGTGCAACAGTGCATCGCGCAGAAGGCGTGATGATGGACTCAGACGCCGCAGAACGTGGAGTCCAGCGCATCGATATCGAGTCGTTCACCTGGGACAACCTGAACGCCGACATCTACCTGGGCCTGCACGCGAACGCTGTTCGCCTGTACCTCGACAGCGTGGTGACACCCGCGATGGACACCATCGACGCTCGGCACGATGAGCTGTCACTCAGCGCCGAACCAGGCGCGGCCTTCATGCAGTCCGACGTTGAGGATCTGCGGCGCTCGTCGGTCGAGGCCTTCGCGCTGTCAATCCAGTCGCTCTGGGAACGACAGATGCGCGAGTTCCTGAAGGGCTGCGCTCGCGATCTGAAGCGCGGTGACGCACTAGTCAACTCGCTGGCCACCGACGACTGGACCAAGCTCGCGAAGCACTTCTGCGACCTCCGAGGGCTTCCCCTGCAGGCCTTCGACAGCTTCGAGGACCTGGAGCTGCTGCAACTGCTGGGCAACGCCTGCCGACACGGCGACGGCAAGTCGGCCAAGATGCTCTACGACCGCTGGCCGGAGCTGTGGCAGATGTGGCCGCCGACACTGCCCGACCTATGGGGCGGCCCCCCGCTGAAAAACGTGCCGACGCATCCTCCCTTCGCGCAGATCAGTGTGCCCCGTGCCTTGCTCGACCGGCTTGCCCATGCGGTGATCTGGTTCTGGGAGGATCACAATTACGTCTACACAAACAGCATCAAGTCCAAGCACGAGAGCGTGCCGAGGACGCTGCAGGGAATGCGGGAGGACCGTGCTCGCCGGCCTCCGCGGCAGAGCATCAAGGCGCTGTGCGCCAATCATCCTCACGACGCCGGCACCGAAGTGCGCGCCGGCTGATCGGAGAGTGGTGTGACCGCAAGCTCGACGCGTTCCGAAGCGGCTGACGGCACCCCATGTGGCGTATTGATGTTCCTGTCACTGCACTTGCCGTGCATCTCCCCACTGCCACGACACGAATGGGCTCACGGCAGTGTGAAGAAAAACGTAGCCCCCTTCCCGACGGCGGCCTGAGCCCAGACACGTCCACCGTGCTTGCGCACGATTCGCTGCACCGTCGCAAGCCCGATGCCGGTGCCGGGAAACCCATCCGGCGTGTGCAGACGTTGAAACGCGTTGAACAGCTTGCCGGCGTGCGCCCTAACCCTTCCTTCAAGCGGACACGCCTACGGCGGTCCGCTTACGTCAAACGTTAGATTTCTCAAACTCAACTTGCGCAGGCGCTCGCCACGCGGGAAGACGGGTCGCCACGACTCCCGACCTCCGCCTAGCTGCGTATCGGTCGTGTGGTTACTATTGACTACCTCAGCGAGTTCCACGAAGGCGCCATGTTCTACATAGACGTTCCAGCGAACCTTGACGACAGAGGACTGTTGAACTTCTTCTCTGGCTGGCAATGGAGGACCGACCTCCTGCCCCCCGTCCAGCTGAACTTTGACGGATGCAATTTCATTGCTCCTTACGCTGTCACACTGTTCGCTGCGTACTCGCTATGGCTCCGACAAGTGCAGCATTGCCACATGTCCGTCAAGGCATCACCGAACACGGTGGCAGGTAACTACCTTGTTCAAAGCGGGTTCCTCGAGCTTCTCGGAGAGCAGAACTTTCCTACGCCAATCGATCGCCCTGACAGAACAGTCAAACTAACGCGCATCGCCGCCAGCTCGGAGATCCCGAAGTTTGCGAACTCAGTGATGGACATTCTTCAAATCGACGATGAAGAGTTAGCAGGTGCCGTCAAATATTCACTCATCGAACTGCTCAGAAACGTCGTGCAGCATTCGGCAAGCGCTGGAGGAGGAGTTGCAATGGCGCAGTACTACCCTCGCACCGGACTTGTCGAAATCTGTGTTGCGGACATGGGGCTAGGGATCAAGTCGACGATCAATGAAGCCTATCCGGAGATAGATACGCATCTGAAGGCCATAAAGCTTGTCACGTTGCCGCACGTCTCCAGAACATTCAAGCCGGGCGGCTACACGTCGATGAGTGACAACGCTGGTCTGGGCCTCTTTTTCATTCGGCAGATCGCGTCTCTCTCGTGTGGCAGCTTCTTTCTTGGTTCAAAGGACGCTCTGGTCGACATCTGGGGCGACAAGGATGGACAGCAAAACAAGGTCTATCGGAAGGCGCACGCAGGCGGTTGGCCAGGAACGTTTGCGTATCTGCAGCTCCGCAAGGACACCATCGCCGAGTTTGATGGACTCTTGAGTGTATGCAGACGGCTGGCCGCGGAGGCGCAGAAGTACCCTGCCGAACTCGCTCTAGACTTCATCGAAGAGATTCCTGACTTGGGAGATTTAGATGAACTCGTCGTTGTGAACGTGAAGTCCTTTGAAGAGGACGTTGAAGAGGCCGCAAGAATTCGGAACGAAGAACTTCTTCCAAGCATGAAGGCAGGAACGATGGTTGTCATCGACTTTGATGGCGTCAAATTCGCGACACAGTCGTTCGTCCACGCACTAATGTACAAAGTGATCCGCGATGGTCAAAACATCGGCTCGACCTTGTCAATCGCAAGATGCTCAAAGGCCACTCGCGAGGCCGTCATGGCCGTTGCTGCGTACGCGAAGGTCGGCGAGAGAGAAACCTAACCCTTCCTTCAAGCGGACGTGCCTTCGGCACGCCGCTTAAGTCAAACGTTAGGCCGCACGGCAAGGCACACACACACGCGCATACTGTTGCCCCAGTCCTTCACATCCGCACGACCATGCTTAGAACCTCATGCTTCCTCGCTGTGGCTGCGGGTCTCGCTTTCGCCACCTCCGGAGTCGTAGCTGCGCCGGCCAACAAGTGCATGGTCAACGGCACGGTCACCTTTCAACAAGGTCCGTGTCCATCTGACCAGGTTCGGAAGCCTCCCACCATTGAAGAGCTGAACGCCGAGCAGAAGAAACAACGTGCGGCGGCCGCGGCAACGGCGCCTGATAAGGCGGCCTCTACGGCTCCTAGCGTGTCCAGCGGCTACAGTTGCGACGGACGAACGTACTGTTCTCAAATGAAGTCATGTGCCGAAGCAAAATACTTCCTCGCCAACTGCCCTGGTGTAAAGATGGACGGCGACAAGAATGGAATTCCCTGTGAGCAGCAGTGGTGTGTTCGCTAGCGCCAATGCATCGCACGGCGCGGGTGCGGCCTAACCCTTCCTTCAAGCGGACCCGCCTTCGGCGGTCCGCTTAAGTCAAACGTTAGGCGTCATGAACGACATCACCTTCTGCGTCCTACAGGAGTTTCCAGAACCGGCCTACACCGCGCTGGTGGAGCAAGCGTTCTCCGACTATGACGAATCGGAACTGCTCGCCGATGTTGCGCGCGAGGAAACGGCTGCGCGAGCCCAGACATCGAATGTCGTCAATGAGAACGCACTGCGCATCGGCGCCTTCCGCGGTGACACGCTGGTTGGTTGGACGTACGCGTGTCCGGAAGGAGCAAGTCTCCTTTACATGATCAATTCAGGGGTTGCGCCTACGGAACGACAAAAGGGCATCTATTCCGAACTCGCCCGATTGGTCATAGAGCATGCTCGAGCCCGAGGCTATGCGGTCATCCTGTCGCGGCACGCAGCGAACAACAATCCAGTCATCATCGCGAAGCTCAAGCTCGGCTTCTTTGTCTCCGGCTTCGAGTACTCGGAAGTCTATGGCCCGCTTGTGCGATTGACCTACCTACTGGGAGATCTTCGAAGAACTCTGTACCAAGCTCGTTCGAATCCCATACGTCGGGCTAGGCCGAAGAATGACGGCTAACCCTTCCTTCAAGCGGACCCGCCTACGGCGGTCCGCTTAAGTCAAACGTTAGGCTCTTTTTTGCCGCCACACTGGAGATCCATGAAACTCATAGAAGCTCGGACAGACTCTCGCGATGCAAGTCTGCCCCATCGGACTTTGCCTTGGTCCGATGGTTCTACTGTGCCTGTAGCGGCCATCGCTTTGATGCTGTTTACCCACAACGTGACCGCGGCTGGCGATGCGTGCGATGCGAGACACCAGTTTGCATTTCTTGACGGAGCGAAGAGTTGTCTCGTCGATACTCCCTTTGCAGATTTGCAGATGAGAGCATTGTTGGATGGAATTCGAGTGTGCGGCAATTGGCTCCCCGAGGAGGCCTCTACAGCATTGCCGCTTCACCTCGCAACGAGCAATGCCCGAAAGTCGTTGCGATGACTTTCGTCAAACCGGGCGCGCCCGGGACCTATGGCGGCGATACGAACGCCCCCGTCCGGTCAGAGACGGCGCGCAAGGATTGTCAACAGAAGGTCGACGCGACGAAGACTACGGGGAGTGAGTGCAATTGCGTCGTTGCCGTGATTAACGGTCAGTCTCCACTTAGTCAAGCCCAGTTTGACTTGCTATTTCCCCGATCCCATCCGTAGAAGCAGCGCACGATGAACGGGCGTGTGTCATCGAAAATCCATCCGTCTACCGCGGGCGCAGAGCCTAACCCTTCCTTCAAGCGGACGTGCCTTCGGCACGCCGCTTACAGTAAGAATTTATCCGTAAATAGTACACTCTCGTCCCGAGCCGCACTTCGCGCGGTGATCGGACGAAGGCATGGCAACACGCAAGCGAGTTGACTCATGGGTGGTGACCGATGAATTCTGGCAGCGCGTTGAGCCGCTGATCCCGGTGCGTGCGCGTCTGGAGAGCAAGGAGTACGTGCGCAAGCCGGGAGCTGGACGACCGCCCAAGCCGGCGCGGCAAGTGTTCGAGGCGGTTGTGTACGTGCTGCGCACCGGCTGCCAGTGGAAGGCGCTACCCAAAGAGCGCTTCGGCAGTGCCAGCGCGGTCCACAAGCGATTCCTCGAGTGGGAGAGCGCGGGCGTATTCGAAGCCATCTGGAAGGCAGGACTTGCCGAGTACGACCAGATGGAGGGCATCGCTTGGCGATGGCAGAGCATCGACGGGGCCATGTTCAAGGCACCCTTGGCGCAAGAGGCGGTCGGGCGCAACCCGACCGATCGGGGAAAAAAAGGGCAGCAAGCGACACCTGCTGGTGGACGGTCGTGGCGTCCCGTTGTCGCTCGTCGTGACCGGGGCCAATGAGCATGACGTCACGCAACTCGATCAGGTGCTGACGGCGATCATGATCAAGCGCAAGACCCCGAGCAGCAGGCGCAGCAAGCACCTGTGCGCCGACGCCGGATATCGCGGCAGACGCGCCATGGAGATCATCGAATCGCACGGCTACATCGCTCATGTCGTCGGACGCCGCACAGAGGCCGACGCCAAGCGGCGCGACCCGACCAAGAAGGCGCGGCGCTGGGTAGTCGAGGTCTGCCATAGTTGGTTCAATCGCTTCCGAAAACTGCTCGTGCGATACGAAAAGCTCGAGCGCAGCTTCATGGCACTCAACCACATCGCCGCCGCGATCATCGCGTTCCGCAAGGTCAGGCTGACGGTCAACATTATTTACGGATAAATTCTAAGTCAAACGTTAGGGCTCATTGCGCGAATCGTCAGGGCTGAATACAAGAGGAATTTGCGCCATCCCGCGCCGATGCTTCAATACCTCAATCACCTCGTATTCCGCTTTCATCACGTCGCCTTCTAGCCACTGCCGCTTCCGAAGTGTCACCGTAAGAATGTCGCCAGAGGCGAAGTTCTCCTCTCCAACCTGAACGCGATGAACAAATCGCTCATCCATCAACGCGGCATAGAACTGTGTCGTCCCATCGTAGAACCGCCACTTGTTGTCGCCCTTGAATGCGACGTTAACCAGTTGCAGGTTCGCAGCGGTAGTCTGATCGGCCAACTCTTCGGTATCTGGTGGGGGAGCGATAAAGTACCCACGCTCCGCTTTTGTGATCGTGACGAAGCCATCCTCTGGCTTGTGGCTGATCGCCACGGACTCGTAGCCTTCCTTTTCGAGCGGTTTGGCGATTGCCGCCTCCAAGGCTTGTCGCAGCTTGAAGTTGCGAAGCAGCGAGATGGTTCGTTGCTCGACTTCTAGTTTGTCCCCATCTACCTCTATGCGAGCGATTCCATCGTCCAGCAAGACAACCTTCGTGACCTTGCGATTGCGAAGCCACTTTATGAGGCCAATGACGCCAAGCGTTGCCGCAGCGCCCTTTCCGTAGACAAAGCCAATCTGCTCTGCGAGATCCCTCGCAGCCACCACCGTTGGCTCTTTGAAGAGCCCAGCTACTTGGTTAACTAGGCTCTGGACGACAGAGAAGTCAATGCCGAAGCATCCGCTCTTGAACGAGGCATTCACTCGCAGGGCGACACTCGTCCGGCCATCATTCAGCGTCATGTTGGCTTGTTCAATGATGTCGCCGAACGCCAGGAGTGCAGGCGCGAGGTCCCGCACGTCAATCGTGCTGCCGGCAAGTGCCGGGCCGTCATAAACTACCTGAAAGCTCGTACTACTCATGTCTGGTCACCCCTTGATCCCTATTGTCGCCTGCATCACGCGCAGCCACGTCAAGATGAGCCCTAACCCTTCCTTCAAGCGGACGTGCCTACGGCTCGCCGCTTAAGTCAAACGTTAGGCCGCATATACGCGTTGAGGTGCATGGGCGATACACATCCGAGGACGCTTGCTAGACGCAATCACCTGCCTCAAAGGGACGAACCTGCACTATGAAAGACAAGGCTCAGATCTTTTGTCCAAAATGCGGCTGGCGTCCTGCCGCCGAGGACCGGTGGGAGTGCACACCCAAGTGTGGGACTGTTTGGAACACTTTCTGGACCCGTGGCGTTTGTCCGGGCTGCTCAGTAAAGTGGCCTCATACACAGTGCTTCGAGTGCGGGCAGTTTTCACCGCACGAAGCTTGGTATCACTATCCGCCAGAGGCGGAAGCCGAGCGCGACACGCAAGAAGTAGAGTATCAGCGCACCGCTTAGCTATGCAGCACCTCGGCCAAACCCCGCAATACCATCTAGAAATGCGGCCTGACCATTCCTTCAAGCGGACCTGCCTTCGGCAGTTCGCTTAAGTCACACGTTAGGGCGCACATGCAAGCCAACCTCCTCGCCAACGCAGAGCTTGTCCGGCGAGCCGCTCGGGATCAACTTGGAGTCGAAGTCAACTACGACGAAGCTGGCGTTCGGTGGCTCGACAACTACATTAATGGCCAGAGATCAGCGGCAACCGAAGTGGTCAAGGCGAAGCTTCCAAGTACCCTCGGCTCATTCTTCGGTGAATGCATCCGACATACCTTCGGTGGCGAATGATGAGCCCCGAGCAATTGACGGGGCGGTACCACCGGCTCAAACACGAGCTGTCGATCGCTTACACCCGCACCCATGGCAGAGCGGTCTCATTGATCGCCTGGCCAACGACCTGGCGTCCGCCGAGCGCGACATCGCAGCGTTGCAACCAGCGGATCGCAGCGCAACCTCGACTCCCCGCATCGTGCCCGAGAGGCTGGCTGTCGGCCGTGTGCAGTCAAGGCGTTTTCACACTCCCTCGACTGATTACAGTCGGTCGCTTTGCGATACTCGAACGTCTGCATTCGCCAAGTGCAGACACTCGAGTGGCCGCGAGTAAGAAGCGCCGCTCGCCTCTATCTGATCGATCGCTTCCGACCCCAAGCAGCCTTCTGATCCGCCAGCCGGGCGTACTGGCGCGATCAATGACTGTCACTCCTTCGCCGCGTCATCCTTCAGCTTCAACATCTCGTCGATGACCGCCTGAATCTGGGTCGACAGACCGTCCTGCATGATGCGTGCACGGGTCAGGATCTTCTCGGCCGAATTCTTCACTGTGTTCGCCGAGGTGTTGATCTCCTCGAAGCCCTCGATGTGCTTTCGAATGCGCTCGATGGCCTTGTCGATCTTCTCGAAACTGGCGGCGTCCTTCTTGTCGTGCGAGGCGGCCTTAACCGATAACGCGTTCGCGACCATCAGCGCCGCCTCGAGCCACACGTCGTTGTCATCGTCGTCGGGGTTCCACTGGACGACGATGTCGCGGCCGTAGCGCCTGAATGTCGGAATGCTCGCCGGCGCCGTCTTGGTCGAGTGGACGAAGACGCAGACCTCCGCCTGGCGGTTGTTGCGCGCGACGTCGGCCTCCTCGAGCGTACGGTTCAGGTCGTAGGAGGCGCTCTCCTTGGCCTCGATGACGATGCGCGCGCCGGCGGCGAGCTTGTCCGGGCCGATCGTGATCACGTAGTCGCCGACCTTGCAGTTGGGCTTCAGGCCGGTGGTGGCACCCGTCTCCTGCAGGATGTCGCCACCGGCCTGCACCAAGCCGCGCAGGTGCTCTGCGAGAATGTCTTCGAACTCGGTGCCGTGACGCGTGCTCTTCGCAGCCTCCTCGCGGCGCGCGTTCATGCTCTGGATGGCGGAGTCCAAGCGCGAGGCGAGGTCGAGTTGCTGACGCAGCATGGTGGTCTGGTACTGCTCCAGCATGCGATGCAGTCGTTTGAGCGCCGAGTCCTCGTTGTCGAGCGACAGTTCCGACGTCAGGCTCTTCT
>Ga0307515_10011965_pt1 | contig 16386 bp, 11 predicted proteins | sample 17_EM_MG_FD_194513 | JGI IMG/M metagenome (GOLD analysis project Ga0307515, IMG submission 194513) | Populus trichocarpa ectomycorrhiza microbial communities from riparian zone in the Pacific Northwest, United States - 17_EM | ecosystem: Host-associated > Plants > Roots > Unclassified | place...
ATATCCACCGGAGAAACAGACCGAGTAGACACGATCTTTCCCTGGAGCAATTCCTGCGACCCATGGCCTAGCGGATAAGAAATTAGTGACATATGTAACTAGGAAGGAGCTTTCGGCCACTTACACACGAGCTGAGTCTACATTGCAGGTCTCCCTATAACAGATACGTCCAACCCGTGATTCGTAGTACTTTGAGCATGATGTACTTGATAGACTGCCAATGGCCAACCTCGATGCAATATACTGTTCCCTACGTCACACGCCGTAGTTAGCGATTGCACGACAACGGGCAAATGAGTCCACATACGGTTATGACGACGTTCTGGGGTGTTCTTTCCCTCGCTATTCCTCACGATCTTCGCAGTAGTAGAAATTACCTCTGGGAGGGTTCCACGACCTCACCCTCATAGTTAACAACCCTTCCAGTGTTCCTACCGCTAACCCGTGCGCCGGGGGTGTCCGCAATATCCCGAGCGGCGCGCGTTTCTGGACTCTGGCATCTGACCCATCTTCGTCCTTCGTGGTTTGAGAGGGCGGCGGTCTGTGTTTACGCGACTTGCCGCGGGGATCGCCTCCTTTCGTAGCACGGGTTTTCAATTCATCGAGTCCGGGGGCCAGAAGAATTCCCTGTTCCGTTTGATGTTTTCGTTGTGTGATTGTCCACGTTAACGGAGGTGGGCCGAGTGTTACGTTTAATTAGTCTCGGCTCCATCCGGCCAGATCACCACGATCACCTTAGGGGATGGGGCTCCTGACCGTCTGGTGAATTTGTACCGGGGACGGGGGGTCCCCCCAGTTCGGAAGGAGGCAGGAAGTTGGTTTGTTTTCGAAGCGTCGGAAAAGGCGCCCGATCTCGATTTGGATCTAGCAGATATTCGATTTTTCCTTTGATTTTGCGATGTACGCTTTACCGTGAACCATGAAGAGCCCTCTTGAACTCGAGAGGGAGCTCTCCTACAAGCTTCTCTCCGACGCTCGCACGAAAAAAAGAAGGCTACAACTCTCAGAGCATTCGGCGCACGCTCTCCAGTTCTATGACCGCTCGGTGCCCGACAATCACGCCATACGACTGGCAGATTGATCTCGCTGAAGCGTTGGTTCTCGAGCTCGATGCTACTGTTATTGCTGGTACTGGATCCGGAAAGACACTACCTTGGGCTATGCCACTACTCTTGGACGAAAATCGCGACAAAATTTGTCTCGTCATCTCGCCGCTGAACGAAATCGAAGCAGATCATGTACGGCAAAGGCGCACATTCTCGAAATGATAGGTCTCACTATCGTGCTTCTGTGCTTAGGCTCGGTTTTTTACTGAGAAGCTCAAGATTCCTGCCGTGGCCGTCAATCACGATACATGGAATGCACGGGAGGGTTCCATACGAAGTGTATGCTTTAAGTGTGACTATATGCGCTCGCATTTACTTATTGGACCAACAGGACTTGAAGCGAACGCCATCTGGAGGTGGAACCACCCGAATATCGGCTCCATCCAACCGAGCTGCTCGTATGGGGTGTCGTCCATTGAGCGGAAGGTCTTGAGTCCACGGTGCCTCGAGGTGGTAAGTTGATCTCCGGACCAAATAATAATAATCCGATCTCGACCCGTCTTCTCCTTCTCTTCATCCGTATCAAGCTCAAGTTGACGAAACAACCCGTCCACGAACTCCTCGTTTCCATCGTATGTTGACTGGTTAATTTTGTTGGTCTCCGTGACGAATTGGACTAGTGCATGCGCGGGTCCTGTGGGAAGTGCTTCGGAAACCAGAGGGTAGTCGAAGATTTTGCTATCTCGGTGCTCGTAAGTTTCAAATTCGAAGTCTGACGTGTCAACGAGTATCTTCAGGACCGTACGGATGTTCTGCGCAAAAATCTGTGGGGCCGCGTCAGCGTGCAGCTCCTGGATTTCATGCGAGGTTATTGGGATCCTTGCGCCTTTGGCTGTTTTCTCCAGGAACTCCTTGTTTGTCTCTGGGAGTTTGTAGTCAGCTTCGTCCGGGGGGATGAAGACGGTCGCTGCGGTGCCGCTGTCGAAATGGGAATTATGACCAACTTGCTGGTGAGAGACCCGAAACATTCGTGGGTGGTATAGAAGCTCGACTCTTTGACTCGATTCACCAGGTCGTCCATCTTGCGCTTCGCAACCTTTTCGACAGCTGCGAGGGCCCACTTCTGAGACAACGTGACTCCAAGGGCACTCATGGTATCGAAGGCTTTCACCGCCGCACCACAGGCCTTCAGGTAGAGTGAGATGGGGCGGTGCATCTTGTTGGCAAGGTGATTCCGCGAAAATGCTGCCTGGCAAACGATAAACGATACACGCTAAAGGTTCATTCGAGTCAGTTGTCGCAGCCTAAGCTCATACTATGTGCTTGCCTTTGTAGGGTCCTTGAGCGTATTCCGCTCATCCTGTTTTTTGCTCCAGGCCGCTGTCTTCACAAGGTCATAGAACACAGGTGCTGTGACCTGGACCTTCTCCTGAATTTCGTCTATCACCGTGCTAAGTACACTCTCCTCGGTGACATCCGCTGATTCATCCTTTAGCTCCTCCACAACGGCGTCCATTTCTTTGTTGATCACCTTCTTCACCGTCTTGATTATGAGTGGCAGTAGAAGTTTTTTGGCACCCTCCGCTACTGATCCGCCTTGGGACGTTCGAGGGGGGTGTAACCAACACGAAACAATTCCTGCGAGCCGGTCACTGTGCGTTAGGCTTGTTCTAGCAGACCTCGTGGTTGGATCTGCGATAGCTAGTTAATTTCCCCAACACAACGCGTCAAGGAATCCAGCCACATCCATCCCCCCCTCCTTCAGGACATCCAGAATGCGTTTTACCGTTTCAAAGTTTGCAAGATCCTCGTGCGTAACAACGGGAACGCGATTTTCCTGCTGGTCCGGTGACCCGTCGCTTTCTTCGGCTTCCTCCTGCTGTGTCTCCGCGTTACTCGTGCGCGAGGCGCGTCTGTTCGGAATGCTTTGATGGAAGTTCACTGGGGTGAAGTTTATGAAGACGTCGTGTCCGGTAGTGGTATTCATCGCCAGCGAGGGTGTGTATTGGGATAGGATAGCGAATGTTATTTTCTTTTTCTCCCTCTACCGCCTCCGTGCTGCTCTGAGTATGTACACCCGAAGTAGTTCTACAACTTCCAAAAAGATGGATCACGATCCATGAGGTTGCTTCTCGCTCGATCTCCTCCCAAAAAGAGTACTCTAACCCTCCAAACGGGTCGGCAATTCAACGAAGCCACCTTCCAAACTGGGGTACCCCCCCGTCCCCGGTACAAATTCACAAGACGGTTAGGAGGTGAAATCTGCCACCAGAACAGACCGATCGCGCCTGCCGCGATCACAGATGAGCCTCCCACCGGCTTGGTACTAGACTAACGTTTAATGTCGATCGCGTCTCGGAGGCCGTGTGCGGTGCCGGTGGTCTGATCAACGGAACAACCACTGCGAGTGTGTTAGTTAGTGAGAAATACTTAAGCGTGAGCACACTCTTTCCGGACGCCCTGCCTTTATCACACCCATCCTCCAGAACAAACGCCGACTGCCACCTTCGCCACTTCCCCCACCGTCTGGGATATTACTCGTCTAATCTCCACGTCAGCTTATGGCGTCCGTTTCACCGAGAACAAGGTCGCAGCCGCGCCCGTCCACCCAAAGTAACTTATAGACCGGCCCAGCTACTAGGAGCTGCAGGATTAAAGTGACCGCAAACTTGGTTTGGGGTAAAAGAGGCCAGCAAGTATTTTCAAAGCCCGTGTAGATCGTCGAGGTACGGAACCCAATGCCTTTGCACCACCTCCCATTCCGTGCTATAAATTTTCCAAAGTGCTTTCCCGCAGTGTCTGCGGTTTGAGACCAATTTGGGGCGTCTGGCACTGTGCCCTAGGCCCTACCATTTCGATCGGGCATGCGTGTCGCACCGTTCAACGGGAATATCAACACATCTTGTGGTGCGCCAGCCTACAGCCGCTTACAAACTACCTCACCAATTCCGGACTCCACTCTCCTCCCGTATCATTGCCTGCATAAGACCAACATCTACTCGACCGCACAATTCTCCCCTGTTCTTCCCATCGGCTTCCTATACCCAACGCGTGCGATAACTCATGGAGAAGGACGAGGGGGCGAGACGAAGTCCCCACCCCTGCAAACAGATCCAAAGCGGTACATTCTTCCAACCCATCGGGTCCGAAGATGCGCGTGTCGACTCCTACGCGATGTACGAGAGGGAGGCAGCCGAGTGTGGTATTGCTACAAAAGGTATGACAAAAACTTCAATACCGGCTCGATATTGAAGTTCGTGTGTCGCTCATCACCCGATCATGCCAATTATCTCACCTGGTCTGTTCCCTGCTGCCAGTTCTACTTTCGTCGTTGGTGTCCGTTTGAGCCTCCAGCCGGATCCGAACGGGCAACCTGCACCCCTCCCCCAACTGAAGGAACCGTGATTGAGGACAGTGGACGATAACCGTGGCTAGGCTCCAGTCGCATACAGGAAGATATTCCAATCCTCACGCTTAGCAACCCCGAGCCAAAGGAATCTCGGGTCGGGAGATTCCCAGGATCCTCGGTCAGGCCTCAGGCCCCATGCCGTTCGTAAGGTCTCCCAAACTTGCGAATCCATAGTACGCAGTTGGCCATTCCAAACCACCGCCCCTGTTCGAGGACCATGACCTAACAGTCCAAGTGTCAGCCGGTCGAAATCATTGACGGTGCTCTCGTGGTCACTATTCAGAAGCGACTGTAACCCACATCACCAAAACTGATGTTCGGCTTGTCTGTTGCTCAGAATTCGAGCACATGGCACCCGACCAACTAGCGATTCACGACCACCACGACTGCGTTGTTCGGTGCCAGCTACGGCGGCCTTCGCCAGAGTTCAGGTTCAGGATTGATTGCACGGCGGAAGACCTAATTCTTCCCAATGATCACCACGACGAGTTCCAAGCTTATTATCACCAGAGCCTCGACCTGTGGGATTGACACATTTTATTGGGATGCAAAAGGGCCTGGACGCGTGTGGCGCGCGGCGCATTAGAAGTAACGAAGAGAAATAAGAGAAACATGGAACCGGTGACAACTACGTATACAGGTTAGAAGAATACATCACAGTCACATCGAATCTACGACTGCCACGGAAAGTGGCCTTAACGTGCCAGGAGTTCTTAGAATAGTGAGATAAAAAGTGAAATGGATGAGTAAGAACGATCATAGGAGTACTGTTCAAATGTTAGAACGATAGCAACTCCCAGAACTCGTTTCCTCCAGACGATTGGGAAGGGACGAGCGGCGGTACATAGGCGGATGCTTCGGTTTCTTCATTGGTGGATGAAGTTTGTCTAAAACGAACGAAACACCACGAGACTTAGACTCGGCAGGGCACATCCGTTGAGCGCAAAAGGAAACTTACGGCGCATCCCGTTTGGCTGCTTCGTGTGCCTGTTTGCAGATTTGCTTAAATGGCTCGGGGATATCGTTTTCGTGGGTTTCGTAACGCCGTTCCATCCATTGCTCGAGCTTCTGGACAGCCTCAGGTCGTTGGCGGAATAGGAGTAGCGTCGAATCGCCAAGGACTTCCTCTGTTACCTCACCAGTCCCCGGTGGCCATGTCATCCAGACAATTCCAATCCAATACTCCAGCTTGCTCCATTCCTGAGCTTCTGTGAGAAATGTCGTGATCTGCGGGCTGTAGGCTGGCGGATCTCGCAGATACGGTGGAAGTGAAATTGTGAGTTCCACCAGTAACTCCAAGTACCGATCGGATAATCGTTGAGGTCCCTCGGGGGTTTGGAAGGTCTCCAAGAAGAGTTCTGCCCATTGAGACTCGCTGTCCATGTCCTCGGCTGTGACGTGGAGATGGTTCAGCAATTCAATGAACCTCTCGACCCCTACCCCCTCAAATCCCTTGTAACCGACGAGCTCGACGGAGCGCACGACGAGCCGCCGCAACCTTGAGGAGAACGGAAGCAGGTCGTGAAGACCAACGAGGTGTCCTGCACAGCAGCCGAGTAATGCCTCTGCCGGTTCACAGAATGGGCCGGATGCGGTCCAGGCGTGGAGAAGATCCGCAATCACTTCGCTTTCCCGACTCTTGAAAACTACATCAACCAAACCTCGGTGGTGTTCCGTGTGGGTGGGGTTGCCTCCAATATACGGGGACCCAGGATCAAGGTGACGGAAACCAATTTCCAGACAGACAAGGAGAAGCCTCTCCCAATCCTCAAAAATTTCACGGTTCTCGTATATCATGGAGCACCACATATATGTCATCTGCGTCAAAGACCAAGGGTGGATTTCCAACTTGGTCAAGTCGCCCAGTACGTACGGGATGAACTCGTGCCGGGCGTCAGCGTCATTGATTGATGAAAGGACCGCTCCGAATAATTGTTCTGGATTGGGTTTCATGCGATCGCTAGTGAAGGGCAGTGAGTAATTTGAGGAGTAAAAGATGGGATGCCGTACGATTTGACTTGGACCCTCAGTGCCTCTTCTTCAACGGGCGATCCAAGGAACATACACCATGCTAGGAGACGGTTGAGTATCGTGTTGAGAGGGACGGTGGACTTGGTCTCGTTTGTCTCGGAAATGCAATCCAAGAGTTCTCCGTAGTCCAGTTTGGTCCAGTTGGCCCAGGAATGATGCAAGAGTAGATTTGAAATCCACTGTGAGTGCGGGTGTGTGTGACCTCGGTCGATCCTGAGAAGCCATTCTATGTAATAACTGCGATTCAAAAACCCACAGATGGCGTTCAGAAGGTGTTCAAGGTCAGGGTCAGGACCCGGAGTTGTGTATATTGGGGCCGGTAGACGGAATGTCCTCCAAAAGTTCTCGGATTTGCACATTGCGAGAGTTCGAATCCAGGCTATTGCCCGCCCAGAGTAATATGCCCTGTCCCTTGACCCGGGATACAATGTCCCAGTGGAATCGAAACACGCCTCGAACGTAGAGACAATCACATCATACGGGAGGTTGACATCGACCCCGTCGTCGAACCATCGAATCTCCCCGGCCACCGGGAGAGCAGCGTCGAGTGCCTCTGAGTCTGTGATGTTTCTGAGGATCCATGATACGCATCGTGCGTCACTGGTGTTTGTTCTACGAATGGTGCCAAGTTCCTTGGGTTTCAACCAAGGTTCAGATTGAAGAACATTATCGAGTGCCGACGGCGATTCGAATTGGGAAGGATTGTCGGGAATCGACACCGATTCAGATTGTTGAACCTGAACATCCTCGAGCGGAATCGTTGGTGAAGATTGGCGATGGAGGAGCGGTAGGACTCTCCGCTTCCACATCCTGTGGGTCTGTGAGAGCACCCGTTTGGAACGAACGATAGAGGAGACGATTCTGCGCCGGATTCTACGACTCCACGCGATAGCGATCCGGCCCCGGACCTTCTTCCACAAACTGTGAAGAGCAATCGATGCTGGTGTTTGGAATGGACACGCGTACGATGAAATGCCGGCGATCACGATTGCGATGTAAAAAGTGATTCCGAGGCCAGTGAGGCTGATGAGAGTGCGTGCGACCAGGGCATTGATGGACCACATGTGTCGACAGAGCCCGCAGGCGAGGAGGAGGAGGGAGACCTGGAGCATCAACGGGAGGCTCTCGACGAAGGAGTGGAACGGCCATTTCTCCAGCCCATCGCATTTGCGCTGCCGGTCGCCGCAGCGCTCAATCATCGACCCGCCGGAATTGCGCAAGTACCGGTTCAGCCATTGCTTCCCCAGCATGGCGACGAATGCGGCGAGCAGGGAGATCAGCAGACTTGCGTACATGAGACAGGTGGCAGTGACGATCTCGCTCGGTGGGTTTTCCTGAATAGGTGGGACTGTAGAAATCTCACCGGGGACGGCGGACTGATTGAGAGTGAGGAGGATGGCACGGAGGAGGGCGGCGGATTGCTCGTTGGGATCAGGTTTGAGATTCGAATGGACATCGATGACAAACGCAGAGCTGACGGCAGAGAACAGACCCGCCTGTGAGAACAAGTGAGATAGCTGACAGGTACGGATGATGAGCGACGGACGAATATCAAGGTGGTGTTGAGGTCCTCGTCGTACTTCTTGACGTAGTCGGTGTCGTACTCGGTCGCCTCCCTCTTGTACATCGTGTAGAAGTCGAGGCGAGGATCACCGGTCTTGATTGGTTGGAAGAAAGTTCTGAGAGCATCTTGGAGGCTGCGTCCGGTCAGTAAATCGACGACCAAAGCAACGGAACGTATCGAACGCACCACTTGGGATCGATTTGGAGTAGTGGTGACTCCTTGCCGCTCCTTTCAGCCTCCTCCATGAATGATTGTACGCGTGGCCTGAGCAGATGTAGATACTGTTGAGAGAGGGAGGGGTATAAAGCCTGGAGAGCGACGAGGTAGCCCACAAGCTGTCGCGGGCTGGTTCACCGCGAGGAAGATGTACGCTGATCGCTGAGGAGACTGGGTGACCCTGGGTGAGAGAACTTAGTAGTCTGCCACGCCTCGTGTACACAACTTGAGAACGCACCCGGCCATCACCAGCTTGTTGGCACTCCGATGCCAGACCACCAGAGGCTAGAACGTCACGGATTGCCTCCGAGGTTGCCGGTTGTCTTTTTGAGCAGAGATGATTTCATTGGCGGCAAGGTCGGCGAACGCATTCGATGGCGTCCTCTCATGATCACTCATCCTCAGGTCTCGACAGGTGAGCTGACCTAGTGTTTTCCTCTCGACGGAAGCATCACACAGGGTATTCATGTTTCCGTCTTTAGACCTTACATTCAGCCCAATGATGTGAGCTCTGGAAATCTGGACCACGAGCGGATGGCATCGAACAGTTCCGAGTTTGACTCGACCTTAGAACTGATCTTGACGCTCGCGCTCGTGAAGGGGTGTCGTGTATTTTACTCCTTTGCTCGACCTCGCTAATTCCGGTTCCTATTCCTTGGTACCAACCCCGAACCGCATCCTGGGCTCTCGTCTGGACGCATCCCTACCTTCGTGTTCACAACCTCATCTTCGCTTATCCCACTCACGTTGCTCCAATCGTCACACATTATATTGATTGGTTTCTGATATTCGAGCCACTTATTGCGGCTGCTTGGGAAAAGCCACAGACTCGTATGGTTCCCAAATCTCCCATACCGCCTGCGCTGTCTCTGTCCCAATTATCGGACTTACGATCAACGCGGGTCGTCTTTTTCCTGGCACTCGACCAATCTCCCCATCTCTTCCCGTTCCACCCATTCGTCCCTCATCGCGTCTACCTCGTCGCTCAGGACACGCTCGCCGTCATCTCCCTGAACTTGCGTCCATTGGCTGTACGATTTTCTCATCGGGACTGCGGCTGGTGGTCTCACATGGATGCTTCGTATTGGGATTGATGAAGACAAGCGGTTATCCGCTCAATGGCCCAACGCGGGGCCTTGCCTCGAGAGGTTCGATCCCCCGGCGGTGATACCGCGTCTGTTCCTTATTTCGTCCACCTCAGGGCTCTCTCGCCATTCTTCTTTTTCCCCGTCTCTCGCTCTCTTCCCTTGGACATCACCCGATTGTCGTGTTGGATCACGTATTCTACGGTTTCCACCTTTCTGTATTGTTCCATCGCACCAATAAAACCCACAGACTGGCACCAAAGACTGTGCACAGTATTTAAGGGAGCCCACCGAACCATCGGATCTGTGACACTGGTAAAGTCAAGAAGGAATTACGAGGACGCGTCGGGGAAGAGGTCGCTCATCAATAGGCCGAGCTGCGGTTTGGACTCGGGCGGCCTAAAAAATCATGCACCAAGTACGCAGAAGGGGTCCCATTCCCATCCTCTCATCTCATTACCAGGATCTTCGATTCGCATGCCGTTCGCAAACCCTCCCAAACCCAGGATTCCATATGGAGTCGACCGCTTCTAGTCACTGCTTTTGTTCCAGAACCGTGACCTGGTAGTCCAAGCGTCAGCCAGCCGACATCACTGATGGCGCCCTTTCATGGTTCAGAAACGACCGCGACCCACATCACCGACGAAACCGATGCTCGCGTTGTCTGTTGTTCAAAATTTGAGCTCGTGGCACTCGACTGACTAACGGTTCACGACCACCACGAACGCTACTCGATGCCCGCTATGGAGGTCTTGGCCCGAGTTCAGAACATTCAAGTCCAGGGTTGATTGCACAGTGGAAGGCCTGATTCTTTCCAACGATCGTCTCGACGAGTTCTAACAGAGCCTCGACCCGCGGGGTTTACACTATTTAAGTATTGGGATGAAGAAGGTCCTGGACGCGTGCGGGAAATAGCGTTCGTCGCACCAGAGGTAACGAAGAGAGATAGAGAAAAATAGAACCGGCGACAACTATAGGTTAGAATAATACATCAGAGTCGCCTCGGATCTATGATTAAAGAATGGCCACCGCCACGTGCGGAAGGTGGTCATAATGTGCTAGTAGTCCTTCGAATAGGGGGATAAAAAGTGGAATGGATGAATGCGAACAACTTCGCTGTACTGTTAAAATATTAGAAGGGCAACAACTCCCAGAGCTCGTTTCCTCCAGATGGTTGGGAAGGGATGAGCGGTGGTATATGGGCAGGTCCTTCAGTTTCTTTATCGGTGGATGAAATTGGTCTAAAATGAACAAAACTTCATGAGGCTCGGCAGGGCACATCCAGTGAGTGCGAAAGGAAACTTACGGTCCATCCCGTTGGGCAGCTTCATTCGCCTGTTTGTGTGCTTGTTTAAACGACTCGGGTACGTCCCTGCAGGCTCTTCGGCTCGATTGTTCCATCCATTGTTCGAGCTTCTGCACAGCCCCAGGTCGTTGGCGGAATAGGAGTGTCATCGAATGACCCAAGTCCCACTCCCCCGGATCCAACTCCTTCGGCAGCAACATCCAGACAACTCCCACCCAGCACTCCAGCTTATTCCATTCCTTCGCTTCGGTGAGGCATGTTATGATTTGTAGACTGCGTGCGAGGTCGGGTCCCAGCCTCCCGTATACGGGGTCGACTCTCAGTCGCCATGACTCTAAAACTAGTATAAGCTCCGCCAGTAACTCCCAGTACCAATGGGATAGGTGCTGGATTCCCTCGGAGGATTGGATGGTATTCAGGAGGAGTTTTCCCCAGTTTTCCTTCTTGTCCATATCCTTGATTGTGACGTGGAGATGGTTCAGTAATCCAATGAATCTCTCCACCCCTACCCCCTCAAAGCCCTCGTAACCGATTCGCTCGACGGAACGTATGACGAGCCGTCGTAACCTTGGGGAGAATGGTAACGGGTTGCGAAGGCCAACGAGGTGCGCTGGACAGAAGTCGAGTAAGCCGTGTGCCGAGTCATAGTATTTGCATCTCGCAGTCCAGGCGTGAAGGAGATCCGCGATCGATTCACTTTCCTGACTCTTGAAAACTGCATCAACCAACCCTCGGTGGTGTTCGGTGTGGGTGAGCTCGGCCTCGATAAACTCGGTCCGGAAATCAAGGTGACGGAAACCAGTCTCCAAACAGACAAGGAGGAGGCTCCCCCAATCCGGAATACGTTTGCGTTTCTCATATATCACGGAGCACCATTCATATGCAATTGTTGTCAAGAACCCCGGAGGGTATTCCAACTTGATCAAATCGCGTAGCATGTGCAGGATTAATGCTTGTTGAGCGGGGGTTCCATCGATTGCCGAAAGGACTGCTTTGGATAATCGAAATAGGACATGGTCTATGTAGCCACTGGTGAGGAGCAGTGAGCGACCTGAGGATCAAAAACAGGAGATGCCGTACGATTTGTTTTGGATCATCAGCACCTCTGATTCAACAGGCGATCCAAGGAAGGTGCACCATGTCAGGAGCCGGTTCAGCTTCGCATTCAGAGGCATGGTCTTGAGCCCGCGTGCTCTGCAAACAAGACCCGGAAGTGCTCCGGCGCTGACAATCTGGGAATGATGCAAGAGTAGATTTGAAATCCATTGTGAGTGTAGGGGTGTGCAACCTGGGTTGATCCTGAGAAGCAATTCAATGTAGCGACTGTCTATCCAATTCCTGGACCCCAGAAGATGCTCGAGGTCAGGGTCAGGAGCCCGAGTTGTGTATTTGTTGAATGGTATGAGGCAGCGAAACCTGTCCAGGCGGCCGTGAAGTGCCGCAAGAGTGCTAATCCAGAGCATTGCCCGCGCAGAGTAGTATGCCCTGTCCCTTGACCCGGGATACAGTGTCCTAGTGTGATCGAAGCACGACACGAACGTAGAGACAATTTGATCATAAATGGGGCTGACGCTGACTCCGCAATCGAACCACTGAATCTCCCCAGCGAGTGGGAGAACAGCGTCCAGTGCCTCTGGGTCCGTGATGTTCCCGAAGATCCATGACACACATTGCGCGTCATCGGCGTTCGTTCTGCGAATCATGGCAAAATCCTTTGACTCTAACCACGGTTCAGGTCGGCCAACCTGTACGACTTCGAGTGGAATCGTCTGATGAGATTGGCGATGGAGGAGCGACCGGACTCCGCGCTTCCACATCCGGTGGGTCCGTGAGAGCGCCCGTTTGGAGCGAACAATCAGGGAGACGATCCCACGCCGAACCTTCTTCCATGGACCGCGAAGGGCGATGGATGCTGGTGTCTGGAACGGGCACGCGTACGATGACATGCCGGCGATCACGATTCCGATGTAAAAGACCACTCCGACGCCGGTGAGGCTGATGAGGGTGCATGCAACGGGGGCGTTGATGGACCACATGTGTCGGCAGAGACCACAGGTGAGAAGGAGGAGGGCGGCCTGGAGCATCACTGGAAGGCTCTCGACGAAGAAGTGGAATGGCCATTTCTTGAGCCCATTGAATTTGCGTTGACGGTCTCTGCAACGCTCGATCATCGACCCACCCGAATTGCGCAAGTATCGGTTCAACCATTGCTTCCCCAGCATGGCGACGAACGCGGCGAGAAGTGAGATAATAAGACTCGCGTACATGAGACAGGTGACAGTGACGATCTCGCTTGGCGGGCTCTGGTGAACGGGTGGGACGGTGGGGGTCTCTCCAGGGATGGCGGATTGATTGAGAGTAAGGAGAATGGCACGGAGGAGGGCCACAGATTGCTCGTTGGGACCGGGTTGGAGGTTCGAATGGACATCAATGACGAAAGCCGAGCTGACGGCAGAGAACAGACCCGCCTATGAGAACAAGTGAGATAGGTCGCAGGAGCGGATGATATACAACGCACGAATATCAAGGTGGTATTGAGATCCTCGTCGTACTTCTTGACGTAGTCGGTATCATACTCGGTTGCCTCCTTCTTGTACATGGTGTAGAAGTCGAGGCGACGATCATCGGTCTTGATGGGTTGGAAGAAAGTTCTAAGAGCATCCTGGAGGCTGCGCTCGGTCAGCAAGACTCGGGGACCAAAACAAGGCAACGTATTGAACATACCACTTGGGGTCGATTTGCAGTGGCGGGGACGCCCTATCGTCCTTTTCAGCTGCGTCTGGCATGAGTGGTTGTAGGTGCTTGAGTTTAGTCGGCCGATGGGGAGAGCGGTGTGGCCTGGGTAGATGTAGATACTATTCGGAGGGAGGGGTATTAAGCCCGGAGAGAGGCGGGGCAGCCCACAAGCTGTCGTAGGCTAACCCGGATGCACCGCTACAGAAGTATGCGCCAAAGGGTAAGTGCAGGTACTGGATGAGGAAACTCGGTAGAGGAGTTGGCTCAGGTGCGGAGGTTCCGGCGGCGCATTGAAGTGACTTAAGTAGTCTGCGCCTCGTATGGCTACGTAAGCATACATAGTGCTCAGACACCCAATTGCAGTACTTATTCGGAGGTAGGTCCAGTGGTGGGTCCATCATGGGGAAGTATCTAAGCGCTCGTTTCGGGCAACCCCGCGACTCTTCTGACCGCCAGAAAAATGACAATATTACTCTCGAAACTATCTCTGAACAGTGTAGGGATCGACGTCGATGCTATAGACTTCCTGCTCTCGGCTCTATCCAGGCCGAGGCGGAGAAACTTCCCAGGGGAGATCTGGGTGTGCGTGCGATACGGGGCTTACATGCGTGCGATTGTATTTATTTTTTGTGCACATCAAACGGCATTAGCTTGTCCCAAAAAATTTGATATGAAAGGCTGACCTGGGTGGTCCGATCAGAAAACGTGTGCTCGCAACGGTTTCGTTCTGACACACTCCTTGGCCATGATACCACCAGAAAAACCGCAGGACGGGTTTCGGTTCGTCCCTTCGGAACACGTCTCATGGCGAGCGGGTTGTAACTCACCTCTCTTTCCGTTTCTATTCTAGGTCAAAACTTCCCGTGGTCGGGGCAAGGGGGTTATATATCCGCAGATTCTACAGTATATCAATATACCAAGCACCAATCCGGACAAGGCAATCATTTCACGTCCAGGTCAGCACCCCGCCTTACTACTCGGTCGTCAAGACGGCAACGGCGGAATCACTACCGAGCGGGGACACAGGGGCAGTTGCCATTGAGCGTTGGGGCTGGAGCTCCTGATCTCGTTATACCCGCTCACTTCCATCATGCAAACACCTTACACCATTGCGGATATAAAGTTTTCACCTCATTTACGTTCGCGGCTGTAAGACTGCTGTTCTCCTCCGTTCCTCTGGAGCTTTCTCCGGCCGCCAGCTTTAGCTTTCCCCAGCGTTATAGAGTCGCAAAAGAGCGATGTCCGGATCCCAACTGCTCCCAACCCCATTATAAGCGCTCCGTGCCACAATGTCGCCGGACCCAGATCACGTCCACGACTTCATGTGGAGTATAGTCGCACGCCTCACGTTAAACCGCGAGAGGTTTTTGCAGGGGTATATCGTGGTCTCTCCCTGTGTTCACCGTCGCTCTCAGCCACCGCTTCTGTTCAAGGATCATAACTCGGTGGTCAGGATGTTAACCAGTTGAGATCACTGTCGACGCTCTCTCGGTGTAATACAGTTCAGACGCGATCGTAGCCTGGTCCAGTCGATGCTCGCCCCGTTTACTAATCACAACTCAAGTCCGTGGGGTCGGTTAGCACTCGACGCGCTGGGGTCTCACGGCCGCCCTAGACGACAACTCCGGCTGTTGGGGCACTTGTCCGAGTTCAGGTTCGGGATTTATCGCACAATGGCGGGTCTAGTTCTCTCCAATGGTCCTGTTGCACCTCGACAAGCCAGTCGCCCGTTTCCCGTACCCAGGCCTCGATCTTCATCTACAGGCTCAGCACGATGGTCGGGATGTTCAGGAATGACCTGGATATGTGTGGAAGACGGCACTCGTCGCATCGGAGGGAGTGAAGAAATCGAAGGTGGGGGGAAGCATGGAATCGGCAGTAACTAGGCTAAATAGAGGGATTTATCATAGTCACATCGTATCCGCGAATAGAAAATGGCCATAACACAACATTGTTTCGATACGACAGGAGTTATGGGATAGTGAGATAGAAGTGAACGGATAAATTCGATTGATCATACCACTCAAATGTCAGAGGGCATGGCATGGCAGCGACTCCCAGAACTCGCTGCCTTTGAACATTGGGGAGGAGGGGGCCGACATCGAATGGGTAAGTTCTTCCGTTCCTTTATCGCCGGATGGAATTAGTCTAAAATGGGACAGGATACCTTGTGAGACTCGGAACGTAAACCAGGAGAGCACGAAAGAAAACTTACGGGGAATCCGGTTGTGCCGCCTCATGTGCTCGTTCGCAGGTTCGTTTAAACGACTCAGGAATCGGGTTGGAGGTTCGAATGGACATCAATGACAAACGCAGAGCTGACGGCAGAGAACAGACCCGCCTATGAGAACAAGTGAGATAGCTGACAGGTACGGATGATGAGCGACGGACGAATATCAAGGTGGTGTTGAGGTCCTCGTCATACTTCTTGACGTAGTCGGTGTCGTACTCGGTCGCCTCCCTCTTGTACATCGTGTAGAAGTCGAGGCGAGGATCACCGGTCTTGATTGGTTGGAAGAAGGTTCTGAGAGCATCCTGGAGGCTGCGTCCGGTCAGCAATCAGCGACCAAAGTTGAACAGAACGCATAGAACGTACCACTTGGGATCAATTTGCAGTAGTGGGGGTTTCTCGCCACCCTTTTCATCCCCCTCCATGAGTGATTGTACGCGCTTGGGTGTAGCCGGCCGATAAAGAGAAAAGTGTGGCCTAAGCAGATGCGGATACTATTGAGAGGGAGGAGTATGAAGCCTGGAGAGAGACGAGGTAGCCCACAGGCTGTCGTGGGCTGATGTACCGCTATGGAGGTGTGTGTCAAAGGGCAAGTGCAGGTACCGAATAAAAAAGCTCGGTGGAGGAACCGGCTCAGGCGGCGCGTCGAAGGTTTTTAGGATCAGCCCGCGTTGACCGCACCTATAGTAATTGTGATATTCGATATAGTGCTCAGACACCCAAGAATGCAACCGAAACGACTATCTTCCGCCTCCGTATACGC
>Ga0307515_10011966_pt1 | contig 16385 bp, 19 predicted proteins | sample 17_EM_MG_FD_194513 | JGI IMG/M metagenome (GOLD analysis project Ga0307515, IMG submission 194513) | Populus trichocarpa ectomycorrhiza microbial communities from riparian zone in the Pacific Northwest, United States - 17_EM | ecosystem: Host-associated > Plants > Roots > Unclassified | place...
CCTCATTGTTAAATTTTGTTAAAAACATTAACAAAAACGTCAATTTCTTAGGCCGTGAGGGCATTATTTATACTTTTGTACGGAAACTTAATAATGAGGCGAAAAATTACTTACCCTTTTACTTACACCTATGCGTGGTCCATATTAATTGCGATGGCAATTTTTATGAACTTTGCATTTGCCAAAGGGATTGCGTCTCCAAAAAAAGGCGATCCTAATAAACTCAAAAGCGATACCGTTTATCACGTAACTAAAACTAAGGGGGGTAAACCTTCGTATCTAAAAAACGGGCTTCACCTGGCACTGCCGCCGTTAAAACCTGCAGTAACATCAACTGTAAAAGTAAATGTATCCCGCCCTGACGATAAATTGTTAAATGATGTGCAGTTGTACCCCAACCCGGTAACCGACCAGCTCAACCTTAAGTACACCATCAGCCGCAATACCAATGTTACGGTAAAAATAATGGATGTTTTGGGCAACGATATTACCACCGTATTTAACCAGCGTGTTGAAGGCGGCGACCATAACATTAACTATCCCATTAACAACAAGCTTACCCGCGGCTTTTATTTTGTACGTGTGGTAGCCGGTACCGAATCGGTTATCAAACGTATTTCGGTATTATAGTCATTAGTCATTAGTCATTAGTCATTAGTGGCAAGTTGACACTGATGAAGATGTTTTAACTATTTAACATAATCCCACTCACCACTCACCACTCACCACTCACCACTCACCACTCACCACTCACCACTCACCACTCACCACTCACCACTCACCACTCACCACTCCGCCTTTTTTTTTACCTTTGGCATTTAAGCATATCGTATATATGAAAATTATTGCCATAGGCCGCAACTATGCCGAACATGCCAAAGAGTTAAATAACCCGGTGCCAACTGCCCCGGTTATTTTCATGAAGCCCGACACCGCACTCTTAAAAGATAATAAGCCATTTTATCATCCCGGTTTTTCGGAAGATATACACCATGAGATTGAACTGGTGCTTAAAGTTAGCAAGGAAGGCAAGCACATTGGCGAAAAATTTGCTGCTGGCTATTACGACGAAATTGGTCTGGGGATTGATTTTACAGCCCGCGACATCCAAAGCCGCCATAAAGAAAAAGGATTGCCCTGGGAACTGGCCAAAGCATTTGATGGTTCGGCGCCTGTCAGCAACTTCGTGCTGAAATCAAAATTTCCTGATATCTATAATATTAATTTTAAGCTGGATATTAATGGCGAAACCCGCCAACAGGGCAATACCAATATGCTACTTTTCAGCTTCGAGAGCATCATCGCTTTTGTCTCCCGCTATATCACCCTAAAAAAAGGCGACCTGATATTTACCGGCACCCCTGCAGGCGTAGGCCGGGTAAAGCTTGGCGACAGGTTAGAGGGGTATATTGAGGATGAAAAAATGCTGGATTTTTGGGTGAAGTAGAATCCCCCCCATCATTCTGAGGAACGAAGGATCTCCTATGATGAAATTTGCCAGTAAGTAAGGCAATTGCTCTTGAAAAGCGATAATAGATTACATAAAGTTATGTTTTTCCAATAAAAAAACCAAAGCGTGGCCAAGTTTTTTTATTTTCATGTGCAGATCAAAAGGGGAAACAGCCGCTGCTGAGGAGCAACCTGCCAGCAATATGATCTGCTGAACCAAGGATAAATGGCCTCTCACAAGGAGGCCTTTTTTATTATCCTGTTCATGAATGGCTAAAAAAACCTTCGCCAGTTTTTATAATGTAGACACCTTGATAAATCTTCAATCAATCTCCTATAAGCAGATACCGGTAGCCGGACTGCAAGATCGCGTTTATATTATCTGATAAAAAGGGCAACCGGAATCTATTCGATGCAGACACCTTGCGGGCTGCGGATCCTTCTGTTCGGTTTGCCACTTTATAAAAAAACAGATCGATTATTTACCTGGTGCCGGTCTGTTAGTTTATTTAACTACAGCTGTAACATATTTCACCTGGTTTTTCATAACAAAGCGAATCCTGTTAAGCAGCTTCCTGGCTATTTTGATAATAGCCTTATTCTTTTTCATCCTTTTACAGTAATCATTAAAAGCCATCGTCATAGCCGGGTCCAATCGTATAGCTACCCAACTTGCTTCAATAAGTTTTTCTCTCAACTGATGATGCCCACGATGGGTAAGGCCCATAACGGTTTCTTTTTCCCCGCTTCCGCTTACCCTGGGCACCAGGCCTACATAATCACACAAATCGTCTAATTCTTTAAAACGGGCCATATCACCGATCTCGGTTAAAAATAACAATGCTGTGATCTCACCTACTCCAGGAATGCTTCTAAGTAAAGTTATTCCCTCTTTATGCCGGTCCTGGCGCGATAAAATACGTACTTGTTTGGTTGCTGCCAATACCATACTTCGGCTCTGCTCATAGCCAAGGAGCAATATATCTAAACCTACTTTTGCAGATGGAGCTAAAGGTAGGGCTTTAAGCCACTGAATAAAGTTGGCCGACCAGTATTTATGATCATCTCCTCCCGGAATAGTTATCCCCTGAAAATGCAGTCGTCCTTTAATCCTGTTCTTAAACCGGGTCTGATCCTTTATCATCTGCTGATAAACACGGATAACCCCACGATCATCCTGCTGTTCAATGCCTGGAATAAAGATGCCCTCAAGGCCGTTTTCGCTCAGTGATTTACTAAGCTTACGACAATCTACAGTATCCGACTTCCGCTGCTTCTCTTTGTCTGTTGTAGGAACATCCGCCGGATGTACAACAATGCAGTTGATCCCCCGGTCACTAAAATCACGCTGATAGCTAAACCCGCAAAAGCCTGCTTCATAAACAACGTGATAGGTGGCCGATGGATAGTTCTCCTTTAAGTGCTTGCTTAAGTCTGCTACAGAGGGGGGTTGAGAAAATGTTTTAAGTTCCATTTGCGCTGTCCGAAGACAAACCTTCCACGATTTTTTGTGAACATCTATGCCTACAAAAATCTTTTGACCGCTAAAATCTAATTGTGTACCTTGTTTCATGAGTTCTTGTTTTAAAGTGTTTGTAACTGTTTTTCACAATTAATCTACAACCTTTTTTTCAAGAACTCTTTTTACTTACTATTAACCAATTTCATACATACAATCTATTATACGCCAGGCATAATGCACCTGCGAAGTTCGCGAATAGCTTCCTTCCTCAGCATGACAGGATTATTACGATGTCATCTATATTATCGAATTAAAATTATTCTTATATCAAGCATGATTAAAAAAACAATTGTCCTCCTCTCCATATTATTTTTAGGCGTCTGCACACATTTACAGGCACAAACCACCACTATTCAAAGCAGGCAGTATCCACAAAACTATTTCCGCTACCCGCTTGATCTGCTGCCACATACCACTGCGGGCTCATTTGGCGAACTAAGGCCCGCGCACTTTCACTCCGGGCTCGATTTTAAAACCAACCAGCGTACGGGCTACCCTGTATACGCGGTAAATGACGGATATATCTCCCGGGTGCGCGTTCAGTTTGGCGGCTTCGGGCGGGCTATTTACATTACGCACCCTAATGGTTATACCACCGTTTACGGGCACCTGCAAGCGTTTACACCCGCGGTAGCAGCACTCGTAAAAGCCTATCAATATGAACACCAAACCTACGAAGCCGATTTTAAGCTAAACCCCAGCCAGGTAACCGTTTGCAAAAATGATGTAGTAGCCATCTCGGGCAATGCAGGCGCATCCGCGGGCCCGCATGTGCATTTCGAGATCAGGGATACACAAACGGAAGAAACCATCAATCCCCAACTCTTCGGACTGACTATTCCAGACCAGGTGCCGCCTACCATTAGTTCTATTGGCATTTATCATTTAAATGGCAATCCATTCAGCGAAAAAACACAGCGCGAGTTTATGGCAGTAAACGGCGCTGCGGGTAATTACCACCTGGCCAAACCACAGGTGCTCCATTTAAGCGGCAACATTGGTTTCGGCATCAATACCACCGATATGAACAGTACATCGGCCAACCACAATGGCATCTACTCGGTTGAATTAAAGCTGGACGGCCAAACCGTATACACCTTTGCAGTGGAGCGTTTCGCGTTTGATCAAACACACGCCATTAATGCCTATATTGATTATCCATCGTACACCCTTGCCCGGCGCTGGATGCAAAAATGTTTTATCATGCCCGGCAGCCATATCTCGCTTTACCCGCAATCTGTTAACCGGGGTATCATCACCTTTAATGATAATGCACTGCACGATGTTGAATATGTGGTAAAAGATGTTGCAGGCAATACATCAACCTTAAAATTAAAAGTGCAAGCCAGTCCTTTTACCGCGGTTGCCAATAAAATAGCAGGCACGCTGTTTCACTACGATGCAAAAAGCGAGTTTAGTACCGATAAGGTAAAGGTCACCGTAATGCCCGGTAATTTGTATGATGACCTGGACTTTACTTATTCCATGTCTCCAAAACCAATAGGAGGCTATTCATCCTTACATCATATTCATAACCGCCTTACCCCTATTCATGAAAACTATGAGCTGTGGATAAAGCCCGAGGTTGATTTGGGTAAGTACACCGATAAGGCTGTTATTGTAAGCACTACCATGGGCTGCGTAGGCGGTTACTATCAGGATGGCTGGGTAAAATCGCAGACAAGCACCTTTGGCGATTATTTTATTAAGTTAGATACCATCCCGCCCATGGTCCATCCGCTCAACATCCGCGATGGCAGCAATATGAAAGCTGCCCGCACTATCAGTTTCAGGATGAGTGATAACCTTTCGGGCATTAAAACTTACACCGGAACCATTGATAATAAGTGGGTTTTAATGGAATTGGATTATAAAACTAAAATTCTAAGTTATACCTTTGGCGGCGATATCGCGCCGGGTAAGCACACCTTCAAACTCGTGCTGGCAGATAACAAAAACAATTTTGCAGATTTTACCGCAGATTTTTATAGATAATACCTTAAAACTATGTCAACATTAAAAGAAGGCGATAAAGCCCCTGATTTTACAGCAAAAGATCAAAACGGAAATACGGTGTCGTTATCTGACTATAAAGGCAAAAATGTAATCCTCTATTTTTATCCAAAAGATGATACTCCGGGCTGTACTGCCGAGTCATGCGATTTCAGGGACAACTACCAATCGTTGCTAAGCAAGGGTTACGAAGTGATTGGCGTAAGCACCGACGACGAAAAATCCCACAAAAAATTCGAAACCAAGTATAGCCTGCCTTTTACCCTGATAGCCGATGAAGAAAAGGCTATTGTAGAAGCCTATGGCGTTTGGGTAGAGAAGAACATGTACGGCAAGCAATATATGGGCACCGCCCGCACTACCTTTATTATTGATGGCGATGGCACTATTAAACACGTTATCAGCAAGGTAGATACCAAGAACTCATCACAACAAGTGCTCGACTTAGTGAAATAAGTGTTAAAAGAACAATAATTATTTTTACTTTAGCCGTTCAGTTTCCTAAATTCATAATGAAATCAACAATTCAAGACTTAGAAAAAACCGCGTCGCAAATCAGGCGCGACATTGTACGTATGGTACATGGTTGTCAATCTGGCCACCCTGGTGGATCATTAGGTTGCACAGATTTTTTTACCGCCCTATACTTTGAGGCGATGAACCACGATCCTAAATTCAACATGGATGGTATTGGCGAAGACCTTTTCTTTTTATCAAACGGTCACATTTCGCCGGTGTTTTACAGCACCCTGGCGCATGCTGGTTATTATGATAAAGCAGAACTGGCAACTTTCCGTAAGCTAAACAGCCGCTTACAGGGGCACCCTACCACGCATGAGCATTTACCGGGAGTACGCATTGCATCGGGTTCATTAGGCCAGGGCTTATCTGTTGCTATCGGCGCGGCTTTGGCTAAGAAACTGAATGGCGATAAATCATTGGTATACACTTTACACGGCGATGGCGAGTTACAGGAAGGCCAGATTTGGGAAGCAGCCATGTTTGCACCCCACAACAAGGTTGATAATTTAATCTCGACCATTGATGTTAACGGACAGCAAATTGATGGGCCAACCAACTTAGTGTTGTCATTAGGCGATCTGCATGCCAAATGGGTAGCTTTTGGATGGGATGTTTTGGAGATGAAAGGCAACGATATGGCCGATGTTGTTAAAACATTGGAATTGGCTAAAAGCCGCACAGGCCTGGGTAAACCTATTATGATATTGATGCATACCGAAATGGGTTACGGCGTTGATTTTATGGCAGGCAGCCACAAATGGCACGGTATTGCTCCAAACGACGAGCAGCTTAAACTGGCATTGGCACAATTGGAAGAAACTTTGGGCGACTATTAAGCCGTGCATGCTTTTTAGGTTGTACGTGGGACGTTTTACGTTCTACGTTTTCCAGAAAGCACAAAACCCGTCAGTTAACGTACCATTTAAATAACACGTACCACGTAAAACGTCCAACGTATAACGTCTCACGTAAAACCCTATCCCAACAGAAATGAAAAAGTATACATATACAGATAAAAAAGATACCCGCTCGGGCTTTGGCGCCGGGCTGCTGGAAGCCGGCAGAAAAAACGATCAGGTGGTTGCACTTTGTGCCGACCTTATCGGATCGTTAAAAATGAATGATTTTATTAAAGAATTTCCTGAGCGTTTTGTTCAGGTTGGTATTGCCGAAGCAAACATGATGTGTATTGCCGCAGGTATGACCATTGGCGGTAAAATACCTTTCACCGGTACTTTTGCCAACTTTTCAACCGGTCGCGTTTACGACCAAATTCGCCAGTCAATCGCTTACTCTAATAAAAATGTAAAAGTTTGCGCATCGCATGCCGGTTTAACCTTGGGCGAGGATGGTGCCACCCACCAGATATTGGAAGATATTGGCATGATGAAAATGCTGCCCGGGATGACAGTAATTAACCCTTGCGATTATAACCAAACTAAAGCAGCCACGATGGCTATTGCCGAATATGAAGGTCCGGTTTACCTCCGTTTTGGCCGCCCGGTTGTTCCTATTTTTACCGACCCTGACCAAAAATTCGAGATCGGAAAAGCATGGATGGTGAATGAAGGCGCGGATGTTAGTATATTTGCCACCGGTCACCTGGTATGGCAGGCTATTTTAGCAGGCGAGATTTTGGCAGAGCAAGGTATTGATGCCGAGATCATTAACATCCATACCATTAAACCTTTAGATGCCGAAGCGGTATTAAAATCGGTAGCTAAAACAGGTTGCGTGGTTACGGCCGAAGAGCATAACCGTTTAGGTGGTTTAGGCGATAGCATAGCGCAGCTGCTTGCTGTAAATACGCCGGCCCCGCAGGAGTACATTGCTGTGAATGACAGCTTTGGCGAAAGCGGAACGCCTGAGCAACTGATGACCAAATACGGTTTAGACGCAGAACATATTGTGCTGGCCGTTAAAAAGGTGATCGAAAGAAAAAACAAAAATGCTTAATTAGCATTTAACTATAAAAATTATAAAATGTTGGTGCAGGTAGAAGATTCAGAGATTTTAAGCAAATTCCAGGACGAAAAAACGCGCAACGAAGCGTTTAACCTGTTGCTTAAAAAATACCAGCAAAAAATTTACTGGCACGTAAGGCGTATGGTTATTGATCATGACGATGCTGATGACCTTACTCAGGACGTTTTTGTAAAAGTTTGGAAAAACCTGTTGGGTTTCAGAAATGATGCCCAGCTTTATACCTGGATGTACCGCATAGCATCCAACGAATGCATTACTTTTTTGAACAAGAAAAAACTTAAAAATAATGTTTCGTTGGATGATGTTGCTTATGAACTGGCAGACACCCTTGCCGATTCGACCTATTTTAACGGCGATGCGGCACAACGAAAATTACAGGAAGCACTACTTACCCTGCCCGAAAAACAAAAGCTTGTATTTAACATGAAATATTATGAGGATATGAAGTATGAAGAAATTTCGGCGGTTTTGGGTACAAGTGTAGGCGCTTTAAAAGCTTCTTTTCACCTGGCAGTCAAGAAGATAGAGGCATATTTAATATCAAAGGATTAAACACAGAATTAATTCAGAATTACGTTAAACCTTTTAGCACTTTGTTCATCTATAGTTATGTATGAAAAGCGATATGGACAATAGGGAATGGCTGGATGACTATAAGTCACTAAAGCAGGTTAGCGCAAGCAACCCGTTTTTGGTGCCTGCTGGCTATTTCGATGAATTAGCGCAGCACATAACATCACGCATCAGGTTGGAAGAGCTTAAAAGCTCATCCGAAGGGTTTACTATTCCTGAAAATTACTTTGAACAATTAAACAGCAACATACAAAGCCGCATTAATATCCAGGCAGCTTTAGGTACTGAAGAAACCGGCTTTACCACGCCCGAAAATTTTTTTGACGAACAAGCCAGCCAAATCCAAAGCAGGATTGCCATTGAGCAATACGTGAATAATGAGGCTGAAAGCTTTAGCGTTCCCGAAAATTATTTCGGGGAATTGGGTAATAACATCCAAAGCAGGGTTGCTATCGAACAATATTTGGATAACCAGGATGAAGGTTTTGCGGTCCCTGAAAATTACTTTGACGAGCTAAGCAGCAATATCCAAAGCCGCATAGCGGTAGAGGAGCTGATGAACAATGAAGCCGAAACTTTTACAGTACCGGCAAATTATTTTGAGCAGCTAAGCCAAAACATTTTAAATAAAACAGTTAACGAGGTTATAACGGTTGAGGTTGAAGAAACCGATAATGTTATCAGCTTTAAACAGGCTGTTGATAAACGCAGTATTGTACGCAAGATGCTTGCATCGGGCACTTTCAGGTATGCTACCGCCGCTTGTTTCGCGGTTTTAATAAGCATTACTGTTTTACTTAAAGGCAATTCTGTTCCGGATCATAACCACTCATTTTTACATGAGCAGGTTTCGGCTGTACCTGTAGATGAAATAAAAAGTTACCTGGAATTGCACAGCGATGCGAGCGACACCCGCACATTGATGGATGCTAACCAAAAAAGTAACAGCTCAAATGTAGACGAAAATCTGTCGGATTATATAGATGCTAATTAATAAGGAGTTTTAATGGTTAAATTGATCAGGCATATTTTTATAGTACTCTTTTTTATAGCGGTGGGCTATCAATCGCGTGCGCAGGCACAACTGGTGCCGGGCGGAAGAGTTGCACCCAATACAAAGCTAAAAAAAGGAACAGGAGCCAAGCTTGAGGCCGCCCGTAACAACTACATTAGCAGGCAGCTTGACCTGAGCGACGACGAAGGGCGAAAATTTTGGCCGCTATACCGTTCGTACCAGCAGGAATTAACCGCTGTACGCATCCTGAAGCGCTTAAACAACTCCAAAGCTGCATCAAACGGTACCGAGCAAATAGATAAAGAGATTTACTACGAAAGCCAGCTTGTGGCCATCCGGAAGCGTTATAGAGACGCCTTTGCCAAAATCCTCCCTCCCGAAAAAGTGAGCATGCTTTACAAAAGCGAACAGGAGTTTAATGATGAGCTAATTAAACGCCTGAGCGAAAGCAGCGAAAGAGCGGGGAATTAGTCAGTGGTGAGTGGTGAGTGGTGAGTGGTGAGTGGTGAGTGGTGAAAATGGCTGTGGGTAAGTTTTTGTTTGATATTTTTATTTTATTTTGCCCTGCAAACTAAACCCTTTCCCAAATAAAGTCTTGACTCTTGACTCTAATCTCTTGACTCTCTTCCCCCTTATTTTCGTATAAACTCAAACCTCCCATCAGGTGCCAGTTTCATGATGGTTGATGGGTTGCGGATCTCTTTACTGTGTTGTTCCAGATCAACAACATAATCAACGCCATCAATAATTTCCTGGTCAATTTGCGAAAAATATTGGGGCGATGGCTTGCCGCTAATGTTGGCCGATGTGGATACCAATGGTTTACGGAGCCGCTGTATCAGTTGTTTGCAAAAGTCGTGATTGCTTACCCGGATGGCTACACTCCCATCGGCGGCTATTACCGCAGGCGACAGGTTCTTAGCGCCCGGCATTACCAGTGTTAAGGGGTTTTCTGCATATTCAATCAGGTCATAAGCCAATGGGTTAACTTCCTGAACATAGCTTTCCAGTTTGTTCTCGGTATCAACTAATATCACCATACTTTTAGCCTCGTCGCGTTGTTTCAGGCGAAAAATCTTTTTGATGGCTTCGGTATTTGTGGCATCGCAACCTATGCCCCAGATGGTATCTGTTGGGTACAGGATAATGCCTCCCTCCTGTAGTACTTTAAATGCGTTGGCAACTTCGTCTCTAAGCATTGTTCAATGTATTGGTGTATAACCGCTGCAATTGCAGGGCCAGTTTATCGTCGTTAAAATTTGCAGCATGTTCAATGCCGCGTGTTATCATTGTTTGCCTTAAACCATCATCACCAAGTATCTGGTTCACTTCTTTAGCTAAACCGGTCGCGTCATCCGGATCAACATATCGGCTGCCCGGCCCGCCGGCTTCTTCCAGGCATGAACCTGTGGCTGCTATAACCGGGGTGCCAGAGTTTAAAGCCTCTAAAACCGGGATACCAAAACCTTCATAGCGCGATGGGTAAATAAATACCGATGCTAATTGGTAAATGGCCGGCAATTCATCAAACGGAATATCCCTTAAAAAAATAACACGGCTGGTTAAATTACCGGCAGCAATGTAGGCGTTTACTTCGTCGGTGTATTTTGTTGGCTTACCAATTACCACTAAAGGGATATCGCCATCAATGTTTTTTAAGGCCACTACCGTTAGCAATAGGTTTTTACGTTCTTCAATAGTGCCTATACTCAACAAAAATTTATCCGGTAGGTTGTATTTTAGCTTTACCGCGGCTTTTTGATCGGGCGTTTTTGTAACGTCAAATATAACGTCGCAGCCCTGGTAAATTACTTCAATTTTTTGGGGATTGATGCCCAACAGTTCTACCAAATCGGCCTTGGTTTTAGCGCTTATGGCTACGATTTTATCGGCTACCTTGCAGGCGTATTTCACTTTGGCCAGGTAAATACGGTAATTAAACCTGCCAAACTGCTTAGGGTAGCGCATAAAAATAAGATCATGTATCGTGACAACCGACCGTACGCCGCTTTCGGCAATGCCCAAAGGCAACTCATGGCTAAGGCCATGATACAATTGGATACCATCACGCAATAAATCCTTGACAATACCTTTGCTACGCCACCAGGAAGTAAAAAATTTGCTGGCAGGCGTTAAAGTAAAAACATTGCCATGATCGCCCAAAAACTTAAGCCTTACATTTGGTTTAGCTTTTGGTGTATATAAAAAATAGGCGTTTTCGGGATGGAAATATGCCAGCGTTTTAATAAGCCAGCGACTGTAATTTCCCAAGCCTGTATTATTATAAAAGACCCGCTTTGCATCGTATCCTATTTTCATATTTTAGATATGAGATATGAGATGTGAGATATGAGATAAAAAGCTGCCACGTTAGAAGCGGCCTCAAATCTCATATATAACGTCTCAAATCTATTTTCATGTCAGATAACACAAAGCCCCGTTTGAAGCAGTCTCAAATCTCATATCTAACATCTCAAATCTATCTTTACACCGCTACATTATTTTCCCTCAACGCATCGTTAAGAGAGGTCTTTTTATCTGTCGACTCTTTGCGGGTGCCAATAATAAGCGCGCAAGGAACCTGGTAATCGCCGGCAGGAAATTTTTTGGTATATGAACCGGGTATAACTACCGAGCGGGCAGGTACACGGCCTTTATATTCAACCGGGGTCGACTGGGTTACATCAATAATTTTGGTTGATGCGGTTAAAACAACGTTGGCGCCCAACACGGCCTCGTGCTCAACATGTACGCCTTCTACAACGATAGCCCTTGAACCAAGGAAGCAGTTGTCTTCAATGATCACGGGAGCTGCCTGTAAAGGCTCTAATACGCCGCCGATACCTACGCCGCCACTCAGGTGTACATGCTTACCAATTTGCGCGCATGAGCCCACTGTAGCCCAAGTATCAACCATGGTGCCTTCATCAACGTATGCGCCAATGTTTACGTACGATGGCATCATGATAACACCTTTTGCAAGGTATGCGCCATAACGGGCAATACCATGCGGAACTACACGAACACCGTTTGCTTTATAATCGGTTTTCAAATCCATTTTATCATGAAAAACAAAAGGGCCAACCTTAATTTCTTTCATGCTGCGGGTGGGGAAATAAAGGATAACCGCTTTTTTTATCCACTCGTTTACGTGCCAGCGCGTGCCAATCATTTCGGCTACACGGATCTCGCCTTTGTCTAACCGTTCAACAACGGTTTCAATAGCGGTGATATATTCATTATAATTCAACAGATTCCTGTCTTCCCAGGAATCTTCAATCATTTTTTTAAGATCTTGCATTGATAAATTAACTTTTGGCAAATTAAAGGATTTTTAAGGAAAAATACAGGATTAGCTTCAATAACTTGTTAGCCCTTTGCTTTTGTACCAGGCCGGTAAGCCTATCTTCATTATTAAAAAATCAACCTTAAGGCAAAAATACATTAACTATTACGCCCAAAGCTAAATGCACTGATTTTTAATAACATAAGTTATATGGTTATGATAAATTACATTTATCATTGCCGTTATAAAACACAAATTCACCAACCTAATCTCCCCCCTCATTATGAACGTTATGGCTTTCTTTTGCATCGCTTTGCTGACAATCTCCTTACTTATGATTGCCGGCATCGCATTTTTTAGCTTTTTAAAATGGATCAAAAGAGCCTATTATCCAAGCTGGAAATTTCCTGATTATATCAGCGTTGGTTATGCAGAATACCTGTACCACAAATTCATAAAAAAAGACCTGGAGGCCTGGCAAAACAACCAGTAGCTTTATTAGCAGGATTGCTTAATTTTGCGCTGGCGCCGACCAAACTAAAATCACCGGAACCAGCGTAAATTAAATGCCCAATCATAGCAATTTTTGTAAAGATATTCTGTTTGGTGTTGCCGTTGGCGACGCTATCGGCGTTCCTGTTGAGTTTAAATCAAGGGAAGAAATTTCAAAAAAGCCGGTAACCGACATGATCGGGTTTGGCACTTATGACCAGTTACCCGGCACATGGTCTGATGATAGTTCACTTACCTTTTGCCTTGCCGAATCGTTAACCAATGGTTACGATATACATGATATTGCCAACAATTTTGTAAGATGGCGTTGCGACAATTATTGGACGGCCCGGGGCGAAGTTTTTGATGTTGGCATAACTACACAACAGGCTATTGAAAGGATAGTAAGGGGCGTACAACCAAACCTTGCCGGCGGGTTTGATTCATGGTCGAACGGAAATGGTTCTTTGATGCGAATTTTGCCATTGCTGGTTTACATTAAGGATTTGCCGATAGCAGAGCGTTTTGCCATAACCAAAGATGTATCCTCAATTACCCACGGTCATGTCCGGTCGGCAATTGCTTGTTTTTATTACCTGGAATTTGCGAGAAAACTTTTAACGGGTAATGATTTGTATACTATTTATCATGAGGTAAAGGCTGAAGTCGCAGCGTTTCTTGATACAACAACCATCAGCAGGGACGAGATAAAACTATTTGACCGCCTTTTGGCCGGCAATATTTATGACGCTCCCGAAAGCGAGATAAATAGTAGTGGCTATGTTTTACACACGCTCGAGGCAAGCATTTGGTGCCTGTTAACCACAACAACGTATACGGAAGCTGTACTTAAAGCTGTAAATTTGGGGCTTGATACTGATACCACCGGCGCAGTAACCGGTGGCCTGGCAGGCCTGCACTACGGTTTTGAAAAAATACCCGAAGATTGGGTTCTCAAACTTGCCCGGGAAAAAGATATAGATGATTTAGCCGCCAGGCTGGCTAAACTATTGTTGCCTAATTGAATAAACAATGGCCGAAAAAGAAAAACTAAGGATTGATAAATACCTGTGGGCTATCCGCGTTTTTAAAACCCGTACACTGGCATCTGATGCCTGCAAAGCCGGGCGTGTAAAGCTTGATAGCAAAAACATAAAACCTTCATACGAAGTAAAAATTGGCGATACCTACCAGGTATCAAAAGGCCCCGACCGGAAAGTAATACGGGTAACCGGTTTGTTGGAGAACAGGGTTGATGCAAAAAAGGCAGTTGACTATTACCTGGATATAACCCCGGTTGAACAAACCCCGGCCTTTAAATCCATGTTCCACGCCCCCATCCTTAAACGTGATAGAGGTGCCGGTCGCCCCACTAAACTCGACCGCCGCGAGATTGATGATTTAAAAGATAATTTTTTTGAAAAAGAAGATGAAGAAGAATGATTTGAAAATTTGACGATTTGAAAATGGGAAGGCAGAAATTGAAATATCTTGCTACACATTGATCAAAAGAATTTTCAAATTCTCAAATCATCAAATTCTCAAATTCAATTAATACTTCGTTTTATTCTCCTCTATTTCCCACAGCTTAAAAACAGCCATGGCTTCATCGCGGAGTAATTGAACAAAAGGCAGCTTCCTGTCGGCCATGGGGCTTTCCAGTTCATCGTATATGTCATGGTCATCAAAACCAATGGCCGCGGCATCGGCTTTGGTGTTGGCGTAATAAACTTTATCAATACGGGCCCAGTATATAGCGCCAAGGCACATGGGGCAAGGTTCGCAACTGGTGTAAATTTCGCAACCGGATAAATCGTAAGTTCCTAATTCCTGGCAGGCCAGCCGGATAACCGATACTTCGGCATGTGCGGTTGGATCATTGGTTGATACAACCCGATTGGCGCTACGGGCCAGGATCATGCCATCTTTAGTTATAACGGCGCCGAAAGGGCCACCCGTTCCCTGCTTAACATTATATTCAGACAGCTCAATTGCTATCCGCATAAATTTTTCGTGTGCCGTGTTTTCCATAGTCCTCTAAATTAAAAAACCTCAGCCGGAGTTGAGGTTTTTTTCTGTCTGAATCAGAATTTGCCGAATTTAAGAATTTACAAAATTTTCATTTGCACATCTGAAATCTGCATATCTGCACATTTACAAGTTATTTTTTCTCCTTCGCGTAAGCGTCGTTAAGCCTTTGAACCACATCGGTGGTTACATCTAACGATGGATCGCCATATAATACGGTTGGGTTTGCTTTTGAGTATAACAACACCAGTTTGTACCCTTTTTCTTTAGCGTAAGCTTTAGCAAAGTCTGCAATTTTATCGTACTGCTTAGTAGCTTCAGTAGACTGCAGGTTTTGGAACTCGGCAGTAGCATTTTGCTGGTAACCTTGTAACTCTTGTTGTTTACGTTGTAAGCGTTGCTCGGTGGCCTGGCGCTGGTCGGCTGATAATGTAGCCTGGCTTTTTTGATACTCGGCCACTTCACGCTGAAATGCCTGACCTTTATTTTGCAAATCGCCTTGTGAGGCTTTGCCTTTTTCTTCCAGGCGTTTGTTCATATCTTTTGTATACTCATATTTACTTAATAAAGTATCAGAGTTGATATAAACAATTGCTTCTTTGCCATCACTTACAGTGGTAGCGCTTGCGCCTGGTTTGTCGGCAGTTTTATTTTGGTTACAAGCCGCAATGCTGCCCGCAATTAATATCCCGAAGGTGAATTTTGTTAAAGTTGAAACAGTAGTTTTCATTATCTCACGTAAAAATTTAAAAAAGTTTGACAAAGATAAACTTTCATTGCAAGTATCCTAATCAGATGTGCAGATTTCAGATGTGCAGATGAATACACCATAGCGTCGAATACAGATGCTGGCAGTATTAAAATGGCGGCAATGAAAAAAGTGTCATGTTGTTGCGTTCGCGACAAGTGAAACAGTAAAAAATATATAGTTAACAATCTGCACCATCCTCCACCATCTGCATATCTGAAATCTGCATATCTGCACATCTACTCATGATGATACGGCTCCCCCTTCAAAATGGTATATGCCCGGTAAAGTTGCTCTACAAAAAACAGGCGGACCATCTGGTGCGAGAAGGTCATTCGCGATAGTGAAATTTTATCATTTGCCCTTTGGTATACCGATTGATCGAACCCGTAGGGGCCGCCAATGACGAATATCAGGTTGGCCGATAAACTGATCTCCTTTTTATTGATATAGGCCGCAAACTGGGTGGAGGTATATTCGCTACCCTTTTCATCCATTAGGATTACATGATCAAGCGGACTTATTTTTTTCAGGATCAGCCCGGCCTCTTTGACTTTTTGCTGGTCGGCAGTAAGTGCTTTGGTATTTTTCAGTTCGTTAATCTCTACCAGTTCCAGTTTGGTATAATGCTTCAGGCGCTTTACATATTTATCAATGCCCTCTTTTAAATAGGCATCTTCGGTTTTGCCAACGGTTAAAAACGTGATCTTCATATCTCAAACAAATAAACGTTTATTTAAAATATATGTGT
>Ga0307515_10011967_pt1 | contig 16383 bp, 7 predicted proteins | sample 17_EM_MG_FD_194513 | JGI IMG/M metagenome (GOLD analysis project Ga0307515, IMG submission 194513) | Populus trichocarpa ectomycorrhiza microbial communities from riparian zone in the Pacific Northwest, United States - 17_EM | ecosystem: Host-associated > Plants > Roots > Unclassified | place...
CTTGTTGCAAGTTTGATAGGTTAACATAAGTTGACTTGAATTATTTTTTATAATTGATTTTTTTTCAATCTCACTCTTTAACATTGAATTGATTAGAAATTGGGATTTCATAATATTTTTATTTATTTTTTATAAGGTTATTACGGTCTCATGACTTGATTGTGAATTTGGTATGTTGACTTAGGTTAATCCGGATCAATTCAATTTATTGTCATTCTAGTGTTAAAAAAACATATTGTCTTGAAATCTTTTAGAGTCAAAATATATTTTCATTGGTCATCCAGATTGTTTTTAGATCTTTCAAGCCAATCAAGTTATATCGAGTCAACCCCGACATGATTTAAATTTTTTATCTACTAGAAAACAAGTTAGTAATGCTTAAAAAATTTACATTAAAAAATACTTTAATCTGACCCGTAATATAGCACGGATAAGTAATATAGTACCATTTTGGAAAATAAACTATATTACAAATTATTAACGATCGATGAAATATATCTTACGAGTTACGACCCTCAATTTTCAAGAATCAAACAAGAAAGCTTTCAACAACAAGACCATGTTTTCTAGCGAAATGGAAGTGTTCGGTTGTCTCTTGCAGGCCCTTGAAAATAAAATTGTTGTGAGAGAGAGATGTTTTTTTAACAACTCGGACCCAAGACACAAGGGCGTATGCTGTTTGTGCACACATGCACGCCAATTAACATATTTATCTCCACTTAAACAACATAGATGAAGATAACGAAGCCTTTAATTATTACAAAAGATACGCTTAGATTATAAATGGCAAGAGAATCTCTCCTAAACAGCAAAACCACCCTGCCTGCCTCACGTGTGGATTTATGCTTCTAGGATGCATGGATTGTGTTTTAAAAATATTTTTTAATAAAATTTAATTTTTTAATTTTATATTTTTAGATTTTTTGATGTGATAATATTAAAAATAAATCTTAAATAATAATAAAAATATTTTTAAATAAAAAATACTTTATAAAATAATTACTACCACAATACCAAACAAACATCAATCTTCTAGTAGCATTGACTTGACGAACATGACCAAGTGAGCAAAAAAAAGTGATTTCCTATGAAAGAGAAGGAGTGTTAAGAACGGAACATAAAGGATCATATTGTTATTTTGCTTCTTAATTCCCTATTTTTTTTAGGAATTCTTCTCGAAGAAGGGAGCATATATTAATTAATTTGTAAGTTTTTCTATATTAGATTTGACTATCAATTTGATCGGTATAATTGTGTTAAAAAATCCAAAAACAAAATCCTCGATAACAGAGAAACAGGGATTTGTCTTTTTAGAAAGAAAGAAAAAAAGAGTTAAAGTAATTTGTTTTTTAACAAGCTTTTTGAAATAAATTATTTTTTATCATATGAACAGATTCGATCTTATCGTACCTCGCAACTCAACTTATTATCGTAAATCCACTATAAGTGCATTACTTTTTAATTTGCTCAAGTGTAGCAGGCCTGTATTTTGAATCGTATTTCTTTTGGAGGTTTCTAGTTATTTTTGTAGGTGCACTGTTATTCATTTTCAATAGAGTTTTTAATACACCCTTTACCATGTAACTTTTTTTTTGATCGAAAAGGTTTTAGTAATTGCATTTTAAAGTGTTTTTTTTTAATATATTAAAATAATATTTTTTATTATTTTTTAAAAATTATTTTTGACATTAAAACAATATAAAAATACCAAAAACAATTAATTTGAAATAAAAAATAAAATATTAATTTTTTAAACCATTTTTAAAATACAAAAATATACAGCTCTTTGACAAGCCGGACATTTTGTCCGGGAGATGAAAGCATATAGAAAAACTATGTTTTTTGATAAAATTATTTTTTAATTAAAATTATATTAATTTTTTTATTTGTATTTAAAATCAACATATTAAAAATATATATAAAAAAACAATCTATAACCAGCAACAAAAAGAACAAACACCCCCCCCTACTACTCCTAGTAATTTTAATAGAATAGGCTAATAAATACATTTTGTTTTTTGAACCCGCGGCTAAGATGTGTCAATAGACCCACCCACCTATCTCGTAGTGTCCAAATAGCTAACCCTCCCCCTCTCGTGACTCGTACTCTTTCAAGTTAATTATTTCAGGGGATAGGCTTATCCTCGTCCCTCAGCATTTGCTGGACAGCCGCGTCTCAATAATTGCAAGACTGGAACACCGATCAATTTGACGGACCATTAAAGAGAGAATCTAAGAGAAAACCTGCCTTTCCTTCTCCAAGAAATCCAGCCTGATTGCCATTGCCACGCCATATTTGCCACGCCTGAACTTGAAGAGAGACCAAAGCTTTCTTTATGCTCTGTTCACACACATGAATAATTCTCGGTGGATAAGACAAAGACCAAATAAATTGTCTCCTGTAAAAATAAACACTGCATATATACATGAAATCATGTCCATTTGCGTGCTGCCAGCAAAAGAAAAAAAGAAAAAAAAAACTATCAGCATCAACGCATAAAGAATTTCACAAACGTAAACGGCGCTCAAGTTCTGACCCAGATATATTTTATTGCTGGGCCTCTCAAGCTGTGGTCCTTGAAGGCTTAAAATAGAAGCACCCATGCATGTCTTATGCCTGCTAGTAGAGGTAAGAGCATGGCATAGTGAAATGTACAGTTTGACTCTTTCTGCACGTCTATTTATAAGTTATTCAACGAGACAAGGGATATGCACTTGGCCTGAGAAACAAGAACCAGCATCCAACCACTGGCAATTTTATTATTTATTTGACAAATTGCTGGCATCGATTTCTTAGAGCACATGTTGATAATAGGAGAAGGTGTTTGCCTAGTTTTTGTGAATTTCTTGATTCCTGGTCAATGATCGCAAAATGAGACTCGAGGGCCAAGATCAATGCTATTATTTTAAGTTAGGAAAAAACTCGAACACTGTTATTTTCATGGCCTGAAACAATGACCTGTCCATGGCTTGCCATGAAATAAGAGGTGCACATATGAGATAGGGTATTAATTATTGGAGAAAGATACAGCCATTCATGGCAGTTGTTGAGCTGTTGGTTGAACTGACGATCGATCTCAAACGATGGGGCCCTCTTTTCTGGTCTTCCTAGCCCCACTAGAAAGCCCCGAACAGGACTGCAGTCTAGATCCCTCCGATCTTTGATTAGGTATATTGACCTCGTCCTTTGAAAAACTCAAGAGATTGTAGCCCTAGAGGGGATAAAAGAGGACCACAATGCACTGTCAACTGCTTCAAATCCAGGAATGTTCAATGTCATAGATAGTTCTTTATTTTTTTGTGGAAAAATGTTGTGGATTGAAAGAAAACAAAGCAAAAGAAAATCTTAGAATTCAAATACAAGATATGTATAATATATTTAACGGATTGCTTAGCCAATATAAAACCCGGTCTAACCCGACAGGTTGACCGCGTTTCAAATGGTCAAAACCCTAATTTGCAATCCGCTTAGTCAACCCGAAACCTGGGTGAGACCCGATTTTTTTTTTAATAAATCTGAAAAATATAAAATTAATTTGTGAATATTTTCCCTTATATATATTTTTTATAGCTTATATTTTTGTGAAATGTTTATCAACTTTTTCATGTGTAATAACTATAGATACAATATTTATTCATATGAAATATTTTTTAATTTTTTTATGTAGGATATTATAATTTTTTTTTTCTGGAGTTGACCTAGAAATAGCTTCTTAATCGTCAACTCTGAATTGTATTTCATAACCATGGATTGCTATACTGACATGCTTTAAAAGCATGGGCCAGAAAGATGAAGACTTGGAGTTACCATTCCAACTATATCACCTGAATTTAGTTTTCGTGCTCATTTACATTTGTCTTAAAACAAATGGACTACGGAGAAAAGCTCTTGTCAATAACCCTAAGCTACAATACAACTTCTGGGAAAGATGGAGAATTTAAAAGTGTTTGGAACGCGTGGAAATCATATTCTTTTAAAATATGATTTTTTTTATTTAAAATAAATTTTTTATATATAATTTTATATTATTTTGATAGACCAATATCAAAAATAATTTTTAAAAAATATATAAAAAAATTATTTAATATATTTTTAAATAAAAAATACTTTAAATCACTACATAATACCAGATGCTTTCAACAATAAGAAAGCCATGAATTTCCTAAGTTTTTCCCTCAACACCACAGCAGGATCCCCTTTTCTATTCAACCCAAAAAAACCTCTGTTAAGTATAACCCCAAATAAACTAAATTTAAAAGGATTAATTGAAGAAAAAAAGATGAAGAAATTGAGTGATCGGAAAAAAATAATAAGTGTTGATCTTCTATGCAATTTAGCACTTGATTATTTAGAGCCCATTTGTAATAGGATAATCCTAGATGGTTTTCCAAATATTTTCTTACTTGAAAATATATTAAAATAATATTTTTTATTTTTTTAAATTTACATTCTGAAAACACAAAAATAATTAAAAGCAAAGAAAACAATAGTAAATTTTCAAATCTTTTTAAAAACATTTTTGAAACACAAAAACAAATAAACTTTTAAAGAAAAAAAATTAAATATTTACATATTATTCAAATTCGGTTCCAATAGCTTTAATTATTTTAAATCAATAAAATCTCATTTAATTGGTCCAACCAGGCAAATTTTTTTTTCCAACATCATGAGATATCATAAACTGAGAATCCAAAATAGATAGTCAAGTCAATATCCAAAAAAATGCAACTTCAAAGAGCAAATTGGAAAAATTAAATTGAAATATCAAAATACAAAAAACCAAGAAACCAAAAAAAAAAAAAGGGTAAGTTACCATTGTAATCAACAGTACCATGAGGATGGGTCAACAGTACTTTTCCCGACACCCTTTAGTTTTTTCTTAACTAACATAATCTTAATTCTTAATAATAAGCTGATGATCATTGCATACCCATGTGGCTTAAGAGTCGTACCAGTTCGCTTATGAAGAAACAAGATGTGTCAATTCATGGCTGACCTCAGTTTTGCAGCCGAGGTATGGCTGCAGCACTTGCATTCTGTCAGAATCAAACTGCAAAACTGTAAACTAGGCAGTACATGAGTTACAGGTAATATTTGATGCACCAGTTCCTCCTCTAGCATACACAGTCCCAGACATGGAAGGTCAAACCTAAAACCGAGGTGGATGCCGTGTTTGAGAAATCATCCTGTTGAAGAAGTTAATTGGTGGCTTGACTGGAGTATCAAATGGCTGCTTGGAGAAATGGTAACAAGTGTTGCTGCTAAAAAAACCCTGATGCCTAAGCAGCAGAATCCAACCCCATAGATGAGAACACATAAGCACAACCTCAAAGAACATCCATTTTCAAGGATTTATCACCATGTTTATTTCACTCCTCTTTAACTCCAACGTCAGCCATGAAGATGCTACCAGAATCACACCAACCGCCCACTACATCCCTATTGCAACACTGCAGCAATGATCGGAAGCAAACGTGTGAGATGGTTGGCTCATCCTATATTAGAACAGCATCAATATGGTGTTGTTAACTAACTAGAAACGCAGCTTAATTCAATGCAAGCCCAACTCACAACAACAGAGATGGAATTACTTGGCCCAGGCAGAAGACTATACTGTTTATGAGTTCTATATAAATTATCATACTGCATTTCAGCTAAGTTCACACCAATTTAATAAAATTAGAAGTGTGCGAATGTGAACCTTAGAAGAGTAAGACTCCCCAGATATTTCTTTTAGTGCGCACTGCTTTGGTGGAGCTACAAATGGGTTATGAGTTTTTGTTACAAGTTAATGAGTTATCACTCTCCCATTTTCTTTCCGCCCTTCATCTAAAATTATCTGGGTCATTTTCATGTGTTACAGAACCAAATTCTAAAATTTGCTACTGTTGTTTGAGACTTCCAACAGCATAAACAATGGGATATTGTTTTTATCACTCAAACCAATTGATTCCAGCTATGGCGGAGAGAGAGAACATACAAGTTTGAACCAAATTAATCCAAACTGAGTAGTTACCACAAGCACAGAATTCTTCGCAATGCAAGTAATGCATGCTGAGCGCACCCTGAAACCATGTGCAATCTTGAAAAAAATAGATCATTATACCTTACTGAACCCAAGCCAGTTTGAATCTCCTCTAAATGAAAAGACCTTTTCGCATTCTTTCCGCTGCCCACAAAGGACCTGCGGATATGTTCATCATCAAACGGGATTAGAGGGCAAAAGAAGAAGAAAAATTCTTACAAAGGAAAACAATTTAGAAAGATGCTCCAATTTTATGCAGAATCTAGAGCACCACAGAAACAAAAAAACTCTAACAATCCCTCTAATAGATGAAGGACTACTTTGGTTAACAATTAAAAGGCACTCTTCATGCCTAGATAACTGGCACCAAATTGTACGCAAAATTATTCCTGTGTCAACAACAAACACTTCCAGCGGGCATGTGACAGCCACATGGATCCCGTCTCATATTTTGGTCTAAAATTCAAAGCTTTCTATCTACCATTTTATACCCCTCAAAATTTTCTGACAAAGCCTTTAAAGCTCTCTGCTTAAAAGAAGTTTATTTCATAGACAAGGAAGGTTGAACATTTACCCTTTTCACATACTAGCAATTTACAGACCGCCATACAAGGTGTTTCTCTAGAAGATGTTCAGCGAGAATGGAGTGCTTCAGAGTTTTCAGCATTTTAACTTGCTTTTTTTTTGTGTTAACGAGAATTTCCCATCCTCTGTACATTCAGCAGTGTACAAGCACCTTTCTTCTCCATGGTAACAAAGCAAGAGCAATTTAGTTTCAGTTCTATTATATTTTGTCGTCTTTATGAAGTGAAAATACCCCCAGTAGAATAAGTGAGGGTGATCAAACTACAACTTTGTAAAGGCAACTGAAATGTAAACTTAATGCACGTCTAGTCAATCTGTTACTAAAAAATGCCAAGCAAGAAAAGTAGTAAAACAAGAGAGAAGCTGTCATGGCTTCCTAAGCAATAACCTCATAATCAACCCCTTGGATATAGATGTAATCAGGGTCAAGTGATGAGAATGCAAGTCCGGTTATCTGCAATTGTAGCAAAAGCAAAATGATTTAAAATGCTGCATGAAAACCCAGAAGACAGAGAACTTCAGAAGAAGAAAAAAATCGGTACAGGTTAGCATATGTAACCAGAAAGCCCCATTCTTAATCTTGAAAGCCATTAGAATTTCTTGTGTTCAAGAAAAACAATAAACCTCGTAAGTGAGTAATCTAGTGACAAATTTGAACAAGAGAGATCTCTTTAAATGCAGGAAAGTGAGAGAAGAGGATCTGTGAGGAGTAGACTTGCAGTAGACACTCATTTCAAGAGTTTATATTTTGCTATCCCCTCTTTACTATTTCATCTTTTGTCTAATCTCCAGTGAAACAATCAAATCATGAACAGATACTTTTTAATAAAAATACTAAATATGAAAAATATCAATAAACAAATACGATAACAATGGATTTTGTTCTTCCTTCCATTGCTAATACAATAAATAAAATTATCCTTGGATGTCGAAACATGGAGAAGAGCCTGAAAAAACAAGAATTTAAGGGGAGGAATTGATCAAATAAAAACAGACCTCATATTTTGAGCAATGCACCCATCTGGTAATTGGCGACCATCTACATTCAAGATGTAAACATTAATTATGTCTCAATCTGTTGAAGGGAAGAGTAGTTTTCCCCCATCGTTTCCTATTCATATTGAATAACACCAGAAATTTGGAGGACAGTATAAATAACATGCTGATTAGAAGAACAAACATGCAATGAGCAATCATTGATACTCAGCCAACATCTACCTAAATAACATGCTGATTAGAAGAACAAATCATAAGTCACAAAAGAGACCTCCCTCGTTAGAAATGAAAATCCCAAGCTATTGTAAATGAAATCTCTATCCCCATTAATTGTCCCAAACAATCCAATAGTGACGACCAACCTGCGAGGATCATATATGGTCACAGTACGATCAGCCCCACCTACTGCAACATTACCGGTTGAGGAACTGCACACAGCATAGAAAATATCACCAAGAGAACCAGAAATTCGTCGTAGACAACCACCATTTTCTTTCATTCTCAAGTCCCATAGTGTGAGCTGCAGTAAATTCCAATAGATGAAGCAGAGCAGCACATGTAAGCAAACAGGGAAAAGGGCAAATATGAAAACACACAATAATACCTGGCAGCCCTCAGCAACAGCTAGTATAGAATCTGCACTTCCATTGCCTGAATTCTCCAAAAAGTTCAATGAGGATGGGTACCAGAGTCTGCAACATAGTCAAATAAACAGTATAAATGCATTAAAGATAGCCCAACATTCAGGACACAGAAGTTACTTGAAGAAGTAGAAAAATAACTCAGGTATTCTAAGGGATTGACACATCATAAAGGGTAAGATGTTCTTTGCTGGACATTGATGTATTTCAGATTGAAGGCTTTTTGTTGGTCTGTTCAAGAAATCACAAGATATTTAGATGGCTTCTACCTTCTGAGAGAAAACAAATTCCTTAACTATCAAATGAACTCCAGCCAACACAGTCTGCCATTCCTAAATCATAGATCCCTTCACCCTCTTCTTTAAACTATGAAAATTACAAATCCATTTTTTTCTAACCATAAATATAACATGGTCCATGTGGCTTTCTAAGTAAAATAATCAAAAGGAACAATTTTACTAGCAGAAACTATACTTACGTACGTAAAGTGCGCACATGGATGTCTTGGTCATAAACATCAATGCTTTTGCAAAAGCTACGTGCTACGGCTGCCTGGAACCAGAGATGATAAAGGCACAAAAAGTTTAGGCAGCAAATAAAGACTACCATTCATGTTAAAAGGATCTGGATGTGAAGAAAGCAATAGGGATAAAGCTGACATATTTCATCTAGTAAAATTCTATTCTAATGACGTTCAGAAACAAAGTTGTTACGTCCCAGTTATTGCTTATCAGTACATTTGCAAATAATCAACATCACTAAAGAACTTCCAGTCAAGCTCACACACCAACGGTAGTTTTGTCTAAAATTCCAAGCTCCTAATTCCTCTCAACAAAAACTATAACATGTGACATAAAAACAAAAGATACATATATAATTACATAATTACTATTGCACAGCATCAAGTTCTGAAAGTTTGTTTATAATGTTATATTCTGAAATATAAAGAGATATAACTTATAATGATAAGACATACATTGGCATAGAGAACCTTTTGTACCAGACACCTCCCTCCTTATTTGGAGAATTGATGCTAACATAAAAGATAAAGGTTCATATTGACCAAAAAAGTAATCATAAATTTGTTGATGGGAATAAAGCGTAAAACAACAAGATAATTTGGTGAGTTTTAAAATGGGAATCTGGCATAGTTCAATGATTTCACTATCAGGATTGGATATGCTCATCCACTTGAGACGGAGAAAACACAGTACTTAATAATCTATACACTTAGCCATCTGCTGCCATGGTTTCAATCTCTTGCCAGCTCAATAGATATTGAATGACATTCACTGTGGCCAGAGTGCATATCAACAAGTTTAAAATTAGCGCAACAAAGAAATTAGTCACCATGGACCATTGACTTCGACTGAAGCAAAGGCCTGCCCAACTGCTTTCTCCAACACCAGAATCTCGAGGTAATACTGAATAAGTACGCTGATCAATATCTGAAAATAACAGAAATATACATTGATAAGGCATTTCTATCAACCCCAAATCAGTAACCGTGATAAAAACAGAAACCAACAGTGAAAACTAGTAAGATATGTGTGGTTTTAATTATCAAGCTGTACTTTATACAAGCAAATGACATGCATGGCCCTCAAACCAGAAAACCATTGATTGGTTAGAAGAGCCATTGGTACAGCAATTTTTTCTAGGCCTAAAAAATTGAAGTGTGACTGCTGGGCTTATGGGTTAGCAATGGAATAAACCCAAAATGACAAGCTTTGAAGAAACCCTAGGCATATTTTATGGCTGATTACTTTGGTTGGGAACCAGCAGAAACTAACACAGAAACAGAGCAATAAGTAAAAAAAGAATCAGATTACTTCCAGTTAAACACACAACTTGTCGTTCATGCACTGTTGGCAATTTTGTTTTTTTTTTAAATCAAATAAATAAATTTGCATCAACCAACACTGAGATTTAAAGTCAAAATGTAATCTCATGATCAGAGAGCATACAGACAGTGGCTAGTTTAACTTCAAAAACAAGAGTGGTGGTCAATATATTTACAGTCTAAAAGCATAGTCTGAATTTATCCATCAGTTTATGACTTTTCTATGATAATATTATGTGCCACTGTGAAAGCTCTTCCAAGCCTGAATAGACTATCACTGGTGATCACCATCAACAGTTTATCAACTTAGCAGCAAAAGAGCCAAACAACATTTTCCTTTTCTGAATCATGGTATAGTCAGCCTCTATGTGCTAAATTCCAACTTCAAAATAGATTGAAGTAAAGGAATAACAATGAGCATAAAATGCCTGATTAATCCATCTCATAAGTTCATGAACGAGTAGGAAGAAATATAAAGTTTCAAAGTAGAATACAAACGTGCTACCAATCTTCATCATAAATTATGCCGAAATTATGAGAGCTAAAATAAGGAGAACTATACCGTTACCACTGGTATCTAGTCTGGACACAATAAGGTGTCCATAACCGTCCACACTTCCCAATACCAAGTGACCAGGGCCTGCAAATAATTTGAGAAGTCATCAACTCCATCAATAGGGTAAGCTAGCTAAGGTACAGACCGTATGTCATCTGTTAATGTCAATGCAAAGTCACGTACTTTCAGTTTCGGAGAGAACTATACTCTGAATTTCTGACCGATGAGGGCAGCGATTAACTAATGAAGAATCCATGACCTTCAGAAAGTCAGATGATGAGCAATTAAATTGATGCATCAGTAGTGAAATTATACAATGAACTAAGCTGATACGCAAAATTGAGACCTGCTTCTGCAAATTTGCAACAGCCACATACTTAGAATGTAATGAAATACCTGTGTCTGTACAGGAATGAGGAGGCTTTCTTTCCCTTCACTGACAGAGGAATTGTCCATAGGAATCTATCAAAAAGATGAGACAGTGAACCGCTCCTTAATTTTCTTAAACAGATCTAACATGAGCATCCAAAACAAACACTAATGACATGGATGATGGGACCTTGCTAGTTTTAGTACTCGTTCATCCAAAGTCATTGTTGTACTGGTCTAATCAAAATCACTTATAGCATAAAAAGGCCCTTTCCAACACATTTTAAGTTCTACACTTTCTTGTTTTGGAAGATCCTCTTCACAATTTGGCTCTTTTACCCCTTTTCACAAGTTGATTCTTTTGAGGACTCATATCGAACTTTCATTTAACAGCAGATCCTCACAATTGTTCCCATCTTTCATTTTTTAAAGAAAGCACTTTTTCTAAATTGAAAATGCAAACAGACCCTATACAAAGGCACAGTTTGGTTCTAATCATATTCCACATAACTTCACTTGTCACTACTCTTGGGAGTTTCAAAAACCACCACGCTGGAGTAATCATAGCGCATAGCAAAGGCACTGTTTCCATACATGGGAATATTAAAAAACAAGAGTCGGAAAGAAACTATTTATAACCCACAAAAAACTCACTCCCCTAATTGGTAATTCCTAAACCAAATAGGACATAACAAAGAAGAAGACAATCAAGTACTGGCTCCTATTGAATTCAATAAATATTAAAGAAGAAGATTATTAAAGAAAAATCAAGGCAAAATGCAAGTTATTAACTATCTCTACCAGGAGTTTGTACACGTGACAACCAGAGGCAATGTAGACCAAACAAGAGGAGCCATCCTCATTAACCTGAACGTACGACAAAAAAAGAAAAGAAAAGGGCAGACACATTTAAGATTATTACAATACTACATAAATATTGATAATTGAAGAGAGACGAGAAGAGAAAATACATGGAGAGCAAGGCGGGTGGACTGGAGATTTCCAGGTGAAGGATTCTCAATTAGAGTAGAAGGTACGACTGCCTTTCTCAGACTCCTAACCTCCAACACCATACTGCTTTCTTTAGGGCGTCGCCGCCGGCAAGCAAGTATCTAGTTTCCCTACTTTTAAACAAGAAGCGCACTTGGCCTTGAGAGCGTGACAGGGACTAATACTTTGTCTATATCGAAGTTCCAACTTCAAACTCTTCACGGCATTTTCATATTCATCGTCAGAGGAAATTACCAGCGGTGAGCTTAGCAAAGAAAGGGTTTTGTGCACTACCTTTTGGGCCGGACCAGTCCTTTTTTAAAAAAAAAATGTTTTGGATGAATTATATTTTGGTCTCTGTTGATTTAACAATGATCCATTATGGTTTCTGTAGTTTACAATTTTTCGAACTGTTTCGAAAAATTTTCAATCTGCCCCTTCGCCTTTCAATTTTTTGCCTTATGTTAAAATTAAATTAAAATTATTAACAAAAAAAACTAAAGAAAAGAGTTTTTGTCATTCCTCCTCATGTCACACCATTAATTAAAATAGTTTTTTTTATTTTTTTTAATTTCATCTTTCAACATTTGACTTATTAGGAATTGAACTTCATAATTTTTTTCAATTTATTTTTTATGAGATTATCCTAAAGTCATTGTTAAATAGTAGGTTAACTCGGTTGAATTGAGTTTTTATTTCTAATTGATTTTTTTTTCTCAATTCCATGCTTTAATACTAGATTGATTGGGAATTATGTGTCATAATTTATTTCGATTTGCTTTCTATGAAGTCTAACTCTGGTTAACTCAAGTTGTTTTTTTTTTGTCCTTTTTAATCAATTTTTTTCAACTTCATCTTTCAACTCTTGATTATTGGGAATTAAGATTTATAATTTATTTTAATATATTTTTTATTGGGGAATATTGGTCTCATAACCCAGATCGCGAGTTTGATAGGATAACTCGAGTTGATTCAGGTTATTTTATTTTTAATTTCATCTTTTAACATTAAATTTATTAAAAATTAAATTTTATAATTTATTTTTTTATAAAATTATCATAATATCATAATCTAATATAAAAATTAATTTGTTAACTCAAAAGATCATCACCTAGGCCCCGCATGACCACTTGCACTAGAGTCTGACTTGAAAGATGAAATGGCCCAATAGTAGGAGGCCCCAGTGCTGCCGCTGCAGGTTTTATCTTACAAAAAGTGGCAATAGTGTCGTGACCACTATGGAACTCCAATTGCTATCCATGACCACAAAACCTAATTCTAGCTAGCTTTTAATTTGTTCAGTGCATCAGCAAACTCTCTTATCAGTACCATTATACATGTGTGTGCTCTGCTGCTGCTGCTGCTGCTGCAGCAGCAGCAGCAGGGGAAGAAAAAAGAAGAAGATGAACTTTTGATAAATATTTTATGGTGGTTGGAAAATTAAACAAATTATTTGGAGAATAGAGATGATAAACAAGCAGTCACTCATATGAAATTATGAATTGGCGTGCATCTTCATGTTCAAAATCTCAGCAAAATTCTGTGAGGACAATGACAAAAACAGGTTAATGATTAGGAAGTGATGTTTAGGGTTGGCATTTTCATACCTGCTTCAGAAAATGGTGAGAGCAGAAACTCCTACAAAGCATAAATCCAAGGAAATTATGTCAAACAAAAAATTATCAAGAAGACAAATTAATACTTAGCAGCCCTTGGATCAATTCTCTCATGAGAAGTTTCTATGGCAGGGTGCCATTTTATTATTGATATTATACTGCAAAATTCCCAAGATCATAAGAATTAACAAGCTCTGGTTCCAACAAATTAGACTGATCGATGGGGAAAACATGTAAAAAACCATGGGCAAAAATAGCTGCTCGCAGGATAGCGTGGAGAAGTGGAATATCTATGCACAGATTTGTTTGTCGGGAAATAATTTTTCCAAAGTTATTTTTATGAAAAGTTGATTCTTTAAAAGTGATTTTTTTTTATATATTTGATAGTGTTATTAAAAATAAATTAAAAAATATTTTTAATTAGATGTAAAATAACTTATTAATTTTTTTATTAATTTTTTCAAGTTGATAGGAATCAAATCTGATAGATAAAGAAGTTGAAAAATAATGAAATTGTAAAAAAATTTATTTTCTTAAATTATTTCAAGTAAAATAAATAGCAATCAAAAGAATTGAGATCAAATCTAGTTGATAAAAATTTCAATTAAAAAAATAATAGGATAAAAACAAATGACAATTAAAAGAATAATGATTAAATTTGATATAAAAATAAAATTAAATCAAATTATAAACAATAAAATAAAAAAGGTTCAAAATAAAAAAAACAGCAATCAAAAGATAAAAGACTAGATTTGATATAATTATCAATTAACAAGATATTTTTGAATTTTTCATCATTTTTAAAAAATATTTTTTATTTAAAATAAATAAAATTACTTTTCTAAACATCAAGCTAACTTTTCATTTAATTGAAAAAATATTTTTCATTAAATAACATTAAAAAAATACAGAAAAATTCATAAAATAATACTTAAAAAATCACTTTACATTAAACAAACGATACTAGTGAAATACAATTCTGAACAATTAAAAAGATTCCATTGCACCTTTTCCTTGTGTCCTATAAATGATGAGTCCGCTCACGATATACGATATATAAAATCAACAGCAGGCGTATTGCGTGGCATGGGCCTGCACATATATTTATGTGTTCATTTATTCTCAGAAGGCGCAGCAGAGGTAGAGAGAGAGAGAGAGAGAGAGAGAGAGAGACGGAGAGACAGGGATCTTCCAGTTCAGATCGATCCTTATCTCTGATGTCTGACCCATTAATGGTAACGGGTGGCCTAAGCCTAGGTCATCATCTATGGCGCCAGAAGGAGAGTTTGATCAGTATATATATGCCTCCTTAATTAAGACCCAAAATTATGAATACCGCTGAAGTGCAGCTAATTATTGGCACTTCAGTCTAAATATGATGGAAGTTGTGCTCACTTCTCTAAATCTGTCAATTTGGTTGAGCCCGCCTGAAATTGTCTTGCATGGCTGGCTGGCTGGCTTGCTTTTGAACATCAATCAGGTGAGATCTCAAGTGTTTGCCTGCCTGATGAGTAAATGGTCTGGTGTGTTTCTGCAAAGGGGGCTTGCCTTCTTTCTTCTTTCAAGAATCAACACAGGGCAGTACTGTGTCTTTAAACTAATTTCTTTAGACTTCCAGTAGCTAGTTCCAGTAGCTGTGAATTGTGGTAGAATTAATGATCTTTTGTAGATTGTATATGATGAATGCAAAATCTTCTCACCCATGTAACCGTACAAATTTCTGTCATCTCATGTTTGACAATCCGAGTGGAAAAAAAACCACCCCTTTCTCTTGTTAATTTCTTCTTTCTTTCTTGTTAATCTCTGTATATCTATCTGTTAATAAATAGTTAACAGCGATCACAGGTCTTTTTCCTATCGCTTTTTCCCCTTTCCTTTCTTTCACTCTGATTCTCGTTCAACTTATGAGGATAAAGAAAAATCATTGAATGAGATTAAATATATGATTTATTTTGCTGAAAGAAAACCTTATGGTGTTGAAGGATACAGAGTTAATTTTTAGAATCAGCTATAACATGGATGCCTGGCCTTTGGGTTAGGGGCAGAGCTGAAATTACCTTAATAAACAAAGAAACATATTGAATTATGCTCAAAAGAAGTGGACGAGGCAGGCGAGGACCACTTTCGTTTTACCGTTCAAGAGTTTTCTTTGTTGGCTTTCTATATTGGATAAAATAGGATTTCGGTGACAAGGAAATGATGGCAACCAAGAGAGAAGCGAACAAGAATGAAGACGATCCCCAGTACAGGAATAGAATCATCAGCCAATCTCTCGAAGTACTACCGTAGTAGAAGTAGATGGAGACCACCCACGGCAGATCAGGGCATGTGTGTTTAGGAATGAAAGGAACTTGCACTTCAATTTTGAGCCAATGGTCAATCGCCTCAGTCCTCTAGTGTTTTGTCTGGAAATTTGAGCTACTCCAGACCGGATAGTCCGCGGGCCGGGTTGATTTTTTTTGCAGTGTAAAAAAATGATACTCAAGCATTGTAAGTGTATTTTAAAAATAATAATAATAATAATGACTCAATATCATTAAAAATAAAACAATTGTAAGTTCACAAGAATGAAAACGAAAATATAGAAGAAAAAAATTGAAAAAAAATAATGAAAACCAAATCTTGAAAAATAAAGCACCAACAAATTTTGGTGAGAGTGTCAAAATTTACGAGTGAAATCATGCGAATGAGATAATCTAATTAAAAGTAAAACAAGTAACAAAACAATTTAATTATAAAAAAAATCAAATTTTAAAGGACA
>Ga0307515_10011968_pt1 | contig 16382 bp, 16 predicted proteins | sample 17_EM_MG_FD_194513 | JGI IMG/M metagenome (GOLD analysis project Ga0307515, IMG submission 194513) | Populus trichocarpa ectomycorrhiza microbial communities from riparian zone in the Pacific Northwest, United States - 17_EM | ecosystem: Host-associated > Plants > Roots > Unclassified | place...
AAAAAAAAAAAATTATCTTATTCCCCCTGTATAGGACTCGATCTCCGCTAGGTCCTCTGACCCAAAACTAACGTATTAAAACTTTTCAATGCTCATGCTCACCACAAACATACGTGCATAGAGACACAATTACTGATATGTTCGTGAAAATTTCAGATTGGATTTTACACGATTGTATCTTGAACTGAAGTGACTAGGCTTGGGCTTGACTATGAGCTTTTTTTTGGCTTGGTTTTAAGGAGAAAAAAATATATAAGAAAGAGGAGAATGAGAAATGTAAGGAGTGTGTATGACTAGGCTTGGATTGGATTGTATTGTTGAGAAAACTAGTGTGGAGTTCTGATTTAAATTTATTGTTATCTAGAAACTCAACTCGATGTATTTATAAATCTCAGTCACATCAGTTTATATTATAGAAAGTGAAATAATGATGGAGAATAATTGTTTTTTTTTATAGATAATCTGAAAAGTTGAGTAATTGATTATTGTGTATTATTATATAATTAGTAGAAGGTTGATGCTCGCAAGTGATGATGGGCGAGCAAGGTAGCTGTCCTCTTTGGAGACATGCAATCTCATAGCAGGAGAGCATTCCTTTGTGCAGGCCAGTCCCTTGTGCAGGACAGTAATTGTTGGAGATGAACAATGTTTGTGGAAGATGCATGGTGGTTTTCCCTTTCTTTCACTTCCTTTCCTTTTCGCCTAATTCAATTTTGGACATTGAACTGGACAATAATTAGGGAATGAAGTGGAGGGACTAAAATGAAAAAAGAGGAAAAAAATTGTTCGTGTGTGCATCACTTGCACTAGAGTGTGGACAAACTAGTGTAACTTGTGCAGCACATGAAATTCTTCCCACCATCGATGATGACTTTTCCTAGTATTGTTGTGCTAATCTCATAAAAAAATTTCTGATGATATCCTATGTGTCAAAACTCTAGTGTGGCTACAACATCTCATTCATCGTTACTTTTTTTTTCTTCTACGCGTGCTAGCTCCTTTCATTTTTTTTTTTTTTTTTGGATAGCATCTCCAATGAAAGATGTTATTTAGTGTAATTAGTTTATATACACTCCAATGATAAAAAAACTATTTAGAAAAGCCAATTATATATTAATATATTTGATACACAACTATTTTAACAACCTGATATGATTCGGTTGACTTGACAATTAAAAACAACCCGAACAATTCTCAATTAACCCAATATTAAAGGATGAAATTGAAAAAAATCAATTAAAAAAATAACTCGAGTTAACCCGGTTAAATTTGGCAAATCCATGATATCGATTGTATGACTATAATAATCTCATTAAAAATAAACAAAAAAACTTAGATTTAAAAAAAAAAAAAAAACTAGTGGAAAAAAAATAGTATTGCAATGAATAGTATTTTAGTATTTTTTGCAATACATGTAAGAATATCCCTTTTACAAGAGAAATGGTAAAATAACATTTTGTTTAACATTTCTCTTGGAACATGTAAAACAAACATTGAAGAGATAAAATAATATTTTATTATTATTTTTGTGCTCTTTAGGCTCTAGGCCCAAACTGTAGGGGCTGATATATTTTTTTTAGCATCGCAGGTTACTAATTCACCATTCCATTGAGTTCAACTTGTCTGTGAAAATCCTACCAGAACAGAGTGTGAAGAGATGGTATGGTACGGGGAATTTGTTGTCCCTGGTCGGTTTTCACTTCGAGAAGCCCTTTCATCCACCTTCAGACACAGCTCGCTATCGTAAGCGCTAACCGCTGCATTTCCATGCTTTTATTTAAAAGACACGGTATACGATTTCGTGAGCATAGCAGATTTAACTTCATATTCTTGAGCAGTCTGATAAATTTATTGGATTCCGAAGAGGTGAGTTCCGTTTCAAATGATTAGAATTTTTCACTGTACTCGTTTGTTCCTTTTTTTCTTCTCGCGCTACCAAAGAAAAATTACAACGCACCGAACCTCCCAATTTTACCCGACTCAATTAAATTGAACTGTCTTCCTCTCCAAACCTGAGCTTGTGAATAATGTCTTGGTAAATTGGAAACTACATTCAATTCACCACTAATAAAAACATTCTCTCTGCAACTTCGTTTCTCATCATCACCTGAATTTTCTTCATATCAATTATCATCAGATGTAGAAAATTTAGATGGGTGTGGTTTATGATCCCCTGCATAAAAGGGGGTACAAATTAATGAACCATACTGAACCCTATAACCTAGGATGATTTTATGGAGATGAAGCTAAGGAAACAATCTGATTTCACAAGGAAAAAAATGGAGGAAGCTACATGGAGTCGGTCTTTTGAGAAAGATTGGACAGCAGAATGAACCAGGCATGCCCAAAGAGGAAGGTCGGACAATAATTTCAACCAAGCATATGATCTTGAACTAGAAGACCATTAAGAAGTGGGCGCTCCACATCCACATCCCTCGAGATCATCCTATATTGACGGTGCCCTCTGCCACCACACAATCAAACAATAAGATCAAAAGGTTGAAAATATACCAGGTTAAGCCATGCCAAAGAAACGTATATACATGCAGCATTACTTCTGTTATAGTGGCCCAAAAAAAAAACCAGAGGAAAGCCAGAAGTGCACAGTTATATCCGGAACCATGGCAGTAATGGTTATCCACCCAATAAATCAATTAATTGCCTTCGGAATAAGAACAAAGAAGAAAAAGCTTTCAACATGTCAAGGTGTTTGAACCAGATACTGCAGTTACCAATGTAGCCTTCAAGTACATAATGGAGAACTGAACACCCATCAACACCAAGAGTTGTGATCACCATACGAGTTCCAAGTCACAGACACAACAAACAAATTTCTTTGATGTCTGCCATGTAAATATTTCCACGAAGATTGCTGTGCATCCATAAATTAAGTGCTGAATGGAAAAACTTCACCATTGGCAGTGATCATATGCATCAGCAAGGCCAAGGTGCTGCCATGGCAACATGACCATGGTTTGTGTTCATTTGATTGGAAGGAACATCCGCATAAAGCAAAACTTAGATTACCCTAATCAAATTCAGTTCTTCACGCATGTATAATAGCTAACAAATATAACACAAGAAAAGCAGCATAGAGACCTTACACTAGTTGATTGGAGCTCCACATTAGCTGAACCCTCGCTATCCTACAGTACAGAACATAACTTCAATTATTATACAGTCCACTAAAATTGAAAACCACAGAGAAACAAATGCCATAAGCACACCTCAATCAGCAAGTCCTTTCTTGTAATCATTCCAACTACCCGAGATGCACGAGGAACAACAAATATATGCCTCAACCCTAGTTGTCGGAAAAGATTATATACCTATACCATCAACAAGATGCAATTTTTGTTGGATGAGATGATAAATACAAAGGAATGAAACAGATAAATTAGTAATGGTGGGAAAAAGACCAACACCTTTGTTAAAGACATATCTTCAGGGACAACGTATGGAGAGGGGTTCAAAAATGGGGCAAGATCAATGTACATTTCCAAGTCATCTGAACTTAAATGAATATCCTCTATAGAAATTCCTTTACTGGAAACAGGTTTCACAAACTCACTGAAGTTGTGCCTGGAGTGAATAGAACCCATTAGGTTAAAAAATGATGGCCAAATAAAGAATTATGCCGGTAACAAAAATAGTAGCAGGTATCAAGCCTCCAAGTACCTGATTGATTTCGATACACCTGCTGGATCACATGGTAAAGGACTATGCTGAAAATCCACCTTGGATTGGAGAAGGACTAGCAAATGACTGCAATGTTAACCAAATACTAAATTAGTTTGTTCAGCCAGTGCATTGCCTTGGTTCCTAACAAATAAAAAAAACATAAACATGTTCTACCTGCGAAGCACAAGTCCAATTACAAGTGTTTCCCCATTTCTCGTGTGATCAATCACCTGAGTAAACAGTAAAAATAAACTTTAGGCATCTCAGGTGTAAACAAGCGAAGATGAGAAATGGAAGCAAAGCTTACAGGAAAGCCATTGTGTATGTTGCTCTGCAAAATAGAAATGACATCTGCAACCTTAACAATACGGGGAAAGGAGACAACCTACAAAGTTTAAAAATACAAAAAAATAAAATCCTTGAGTTCAGGATGGCATGCAATACAACCAAAGAAAGGAAAAAGGAAAAAGGAAAGCAGAAAGTGTTGTTCTAGGATTAAGGTCAGCAGAAAGTCCTGAAGAGCATTGGATAGATTCTCCCATAAAATGGATTCATAAAAGCTCCAGAGTTTAGGATGCCATGATTTGAGAACAATTTACAGAAAAGAATAGAGAGAGATAGCCAATAAGGTAGACCAACGTTTCAATCTTTTATTGGTAGATTTCAATTAGCCAGGCCATGTAGTAGTTAAAAGGTCAATACTGTTAGAATTAAGACATATGCTTGTATTGAGTTATAACATGAGTTTCCAAAGCAGCAACCCTCTGAAATATTGACAGAAATATCAAGCGTTTCATTGAAATCACCTTCTGATTTCCACAAGCTTCCTTTGCCTTCATGTTTCTCATTTGGTATTTAGGTCTAGATTCCAACAGTGGAATTCCTCTCAATCGTGCTTGTTGTTCATAAAGACCTTCATTGAATGCATCACCAACAGCCTGCAGTGAGAAAAGTCTTAGTATTCACAGAGCATCCATAAGCAAATACGCAAAGCAAATTGAAAGGTATACCTTTGATATCAGGAGAACAAGCATGATTAAAGGTAAAAGTTTCAAGTTGTTTGTGATCTCAACCATAATTACACATAAAGAGACAGTCATTCGCATTGAACCTCCAAGAAAAGAAGCTGCTCCCAACAGTGCATATCTAGAAATCCACCAAGAAGCATATAGAAACACTTCAGAAACAAATGAAGAATCCAACAAGTTTGCATTGTATGGATGAAGGCAAAGGACATTCTTGGAGCAAAACATATTAAGTGAAGAATACAATGGAAAAAAAGAAGGGAATGAAAGCAAGGAAAAAAAAAACTGGAATATTGGAAGACCCAAAATTTGTCCAGGCACACATAAAACAGTTTAACCAGGACAGCTTTTGACAATATGCTAAAGATGAATGCCCGAGTTCTATCATCAATCTTCTACATGCTTGATGTCTAATAAGTAAATTTCATTGAACCAAATGAGAAACCTACGTTCCCTCCTCAACGTTGACCTTGTAAAAATTAACAACAAACATGCCAACCAGGCGCCCGTACGTGGAGCCTATCATAATTCCAGGAACAAACTGGCCAGCAGGAACTGCAGTACCAAATGTCACCACTGCTAAAGTATAAAACATAACCTGCAAAAATTATAAACCAGGAGAAGGTAGATTGAATTACAAGCCTATTTGTTTGGATAGTAGAAAATAAAGAAATGGGAAGCTAGCGGAATAAGGCATCCTCCCACCAAAATTGAAAAACAACTTCAAACAATAAAGCTTCACAATGCCATGGAACATCACCCACAACCATGTGAGAAGGAACAAAATTTATCTTTGGGGGTGCAAAACAGATGATATTTAAAACCCATGTCTTGCAAAACAGATGCATGAGGGCTTGAACAATATGCTGGACAGCATATGCCTCCTTGATTATATTAGATGCTTTAATCCCTTCCATTACGGATTCCATTTATAATATGTTGTTCCTCTGGTGATGTCCTTGTAGAAGCATTCATTCTGACATTTCTCCCATCAACCCATAAAAAGAACAATTTTTTAATTGCACAAATTTTCTTGTCCACATAGGAGCCCTAGGCAGTCAGTTTTGAGTTTATAGAGCATGAAACTAGATAAGGAATATCTGCCAGTTTCAAATCGGAACTTGAAACAAAAAAAGAAACAGTATAAGTTAATTATTGATGATGCAGTTAAGGATATAGTTAATTCTGGGATTTTGATATTATTTAGGAAATTTATTATTTATGAAATGGTATTACTATAGCAGTGATAATTAATCAAAAGTACTAGCTTATTTAGGACTTTTATGGCTTACATTCCTACACAAGCATGCTTGTGTGATTATATTTTTGGGAGTTGAAGAATTGAGTTTTTAGTTAAGAGGTGGATCTTCTCATGTTTCTTTGTTCTATGGATCTCAGCAACCTTGATTTCCAGGTCGACTCATGGAAGCTTCTTCAGAATCAAGAGTTTATCCTAGTGGATTCTAGTGAAAGACTCGAGATTCAACCGCATTAGTCTAGCAAAATGAAAAACAACATGGGCTTGTCTTCTCGAACACAAAGTAGGAAAAAATGAACCTACCAGAAACGTCAATAAACTCTGGGCACTGAACTCATGGATTGTCTTTGCACTAAACAGATTCCTTATGGCATCATCCTGTGATAGCCAACTAAATTCATTAGAATGTAGACCATAAAAAACCATGTTAATAAATAAATAAATGAAGAAATGAAGAAAATGACTTTTTAAGAATTCTAGCAAAACCTGAGTATTAAAGAAAATCGTTGCAAGATCATTGTATTCCTTGTCCTTGCCACAGTAAAACTGCAAATGGCAAGAAGTTAAACAACATTACCCTGAGAAAGTACATAGAAATAAAACACTAACATATACTGTTGCAGGATGTTCCAAGTATCAACAAGTCTTACAATAATGAGGTATACATTATGCTATGATCATGAGAATTATTGAGCTAATGAGCAAACAAAATAAAACATCAAACTGTGGGTTACCCCACCCAAAAAAAAATTGTGGAGAAAATTTAGTGAAACAATTGAGTTTAATTCCTGAATTTTTTATAAGAAAATAGAGAAATCTAATGTGTATAATTCTGAGTTCATCTTCAAACCAGAAACAAAATTTCAGTTTTTCATTGTTCACCTTTCTTTTCCCACACAGCAAAGTAGCAGGGAAATATGTATTTATTATTGAAAGATCAAAGAATGTAGTAATTATTAAACTATGTAAGTATGAATGCAAAAGGAAGTTCTTGCATGAAATTTATAGGCAGGCAGGCAAAAAAAAAAAAAGATTTCATGCGTATAAGAAAATATCGACTAATAAAGCTAGATCTTTACATTTACATAATTTCCATACATCCCTGGGGGCCTTGGGCATTCAATGCCAGAGTCAGGATCTGATTCAGGGCATGGATTGCATTTTCTTAGAAGTGGTAGTCCAAAGGAAATAGCTGAAGTAATAACAGAGATGAGGCATGCTTCAACAATCTGTCACAATATTGTTAAGAGTGAAGGGTCAAAATGTAAAGCATTAGGTGACATCACAATCTTGGAAGAACCAGCATAAATACTAAAAAAAATATTAGGACTTCTGATTTTCATCCTATTCTGTTACCTTCACTCGGTTCCCATTCTTGTGCAGATAATTCCGTCGCCAGTAGGTTATATGAAGAGTAAGCTGATTGAATAACGCACCTAAGTAAAAAGGAGAAGAATTAGAGCAAACCAAAAAAAAAATGTTGCCATGTCGTGAGCAAGGTATGAAGGCTAGTCAATAGGAAATTACCAAGTAGACCACCAATAACCCCAATAACTGCCATTGGAAGTAACTCCCCAAAAGAATAGTCCTCTTGACCACTGTCAAAAAAATAATTATAAAGCATTTAGAGAATCATTAAAATCTTAGGTTAGGGATTACCAAAGAAGCACAGCAGAGCTTAGATCTTAACTCTGACGTGTCCCATATTATGAAACCACCAGAGCCAAAATGCCCACACTTCCCACTCTTACACCATCCCATAGCAGTACGCACCACAACCGCCACAACAGCAGAGGTAAAAAAGACACGCCACATAAGTTGACTCCTCCACCTTCAAAGGCACAGCAGAGATGTTTAATTTTTTAAAACATTTAAGGAGACAGATCAACTGAACTTTCACAAGAGAATCAAACACATGAATGCAGGTCACATTCATATACAAGAATGGAAAATGCACATGAACACATGCTTGCGCACATGAAATGCAATGATATATCACAAAAAAAAATTCAAAAGAAAGGAATCTTGTTTGTAGTTGGCACAAATGCATTTCTCAGCAGCATGATCAAGAACAGAACTGTCTTACCAGGATGTAACTTCTTCCAAAGCAAATAATACACCACCAACAGGAGCTCTAAAAGCAGCAGCAACACCAGCCGCACACCCACAGGTCACCTTTTCAGAACATTAGACAAATGAAAAATGAACACAATAAAGAGGCACGCCACGTCTATTCTTAGAAAAATAAGAGGCCATATTGAAAACATTTTGGTATATACCAGAGCAACATAAAAAGATAATGGCAAATTCTCCAAAGGCAGTTACAGATGATGTAACGGGATTAGAATGATGATATCAAAATCTCCAACATAAAACAAGATTCATGCTTCCATCATCTATATTGACACCCTTTTTAGAAAGCATTCTTTACTTAACCAACAAAAAAACTAAAGCCACATAACTGAATATGAGCAATATACACACATTTATTGCTCATATCCCGTTATTGTCTGCTGAAATGGATACTAGAAAGAGACCTATGAAGCAACCCTGGCCTTCAACCATTGTGAATGAATTGACTGCTATCAATCCTCAAATCAACAATTTCTTGGTTGCACAGTACAATGGCCCCTAGACTTGCTATAAACACTAGAAGAAAAACTTAATGATTTTTCACTTGCACTCATTTATCCTATAAGTAAAGCTTTAGAGTTATCATTGGAGGAGGAAGTTAAATAGAAACTGACACAACATTCATAGTGCATCCTTCTCCAATATTCCAAAAGATGAATACATAAGAAAAAGAAGAAAAAAACACAATATCAGTGGACAAGTGATAATATCTAACAAGCAAACAGGTGTGAGAGGCACAATTTCCTAGAGCAAAAAGTCTAAGCTTTTGTCAGCCTGAAGTAGGAGAAATTTGTTACTCACAAGATCACGACGATCGCGATCACTCTTGAAAACTTGAAGCCACCTCAAACTTAGATGATATTTTGTAGATCCACCCTAAATTAACAAAAAGAAACTAGGGTTGATGGAGACCCACAAAAAAAAAATAGATTCTGAAACACAAGATTTCAATTCAAGAACATATCCCACTCCATGCATTAAGTTCTTACTTGTCCAAGCAAGGAAGCAATACAAGCACCAGTATGAACAAGAGGACCTTCTTTTCCTAAAGCAAGGCCACCTCCCACAGAACCAATGCTTCCAAATATCTACAAATCAAAAGTGTAATACTGTCAAAATCAAGGCAGGGTGAAAATTTCACAAAAGACAATTTATTCCCCAAAAGCACTATCGCACCTTTCCAATCAAAGTTCTGAAGAGTAGAATACCAGGAATATCAAGCCCTGCACACATAAAGGAAATGAGAACTGCTAGACACGAAAGTTGAAAAGGCTCAAACCCAAACAATACCAAGAAATTCGATTGAGATCCCCAGCTTACCATTCAAATAACCCTTAATTTCTGGAATACCAGAACCTGCTGCTGCAGGTGCAAAATGTGTAACGATATATACAGATGAAAAGACTAAAACCAAGTTAATTAATACATATATTACAAATCCAGCAAAATATGATCTCTGAATTATTGAAAACGTCAAAGAAAACTTCCAGCCAGCAAAATTCTCGACAGATATATTGATGAAAACAGCCGCTAATCCAGTACCTGAGATCACAGAAATAATCTTTAAAAACCTCATAATTAACATCATGCAACGAGCTGTACTTAATTTAAAATCCACGAAAACATTACTATTTATTCAATGATTAAAATTGTGTTTGCGATTATTTTTCAAAAAAAAAACCTAATACATCATCAAACTAAGTTCATAAAACTGAAACGAAAAAAGAAAAAAGAAAAAAAAACCTTACCAATACCAATGAGCAAAGCTAAGAACCACTTAACTACCACTTGATATCCAACATAAAGCTTCCCTCTTTGCGCCTATCAGATCCAAAACAAAAATAACGACACCGAAAATTAATCAAAACATAAAAAATAAATCAAACTAAAATGATAATTAAAATAAGAATAAAAAACCTGTTCATATCGATACGCCTGATTCTCGATAACTTCATAGTCAAGACTCTCAGCAGTGTTTCCATTGCTGGTTCTCAACATGCTAACACCGTCAACCTCACCGTCCTCTGAGCTTGGAATCCGAGACCACAATAGCTTCGCAGTCTCCATTCCATTATGCAATTGATTCGATAACATTATTTATTTATCGATCTCTCTCGCTCGCTCTTCAGGAAATCAAGCACTAAAACTAAACCCTAATAATAAAATCCCGGAATCGGAGTTTCTGCCGTATATATGGAGAATTTTGATCCCGTACGGCATTTAATAATCAATAGACAGCATAAAATGAAATCGAGAATTTTGCTTTTAAAGAGAAATCGAACGTCAGGTAGAGAAGGAGAAAGACCGGACTGTCGCTTAGAATCGCGAGTGACCTCTCTCTCTCTCTCTCTCTCCTCCCTCCTCCCTGGTGGTGTTTCTAGCTTTCTGTTTCGCTGGGTTTTCTTTTTTTCGTTTTGTTTCCTCGCGTTTTCTTTTTCGATTAGAAATTTAGAATTTTGACTCTTAAAACTGAATTTCTCTCTCTTCTTTTTTATTGTTGCTTTGCTATGAAATTGGGTGTACGTCAGGGTGTTTTGGACCTACCGTTTTGGTTAAAAATAATCGACGTTTAGGGTCTTTGAGGACAGGTGCCCTGCTTAGCAGCTGACAAGCAATCTCTTAACCTTACATTTATTTATTTTCAAATCTTTAATTTGATATAATTAGGCTTTCTTTTTATAACAGTTTAATTGTATTTGACGCACGGATCAAGTGTATAGAAGATTTGCTGTTTTTGTCAGAATATGAAGTGGGACTCGTTTGGCTGAAGGCATTCTCTCCTGGTGATTGCTTTACTTGAAGATTTTACTGCATGTTGTTAGGAAAGAAATATATTGGTCGAGATTTAATCTGGTTTATTAAAGATGGTTAGAGAGTCAGAAACTAGCGTAACTGTTAAAAATAATTATAATAATAATTAGCATTATGTAGAAAGGGGGTGGAGTTTCTATATATTCATTGATTATGATGGGAAAAAAAATCATTCATGATTAGTATCTATTTTATACACAAAAAAAAAAAAAAATTAGAAAAAAAAAATTATACTTTGACGACCATCCACCTGAGAATCTAACTAAAAAAATCTTGCGTAATGCATTAAAAGTAATCAACTAAAATAAAACGAGGTTTGTCACGTGTTAGAGCGCCTTTTTCAGTTCACTGTGAACCATTGTGCTCAAGGAATCCTCTGGAAAATCCATTTTGATCCTTGATTATTTCTTTTATCATATCCGATCTTTGTAGTTCTAGATGTTTGTATTTTGATTTTAAAATTTATTTTTCTCACGTTTTAATCTTTATGAATTGAGAGATGAGCAGGAAAATTGTCGGAAAAAAAATAAAAAAAAGTTTTGGATCAATTATATTTCGACCATAAAAAAATAAAAATAAAACTGATATTAATATTAATGGGTTTGTTTTGAAGGGAGAAGTTAGATAAAAGTAATTTTAATATATTTAATTATGTTAGAAAACACATATTAAAATTTAAAAAGAGTTTTTTTATTAGATTTAATTATGGGTTTTTAGACTAATTAAAAAAGAATGTTCCAGAGTTGGAAAAGAAGTTACTAAAGTTCCTACAATATTTTTTAAACACTTTTAAGTAAAAGCATATTAAAAATTGGGTTTTGAAGATTTAAAAACCTAGAGCTCGATTCTCCAATCACCGAGATGATCAAAAAAAAAAAAAATTAAAATAATTGGATGAGTGACATCCACTCCTTTGAAAAAACACAGGAGTGCAAGCACACATAGGCTAAACTTGTGTTACTTGTCTTTTCAAGCTCAAGCGTACATGACATAACTTTTTTTAAAAAAATATTTTTAAATAAGATTATTAAAATAATATTTAAAAAATTATCTAATTATACCATAATTTTCAAATAAAATAAAGCTCGTGATGGTATTATTAATAGTTACTTTATAAATATTATATACCAACTTAATATGTAGTTTTTTTAAAATAGCTCATGGATTTTAAGGATAATAAAATATTTATTTTTACAATTTTTATATAATTTTATTAAATTAATTATTCTTGAATTTTTTTCATACAATTATTTAAAAATTGTCAGTTATGTTTTTTTTTTAAATTAAAACTTTATTTTTAAATCATGATATGTTTTATTTAAAAATCAATATTTTTGATAAAAAAAATATTTATATTAAAACGAAAAAATACATGAATAAGACAAAAGAGTTTTAATTAAAGAGATATTTTTTTTTCTTCTTAAATTAAATTAGTAAAAAAAATTTATGAATATTTATTGTAACTAAATTTAAATTTTATTTAAAAAATCCCGCTACAAATATATTTTTGTTAAAACTAAAAAAATACAGGAATAAAAATCATTTTGAATAAAACAAATTCATTTCTTCCTTATGATTTAAATTATTGTCTTTCTTAAACTCTTCTAGTTCAATTACCATAAAATAGAATAAAATAAAATAAAATTCTCGAAATTATACAGCCACACTGACCAGTAAAACTCAATTGAAAACAGTTTGAGCATTAAGACCAATAAAAAATGAACACCACAAAGAGCGAGTTGAAGAATTCCTAGGCTCCAGAACACAAGTGAAAGGAAAGAGATCCATAAAAAGCAGGCTACAGCTCCACCACCAACATTCACTCAAAAACACAAGTGGGGATGCTGTCCTAATCAATCCACGGTTGTGCACTAACAGGAAGTGTTCTGTTAAATTTTGCTGTATCAATGTTTTTATTCATCCACTCTTGTGTGAATTTCTCTTTTCCATAAATGAGAAATTATATTAGATTAAATGCAATTTCTAGGAATTAGTCCCGAATATATATATATATATATATAGAGAGAGAGAGAGAGAGGATCCTACCAAGAGCATCGATGGATGCAAAACAGTAGAGACTACTTGAATAAAGCCTAGCTAGCTACTAATGCACACTATTGTAGATGGATCTTAATCAACAGGAGCTTCATTCTTCCATGGCTATGCAGCATGGTGCATTTTGTTATTCCTGGCTTTCCAGACACAAGCATGCAAGTCTCGGTAACATTGCCAGGAATCCCTTCTGCTGCAGAAATTGTTTATCCCAACACAATTCATGATTCCAAACTCCCACCTGTCTATAATCCTTGCACGCGACTTGAACTTGCTGCGACACTCTTCTAGTAACAGCGCACGACGAAAAAGATGTGATCACTGTCTCCATTGATATTGTTTTTTTTTATGAGGGACCATTTTAATAAAACACTAAAAGTAGAAGGACCCGAGCTCATTTACCCTCTTTATTTAGATATTCGATCGAAGATAGACAGGACAACCAACAGACAAAGCTATGTACTCTTGTCTAGGGATGTGATGGTCCCCAGATTAGCTCATATCGGTTCATTCTGGTCCCTTTTATCTTGAAAATCTTCGATACACTTTAAATGTGAATTGTTCATCAGGACTAGGCTTCCAAACCATAGGATCCTTTTTCAATTGAAAAGGCTGAGTAAGGCCACATATCTTTGGTAATATCTTCTTACGATATGATCTAGCAGCAGGCCCATGCCATTCTTCAGGAATAATCACTTCCGATGGTTCGGCAGGTTCCATGCATGATACTGTTACCATCTGCTTTGGTAAGAGGACAATGAGGATGCCATTGATCCCGCCACATATAGATGTTTGTACCATTTCCCAATTTACGATCTTTTACTCTTTATCCCATGCAATACCTCCGAGCTTCAACCGTCATCTCCAATCCAAGAACAATCACTTGGAAAGGAGACGCTACAGAAACTTTTGCCCCTCGATGCATAAATTGAAACACCATGCCACCCAAAGAAAACCTGGAACACAAACAATGCACCAAATGCTTCTTAAAAACACAAGCTAAATTCCATTCTCTCAACTTTCTGATCTCTGCCCCCCTTGCTTGGAAAGGGGCTAGCAGGCAAAATTCAAGCGACTTTTGCTCCATGGGCAGAGGCAATAACTCGACCACTCCATAAGAAAGCATTGCACTTCGGTCCGTTTAACAAAGTGATTCCAACCTCAAACTAAATAATTCCTGTACGTGATCAGAGGCTTCTTAGCAAATTCGAAATCATCACCGAATACATCTACGGATCCGTTGTGCAATTGTATGATCAATTTCCAAGCTTCGTAAATATCAGAGTTTTATTTCCTTCATTTTGTTTGAGAGCCCAAATGAGCTGTGGTACGATAAACAAATGATCATATAACGATGCAAAATTTTATATTATTTTTTTGTAAGAAACTCAATGAGCTGTGATACAAACAAAACAATCAAATTTCTTTATAACCTTATTCAAGGCAACAAAAGAAAAACACAAACAGGCATTGACATGCAGAATTCTTTGCCGGGGAGGATTACTTTAGACCTTTTTTCTCTGTCACGTCCAGAAATCATATTGTCAAGTGAAGGCTGCTATGAAGAGCTTGGCCACGTCTCTATTTTACTGTTCTTTCTCTGTAATTTTCTTCACAACACCTTCTTAGAAGAGGGGTCAGATGCAGCCAGTTCTGCATACATATTTGATATTGCTTTCTCGTAGTATGCCTTTGCCTGAGGTCTCTTAATCTGAAAGCGAATAAGCACAGTGAGAAGCTGTAGCTGGCCACTTTTACTTTTCTTCACAGCTTTTACAGCTTATAGGTTTTTCTTTTTTTAAAAAAAAAACGGTGCACTTGCCTTAAATGTTGGGGTCAGAAGACCATTTTCCACTGTAAATTGTTCTAGCACCAGTGTCACAGCTTTTACAAATTCAAAACCTCGCAGCTGCAGGACAATATGATCAACCAATAAAAGGTTTAAGGTGAAAATCTCAAGGTAAAGCTACCATTTATGTGCTCAAATTAAAAATTCGATTTCTCCAAATGCACTACCTGAGCTTCCCTTCCGACAGCATCCATGTCTGCAAGTATAGCAGCCCTGACTCTAGGATCATTGCACAGTTGTGCTAAATTTTCATACTGCACTTGCACATGGCCAGAAAAAAAAGCATCAGTATATGGTCAGGGCATTCAATTACTACCCACATATTCCATAAATAAGTCAAACGTGCAGGCACATCGTACTCCAGCACAAAAACTGTAGCAATCAATGATTTTTTTTTATCCTTGAATAATTGTGAAAAGCAGAGTAAAACTATTGATCATCTATTAAAAGCCGTTTCTGTAATCAGCATTCCTCCTCAGGTAAAAATAAATAAATCAAGGAGCTTCATGCAGTTACGCAAGATAGAAAAGTAATCTGATTCAAGAGCTTGGCAGTATCAGAATAATACTGGAAACATCCTGTAAAAAGAAGTGTAAAGTAATGACAGTTCAATTTTAGTTATATCTAATGATTGAACAACAAAATTGCAAAGTGAAAAACTTTTAGCTGAAAAAAGGATTTTTGAATGCAAATAGAAGCAGGTAAACCGAAGGTTGATGAGGCAGCTATAATTCTTTCTTATCAGCTTGAATTTAGTAAAAAGCAAATGCCACCTTATTGCCTTCAGAAGCAGCCCATGCTTTCAACACATCATGGTCTACTGAAACAACAGCTACCAAAGAAGAATTTAGGCTGTCCCCTACAATAGAAACAATTAAGAGTCAACATAAGGGAGAGAGAAAAATATGTATTAAATTATAAAACTTATCTACATACCGTAGACAAAGCACTGGGCAATAAACTTGCATTTAGCATAAACATTCTCAATTTTCTCCGGAGCTATGTACTCTCCTTGTGCCAGCTTAAAAATGTTCTTCTTTCTGTAACAGCAAATAAGTGTTCCCATTAGAATGCAAAGGCATGCATTCCAAAATGCAATCACCAAGTTCCAATCAATGACATCATGCGAATTGAATTTAGTTTTTCTGAGGTGTCCTACTCCAGTCAAAGGAGCAAAAGCATCCAGGCTTCTGTAATTACCACAATTTGAAAACTCAATACTAATAACGCTTCATGAACGTGTAAAAGAAGTTTTACAACATCTAATTCACAAGAAAACATGTCGATGGCCATCATGCAAGGGAACTAAAAGGTAATGCCATTAGTGGAATTCTTGTCATAAGCTAGCAAGTGAACTCTAGAGCGACTATCTCCAAACAGAGATTCTCTTGTCAGCCCCAATACAATGTTTGCAATGTTGATAAAATAACCAGGTTTGGTCTAAACCCCACCCAAATGAGTTTATTTCAAAGGTGTGGATTGATTATTATTTTTTTTTTTTTTTTTTTGCATGCACATAGCATCATTCAAAATTTATACCAAGACCGTCATTGATTCAAGAATTCCAACCAAA
>Ga0307515_10011969_pt1 | contig 16381 bp, 20 predicted proteins | sample 17_EM_MG_FD_194513 | JGI IMG/M metagenome (GOLD analysis project Ga0307515, IMG submission 194513) | Populus trichocarpa ectomycorrhiza microbial communities from riparian zone in the Pacific Northwest, United States - 17_EM | ecosystem: Host-associated > Plants > Roots > Unclassified | place...
GGTGATGGGGTAAGGGGTTGTTGGGTGGGTGGGTGAGAGTGTAGAATGGGGGCTGGAGGCGGAGGCGGAGGACGAGGGCGAGTTAGGCGAGTTGGACGAATTGAGGGGTGGTGTGCAAGGGGAGGAGTTGGCAGAGGTAGGTGAATTCGTAGATGTCTGCGGGGAGGACGGGAGGACGGGAGGACGTAGTCAGCAGTAGGTCAGCAGCGTTAGAAGAATGAGGTACAGGTCCAAGGTGGGCGGGCTGGCTGGGTGGTAGATGGAGTGGTGTGGGTGGAGTGGGTGTGTGTAGGTGGTACGGGTGCAAGTAGATAGTATCTAGTATATGGGATATGGTATGGGATATATTATATATTATATTATATTATATGGTATGGTATGGCATGGTGTGGTGGTGTGGTGGATTGGGTGATTGGATGATCGGAGCAACCAGCTAAGCGGCGACGATAACGAAAATTTATAGCACTATTGATTCCTGATGACTGATAATGGATTACTCACCCCCTGAGCTCGTGGCTGAACACTACTCGGGACACTCGGGACGCGAAGGCGAAGAGGCCTGCCACTGCTGCTGCCACTGCCAGTGCCAGTGCTGCTGCCGCTCTCTGGTGGAGCGGCTGCGGCTGGTCGGGCGGCTGGTCCGAGTTTCGGTCGAGGGACCGGTCGAACGCCACTCCCGAAACTAACGGCAGAAGGAACGGCAGCAGCAGTAGCAGTAGCAGCAGCAGCAGCGATGCCAGCCGAGGCGGAGAAACGCTGGGGTGGGGTTGGCCGAGCCGAGCGTTTCGAATCCTTTGGGGGAACGGGTGGTGCGGTGAGCGCTAGCGGGGGCGTCCCTTTCGCTTTGGCGGACGGGTGTTGATGGCGTTGATGGCGCTGATGGTGTTGTTGGTGTTGTTGAGGTTGAGGCTGGGGCTGAGTGGAACGTTTGGGTGCCCGCTGAGGCTGCTGAATCGCCACAAGAGCAGACATCGAAGGTCGATGGTCGAATAACAGTTGCAGTTGCGAGTGCGAGTGCGAGTGCGAGTGCGAAGAGGCAAACAGCAGCAGAGCAGCTCAGAGCAGGAGAGCACGTACGCAGATAGGAGGCGAGGGGGAAAAACGATTCAAACGGTCGAATGGGCGTATTTATTTATTTCTGGAGAAGTAATCAAACCACCTGCTACTGCTTGTTGCAATTCCTTGCCATCACTCCGCCCGAAACAACACGACTGGACGATTGGCCCACCTTGGCCCCATGGCTCCCATAGGCCCCACAGGGAAAGCAAGCGGACAAGCGGGGCCGGCACTTCTGCCGAACTATTCCTATTCCCATTCCCATTCCCATTCCCATTCCCATTCCCATTCCTAATTGTCCGAGCTGCGCGTTGCCAAGCCGCTTGCTGCTGCTGCCACTGATGCCAACCTCATTAGCATGTGCATCTCATCTAGTATACATTTGGAATGCGCATTACACCCACACCCAAACCTTGGCTCGCTCGCGATTCGCGATTTCCCCTTGCCATCTGCCCACTTTGGTAATCAGCTGTTTCTGGCTTGATTGACGGCTACCCACGTACCACACGTAATATACCGCTTCCACCAACCGCCGAGAACCGTACCGTAAACAAGACAAGGGAAGATCAAGCGCAGCTCGTCGTTGAGGTTGATCGCCGGACGGTAACATAAGAACGTCGAGCGTCGGTATCTCATCGTCCAGTCCACCACGGTAAAAAGGCATACCCCAACTACGGCCCCTTGCATTTTCCCATTTCCGAAGAGAAGATAGAGAGCCCTCACCTCATCAGCATTAAGCATCAAGCAAAACAAGCAAAACAAGCTCTAAGACGTCGGTCAATCCTGAACGATGCCGTCCCCGTGCGTCTGCTGCGCTTGCGTCTGTGTCTGTGTCTTTGCTTAAGCTTTGGCTTAGTCAGCCCTAGCGGCGACGTCATTGACTACTATATCTCCGGGCTCCCGCAACAACACTCACACACACACTCACTCGCTCGTACAACTCATTCACTATATCACTCACTCATTTATTCATTTATTCATTCACTCATTCACTCGCCATTCATTTTACTCAATCAGCCAAATTCTGAAGATCGCGCCAAGCAACGGACGCCCCCGCACTATCACTTGGGTTCGCCAAGTCGTCTCTCTCTCTCTCACTTTGGACTTCTCCACCCCCACTGCCAACACCGCCAACACTGCCAAGCCTAGGCAGCCCCGGGTAGAACAGGAAATGCGACGTGCGCTCGCGGACCGTCTCTGCTTCGCTTCCGCCGCTCACCCTCACCGTTGCATCCAGCAGCCGCCCAGCCGGATACTCGTTGATGCGCCAGGCCCGCCAGACGGCGGCGGCGGGCGGTCAATGAAAATTCGGTAGTTCGTTCAATCATTCGAAGGACTCGATCTAAATCTTATTATCCTCAGAAACTTGCCAATTTCTTAGGGTATGCAGGTTCCAACATGCCCAGTTCCACCACATCATCCGAATGCTCCACGAACGCATGTGCCAAGCCATTTCGAAGCAAAATAAGTACCATGCGCAGAATGACCGACTACCTGCATCACACCTTTTTGGCAAAAGTTTCTTCATGTGGTGTGCATCTCCAATCCGTGTCAAGCCTCCTCACTCTCCCCACCGCACCACGGCCCATGGACAGGAAAGGAAAGGGGTTGGTCAGGCTGTGCGGCCAATGCCCGTCGTTGGTGGCCCTCAACCCGGTACTCGGCGACTCGATTTTAATCCTGGGTTGCTGGAGCCCCTCCCGAGTGTCGGAAAGCGCCGTAATATATATATGATCATACATGGACATGCAATGAACACGCAATGGACATGCAGTGAACGATCCCTCTTCTCCCCCTCCCCGCTCCCTCTCTCCCCCCTCCCCCCTTCCCCCTCGCGTGGACCCGGACCCATGTAGCTGCCAAGCAGAGAAGCTTACGGACCCGAACTTGTGCGTGACCCGCCAACGGAACGAAGAAGGACATACCCTTCCGTGCCCGGTATCGTTCGGACGGGTTGCCTCGAAGCACATGTCTGCTTCGTCTACCAACCTGGAAGACACCGGTCGGTATTTATTTGACCCCATCACCCTTGCCATGGTGTAAGTAATGCGGTGTATGTGCTGATGGCTCATTAGAGCATCGACTGTAGAGCATCCTGGTTCACACTTGCGCCCCTCCCTTGAATCGTGGGTGAAATCTCCGAATCTCCCTTCGTCATCCTGATACCCTCCAAGAAATGCAGAGATGTGCACCACGTTGCTCTATCGAAAATTTGACCTCAACAGGACACTCAAGGCTCCCTTACGCCCCTACGCGTACCCGGACTTTCGGATCAGAGCCTCGATTCCCGTTCGCGTGTTCCACTAGATTTTTGGTTCTCGCGCCAGGGCGATTGCCGATCTTATCGGGCGCCCCCGCTCCAGGCCCTCACAATCATTATGACGTTCACCTGGTCCATGCTTGCGTCACTCCTCGACGCGGTAAACTCATTTGATCGCTCTGAGACATACAACCACGAAAGCGACCGCGTTTCCCTATTATAATATTTACGGAACCGAGGTCGAGTTTTCCCCATATTACTAACCGCCGAAGGCCTCGCCGAATTAACAAATCACTATGCACACTACGCACACTACGCACGTAATCTGCGCTCGATCAGTCCAGGGACTGAATCAGCAGCGCTTTTTCGACTACTCGCAAAGAGTAGAACCCCTTCGCGTTTTGAGTAGCAGCGAACCCCATTGCGCAAGAGCACTCGAACAACTGGAAGATGTGGGGTGCCGCCCATCCATCTATCCGTATCTGGACCTCCGAGACCGCCCGTGCCAACGCGTCGTTTCCATACAACCCCATAGATCAGCTACCCCCGCTCCTCGTACAGTCCTCGCTGTTGCTCTCGTTGTCGTTGTCGTTGTCGTTTGGCCTCTTGCGAGGATGGGAGCTTTTGTGCTTGTATATTCCTGGAGCTAGGGGTCCTGAATCTGAGGGTAATATGGCATTTGAATCGCTTACCCGCGATGATAGGCTGGGCCAGCACTGGCTACACGATTGGCCGCGGGGCATTTGTCTCTGTGAGCCCGATGGACGCCCTCCAGTGACGCTAGTGCGATAAGGGCCGACCTCGTCGACACGATCCATTAACACCGCTCTAGTGTGGGATTGCAGCCAAAGGTGCTTTGGCAAACGGTTTTCACTTGCTTGATCGTTTGATCTTGTTCGGATTGTCGGTGGGATAGGCTTCAGCCGTGCACAGGACGAGATAAACCCCCTAGGTATCCAGGATTATTTGAAATAGAATAGTATGCTGTTTCGTCGAGGCAACCGTAATCGTCTCGACCTCGTTCATCCGTCCATCCAGAAGGTGGTCATAGGGTTTAAGACTATGGGTGATATAGATTGAAGTACCCTGAATAACTCTCCCACCGCTCTAACATTGATGAAGCTATCAGCTACCAATGAGCCTCCAGTTTAATCCCTCAATTCTCATTTGTAACATCCCTTTAACGGACAAACACTGAAGCGGCAAAACAATGGTAAGACGGCCACACCGAGTTGTGAATTCTATGAATCCAGAAGCGGCAGTTACTCCACAGCGCAAGAGGGGGAGTAGACGGTTTCGGTTGGAACCGATATTCGAATATAGAGTATGTACAATAGAACGGCAGGAGCTAAAACAGAGAATCACGGGATGGGGGTGGGGCCGGAAATTGAAGAGCTTATACTTCGTTCTCTTCTCTCTCTCACGCACCCCACCGGCTTGGAGGGGCTTGGAGGGCCCAAGTATGCTTGGACTGACACAATGGTCGCTCGCGTACCATAGTAAAAGATATTCATTTTTCAAAATCGAATAGCCAAGCCGTTTCGAAGCAACTCCAAACTCCATATTAGCCGGGAAGCCCCGTAAGGCAGTTGACACATAAATGAAGCCTAATGATCATCTTACAACTTACAACCTACAAGGTGACTTTATAAGGCGAAATTATCGGGAGCCTTTTCATTTGGAAATGGATCCGCATATATGGATGGTTTGAGGAAATAGAATGCTATATAGATGCTATAAAAGGTAACAACGCATAATGTAATATAATGCTTTCGGGCAGTCTTCCACAAAAAATACAAAAATAAATTATTATCACTAGCAAACGCGCTTTACTAGTGAATCTGCTTCAATCAGGTCCTCACTGACTTCAGTAGAAAATGGTCCAGGACGGGATGATCGTCCTCACTCTCGCTGTTGTCCCAAAAAGTCACCCACTCCAGATGAAGCAGAAGCACATCGCCTGAGATGGTAATCGGGCTCGGGCTGACTATAACTGTGTCAGTGGGCCACACGCCACATATTGGCAGTCATTTCTAGAACGTTCCTAAATGACGAGAGGTGTGCTATTCTAGAAATACTTGATAAGGAGGTGCCGGAATATCCCGTTGCAGTGTATTAATGTTGTCACTGGCGTTTACAAGCTGGTGCAAGGCAATGTTTCCATTTACAGTACGTCCTTCGAGATGCACACCGCCGTCTTCATGATTCATGATTCTACACCACGCGACCCGACGGGCAGGCCATGCAATCAACCCGGTGGTAAGCCTGAAGCAGACCAGTGAGAAAGTTAACCGAAGAGGGCCAGCCGAAGTTTATTAGGATGGTGGGGTAAAGCCGTGATAACGGGTTCGGTTGCGGTTGTGCCTGTGCCAGTCGCGTTAATGCCGTGACTCCCTTCCACCCCCCAATAGCCCGTCTGCAGCACCGCCAAATTTGATGAACGCGACGGGTTACTCCCCGAGACGCGCGTCTGTCGAGAAACCTGTTCAGAGGACCCCCGTCGCCTCGCACTCTTGCATTCTGGCGTGTCTGGGGCCGCGCCAATGGGGGCCAGGTGAGGCCAGCCACAGGTTACAGGTTGCCGAGACCCAAATCCGATCCTTCTCCACTCCACTCCACTCCTGCGAAATGGCGCCCCGTGCGGGTCTCAAGCTTCAGTTACAGCGCGCGGTGAAGAAACTCGACGTGTTGTTGGTGTCGAAAGAAAGGCACATGAACATGAATACTCCTGCGGTCGGGTGGGAGAAACGGTGGTTCACTTGGAGGGTTTTCAAGTTTCGGTATAGTAGTAGAGTCGTTCAGCCCTGTCGACTTCTCCACTTGCCTGTCGAATTATTACTCCAAATTTTGGAGTTTCTTCAATCAGCGGACCCTGTCCTGCTGGGCGACCACTGTTACCCGCTCCTCCCCCTTCGATTGTAAGTCATTGTTACTACTGTCATCTTCTAACATTTTGACCCACTAAATTGTTCTTTAGAACATGTAAAGAAATGTATCACCTCGTCACTCCTCTACTCTATCGAACAATCGACCTCAACACTGTTCCAGGAGTATCGGCCAATGATCGAGACTTTATGGACGGCTCCCTTACGCGCATTCAGAAATTTGCGCTTCAGTTACAAATCGTTGGGTCATACATTCGAAAGGCGTCGATCCGCGTTCTCAAGCCGGATCTCTGGAGTCGTGCACAAGACGTCGACACTGCTATTATCGGGATCCTTACAGGTTCTCCCCAACTTAGCGATCTCACGCTCATTTGCGATCTCAATGATATGGACCCGTCCCTCCATTCCGCCCTCGTTGATGCGGTGCCCCACTTGACCGCTCTAACGCACATAACGATGAAAGAGGCCGAATTACTTAAGGGAGTACCCATTCGTGAGGTACAATTCGAAGACTGCGGGGCACATATTGCCAACCGCCTTCTCGCCGCTATACTAAAGCACCATGGTCGGAAATTACGCTCGGTCAAGCTCTACGGATATCTTACATTCGACCCATTAATATTCGAACAGTTTCGTGATGAAACCCCATACCTTGAAACACTCGACATGCGGATGTCACTGACTTTTCAATTCAATCCACTCTTTCGAGAGCCTAAACCGTGGTCATGCGTAGCTACGCTACAATCCCTCAGTATAATACAGTGTCGTGTCGACGCCGAGGACATAGCGACCCATCTGGCCATTGGAACATTCGGTTCACTCCGACGCTGTTCCATTTTCTCCTGTGGCTACAGCCCAGATGGGGCAAATCCGCGGCCTACATCGGTATGGAGGGGTCAGCCTCTTGAAACATTCAGGCTGCACCACTTCATGGGTTGGGAAGTCGATGCGCTTTCCATCGTCCGCACTCAGATCCTAATAGCGACGCAGATTGAACGCCAGCGCCTTGCCAGTCTCATATGGAACCCAAAGGCTTTTCCTGGAGTCGAGCAGATTAGGGTTTCGACCGCTTGGACGAGCGATGAGTACTGTGGTTTACTAGAGGCCGCGGCTTCGAGAGATATCGAGGTGATTAGCGACTGGAAGCGACATGAAGACCCTTTGGCCGACGAGTTTGGCTTGCTCGATCGTTGTCATTGTTTAGATTGTCGCGAGGCGAGATTGCGATTATAGGGGGACACGAAGTTTGGTGCCATGGGCATTTGATGGATGGGTTGGTAATGCTCTGGGTACACGCATGAATGCAGTATAGTACTAGTCACCAAATATGAGCCTTTCTCAGGTCGACTTCCCAGTTCATTGATGCAACCCCGTTATGGCGACGTGAGATGAAAAGGAGCAAAGCCTTTCGGCTCCTAGAAAGAGGAGCTAACCTACTGAGTGAGCGCCTCCGGGGTACTTGGACGGCGTTATCCGAAATCTCAAACTGTCAGTCTCTGTTCGCTCCTATCCGCTTCAAACAAAACAGAGTACAGGTGTTCATTCGTTTAACAAGATTCGCCAGGTTCCCAGGTCCTGTCTCTTGTTTCTGTGTACATGTTCTTACATTCTTGGTCATTCAACATGTAGGCCAATGAGTTGGATAGTTGAATTAGTCCTCACGCTTCGCGAGTTCTTCGTATTGTCTCATACCCTTGCGGGTGCATTCGCTTCCCATTGGTGTTACCCAATGCGGATTTTACCGCCTATTTTATGCGTTTCACACTTGGTTGCCACTTCGAACGGTGACAGGCCAAGCGCCTGTGTTACCGGTCCTCGAAGGCTGACTCGAATTGATTGTTTCACCCGCTCGCCAGCTTGTCGACTCTCCTCCACTTCTCGTCCGTAACCTTAACCGCAACTGAGCGTCACTTATGCAACTAGGCATACGTCTCAAGCTCAAAATACGTCGCGTAGTACGGAAACTACGCAGCGGAAAGCTGACGGGCAAGGACACGCCCAAACAGAAACAAGATGCCCTCCAAACAAATGCTGGAGAGGTGGTCGCTATTGGGCAGGCGGTTGAGGGCCCGCAACCTGCTTTACACCTTACAAACAGCAATGACCTCGGACCATGTCGACTCCTTGGTTTGCCGGTGGAGCTATTGCTCCAGATATTGGAACTTCTTTGGGAACCGGGCGCCTTCCACTCGAGCGAACACCCATATTCGCTAGCATCTCTTCGTTTGTTGGTGCATCACCGTTCTAATCCTCACCTTGTACTCACCTACCGACTAGGACATGCAAAGAATTGTGCCACCTCGCCACTCCTCTTATGTACCGAACTGTCGACCTCGACGTCGTGTCTGGGGATTCTGCGGACAATTTCGAGTCTGGTTTGGAACGCTGTCTTAAACGTTCTCAGATCCTCTTTCGCCGAATTCCTACTGTAGGACGCCTTATTCAAGAGGTTTCAATCATCGTCCTACCGCAGCATCGGTACCGTGCATTGGAGATGGACGTGGCCACTAGTGGCATCCTATCGGGCACTTCTCAACTTCGGACCCTCACACTTACCTATAGCAAATATGATCTCGATGCTCCGTTCCACTCCCATCTGCTCGACGTGATCCCACGCTTGAGCGCTGTGACGAGCATAACGTTCAGGGAGGCCGATCCTCCCAAATTAGGATCAGTTTCTGATGTTGTATTCGAAAATTGCAGCAACCATGTCGTCAACCACTTCCTCACCGCTATGGTAACGCACCATGGTCGAAATTTACGTTCGATCAGGCTATTTGGAACCCTGAAGATCGACCAGTCACTGTTTGTACAACTCCGCGACCATACACCAAATCTTCAAACCCTCGGCTTACGGAGAACGTTGAGCCTCGAACTCGGCCCGCTATTCCGCGAGCCCAAACCTTGGTCGTGCGCAGGAACATTACAAACACTCATTGTGGTACAATGTGGCATTCATTCTGAATACCTTGCAACGCAGCTGGCCCTTGGGATATTCGGTTCTATCCGACATTGCTCCCTTTTTGCATGCGGCGACCCCACTGACAACCAAACTCTCCAAACTACAGCCACATGGAGGGGCCCTCCCCTTGACACATTCCGTGTGGACCATTTCCTCGGCTGGGAAATCGACTCACTCTCGATCATTTCCACTCGAGCCTTAATAGCTACACGAGTTGAGCGCCGACACTTGATCAACCTCATGTGGAAACCATCGGCGTTCCCTCAAATTGCACAATTGAGGATATCGAACAAGTGGAGCGTGGAGGAGCTGGATGATTTGCGGAGGGCCGCCGCGTCGAGAGGCGCCGAGGTCGTCACCGACTGGGACCGACGTGAAGACCCTGGTTCGGGCGAGTTTATGCTGCTGGAGCGTTGTCCTTGCTTTGCCTGTACCCAAGGCACCGTAGGACTGTAATCTTGCTGCTCCTAGAACACTCCATACACTAATCCAATGGACATCACTTTAATGAAGAGTATCTATGTGTATATATCACTGTGACTATTTAGGGAATGACCCTTTCTGCTTGACCGTTCTCCTTATGACGAGCACTCGCTCCTCCAGCAAGTACCCAAAATGTAGACTAAGAAAGGATCGCGTCTCCTGAACGCACTGTTAGATTATCGCGACTTCTTGAGTAAATGGTTGCGCTAGCTATTTACACTGTACATACACGGCATTTATCCTTATCAAGGCAAATATCCTTTTATATCCCCTAGTAGCCTGCACCACTTGCGTGCGAGACTACAATCGAAGCTTATTCAACACACAGTCCAAACAAGGACAGGGGCCAATCAAGCGAAATTCCTCCGCCAAGGAGTCCTCGCTACGATCCCAATCCGGGATGACTTCGATTCCCCTCGAAGCGGCAGCTTTTTGCAGGTCAACTAGCTCACCAACACCCCATTTGCTCGACACTCTGATTCGCTCCACCCCAGGGAATGAATTTGAGTTCCGAATGAGTGCGCTAAAGTGCGGTGGTTCCACGCTTGTTGCCACAAGGAGTCGAGTGGAAATAACCGAAAGTGTGTCGACTTCCCATGCGATGAAGTGGTGCAGGCGGAAAGTATCGAGCATTGGTCCCTTCCATTTGACTTTTGTTCGGAGGCTTTGATCGTCGGAGGGGTCACCGCAGCAAAAGAGAGACAAGTGTTGGAGTGTGCCAAATGTACCGAGCGCTAGTTGTGTAGCTAGGTGCTCCGCGTGGATGGTGCAGTGCATTATAGTGAGCGACCGCAGTGTTCCCACGCATGACCACGGTTTAGGTTCACGTAATATTGGGTTGAGTTCAATGTTTAGTCCCATCAGAACGCAAAACGCTCGTAAGTTGGGCGTCTTGTCGCGTATTAGGTTGAAGAGCTCTTGATTGACCCTAAGGCCTCCATAGATATTAATCGAGTGTAGACTTTGGCCATGGTGATTTATCAAGGAGGTGAGAAGGCGGTTGGCTATATTGGAGTAGTAATCCTGTAATTGCGCCTGTGGCATGGGGGCCCCCTTGGGGTACTCGGCCATTTTCAGAGTGACGTTCTTCAGAGCACTCAAGTGAGGGATCGCCTTGAGGAGGGATGAGTGGAAGGACTGGTCGAAATCGTGCACATCGTAGTTGATTGTCAGGGTACGGAGCTGGGGAGCACCCAGAAAGAAGTCGACGATGGCCATGTCCACATCCTCAGCACGACTCCAAAGACCCGGTTTGAGCACACGAATTGAGGCCTCTCGAATATATTGCCCAACGGCTTGCACCTGGCGTGCAAAATTTTCTGTGCGCGTGAGAGAACCTGGCACAAAATTGCAATCGTTGGGTGACACGCCTGGGATGGTGTTGAGGTCGATGATTCTGTAGAGTAAGGGGGTAGTGAGGTGATACAGTTCCTTGCATGTCCTAGCAGTACTTTAACAGGAGAAAAGGCCACGAAAGACTGTGCTTACAGCCGAAGCGAGACAAGAGGGTATCGGTGACAACTCGACTTGACTGGAGTATCCTCCAACAAGATCTCCAGGATATGGAGCAATAGCTCAATCGGCAAGCCGAGAAGCCGGAAAGGTTGGTCGACAGATTGGTCGACAGGTTGGTTGACTTTGTCAGTTTGAGGTCCAAAAGCAGGCCCTATCGTGCTGCGTCCCTTCGATTTTGGCTCCTTTTTGTAGAGTTTTCGCAGCAAACGCTTCAACCTGTGTTTGAGACTCGCACGCAGGGCCATTAGTGCGCCCTTGGGTGTAGTTGGGTGGAAGAAGTTCATGGACCGAATTTAGTGAGAACGCACTACGTGCGCGGTTGTGGTGGGTTAGATGGAAAGCAGGCGCTTAGCGAGCCGGAAGGCGTCTATTATGAGATAGGGTGTACCGGGGTCAGAACGTGATTGCACCTACACCTGATACCTGATGCAGCAGGCCTGGAGGGTATCAACCTACAAAACCGCGAGGCCGCGAGGCATGAAGACATGCTTACTCGCCTGTCTTGCTGGACGCAAACCGATCGTGCAAAAGGTTTCTCAATTCCGAAAGACGCTCTCCATAAAGAACGAAGAACCTCAGGGTGTTCTCGAATGCGGAATGAGGGAAGGTAAGAAAGGTGGGAGCTGGGGTTGAGTAACGAATAAGCCCCGACGGGCAAGGTGGATCTCCGATCGCCTCCGCATGAACCCGCGGCCCCCACACCGGATCTATTTCAGACTTCGATATTATGTGCAGCAGGGGGAGACGAATGCAACCAACGGAAGAGCTTGAAGCAATCATGGGATCCAGTCCAGGTGGGACTTGAACTGTTAGTAGAAGGTCATGTGTCTCTCTGCACCGTAAGCGAAATCTGCTCTTTTTGCCTTACTCTCTGGGCCTCTAGCCTAGAAGAACGATCCCAACACTGGCCCGTTGCAATTGGCCACTTCGGAGGCATCTCTGTGTCTCTCCTTCATGTGCGCTACTTTGGCGCTACTTTGACTCTACCCTTCGTTGTAGGGTCGCGAGGGAGAGGAAGTCATGACCAACGCCTGATTCCAATCGCAGTCAGGGACTTGGGCGGCGTTCGCTATGACAAGCAGTCTCTCATACAGCTGTTTGAACTTCTGGGCTGACTGCATGTACCGCATTAGCCGTCGATTTCCAGATGGTTGAAGCGGCTGGTACCATGGGAATGAGAGCATATCATGCCGCGAACATTCGGCCATCGCTCGTCCAACGTATGTCCAGCTGGTTGGACTTGACTTCTGCCACCAGAGTTCTGGCCGGATGACGTTTGAACGGAAACCATTGAGCCGTTAACAAGAACCGCAGGGTCTGCTGTCGAACGCGCAGCTGTAGACGCCGAGCCAATTGGCACCGTGTGGAAACAGGCGCTTATAGGTAAGACTAGGGATAAGCGTTATTTGAGTCGAAATCCGCACCCCCGAGGCAGCATGGCCCTGCCCTATCTCTGAAACCTTTTCGTTAAGGCTTGTTCTCCTCCGCCATCCTCTCGCTCGCTGGTCGACGGTCCCTAGCAACACGCTCACATAGCAACACAGACAACAAACGAAATGACTTCTCAAGACCCTCCAGCATTCCGCCGCTCAGATCGAAAGGACAAGAAACGTTTCAGGACGGACGCTACTGAGGTCAGATTTACCCCTTGCCTTAGCTCTTATACCAACTCGTGCTGAACTTCTGCGTATACGTACAGAAATTTGTAATTGTCAAACCACCTCCCGGTGCAACTGCCAGCCACCCGCTACAAGTCCAATTCGTTCCTGCGCACGCACTCGAGTCGCGCTCCTTCGCTTCACTCTCTTCAGCTTCTACAAGCACTACATCCGTCAATTCCACCTCGTCTTCGCTCCGCCGCATCATTCCTCTGTATAACTTCCAGAACCACGCTCTGCAGGCTAGCGCAATCCATGACGCCGGTACCGACGACAAAGTATCACGTTTTGCTAAGCATGGCATCGAAGTTATTGACGTGGGGCTTTTCGAGCCCGTCGAGGTCTGGGGCTCTTGCCCAATCGACTTTGAGGATGAAGCTTCACGGGGCAAGGCGGGGACGGCAAGTGGAGGCCTGCTGGACCTCCCAAATGTCTTGGCAGACATCCAGCGCAATGATCGTGCAGAAGAGAATGGCAATAAAGACGGCGGAGTGAGGAGGTTCTTCGGTAGACTCTTTCAGTCTAAGTCTCAGTCGGGCCCATCCCTGAAAGCTAATGGGGATCACAACTCTGCTATTTACCCCTCGCATTCGGCGCGTGGCTCGATCTCCGGTTCACCATCTCCCCCACTACCCTCTTCCAATTCGAACGCTCGTCCTGAGCATGCGTTACCCCCCGTCCTGGGCACAGTGCCTCAGCTGCAGAGTCTGACGGTACCCCCTCAGGGACGTCCAGCGGCGTACGTCTTCGTCACGCGGAAATGGAATAAATCCAGCACGGAGAACTGGTTACAACAAACCATGTTGCAAAATGGGGACACCAGGTGTGAAGTAGACCTTCGATTCGAGTGGACAAGATCGGCCGAACGGAGAAGCGGGTTCCGCAAACCGGGTTCAGGGTTTTCTCACCAGCCTTCGCCCCTCTCCAGACCCGTATCCCTCGCACAGTTAAACTCTCAGACGGCTGGCCCCGTTTCGTCTCCCAGTCCACCGGCGCGACAGAGCCCAACTTCCGATTCACGACCTGGCTCGTCGCATGGGTTGAGACTTGAACTCCCTGAACTCCACCCACCAAAATCACTGGACCCGCATCCACGACAGCCAAGTTCTGGCTGCGTTCAACCCTGCGACCTAGACTCAGAGGATGAGTCTGACCCAGAAGATTCGGAAGTGCCATGGATCTGCACCCTCGTCGTCCGACCGCGCACTACACCCTCACCTGGAAGTACGCCTCCATCCTCCTCCTCGGCCCGTCCTTCGCCCTTGCGTCTCAAAGTCGCCTGCCTCGCTCCCGCACCACACCATCCCAAGGTCGTTGCGCAGCTCAAATGCCCCTACCCACTCCCTGACGTTGACTTGTTCAACGCAGTACTAGTTCAGAGAGACGAATTGCCCGGTGTACCAAACTCTGCTCCACAGGGAAGGCATATGCTGAGTGCGGAGGAGATCAAGGACATCGTCTGTTCGGCGAGCATTTGGTTGGTTGTTCGCGAGGGATTTGGTGGGCTTGGCAAGAAGAGCGGGAGCAAATCCCGTCGACGAAGCTGAACTAGCCCCCTCGAGTGTATACTTAGCGATTCCTTCTTTTCGTTCGTCGGGTAATTGGTCTTGCCTTCCTTGCCTCTCATTCACACCCGTACTTCGCTCGTACTTTTGTTCGGCAATGTATTTACATTCAAAGCCCTGTCTTTTTCGCATTGCTTGCTAGCCCCTAATATTCCAGGCCCTCTGTTCTGTTGGTTTCATATTAGTTGGCTTCTATATCACATCGTCATTTCCTCTGCCCGAAGGGGGTTCCGCATCCACACGTGTGTGGTGTTCTCTCCGAGGCCGAGAATGATTTTCCCACCAAGCATGGCAGCAGCTCTCACAGGCTCGATAAATTCCTCTATAACCTCTACCACACCTAATCCCTTCAGTTCGTTGACGTTCATCGAGTTTTGCAACTTTTCCCCGTTTCGAATGTTCGTCTGGGCTTGTGACATCCCAAATGTAGATATAGTTTTACGATCCTCTTCCTCCTGGTCTGAGAGCCACCAGAGTTTTCGTGGACCCCGTTCGGGCAGGAGAGTTGGATCGATTAGCAAGAGCCTTGTAGAGGTCGTTAGCAGGACAAGGGTGCCATCGAACGAAAGTCTGTTTGAGGAGGCCGGGAGGGGAATGATTGAAAGAATCTTGAAGGAGCCTGTCGAGGCTGTCAGTAACTTGGCGACCAGGTGAGGGGTTTGTGGACGTACGTGAGTCTTTGCATTCCTAACAAAAGGTTGAGCTTCATGGGTCACTGTAAACGGGAAGAGGACATACCGCAAGTGCACGGCCACTCTCCCAATTCGGCGGAGGGTTGTTTGGATCGTTATACAGACGATCATAGGAGAGCCATTCCCACACAATGAGTTCACCAGCGTGTACGAGACCTGGCGATGTTTCTACGGACCTTGTGCTCTGGCAGAGGATAATTTTGTCTGAGAGCCTGTGTGAATCATTCAGAGAGAGAGCACGAATGAAGCGGGAACGAGGAAGTACCAGTGCACGCAGAGCAGACGCGCATAGGGTAGCTTCTGGAGATTGAACATCGGCCATGCGTCGTTCGCTAGCGGAGCCTGTTCCTTTCCATTTGGTGAAGGGGGCACGGCCCATATATTCACAGCGTGGTCAACCCCACAGGTAACTATGAGCTCTTTCTTCGGATGAAAATGCTTCGAAGACAAATTCAGTCTCGACGTTCGACCACTAGTGAAAGAAAACGTCGACCCACAGAGTGCGAAGGAGTGGCATGATGCCCAAAGGAGCCGCTACCTCCTGTGAGTATACCGAAGCAGCGACCCTTCCCAGTAGTGTCCTTGTCGTGAGATGGACACCCAAATGGCGGCCCAAGATCCGCTTCCTTGTCTCCATGCCATTGAGGGTGGATGAAAGTGAGAGATTGATCAAGATCGAGGTCCCAGAATCTACATGACTTATCACGCGAGGTCGTGCATAAGATAGAGGGCCGACGAGGGTGGGTGCTTAGGGAGGTGACACGCTGCGAGTCACTGAATCCCAGGTTTTTTGAATGGACGGAAAGTTACGACGCACCCCTCCATGCCCCCGTAGAGTACTGACACAGTTGCGTAATTCAACGTCGTACACGTATATGAGCGTTAGCTCTCCGGCGAGGATGAGCAATGGGTTGAGTGTCTCTTTGTCGATTGACCACGTTACCGCTCTGATCTGTTCGGTCTTCTTCTACTAGTGCAAAGTCGCATGAAATGACGTAGGTAGAATGGAAGGGCATGGATCTAACCTTGACAGTTATTACGAAGAGATTTTGAAGCGGTTTCGAAGGCAAAGTCCGGACTAATCGCACCTTGAGAGGTGGTCAGTTTGGGGCATTATAATTCAAGTTTCGATACCAACAGTATTGGGTCTCATTGACTGTCCGCATATTGCGGCGACCCCTTTCCACCGGCTAACAACGGTTTTCCACCTCCCTAAACGGGCAGGAGTCCACTCAGTTTCATACCACGATAGTCTATTATGGTCTTCGTATGTCCACGGAAAGTAGCAAACGTCCTGGTGAAGAG
>Ga0307515_10011971_pt1 | contig 16379 bp, 9 predicted proteins | sample 17_EM_MG_FD_194513 | JGI IMG/M metagenome (GOLD analysis project Ga0307515, IMG submission 194513) | Populus trichocarpa ectomycorrhiza microbial communities from riparian zone in the Pacific Northwest, United States - 17_EM | ecosystem: Host-associated > Plants > Roots > Unclassified | place...
TTAGTCAAAAAAAAAAAGATGACCTCATGGGCTGTGTGACAATTATACTATACAAAAAATGTGAAAATGCCCTTCAGACATTAGTTGTGTTTTTTTTTTTTAGAGTAATTACATTATGCAATAAATATGTAAAAATAAAATTCTACCCTTAAGTGTGTGTTTATTTTTATTTTTTGTCATTGAAGGGCTCATTAGTTGTTTTACTAAGGATTGCACTGTGCACAATCCACAATAAAACACTAATGAGTTTTAGTTTTATTTATAATGCTCAAAGTTGTTAAGTAGTTTAACCCTGAAGATAATATGTTTAATTGTTGGACATTAATTAAGGTTTTAAAAAAATAAAGGGTATGGGTGGAGTTTTGTTCACCAACATCCATGCTACCATGGATTACAACACAACAACGTAACACAATTTTTTTTTCCCATTCTGGTTCTTTGGTTTTTTTCAATTTGATTCCTTAATTTTTTTTATTTGCTCCTTTAAAGTTGTATTTATTTGGAATTTGATTTTGCTATTTGTTTTGGATGCCTAGCTTTTGGAGTCTCGGGGTATCAAAAAAAGAAAAGAAAAGAAAAGAAAGTCACTTAATTGATTCCCAATTTAGATCTATTAAATGAAATTTTGTTGATTTAAAATGATTGGAGCTATGGGGATTGAATTTGAAATATAGGCAAATGTTCGACCTCTTTTTATTTAAATAATCAAGGCTGAATTATACGATCATGTAAAAGTTCAACCTTGATTTTTTTTCACTCAATTTCTTTTTTTTTTCAATTCAATTCTTTTAAATTTAGTTTATTTAGGATTCGACTTAACATTGTTTTTTGAGTGCTTATAAAAGGAGATCCTGTTGTGTTGAGGACAAATTCTAACACGCGTTCAATGCTTGCTTTTGTAAAATTTTGTTCAATTGTATTGGTCTAAAACAATTAATGCTTGAGGGACCAAATTTTTTTTTTAAAAAAAAACAAAATAATGAGTAGGTTAAAGATCAAAGACAAAGGCATACCCATGCATTAGCATGTGGAGGAAGTCGTTACGCTCTAGTGGCGCATGCGACTTTCTGCAGTATCAAACCATCACCTTCCTTGGTGTCTCTAGACGCATCTCAACAAACACATTTTGATGATGCTGCGTATGGTTATGTTGCAAGTGCGTGGCGGTAGATTTTTTTTTTTTAACCTCTTTCTTTTCTCTGTCCTCTCCTTCGTTTTCACGTCATTCTCTCTAAAATACAAAGGGGTTTTGTTATTTTATTTTCATGTCAAATATGGTTATTATATTTTTTTTATTGTTATTTGTTTTGTTTTAAATATTTTTTTATTGATTTTTTTTCAATTTCATCCCTCATTGTTGAGTTGATTGAGAATTAAGCTTTATGATTTTTTTCAACTTGTTTTCTATAAAGTTATCTCAGCCTCATCACTCTAGTTATGGGTTCAAAAAGTTAGCCTTGGTTGACTTCGGTCTTTGTTTAGATCCTTTTCTAAAATTGATTTTTTTTTTCAATCTCATTCTTTAACATATGGTTAGTTGGAGATTAGGCTTCATTATTTTTTTCTCTTTCTTTTCTATAGGTTGTCTAGATTTCTAGACCTGATCCACAAGTTTGGTGAGTTGATATAAGTTGGCCCGAGGTTTTTTTTAATTGATTTTTTTTTAATTTTGCCTTTCAACATTGAGTGAGTTTGGACATTGAATAACTTCATAATTCTTTTCAATATATTTTCTATAATGTTATTTTGATCTCGCGATCCAAGTTGTTAGTTTGGAAAGTTAGCTCAGGTTGACTCTGATTATTTTTATTGTTTTTTTTTAATTCCTTTCTGTTAAATTTCAGTGTTTAACGTTTGGTTAGTTAAAAATTGAGTTTCATGATTTTTTTAATTTGCATTCTATTAAGTTATCATGTTCTCATGAATTTAATAACAAGTTTGCTAAGCTGACTAGTTTTTTTAAAATTATTTCATTTTTATATTTCATCTTTCAATGATGGGTTGGGTGGGAGTTGGAGTTTATAATTATTATTTTTTTTGCTTTTTATATGATATTCTTATTCTCATGACTCGAGTCGCAATTTTAGTTGTTTAGTAATTGAGCTTTGTGATTTTTTTTATTTTTTTCTATTAGATTATCCCCGTTTCATAACCAGGATAGCTAGTTTAGTGACCTAACTCGAATTGTTTTTTTTTTCATTTTTCTTTTGAATTTTTTTCCTTTTTATTTCGTGCTTCAGCAATGGGTTGCTTGGGAGTTGGATTTTATTTTTTTTATTTTGCTTTCTTTAGGGTAATCTTATTCTCCTGACTCGGCTCATGAGTTTAGCTGGTTCAGAATTAGGCTTCGTTATGTTTTTATTTGTTTTCTATTAAGTTATTTCGGTTTCATGACCAGAGTGGAGGGTTTGTTGGGATGACTCAGATTTGTTTTCTTTTAAAATTATTTCTTTTCTGATTTCATCCTTCAACAACAGGTTGGTTAAGACCTTGACTTCATCGTTTTTCTCGATTTGATTTCTATAAGGTGACATAATTCTCATGACTTAAATCATAGGTTTATCTAAGTTGATTTTTTTTTGTCCTTATATATTTGGCTTATTGATAATTGGCCTTCCTAATTATTTGACTTTGCATTCTATGACATCATCACTTTCTTATGATCTTATTTGCAGTTATTTTAGGTTAACTAGGGTTGGTATAGATTTATTTAATATGTCATTGTCTTCATTTTTTTTAAAATTTTTGTCTAATATGCCACTATTTCATTATTTCAAAAGAGTGTTGTCCTATAAATAATTGATTTTTATTTCATAATTGATTGCTAACAAACATGTTAGCTATATTTATATATATATTTTTTAAATAATTTAACCCCCTAGTTGGATAAGTATCTAGTTATAGTCTAAGTGGCAAACCCTCTTACTCTATTAGGAAAAATAATGGTTTTGACGTCTAATTATATATATCATAGGCAGCTGAAAACCGAGTAGGAATGCAAATCCGACCATGAAAAAATTAGTCAACGAAAAAAATCCACTTCTGCCGAAGACGGCAGACAAATCTCCAAACAACTTGAGAAGAAGAACAAGTAGCTCACCAATATCGCATGTTTTAGATTATCGAAGTAGATCAGAATAGAAGCCCGAATTTTACAAGTCAACACATGAAAATTAAAAAGAGTCATCTATAGATTCTTTACTCCTTTAGGCTTCTGACACGTGTATGATATCCTCCGTGGGGCACTCTTACCTAAACCAAACAAAACCTTTCATGACGCTGGAGTTTCGTGTGATGGGATTGGTTGTTAAGAAGAACAGCCACCAGCTCCAACATGCAAGGCTACTCTTTTGGGATAATTTGTCACCATGTAATAATCTGTTCAACTGATCACCAAATTATATATGCATAGAGTATTTAGGTACTAGTACCACGTTACGTGTGGAGATGTGGTGTAATCACCAACCAATCACCATATCCAAAACCAAAATCATCATGAATTGTAAGTCAGGTTTGCAATGTTGATGATCATGGAGTAGTGAGTTTTACGATAAGTCGGTTTAGGAGTCCGGTCCAATTATGTTTCTGAAAAAATTTGAATTTTTTATTTTAAATTATTTTTATTTTGTTTTTGTATTGTTTTGATATGCTGATGTTAAAAATAAATTTTAAAAAATAAAAAAATATATTATTTTAATATATTTAGGAGTAAAGAAACACGTTTTGGTTTTATTTTTATGCTGACCAATAATTTTTTTTCTTGGAACTTACCTTTGGAATTTTTTCGGGCATTTAAAGTTTTTAAATGTACAAAATCAGATAATTGAGATGTATTAAAGGCGTTTGTTATTCATGCGAAGACCATAAGAAAAAAAATGTATTTAAAGATGATGCTTTGTTTAAAACATGAATGGGAAAAATACTAACCAAACAATAAAAATATATAAAACTATTAGGCTAAGTATTTTCTTTAAATATCAACAATAAAAAACGTTGTCGTTAAACTTAACTCGAGATGGAGTTTGTATAAAACATAAGTTATGAATTACATAATTAACTAATTTTTTTATAAAAAATAATCAAAATTAAATTTTTTTAAGTCAACAAGTTTTAATTAAGTCATGAACTAATTCAAATTTTTAATTAAGTTATATCAAATTAATTTTTATCTATTTTTTCTTATTAAATTTAATCTAAATCAGGTTCTAGGTTGATTCATCGAGAATTCCGGTTTTTTAACTATATTAAAAAGGCTGTAGGTGGTCAGATTAGTAAAATTTACAGTCCAAAGCACCACATAAGTAGGGTAAATGTTTTAAAAGGTAAGGTGGTTTTATGCTTAAATCTAGTCCGAAATTAAGGGTCAGTTAAAGCAATTGAAGGACGCAAATCATACGCTTACAGGAACAGCAACCATTAGGCAACTGAAAATCGTCATCATTTCGTCCATATCTCTTGGAAAACATTGTGCACGCGCTGAAGAAGAGAGTGATTATTATCTTGTTATTAAGGTCCCACCATCTATCATTTATCGCCCCCTCTTTCCACGTAACTATTTAGTTAGGTTGCAGGTCAGAAGTTGGAGCTTAAAAGCCTCCATCTCTCTACTCCAGAACAAGAAAGGAACTAAAATTACAATCCAAGCCTGAAGAGTGAAGCCGGAAACCTCCCTTTGCTTTTCTCTCCCTTTTGTCCTTCTCTCTGCGTTCAATGGCCGGTATTGACGATGGAGAAGTTGGATTTGAAGAAGCAATTTCATGCCTACCTTCTCATGTTCTAGATGAGGCTATATGGGACTCCAAGGTATAATATATACACGTACACATGATACACAAACATTATCATTCAAATGAATCACAGTTCAAGTTTTTGTCTGTCTTTACTCTTTAGGTTCCTAAGTTTTTGTTTTTGAAGTTTCGGGGCCATGTTTTATTTTAGGAACATGTGAAGCAACACCACCAACACCACCACCACCACCACCATCAATATCGCAGTCTTCCCAAATTGCCTCAAGACCCACATCCACAGGTATGCGCTTCTTTCCTTCTTGTTGCTTCCACTTCCAGAAAGTGTTTTTTTTATATATATATTTTCAGTTCAAACGTTTGTTTTCGTTTATCGAATATTGAAGAAAATATTGTATTGCTATAATATGATTAATTAATGCTACTGAAGTCAGGGTTTCACTTAAGCGAATGCTAGCTGCTGGTTGCTTAAACGTCCATAACCCAAAAACTAGGAAATGAAAGTGAGTGTATAATTGATTTTGAAGCCTAATGGCCATTCGATCGGTTTTCAACCATTTATGGCCTTGTTTTAGAGCCCCCAGCAAATAGTCTCGATGATGATATTATCGCTTCAAAGGGTCCTTTGCACGCTTCTACATTTTGGTGTAATTAAGGTGGAAGAGGCGTTAGATGGAATATAGACATGAAGGTTGATGGCGTGTCATTTCTTACACGCATGCATGAAATCTAAACGACAGGACATGCAATTAATAGAAAGATGGCTACTAAACTGCAGGTAAAACGTGATAGGAATGCTGATAGATGATGAGTAGGTTACGATAATGTCATTAGCCCCTTGTCCTCACAAATAAATGGTATTTTCAACAGTTACAAACCAAAACGACATGCATTATGTTTTTTTTCCTCTGTCACTCGGAATAGATATGGATAAATTCTAGTGGTTGATGGTGAGATAAGCTTGAGAATTTGGGATGTGTCAAGCAGCTTTCCGAGAAGCGGTTTGCCGTTGGCATCGGAATTCTTCCTTTTTGTGATCATACGTGATATATATAGAAAGTTTTCTCAGAGAACGTCCAAATCACATAGGCCTATGTACCCAACTCGATCCTACGGATGGTGAGTTTAGATAAAGATGGAAGACAATTTTACACAAAACATCACACAAATTAATGTAAACACACTGGATCATATATTTTTTTTAAAAAAAATTCTGAGGGAGTTGAGTAACCGACCATATATACGTTTTTAACCACGAAAAAGAGGAGAAAACCAAGATGCTTACTGATAAAATAAATATCCTGCACAGAGCAAGACCTTCTAAATGATTTTAATGCGCACTAATTCGGGTGAAATACTGTAGGGTTCACAGTAAAATGTTTTTGAGTGTTTTCATAGTGGTTCTTTCTTTCTGTTAACGACCGAGGTTATAAATCTCTTCTCTGAAACCAATTTTGCTAAATTATAGAAGTATAGAAGATATCATTTAAAAATATTCCTTTAAAATATCTTTGTGGACTCCAGTAATGAAACTTTATAACCCCACCTGCCGTGTCCTATCAGCGCCCAAAATCCAGCCCAAGACCAGATTGTAGAACAAAATACGCCACTAACTGGGCATCAGGGGGCCCTGGAATGCAAGCTGTTTTTCTAGATTCTGGTAAAAAATCATCAGGGACCGGAGTTTTTCTTCCACAAAGGGCAGGAACCAACATGCAATCTAGCAAGAAGCCAGGTACTGCATCTTTGATGGAATGATGCGAACGTCTGATACCACAACTGTGATCCTGCTAAAATGAACAGGGATTGAAAATATTATAACTGATGTACTGTCTTTCATGATTGTGCAGCTTGCGCTCCTGTTCTCCTCCCCGCACGTGTTGTTCAAGCTCTAAATATCAATGTGCATGAAATAGGCTTGCACATATCACGCCGGCAAGGTTAGGCTAGGCTAGGCTTTTTGCTCTTCTCTTCTATGCGTATAGCTTTTCTTCGCTTTATGATTAATTTGTTGCCAGCTATTGTCTTATTGCAGATGCCAAAAATAAATCAAAAGGCAGAGACTGCAATTCTTTCAAGAAGAAAAATAGCAAGGACGTGTCAGCACAATGCGCTGTTGCAATAAATAATGAGAATTCTTCACCAGAGATATTTCTTCCCAAAGAGTGGACTTATTGATCCCCAAAGGGGCTGCCATATCACAGTGCATAAAAGCAAGAGCTCTCATTATGCTGTGCTGCTAAATATCTTGTACAATGTAAATTGAATAATAATAACAGCACGCTATCTCCTTTATTGTTTATCCAAAGCTTCATTGGCGTGAGACTTCTTTTATAGCTTGCATGCAAGTAAGATATTGGTAGGACAGCACTGGGTTTAATCTTGAAAAAATTTCCAATGACAGGATGGAAGTCTCTGGTGGGTATTATATTAGCAAGCTATATTTTGATCGTCTGATTGATGATCTTGTAAACTAAAAGGTCAAGCAAATAGCATAAGGATAACATACAAATTTGTAGTCGAGTGAGAATACCAAGGGAAACTACCAAACGTCAATTGATAATAATGCATCACAGATCTACAGAATTTTTGACCGTTGAGTCAAGGCTGGTGAATAAATTTGACTAGAGATAAGATAAGGACAGTTACTTACAAACGCTGCTGCATAGGTGTATTGTATTTTAAGGGAAGCATGATCAGAAGAGGAACAAGAAAAGCTGCTCTCTACAATGATGAAAACACTGTCATTCTTCTGTTGGGATCTTGAATGCAAGGCCCTTGACTACATGGCGACATTGAAACCTGCAAGAGAAACTCACGTTGCTTTATGATGTGGAATTATCTCGTGACTCATACAATCTCATACAGCATCAAGAAGCCGGTGGCAGAAAATGCTTCAATTCTCCCCAGCTTCTAGATTATGAAACTTGTAAAGTTAAAACATTTTCTTTTCTGGAATTGCAAGAGGCACAGACCAGACGATGCTGGATTATATTTTCCCTACCTTCCTCATTTCTGACCATGAAGCTGACAAAACTAATCTATCCACTAAATCATTTTGGGGTGGTTCACTCATTATCAATGTTAATTTCTGCTCTTCAAATTATTCAACTGATATGGTTTCTCAATCTTCTACTATAGAATTGAAGCTCTCAAGTTCAGATAATAGAAAACCTATTAATGATATCAAAACAGCAGTCATTGTCCCATACCAGATTAAATCATTTGAAGCAGATTCTCTCGAATTTCTGGAGCTGCTGGTTTGAGAACCACAATCAGGAGCATCCATTTCCAGAACTTTTCTACACTTAATTTGCAGCCTGGAAGGCACAATCTGCCCAAAAATGCAATCAAACAAAACAATCATATGAAATTAATGCAAGATTGCCCTTGATCTAAAATATCAGAGTAAGAATATGATAGGCGGCCTTCCAACAAGGACAACGACTGAGAAGCACTGATTCTATGATCTCAGAGATATTTCATTTTGATGACAATCAGAAACTGTTCTGAAGACATCAGTTAAAACATGTAAGATGTGCCTCAAACAAGGATGGAACATGCATGCAAAAAAGAGAATGCAGCCAAAATTAACGTCTTTGTATGAAATTCATTGTTTCATCAACATGATTGTTCCATTAGAGTATTGTAAAGATCAAAACATTGTTAGCCAATTCAGCAGTAAAAATAAGTGGATTTATTTCTAAGCAAAGTAGGATGCATGATTTTAGTATGATTGTGATAGTGGTTGTTTCTTAAAGTGATATATAATATCTCAGAAAGTAAAACTTATGCAACTAAAAGCACAACAAAACTTTTTGGTATGTGTAGCTCGATCTATACCTTTTTACTGTATCTGAAGTCACGTTTTGGAAGAAAATGCAGGGGCAAGTTGAAAGAAGATGGAGCTTTAACCAACAGAAACAATTTACTAGGACCTATGGAAAGAAAGAAACACGGAAACATCAGAGTTTCCTCCCAGCAGATTAGCTAATAATGACAGGACAAGCTTTACCAGATACCTGGATACGAACTAGATCCAGCACCCTTCGAGATCAACGCACGAACAGCCTGTCAAAAGACATTTGACCTATCAAACTTTTATAAAAGTTTGTCAAATTTGCAACTTAATATGAAATTACAAATAACATAGATGTACATATAGCAAACCTTTCTTGAAAGCCCTTCTGCAACTTTGCTTTTAGCAAAACCACCATCATCTCTTGGGACAGCATTTCCACGCGAAAAGCACAATTCATAGACATGCTGGGGCCGTATTGGACTAGCCCCAAGTACTAAAATCACTTCCTCAATGCAAAGAACCTCACTAATTATGAGCTGCAACGCACTCTCGAGCCCACCAACTGTATTAACCAATTTCTCCAGTCTCTTAATCCCATGTTTCACCTCCCTCATTCTACTAATGTGATTTCTTCGAACAGATGCCTTTAATACGGTATTTGTAATTGTCGTCTCCTATACATAACAATTCTTTGGCTTCTAATAATAATAATAATAATAATAATAATAATAATAATAATATGTAGTTGATAACATACCAGCTCTTTATACTCTGTTTGCAAGGAATCAAATTCAAGACTAATATCCTGAAAAATCCTGCATTATCAAGAAATAAAAGATTTCTTAGAGCATTTTCTAATTCCCTTCTCTTGATCAATAATTACCTTCATATTAACAGTATTATTTGGAAAATTTACTAAGAAAATTATTTCATAAAAACCTGATCGGCGTCTGCAATATCAGTTATCGTTCTTGAGAAGAAGAAAAATTGAAATTAGGGGAAGCAGAAGAGAGAAGTTACTTACGAAGGGATTTGCTGGTGCATATAGAGAACAAAACCGAAAACGCTTTTGATAACATGGAATACAACTGAGTTGTCGATCGAGTCAGCGTTGGTCTCGATCTCTGTGAACTCCATATCCGATGAGCTTACTTCCATCGTCGTTTGCTTTAGTTGAGAGATGCTTTCGCCTTTCGGCTTATTTGAATAGATGTTTGGGAGGGACGGGAGCGCCCACGAGAAATGGGCTTTTATTACTGGGCTTGGCCTAATTCTATAAATACTGCTGCTAAAATTCTACTTTATAATTATATATTCGGTTATTTTTTAAAATATATTTTTTAAAAAATATATGATTTTTTTTATATTAACACATAAAAAATTTTAAAAATATTAAAAACAAATTAATTTCAAATTAAAAAAATCAAAATTTTATAAAACATGATTTAGCGTAAAAACAAATAGCTAATTGTATGGCTTTTCGCAGAACCAGTAAAACCATCTATCATTATTGTGCATTTTGCACCCAACTTGACTCTGTTAATCCTTGACTCCACGAACTTATCGTAAAAGGAATCCATGTCTTTTTCTTCACAGAGAGAGAGAGAGAGAGACCCCAGTAAGGCTAAATTCTTAATACCCAATATCTGCATAGACATGAAGAGTTGATTCTTGGAATTTACTTGCTAATCTCGTATTCTTTCAATCACTTTGATCAAGTGGTCTTAAGGGGTTTCTTTGACGGTGTAATTAGGGTTTGGAGATGGGTTAAGACTTATGGTTCTTGTATAAGAGAAATTTATCCTATGTTTTGGTTTTTTAGTCTTTAAGAGGTGTGGGCGATTCGATTTAGAAGAAGAAAAAAAGGGGTGTCGGGGCCATTATAATTGTTTTTAGAAATTTCTGCTTGAGGCTGCCTCCAAAAGCTAAAAGGATAAAGACCTTAAACAGTTAGTGCCCTGTGCTAAATTCTGCAAACTGGCATAAAATGATGCTCGGACAAGTTGCATTGCTTGTTTAGTTATAAAAAAAAAAAAAAAAAAACGTCCCATTTGTTAGGCGCATTTGGAGTACAAAGCAGTTTTGCCTGTGCTGCTAATTTTGTCTCTCTTTCCCCTTTTCTTTTATCCTGCTGCTTTCTTCTGTGTTAGTGCAGGGAAGAAAATTGGTTGGTCTGATTTACACTATAGAAAGCCAATTTAATGTCGGCTTTTCTCGTAATCTGCTGAATATCATACAAGCTTTGTTTACTTATATTATATTTCAGGGATAACCACTTGACCATAACGAGGGTCAGAACAATATACTAAGCTATGCACAGCTAATTAGCAGAATTTATCAGAAAGAAAAAAGTCAGTTCGTCGGGTTTTTCCCTTGATATATATAGTAAGAGTCTCTCTGCTCAATCATGGGGTATTATTTTATGTATTGCTCTCTTCACCTCCACAATGCTCACCTTCTTTCCATTAACATTCTCCTTCACCTGCCAACATAAACTCATGGAGTTACTCAAGGCGCAGATAGCTCTCATATTTCTATTTACAGACAAAAGAAAAGGAAGAAGATAATGATGAAGGTGTTTTGTATGGGAGAAATTAAAGGCATACCTTGGCCCTCAATTCCCCTGCAAAGATCCCATTGTTCAAAGAAGACTGAACCGCAATAGTTTCTATCCTGAGCTCCCTTAGCATTTGCATTATGTCTAATAAAAGCCCCTCTCTAAAACCACATTCCAACTCTAACAATGCGTCACTCTCTATTATCGACACCTCTACGCTGGTCTCCAGCTCCTTATGGACCACCGGCTCTGGCTGTGGCAAGGCACCCACCGTTTTGGGCTTGGCACCACCACCAGCACTATCCTCTACGACCCTCATCTTCCTCTTATCTGGCAGAGGCCCAAGACTCCTCGCCCGATCCACCACTGTGACCCCACTCTTTTGCTTTTTCAAACTATCGGAAGTAGAAGTCCTCTGTGGACGGTCCACCGATCTCGGGCGTTGCTCACTCTCCATCTGTTTATTACGCGTCTCCAAATCCTGGATTTTTTGACGGAGTTGCTTCACGTATTCAATTGTGTCCCCTAATATTGATGCTTTGTCCATTTTGGTCACGAAGGGCACTAGCGACCTTAGCATTATAAACCTCTCGTTTAACTTCTCTCTCCGGCGTCGTTCTGCTAGCACGTGATTGGCACTGAGCTCATCCTGTGGGGTCCCCTTGCGGAACCGACTGGCTGCTTCACCGTCACGTGACTTTGGGGAATTGTCTTCGCGGCTTTTGCTGTGGAGGTGTGGTACGCTAAAGAGAATGTATTTTAGGAGCCACTGAGAGGTGGTCTCAACTGACACGTGGAAGAGGTGATCGGAGCGGTTTGTCCACCTGGAAAAGGCTGATTGGTGGTACCGTGCCTCGTATGCAATGGACGATGGCTCTGCTGCCAGCCATCCCGGTTGGCTTTGGAGGATGGTCGATATGGTTTGGGAGTAGTGCGTGTCCTCTTGCGCCAAGTCTTCTAGTGGAGGTGGTCCTGCAAAAATAAAGCTAATTATTTTAAGTACAGTAGCACTTTTGTTGGATTGCGCTGATGATATGGGTCAAGGAAATGTCAATACACAGTGAATTTCGGTTTTGCATTGGCTACTTGAAACTTCGCTGGTGGCGCCACCCAAAAATATGTTCCAACTTTAAAGAAATGTCAGTCAAACAGACGTAAGCAGCTTGCTCAAAGCACACGGAAACAACAACACAACTAAAAAAAAGTAAAAAAAAAAAAAGTACAAACAATATATAATTTTGTTATATAATATCATCACATAAAAATTTTGTAACTGATTTTTTTTTCTCAAATACAATCTAAATAATTCTATATATAGTCTATCTCGAAGAGAAACAAACTCTAATAAATAATAATGGGTTTATTCAAGGGATTTCTGAATTAAATAGATAAAATAGAATTACAAAGCACAATATTTGACAGCCTAGACTACATAGAAAAAAAAAACATCATAAAAGAAAATATTTGCCTAAATTATATAGGAATTAAAAAAACTAAGAAAACAAATAATTTATCATAAAAATCTTATTGCACCAGCTTCCCCGGGTGGGAGATAACTCATCATCAAATTCAAAAAACTTTTATCTTGATCTTGTGAAAGTTCAATAAAATATAGTCAACCCTTCACGTACTCAACATTTCCATTAGAAATATCATACCTTCTAGCAATATGCTCAGTCTTTCTAATAACTAAACTAATTTTAGTGTTACGGTGAAAATCATGTGTAGCAACTCTTATAGCAACCTTCTCAAACTCTAACTCAACTAACACACTACAAGGACCAAACAATCTCTTCCATTCATCTTTCATATTGATCATCACTAACAAGAAATGTGCTAGTTTTTCCACCATAAAAACTTTTAAACATATGCTTTACAAATTTTAATTAAGTATACAAAAATCAACTTTGACCCCATAAATTCTAGAGTTGTCCTAAAACATTGTAAGGTAGATCTTCCACAATATATTTCATAAAAACTATCATCTAAAAATCACATCTAATTTGGTTCCCTTTTTATGGGTGGTTTAACTATTAAGATCAGATTCTATTTTGCTCATTATTTTACTAGTGTTGTGGTAGTGGTTCTACTCAAATGACGTAACATGAACATATTTTGCATACTTAGGGTCATCACATACTAGATTTATGCATTGAAACATTCTTTTTTAGTGTCATCTTTCTTATTCTCTTTGAATTTTGTTAGTTGATTCCAATACAAAAATGAAATAGCATTATAAAAAAAAATCAATTTCAACATCAGATTCTTCATGAAATTTCTCTTGTAGACCTCAATTAAGAGACCACCTCTTCTACTTACATCTCTTAAACAAGTTTTTAAAATTAGATATGGATTCTTGATCACTTTTCTCATGATATTTTATTTTTCTCTTTTTTATCTTTGTCAATCGACAAGATAATTTTTCAACTTGCCTCTATAAGTTTATCATTGTAATCAACAAGTTAGTTTTACAATCTATCTCTGCATGTCTTCTATTATTAGTTCGTAAACATCTATTTTCTAAGGAGGAACCTTGTTATCCCCTTCTACACAAGAACGTTCTATTACATAATCTCTTCCAGCCATGGTTATTCATTAACATTCAGCAACTAACCATCAATAATCATTGGGCTAATTCTGAAACAAGCTCTTAAAATTCCCTATGGATTCATAATCACTCTCCTCTAGCTTTCCTTTTTTCATCTAAGCCAATTGACAATATAATTCTCCAACTTGCCTCAACAAGTTTATCTCATATACTGATGGGTTCATTTTGCAAATTGTCTTCATATATTTTCTATCACTAGTTTCTAAACACCTCTTTCTTGAGGGGAAACCTTCTCATCCCTTTTTATATGAGAATGCCCTATTATACAACATCTTCTACTCATGGTTATTTAACGACACTTAGCAATAAACCACTAAGAATTGTTGAGTTAATTCTAAATTGGTTCTTGAAATTGATTTTGAATTTGTGATCACTCTCCTCCAGTTTTCTGCTTTTCATCTCATCTAATCAACGTGTTACCTTATAATTTATCTTCACATATATTCTATCATTAGTTCTTGAATGTCTCTTTCCCAAGGGGAAACCTCTTTATCCTCTTCAACAAAAAAATATCATGCCATGTGATCTCTTATAGCCATAGTTATTCAATAGTACTCAACAACTAACTAAAAAAATTATTGGGCTCTAATACTAACTAACACAAATAGAAACAACATGAGAAAGATAATTAAACATAAAATTCTATCGAATGAGATCACCACACAAAATTCTTATTCAAAATCCATTACTAAATATTTAAACCAACTAATGCATGTAGGAACAACACAAGAAAGATAGTAAGCACAACTAACATATAATTTAGTTAAATAGGGTCACCACATAAGAATCTTGATTCAAAATTTTATTACTAAATAATAATCCTCAAGTAGCATGCTCAAATAAAATATAGATTACCTAATTTATACTAGTCTTAGGTTTATCTTGAAAAGAAAAAAATTATAATAAATAACTATAGAGTTATTATAGGGATTCCTAAATTAAATAGAAAAAATAAAATTACTAAGCACAATATTTGATTTTCTAAACTAAATAAAAATAAAAATAAAAATACTTAGTAAAACAAAAATTAAAAACAACCTAAAAGACTTAGTGTTTTCAATGTAGCTCCCTTCACATATCACTTTTCACTAGAACAATACTCTTTTTTCTCAGCCATTAATTTTTTTTTCATTTTTTTAAATCTAGTCCTTAAACATTGTGTTTATTGGGAGTTGGTCTTTGTAATTTCTTCCTGTTAGCTTTGTTTGGGAATGTCAAAGCCTTGAAAAAACATCTCATTATTAGGTTGGTTATATAGTTCCTTTGTTTTGTTTTTGTTAAACTTTTCATTGGATTTTTTTTAAAAGTTCCTTTTTATCCATTTAGTTTGGGGATCAAACATTCCAGTCCAAGCCTTTTTTTTGTTCTCATCTTGGTCCCTGATTTGAGACAGGGGAGAGGGAGTCGCCAGAAAACAGTAAAAGAGAAAGAAAGTTATCAGTTAGTCAAGATTCTGGTCATGAAAAAGCTTATATTTGGTGTTATCTTGTTTGAAAAAGTAGATTGAGTCTTAAGAAGTTTTTTAGATTCGATTGATTTTTTGTTTTCTAGGTATTTTAAGGTCTTTTAGGCTTACAAATGAGTTTATCAAGGCTTTTATGGTGTTTTTGAGGTATTTTCAAGTGAAAACATGTCAAAAAATAAGCTTTTGAAAACACACTAAAACATTAATTTAAAGTAAAAAAAATAAAAATATTTCATTTTGTTTCAAAAAAAAACTTTTAAAACATAAAAACAAACTAGGTCTAAAATTGTGATTTAAACTTGGTCATGCTAGGGTATCAACATCCAATGCAACACATGGTTCATTATTGATTTTGTCAAAAGGAAATCTCCCCGCTCATGCAGTATTGTTAGTTCATAGTAAATGGATTGGGGCCACTCCCGCAGCTCTTTTCTAGGATCCTGAATCCATGTAGCTAGACATGTTAGGCTTGCTTGTGTCATTATTCAAAAAATTAAAAGAAATCACAAAAACATTTAGGTTTAAGGTATACCATGCTCTAAACCATATTTGATTTTTATTTTTTTATTGTTATTTATTTTGTTTTTTAATTTTGGTTGATTAGGATTTTATTTCATGATTTTATTAGTTCGTCTATTATGGGGTAGCCTAGTCTCATGACCAGAGTTATGAATTTAAAAAATTAGCTCGATTTGACTTTGATTTTTTTTTATAAAAAAAATGATATCCTTTTCATTTTTATCCTTTTAATGAAGTTATTCTATTCTCATTTCCTGAATTACAGGTTAGTAAAGTTAACACGTATTTTTTTTAATGTTTTTTATCAAAAAAAATTTTCTATTTCTCCTTTCATTATTTAATTTACTCAAATGTTGACATTCGTTGTTTTATTTAAATTTTTCTATGTGGGGTTATCTTGACCTTACAACCGGGTCATGAATTCGACATGCTAGCTTGAGTTAAGTTTTTTTATCTTTTTTGTTTAATTTGATTTTTTTCAATTCGTCCTTCAATATTTGATTTGTTAATAATTGAACTTTTGATTTTTTATATCTTTATAAGGATATCCCATTTCCATTCAATATTTACTTTGTTATTAAATGAGATCTTCGAGATTTTTTTAAGAATATTTAGAGGATTTTTTTTAATAATATTAACAAATATTTATTTTTTTATTAGTCATTGTAATTTTTTTTAATATT
>Ga0307515_10011972_pt1 | contig 16379 bp, 8 predicted proteins | sample 17_EM_MG_FD_194513 | JGI IMG/M metagenome (GOLD analysis project Ga0307515, IMG submission 194513) | Populus trichocarpa ectomycorrhiza microbial communities from riparian zone in the Pacific Northwest, United States - 17_EM | ecosystem: Host-associated > Plants > Roots > Unclassified | place...
ATTTTATAATATTTTTAAGTTTTTTTTTTTTTTGTCGTCAAAATTAACATCTTGATGCAGCTTCTAGTTTTGGGTTATTTTACATATTTAAGTTAATTAAATTAAATATAAAACTTCTAAAAGATATCTTACTCAAAAAGAAATCAAGAGGTAACGTTTAATTACTATTTAATAAAAAAAAACATATAAATGAGACATTTCTTTTGTCCTTCATGTTTTGTTTTAAAAGAATATAAATTTATTCTAAAACAACTATAAAAATATATTTATTTTTATATCTTAATCTTATCTACCAATCCTTCCTATTTCTGTCTCTTCTATCTTGAAAAATTGACAAAACACAATCTAAAAGTTGAACAGATCTATATTTCCCCTCAAACATGCATGAAAAAAAGATGCAATCCAGACGAAATTGAGTGGTTTAAAGCCATCAACGAGCAAGCATTAACCCAACAATGTGATGAGATACAAGTTCACCAAATCCTGAATTTAAGAGAATGCCTTTCGTGATAAATATTGAAGTCTCCTTCTGCAAGAAAGCAGGCAGAGGAACAAATTTCACAAAAGTCCTACACCGTCTCATTTGTGCCCAAGGCCACCCCCAAAAGAAAAGTAAAAAAAAAAAACACAAAACCGCGAGTTGCATGTGAGGCCTAAAATCCAACGGTGTGGGACTTTTATGAAATCACTTCTTGGACTTGCTATCAAATCAAGTTGCGTTAGTGAATAAGCAAAACAAATACAAGCTTGACAGGCAACTGGAACCTCCATTTGCACTTCTGAGCTGCCTGAGCTTGAACTGTGCCGAGCTATTATCATGTGTGATGCTATTCACGAAATCAAATGATCATACACAACAACAAAAAAAATAGCTATAATAAATTAGACGGTCCACTGGTGCAATCTCTGCAGCCATTTAAGAATCTACCACTCCAAATAATTTACAGATTTGCTTGCGTTCTATCCAACTAAAGCTTTGCTTCTGCCAATCCAAACTGTGGAACAAAGTGATTAAAAGGTTAGGAAAGTAGGAGCACAGGTACTAAAATGCTCGCAGAAATAGCAAATACCATTTAGTCAAACTATACCCTTAAACCATGTGAAGTTAGTACGTATTAGATATGTGTAGTAACAGTAATGCACCTTGCAAGAAATGAAACCCATCTCTCTCACATGCCAAATTTTATCAGTGAAAAATGCGGGTAATTCTTACATTCAATTTCACGTTCAAATCCAAAATAACAGTGGTGGTGGTGGTGAAGAAGAAATATGCATATTATTCAAAACTAACATGATTTTAGGCATTCTATTAAATCAGAAAATCACAGTAACACAGACACTGATGAAAAAAGGCACATCCTTCCATGCATTATATCACAAATTCCATAATGATTTTTTGCACTGGTTTTCTTTCTGGACCCGTGTTTGGTTCTTGTCATTAGAACAATGCGAGGCGACCAGACATCTCTTGCCTGCATTCTTAACAAGCTATATACCAACCTTTACCGACATTGAAAGGACATCATAGAACAACACCCACCCCAAACACCACATAGTAACCTCTTCCGTCCAGACTCCCAGGCAATCTCCAATCTGCCTATACTGTAAATCTCATACTCTAAATTGACATTAATTCTTTTATTTCAGTGCATGTAGTCCATCCAAACTATGTATGTATAAATGCATGGCAGGAAGGCCCCCACACCCACCCCCTACCCCCCCTTTTTTTGTGGTAGATAACTACATATTATATAAAACATTAAATTCTCACCAGCAAAGTATAGCGAGTTAAATTCAACAGAATGGAGTCCATATCAGAAACAAAAACCTATATCAATTAAAACCGTGTAATCTGCTGCACCATTGGAGAACCAGTTGATTGTGAAACCATCTGCTCTGAACTTGGTGAAGGTCTTATCAAGTGATTGGTAACAACTGGGTTGCCAAGCCCTTGTCTTAACATCTCTTTAGGATTGATATTATTTCCTTCAGACTGAGAGGACTCCATCAATGCACGAATCTGAACCAACATTGAGAGTGAAAGTAGAAGCTTCAGATAAGAGAGAAATATAGGGAAAAAAAATATCTGGAGAATATGGTTACCATATCAAGACGCTTCTTGTGGAGATCGCTAGGCAACTGCATATTTTAAACCCAGGGTCAAATTGGATCTCTTGAACTGTATTTTGCATAAAATATTAATGAATTTTTGCATAGTGGTACAAGAATGGCCAACATGATCACCTGTAGAGATGTGTGTGAGAGTGAGTTTTCGTGGGGGAAGACAGGACTGGCTAAAGGATTATATTGGTTTATGATAAAATCAAATGAAGTTCTAGAATAAAAAATTGAAAAGCTTCATAATTTGTATGATATTTTACACTACTAAATTTTAAAAGTTCATAAAAAGAACTGTAGATAAAAAAATTTGGACTTCCATCAGATTCATCCAGCTTAGATTGTACTTCATCCTAATCAAGTTATTTGACATTGATATAAAAAAAAAAATAAAAAAAAAATAAAAAAAAAAGATATCATAATAACAAATATCCCAGATACTTACAGGTCTTTTTTGGTGCTTCTGCTCTTCCGTTGAAAATCCAGGGATGGTTAAATGCCAGTTTTTCTCTACACAGTTTTCAAGCATCATACTCATCAAAAACTTGTTTTGCCTCACTCCAAAATAAGACAGCAAAAGCAAATTTACCGATATCGTTGTTATATTGATTTTATCAACTATAATGCATTATGTGCTATAACTATTTATTTATTTATTTATTATTTTTCTGCAATAGATAGAACCCTACAGCCACCATCAGTGGTTAGATAGTCAGGGATTTAACGTTCGAAGTTAGTAGTTAGCAGGGTAGTGGGGACAGATTCCAAATTGTATGATCGATTGCATGATCATAACTGTATCCAAGGGGCCAAGGTAATTTCAGCTACTTCCAGTTTTTACACTCAAGTAATGTGATTTAAGCCAATGTTTCATCAACAACCTACCCTTTATATATGATGCATAAAGGATAACAAATCAAAATTAATCAGATTTTTCACGATAATTAATTTTTAAAAGACAGTTTTAACTATAACATCCTTGGCAGAAACCTAAAGTTCACTCAGCTGAACAAAAGTATTTTGCTACACATCTAAGCAAAGATGCATCGTGACTTCTTGAATATAGATTAGAAGCCAAAAAAAAATGTGTTAAAAAACAAAAGCAGATTTGATAACAATGATGTCTGACAGATTAAATGAAACCAATGCTAAGCGTTACAGCAACTGGAGTTCACTCATTTCTTACCATGCATATTCCACAACCACTTGTGCTGCTCCAATTTTTTAAATCAGATAGTCTACCATCATTATTGCTCTAATCCATAAGAGCATTTTATAAAATCAACGACTAAATCTGTGCATCACATAACACTAGTCTACTATATGTTGAAGCACGAACCTAAGTGAAGCATTATATCCTTGGACTCTAAAGTTGAAGATTTCCGATGCTTAGCCAAACTGCAAGCAAATGTGGTCACCTGCATTTTAGTAAAAATAAGTATCTTAATGAAAATTTTGAAAGAAAAGGATTTAATTCATCCTCCACGGATATTATTGCAGAAGTGGACAAGTTAGATGGTAATAACATGATCGTGTATGCAATTATTACTGATAAAAATACCATGATTTATGGGTTAACATTTCTCAGGATAGAAAAAATCCAACTGAAAAGGCAAAAACTCCAGGCAATCTTTAATTTTTTATCCTGTTCCTACATGATTTATAATTTATCCAAGCTTAATTTTATTTTTTCTCCTGAATGAACCTGATATACCACTAATCCATGAACAAAAGAAGAACACTTCTTCCACTAATATTAGGTTGTTTAGGACCATTAGAACAGAAAGAATAAACCAAGCAGGATTTGAGTAGTCTACATATCAAAATGAATGTATGTGTACCAGGCCACTGTTTTCATACTCCACCACAAAACCTGAGCAGTTGACCCAATCAAATTTCACCCTAAAGTGAGAGGCTGTACAAGAAAAGTTGAGCGATACAATGAAGAAAGTTATGCAGCAGAAGAATTACTGTGGAAGTTTTCATGCAAAAAATTAGGGAAATTGTGCATGCATTTATAGAGGTTCTCATAGAAGGTGACATTTGATGACATCGAAAACAAGCTTTTCATTTTTCTGATACTCAAACCATCAAGTTCTACATCAAACAAAGCTTCATAAGGGACCTTCATGCAACTAGGAAATTAAGAAGTATCAACACTAGAGAAGGTTTCAGTCTGATCATATTCCATTTCCCACTAAGGTTAATTTGGAGATAATATACCCTCCATCATTTTTGCAATAAGTGGATCCTCTCAACTTTTAACATGCAACCTCTTGTTTGCAAGTCAAAATGTCTTACCATTGCACCAGTCAATGGTCCTTCATACTTAACTACGAGTAAATTCTTTGTTGATTGGAATGAAGTCAAGGAAAGGATGACCAAAAGGGAAATTCTTCTGAAACCTACCATGGTTAAACTTCGACAGTCTATATAACAGTAAGATCTTCCTAAGTACATCTACAACCAAGCAACTGCAACAATTGAAAATCTAGAAAAATATCTGGTGCCTGCCCTGGCCTCACATTAAGCTACAATTACCACTTGCATTCAAGCCTTCATTAAAAGTAAAAACCTCACACTCAATCATGCACTCAATAGTAATATCCATATAAATGCAGAATAAAAAAAATGTGCAAGAATATAAACTTAAAACCTTATTGCAGTGAAACTTTGGAAAATAGAAGCACAAAAAAAACACAGAAACATGCCGTGTGTGTGAGAGAGAGAGAGGGGGGGGGGCTACATCTTTATAACTGAAGGAATTCTTGTGCGCGTGGGCGCACTCACACACACACACTCTTATGCAGAAAAATTTATATATGTTAGCAAGCCTCACAGAATCAATAAAGTCGTCAGCAATTTCCAGAAAAAGTTCTTCAACATCAGGATCTAGCTTTCCATGTGAATCCACCTGAGTAACCAAAAGATGAACAATATGGCACATTTATCATGAAGAATTAGAAACCAAAAAAGAACATGGTATAAAGCTAAAAGAAAAGGAACAGAGAAAACAAAGTGAAATGCTGGACAGACCTGTGAAACCAAGTCTTGTATCTTTCTCTTCCCAAGAAGTTGATTTGTTGCTTCTGTTCCTTGGCTTGAACTCCCCCCTGGTGTAGTTGTACCAGATGCTGTTGCATCTGGCTGTGATCCTGTCAAACTAAGAGATTTCTGGCCTGTGGGTCCTGGCATCCTTGGAGATTGCTGTTGTTGTTGATGTTGTTGCTGCTGCTGATGCAGAGGCACTTGTTGCAATTGTTGCTGCTGCTGCTGCAGCTGCAGCTGCAGCTGCTGCTGCTGTTGCTGTAGTAGTTGCTGCTTCTGCTGATGAAGTTGTTGGTGTCCCATTTGGGGCTGCTGCTGTACCAGTTGGGATAACTGTTGTGCCATCAAATTCTGGTGCAGTTGACCAGATGAAGCCAATTGCTGCTGTATGAGAGCCTGTGATTGCCTCGGTTGAAGATGGAATGAAGGCGAGGCAGAACCAGATATTGTTGGCATTTGCTTCAACCACTGTTGCTGTGACAGAGAGTTCTGCATCATAGTTGGCTGTGCATTCTGAGCCAGCCCTGACATCTGAGGATTCATATATGCCATTGATGGTGTCCTTTGTAGGCTTTGAACCTGCAGTTTCAGGGAGATGATCATGCACACAGATCAAATGTAATGCAAATGATTGCAAAAGTTTCACGTTCCAACAACAAAACTAAAAGTAGAATGATCAGTTGACATTTTTCTGTGCTTACTGAAATACAAAGGATAGAATACTTGATCATAGAAAAGAAGATTGCTTGATTCTAGGAAAGCCCAATGGCTACAATTAGCAGTAATGTGCTGATGTATTCACTCAGCGCTCAAATTAAAAAAATAATAAAAATAAAAATAACCAATTCATCAAAAGAGGCATGTGCTTATCCACATGTAAGTGCAAGAGCCAAATAACATGAGAATGCACATTGCTTCTCACAATCACTCCATTTATGCTTATCAAATATAATTGCAGAACTACAAACGATGACAAATACTAAAACAAAATTGCAAAAGCATTAGAGAGAGCTAAGGTTGGAAAACCACCCTTTATAACAAAACACCACTCATACAATATGGTTCTTCAGAGAAATGGGACTTGCTAGCAAAAACTAAACAAATAAATTTTGACTAATAACCTCATTTTTTAATTAAAAACTTGAGCCCAAGCTTTACAGAAACTAGAGTCACCAAATCCAGTTACCAGAAAGATAAGAAGGTAATGTGATCAGAGAAAACTCAAACCTGAGAGGTGAGCGGATTTTGTTGCACAGGTTGCTGCCTCATTGACCCTGCATTTATTCGCTGTTGAGCATATGTGAGTGCCCCATTAGGTCTTATTTGTGAACCCATATTTAGTGATCCCATCACTCCCATTGCTTGTATCCCCTGCAAAGACTGCCCCGGAGAATTACCAGGATGGAACTGAGACCCTTGAACTAACCCAGCTTTCTGCCTTGGCTACATCCAAGAGTGCACTTATTTTAGAAAAAAATAGCTACTATGATCATTAAATTATTTTGCTAGCTCAATCACAAATGCGTTGCATAATGAGCATGAGACTGAACCAACAGATTCTATTGATCCAATCAACTATTAAATCATGTAATGATTAAAGAAGAAGCACACCATTTTTGAGATTATCACCCGCTGAATTCAATTCATTCAGCTCAGAAATCCTATATAATTGGATATCCTTTTAAAAATATAAGTATTTAAACTGTGATATACTGTCAATTGATTATCACACAGAAATGTCTTTTATATACCTTTGTAAAACTTTCAAGTAATTTATCACTTGTGAGTAGTGCAATAAATAGATTTCATACCCCAAATAGCAATAATTTATAAATTGATTGACACTAGCACAATCCAAAAATTCTTACTAAGGCTAACAAACTTTTTCAAAAGCACAGATTACACTAACAGTACAAGCCAATTAACCAAAAACAGCAACTTTGTAAACAAAACACTATAACTTTGAGAACTTTAAAGCAATCAAAAACATACTGAAGCCAGCAACTGTGAGGGCAAGTTCAACTGAGCGGCGGCGGCAGCTGTCCCGGTCAACATAGGAAGGTGCCCAGTTTGGCCGAGAAGTGCTGAGCGAGACGAATTTGCCCCACCCAGTTGTTGATTCTGCTGTGAATTCGGTTGAATTGAAGCAGACCCGCCAAAATTCATCTGCCCATACAGGCCCTGTTGTTGTTGCTGCTGTTGCTGCCTCAAAACGCCACCGTATTGGTTCGGTTGTTGTTGGTTAATTTGACTCAAGCGCGACATAGAAGGAGATCTTTGAAGGGTTTGTTGGATTTGATATCCTGACATTGCTGTGACATTCTGCTGCTGCTGCTGCTGCTGCTGCTGCTGCTGCTGCTGCTGCTGCTGCTGCTGCTGCTGCTGCTGCTGCGACGGGAGAGAAGGTGAAGCAGGGATTTGGGAGTGTTCAAGTGAAGAAGAGGAAGAGATTTGTGTGTTTTGAGGTAAATTGGATACGTTTGGTGTTTGTGTCTGTGTTAAGGTTGTCGTGTTAGTGTTCAATAAGGTTGCTGCTTGTGACGATGGGTCTATTACTGTATTCTGAGAAGGGAGAGGTTTAGGCGAAGCGGCTGCATTTTCTGCCATGGATTGGAAAAAGATTATGGGTTTTTTTTAATTCTACTTAAAAATCCATTCTTTTCGATGAATTCCGTGATTCTAGTCTGGGTTCCTTTCTTTTTGCAGAGCTTGTAGAGAGAGAGTTGAGGGAGAGAGGAAGAGAGGAGGAGGATTACTCGGTCTAGCTGATAAGCAGAGGGAATGATGCATATGGGGGATCTAGGCCATACACGTAGTAGACGCTTGGGATGCTCGAGTGATCATATAGACTGCATGCTGTACACGTGTACAAATGGGAAGCGGGGGTCAAAAGACTTTTGGTAGTCAAAACATGTGGCTTGATTAGATTGAAGAGTGACTTAATTAATGAAAAGTCAATCATAAGAATAAGCAATTGGTAAAGTAGTAAATACACTATACATTTGGTTTTTTAAAAAAAAAATTGAGGTAAAAATTTCGGGAAAATAATATAGTTTTGAAAAATAGTTTTGTTCGAATATAATATTAATTTTGTACAAAATTACTATTGTAAATAGTGGTCGATTACAATTGTGTTTTTTAATATTAATTATGTACACAATTATTATTGAAATTAACAGTTGTGGAGTTATATTTTTTATTTTTTAAAATAATTAATTTTCTTTAAATAATTAACCTTTTCAAAACTAACTCAAAATTTTATAAAAATTCAATAACTAAAAGATAAGATTCAAGATTCAATAGCTAAAAAGATAAAGTAATGTTGCAGGAAAGAGAAATGAGGGAAAAAAGATAAAAAGAAAAAATAGATCATCCCTGACACACCAGGGATCCCTTTTTGGCACACTCAATATAGTTAGAAAGATATCGATAAAATGATTTTAACTACATCTTAGAAAATCACTAAAGGAGGTCGTAATAAACTTTAAATTAACCCCGAACAAAACCCTTAAAAAATTAGGACTACATTTGATGGTTTATCAATGTGTAATTAGAATCGTCTTACGAGATCTTTATAACGGTACTGGGTATATTGAAAATTGAGTTTCGGTGTATCCTTGGTGACCCATTCTTTCTTGCAGCATTAGATCTTTAATTTTATTTATTGGCCATTAAATCTTCATGAAAATTTGAATTGGCTTTTATAGCTGTTAATTAATTGAGTTTAAAAATAACTTTTAGAACAACTACTATTTTTAATAGTGGTTGTATTTAAGCTGTATTATTTTTCAAATACTTTTCTAACAAGTATTATTTTCTCAAAAATTTTGTTAAATTGTGTTAGAATTACAAAAGACCCATACATTTGCTCTAGGGGTGATCATTTTCGGTTCGATTAAGTTTTTCTCAAAAAAAACCAAACCAAACCGAAACCGGTTCAAACCGACAGGTTTTGGTTCGGTTTTTTAGGACAAAAACCGGTTCAAACCGTTTTGGCTCGGTTTTTTCGATTTGGCTCGGTTTTTTAGGTTTGGCTCGATTTTTTTCCGACTTGGTTCGGTTTTTTTCTGGTTTTTTCCGGTTTGGGTTCAGTTTGGGTTTTTCAGTTTCAGGCTTATAAAACTGAATCGAACCAATCGGTTTTTTTAAAATTTTAATCAGTTTAATCGGTTTTTTTTCACGGTTTGGTTTTTTCGGTTATTTTTTTTTCCAATTTTTTTAGTTTTTTAATTTTTTTCTCACCTCTAATTTGCTCCTTGTTTAACCTAATATGGCAGTAACCAGTAAGTGCATTGTATTTCTTAGGAGTGAGTGCTAAACCTTTTTTTTTAACCGAAGAAAGAAGAGTGAGTGGTAAGTGCCACCTTCTAATGGCTAACAAGTACTCTCTGCACAGGAGTACTTAAAAAGAAAAAAATAAAAATTATATTCAGCGTTCTAAAATTTGATTTTTTTTTCTCTTTATTTTAAAAAATTATATTTAAAATTATTGACCAACTCAAAATTAAAATAATATAAAAAAATAAATTTATCAAAAATATATTAAAATAAAATTATTTTTATTTTTTAAAAATTATTTTTGACACTAATACATAAAAATGATCTGAAAATACAAATAAAAATTTATTTTAAATAAAAAAAATTAAAATTTTTGAAACGTGGTTTGTACCACATTCCCAGAGACTCTATTAAAATAAAAAGAGGAAGCACGCCTAGTAGGGAATACCTAATTAAAAGTATATCAACCACCAAGAAAGCTTTTGTTTGCTAATAGGAAGATTTTTGGAGCAGATAAGGAAAAAGCCTTTCAATCTATCAATAATCAATAATTAGAGTGATTGTTAAGAAGCTTCCTTTAACAATTAGATTAGGATTAGAGAAATAAATCAATTCAAGGAAGATACCAACTACTTTAAATAATAAGAAATTTCCAACCTTTAATGGCTTTAAACAAGAAAAGAAAAGGGATTTATATATAGCATCAATAATTTTCATATGGAAGATGAGATTAACTTGAATTCTTAGCTAAATTTTCAAAAGAAGAATGAAAAGTATCATATTTAGTGTCAAAGACTATCTTGTTTTATTTATTTTCTTAATAAATTTGTTGATGATGGTGAATAAACAGAAGATGGTGGTTGTGTATAGAGAAATGTTGATAATGCCCATCATAGTTGTTAAACCCGGCCCGGGAGTTGACCCGGCTAAGAGGCCAGGTCCGGGGTTTTATGGGTCAACCCGGAAAAATTAAAACAAAATTAAAATTTTTAATATTTCATATGAAAAAATCCATGTAAATATAGGTTATACATATTGTAAACAATGAAGTTTAAAAGAATATTTTTTAAAAAAATTTATCCCACATTAAAAAGATATTATGTTAAGCTTTTAAGTTGAGGTATTTAGACTAAAATTTTTTTTATCCCACATTGAAAAAACATAACTTTTTTATTGGGAACATAGAATATATATACTAATGGGTTTTAAATCTCACATTTGCATAAAAAAAAAAACCAGGTCTCATCCGGGTTCGCCCGGGTTTGGTCAGGCTATTGCCTCATCCGGTCTTTTATTAAACCCGGACCGGTCCTGCCACCAGGTCGACCCGCTGGGCCGGATCGGGCCGGGTTTATTAACAATGATGTCCATTCATTGTTAGAGATTGAAAATTGAAAAAGAAGAAGAAGAAATGAACCACTATGGCTAAGGATTTTTTTTTTTATCAATAGCAAAGCTGTAATATTAATATTATAAATAATTTTTAGTCATTAAATGAAATATAATGATAATTCTATAAATAATCTGATATGGGATGTAAAGTGCTATAAAATCATTAAAGTTTAGTATGTAAAGTGTAATTTCTTATAACACAGAGTTAAAGTGAAAAAAAAAACAATCAAACTATAAGGAATTGTTTGATTTTGGGTCATTGGAGATTTGTGCACTACCTTCCTTTAAACCTTCTCTCATGTTTTTTTTTGGGTTCTTGGATCAATCATCCAAAATTAATTTTTTTTAATAATGTTTAATGCATTTAAAAAATTTAATAAATTCTTTAATATTTGAACTAAAAAAATAAAAAAAAAAGTTCGCATTTTTAATCATTAAGCAAACTTCTTTGAATTTTTTTATTCTTCTTTATACAATATTTCAAACTTTTATATGCATGGCCTTGACATTAATCACTTTGCTTATAAACATATAATATGTTATGCAATTGTTATGCATTTGAGCCAAAACCTTGTAACACAACTATTAATGCTTATATGTTATTGATGGTGCAAAAAAAAAAAACCTTTTCTGGTCGTTTGGGTCCCAAACGACTAAGACATGTCCTTAATACGTGTCCTATGTATTTAGCTTTTTTTATCTGACCATGTAAAATATGTATTCCTTATAAATAATGAATAAAACTCAACCCAAATTATTATGAAAATCTAATGGTTATTGAAAAAAACAAAAACAATTCAATGGCTAAAAAAATAAATGACATGGCATATAAAACAAGGAATGAGAGAAAAGAGAAAATAAAATAAAATAAAGAAAGAATAGGATATTGAGGTCACACTCGAGCTTTGATAACAACACCCCCAATACCATAAAAAAAATCTTGACAAGATCAATTTTTAGACATCTTAGAAGGCCACCATTGAATGCTAGAGTGGTTAACACAAGAAACCCAAAGGTGACGAGTGACGAGTGACTCACTCGCTGGCCATTTAGGCCTAGCCCAAACAGTTAGAAACATGGCATTCCAGGTCCCATATCGATCTTAACTTACCTTGGTTTATCTAATCTAGCCACGACACATATCGTTGTGTATTTTTTAAGTTTTCAGGAGTCACAAACACAAACTTTCTATGCATTCATTATTTTCTATGTTTTTCTATGTAGTGGAAGCTTCACTTTTCTAGCCAATGATTATTTTCATAGTATTGTAACTAGCTAGCACCTTCATAAATGGTGTGCATAGCATGACAACCCTTGATTTTCTAGGAAAATATTGTCACCAACATCTCCACCAATAACAAGTATAACTCATCATGTGATTACTTAATTTTCTAGGAAAATATTATCCTCGTGCATGAAGATAAGTTCAAGAACTAAGTGTATAGATACCCAGTCATAGGCAAGATACAAAAGTACGAGGCTCTATATACAAACTTCTTATATAGACTCTGAGAGACAAAAATAGTTTCACATGAGGATTTTTTTTCCTCACTCCCTACCATTTTATTTTATTTTATTTTTCTACATTTACTAGCTTATGCATCATAGTGTTTCTTGTACCCACAAAAGACTTGTTTTTTAAGAACAACTCAGGCCAAAGATAAAAACATACATTCAAGACCAACTATCAACCCAAGTTGCAGTCATGAAACCTATATCCAGAAGTTAGTTCATTCTTTTTCACTCATCACCCAAAGTTCTTTCAATGACTAATAAAACTCTAGGACAAGGAAGAATAATTTATCTCTCTACCACAAAAACTATAGCTCTTTTAGATCTTCTATACTTCAAGTAAATCTATGCTCTAATTCTTTTATATTCTCGTTAGGTGATGGAAAAGAGTTCAGTAATATTCTTTTTAGTTGGAATACTAGTGTTGAAATGAGAAATAAGTTGAACACATAGATCATAAAAGTTAATAATCCAGACTTTTTTTTGTCTTTCTCATTCAAGTATTTCTTGTTGATAGACTAAAAGAATGTGAAGTTGTTCTCACAAATCTAAAACAACATAGTTGAACTCATTGTTATTAAAGCTCTAATTAGTAAAGTTTATAATTGCTTTTGATATGAACACCTATATACTCTCCTTAAAAAAACTCTCCTCAACATAAAAGATACAATGTAGAACCATATTAGAGTAGAAGAAGCAAATGTCATCAGACAAGGACACACTTGTTTTCAAAGATCAGAATCTTTACATTATCATTAATCTCTTACTAGGACATCTAAAAAGAGCATCAAATGGTCTATTTGGGATTGTCTAACATTCCCTAAGCTCCCAACCTCTTTTCTTACCACCAATGTTATCAAAAAAGCTTTTTGACTCGTAAAATCGTATGATTTTACGAGTCAAAACATATAAAACATGAAAAATCAGGTTAAAAACTCGAAACCAGTAAAATGATCAAACCTGATCAGACTCGCTCAAAATCAAACCGATTTCACGATTTCATCGTAAAAATTAAATAAATTGTTGAGTGCTGAATCAGCACTCTCCTTTCCCCATAAGTCCCCACTCCCCCGCCCAACACTCCACCCACCCCCTTCCCCTTTCCCCAAATCGCCAGCAGATTAAGAAATCGGTCTAACCCTAACAGATTAAACCTAGCATTACAGCTGGTTCCACTCTCCACTTATCAGCAGCGCCTCTGATCTGAATCTAATTGTCTCCACTCTTCACTTTTCACTCTCTACTCTCTCAGCTGGTTTTGCTTGCTATCGAGATTCGGAACGTTCTTAGCGAGAAGAAAGTAATAATTTATTCTCAAGTTTCGTTTTGATCTCAAATTCTCAAGTCTCAAGTCTCAATCTTAGTAAGGCTAACACCAGCAGCGCAGCTTCCACTTTCTCTATCTCAAAACAACTATTTTTTCCCTTACTTTGTTTTCTTCAGATCTGATATTCTGATTGTCTCCAGACTCTCCACTCTCCATAATCCAATTTAATGGACTTTCATAGATTATTCCAAGCAGGGAGAGTTCAATTAATCTATGAACATGGACACATCCTTAATTCCTTACTTTAGCTGGGGTTACTGCAACAATATGCTCTGCCCCGATTGCTGCCTTCTCAAATTTGGTTATTGTTGCTATTTGGCCAACTTAGGCAGCAGTTGTCATCTATGAGACTGTACGGAAGGTTTGTCACCATTAGTCCCTTGCCTGTAGTAAAACAACATTATGGGTTGTATTTCTTTCTTTCTTCATTTCCCAGTTATTCTATTTTATTATAATAATGCTTATGTATCCAATTATCTAGAGTATTATTTGGGTGAATACACTTTCCTTTTAAATTATTGAGAACACTTGATATGGTTGAGGTAGTATGTCCCATTCATTTTAAGGCCTCACGATTTGGTTTTACCCTTACTTGCAGGTGGTTACTTATGTAGTGACCAGGCCTAGAAGAGAACTTCTGTCTACTATAGTCACTCAAGAAGAGAAATACAAAGCTAAGGTTAGTAGATGTTTCTGCACTAATAAGTTTTATGTATCCCTGATTGAATTAGGCTATTAATACCAAATTTTGTTAACAAGCAGTAATTTTATTGCTTACATATCGATCTCCAATCTTTTCTCCCCTTTTGGCAGAAATTTTGTTTCATGTCTAATGTCATTTTTATAAAATCCCTTGAGACTCTTTTAGGCATGCATGAGTAGGCTTACTGATTAGTACTTAAAAATGTATTTTTATCAAGGTTTTATATCATCATTTTGCACTTGAAGTATCAATAACTCCTTAACTAAAGCATGTTTTATAATAACAAGTCTGATACTATAAAATAACTTTAATTTATAGTAAATGCTCATTTTAAATGCAGGCCTATCACAGAAATCAAAGGATTGATTTATGAGTTCAACTACTGAAATTGAGAAGACAAAGAGAGGGTTAAGCTTAGAAAAGAGATGTTGGTTCAGTCCAAACTGGAACATTGTTCAGTCATTGGGTCATATCTGGAGCTGTAGATCTTGGATTTCAATTTGGTTTATATGGCTAGAAAGCTAAGACATAGGCCTAAAACATTCATGGGAGTCCAAAACTCAATTCTGCTGTTTGGAAGTCCAAATTGTAGCAACAACGAAGAAGTTCAAACTTATCTTGTAGCTCAGACATTGTTCAGTGTTCAGCCCATATCTCGAGTTTTAGAAGTCTAAATGCACTGATTCTTTTTTCGTTGGAAATCTGAGACAATTTCCTAGAACTTTCATGATTTAAGTCTGTTCAAATTCTGACGTTATCAATAATGTTTTATTCAGACAAGAAGATAAAGATTGTCACCAAGTCAAAATGCAGCCACCCACTCAACAATTAGTCATCAAATCAATAGTTCTGAATTTTCGCCTATAAAAAGAGGCATTTGCCATGTATTTAAGCATCTTGGTTTTTCAGATAAAGATCATGCTCTTGCTCTCTTTCTTTATATTTTTGTAATGCATAAGATTGCTTGTTAAATGGTTAATCTAGATTTATGTTATATAACCCTTGGTACAACAAATACTTGCACTTTCACAGCCCAAACCGTATGGTATAACCGACACTTGTGCTATGAAAGGAACTTAATTTGATGTTAACATAAGTTATAATCATGAATACCTGACAACATTTACAAGTATTAACATTTTTCGAATAAGATAGCTAATGTAATCATATTAACAATTTATAATCCGATTGGAACCTCCTTTGTGTATGGTTTCCAGTTGAGTAATAAGAGTTTGTACTATACTTGTTTGAAATATCATTAGTGGATCCTCTAACCTTGACAATTATTTTTATCACTGTTTATTCCTTAAATCAATCTTACATCTCAAAGTCCTCATTATTATTATTATTATTATTTATAATTTATGTAGTTAACCTCTATGTGGTTCGACCCCGGTCTTGCCGGGTTATTTATTACTTCAACACTCTTGCACTTGGGAGAAGACATCAACTCTTTGGTCGTGTCACTTACCTTTGCAATTGATGCAAATAACATGGATTTCACGCATTTGTTGTTTGATATTACCAATAGATTTTGAATAATTACTTGCATATCTTATACTGCATTATGTCAACCAGCATTATGTCTTACTGCAGGTTTGCATAGATATCATTTTTCAGTGCTGAGTTACACTTTCTCCCCTCTGCTTAGTTTGTAAATTTCTCAGCCGATTGATTAGTTTGACTTAAGATGATTCATTAGATAACTAGTTGGTGTTCAAAATGGATGCAGTTGGACATTTATATTGTTTATTTCATTTTCATTTTTATTTTTATTTTAATTGTGTTATATTATTATTTACTACTTGACTGGAATTGTCAATATATAATTAGTTAAAATATTTTACTTGCGATTTTATAATTTTACGATTCGAGTTTACGATTCGAGTTCATATTATATATTTCATGCCATGTCATAAAAGCGTTTTTGACAACCTTGTTTACCACTACATATGTTGAGGTGTTTGCTTCCATTTTGAAAAAGGAATTTTGTATAATAAT
>Ga0307515_10011974_pt1 | contig 16378 bp, 16 predicted proteins | sample 17_EM_MG_FD_194513 | JGI IMG/M metagenome (GOLD analysis project Ga0307515, IMG submission 194513) | Populus trichocarpa ectomycorrhiza microbial communities from riparian zone in the Pacific Northwest, United States - 17_EM | ecosystem: Host-associated > Plants > Roots > Unclassified | place...
CCCATGACGACCAAGCTGACGCCGCTACCCGCCGCGACCGTGATGTGGACCCCGGTGGCTCCGGTCGCGTGCCCGGCCCGCGCCGCGGCCCTGGCCCTCGATCGCGCCGATCGACGGCTGCTCGAGGCCGTGGTGTTCGACGGCGCGAGCTGCGCGCAGATCGCGCGGGCGGCCGGCGTTGCGGCGAGCGAGATCCGGCGCCGGCTCGGGGCGGTCCTGCTCGGGCTCTGCGCGGAGCTGACCGGGGCGCGCGGCGGCGGTGCCGTCGCCGCGATGCTCGCGCTGCACGCGGCCGACGCGCTCGACCCCGACGAGGCCGCGCTGGTCGAGACCATGCTCGCGCACCAGCCCGCGCTGCAGCGCAGCCACGCCGGCTACTGCGATCTCGTTGCCGAGCTGTGCCTGACGATGCCGGCGGTGTCACCGTCACCGGGCGTCGCCGCCCGGCTGCTCGGCGCGACCGGCGACGACATCGCCGCGAACTGACGCGCTGGCTACTTCTCGGTCCAGCCGCGGTCGTGGATCAGGAGCGTCATCGCGCGCTCGGCCAGCGCCGAGATCGTGAGCAGCGGGTTGACGCCCAGTGACGTCGGTACGATCGAACCGTCGGCGACGTAGAGCCCGGCGTACGCCGCCGTGCCCGCGGCGCCGGAGAACACCTGGCCGCGATCGTTGACCGCGCCGTGCGCGGCGTCTTCGCCCATCGGACAGCCGCCGAGCGGATGCACGGTGATCAGGTTGTAGTGCAGGACCTCGGTCCAGATCGGCTCCTTGATCGAGATCCCCTGGGTCACCGCGGTGGCGCCGGTCGTGGTCTTCTGCATCTCCTGGTAGATCGGCTGGTCGCCGGCGCCGGGCCACGAGATCCGCAGCCGGTCGTCGACCAGCGCCATGCTGCCGCTGGCGTCGTCGTGGCCGATCGTCAGGAACGTCTGGGTGTTGTTGACCGAGCCGACGTAGGCGCCGGCGCCGCCCTCGGCCAGGCTCTCGAGCGCGCGCCCGGCCTGGTCGAGCCGCGCCTTCAGGCTGGTCGCGGTGTTGAACCCGAGCGCGCCGGCCGCGACGGTGAATGCCAGCGGCAGCGCGTCGGAGAACGCGCCCGGGATCGCGCCCTCCTCGACGATGTACTGGTCGGGCAGCGGCTGTCCGGCGGGCGGACTGATCACCCCGGTGATCGTCGGGCCGACCGGGCCGATCCGGGACAGCGGACGGTCGCCGGCGCCGACCGCGTGGACCACGGCGTCGTTGTTGTAGGCGAAGCTCAGGTAGTCGCCGTTGGCGCTGAGCTCGTGGCCGACCAGCGGCGACACCGCGAGCCCGTGCTCCGCCGAGCGCAGCAGGATCTCGGTCGAGCCGAGCACGCCGGCGGCGAGCACGATCACGTCGGCGGTGATCGTGCGCAGCGCGTCGTCGTCGCCGGCCTCGGTCCACCGCCACTTGATCTGGAACCGGTCGCCGACGCGCTCGATCCAGCGCGCCGTGACCTCGGTGTAGATCTGGGCGCCGTGCGCCTTGGCGTCGGGCAGGAACGTCATGTCGACGGTGGTCTTGGCGTTGTAGTTGCAACCTGTGACGCAGTCGCCGCACAGCGTGCACGCCGACTGGGCGACCCCGCCGCCGTTGATCCGGTCTGTGAACGCGACGTTGATCGGGGCGCGCGCGAACGGCCGATCGAGCGCGTCGGCCGAGCGCGCCAGGGCAGCGAGCTTGGGCAGCGCCGGCGCGTCGGTGGGGTAGGTCGCCGGCGCGAGCATCGCCCGGGCGCGGGCGTAGCCATCGGCCACCAGCGTGGTGAGGTCGTTGCGGATCGCCTGCGGCCAGCGCGGGTCGTCGAACACCTCGGTTGCGGGCTCGAGCGACACGCTGGCGTTGATCAGCGACGTGCCGCCCAGGCCGCAGCCGACCACGACGTCGACCTGCGCGTTGCTGCGCAGATCGTACAGCCCGGTGCGCGCGCCCAACCGGCCGGCCGGGCCATCGACCTGGAGCTGCGCGGCGGCCTCGAGCGGCCCGGTCGGGAAGTCGCCGGCGCGCCACTCCTTGCCGCGCTCGAGCACGATGACCTTCTGGCCGGTCCGCGCCAGCCGGCTCGCGGCGATCCCGCCGCCGTAGCCCGAGCCGATCACGACCACGGTCGCGGTCGTGCCGTCGGCCAGATCGGCGGCGGGGAACGCCAGCCGCGGCCGGGGCGTGACCGAGTGCTTGACACCCTGCACAGCCCGCGACGACGACAGCACCTGCACCAGCTCGGCCTCGGCGCCGGTGACGTGGCTTGCGTAGCTCTCCCACAGCTCGCCGAGGAAGAACGCGCCGAACGCGACGATCGCGCGCGCCGACTGCTCGACGCTGGTCGCGCCGGTGGTGCGGAACGACGCCACCATCTCGATCACGCCGGCCACGCCGATGTGGAGCACGCCGGCGCCGACCACCGGGCCGGTCGCGTCGCTGCCGGCGTGGAGCACGGTGTACAGCGTGGTGGTCTGATCGAGCAGCGTGTGGAGCGGCTCGCCGTCGTGGATGAACTTCTTGCCCTCGAGGAAGTAGCGCGCGCCGCGGGCGGCGAAGCCGCAGGCGTAGACCATCAGCTTGACCGCCGGGTCGTCGCTCTGGCGGAACAGCTGGAAGATCCCCGGGTCGCACCGGATCGCCGTGCCGAGCGGCGCGAAGTCGAGCTCGGCGTCGAGCACCGCGCCGTGATCCGGATCGGCGATGAACGCATCGACGCTCGCGATCACAATGTGGTTGCGCATCGTCAGCGACGTGGCCTTCGCCTTGCCGAGCTTCGCGCCGCCGTCCGGATCGGTCGCGCCCAGCGCGAAGCCGCCCGCCATCGTCTCGTCGAATAGTAGGCCTACCGCAGGATCTGCCATGGAACGCCCCTTTTCCCCGAAATGGGACGACCACGGTAGACCGGTCCGCGGCGGCGACCGGGCGGCGCCGCTGCCGGATAGTGCGGCGGGGAAGATTACCGAGGCGAGGCGCGCCTCGCGGCGCGATTTCTGGTTGCGTGGCCTCGCCGGCCACAACCACCACAACGGCCTCGATGGCGAGTGTCGTTCGTCCGGATCACCGCGCCGTGACGCCGCCGCGCGAGGTCACTTCGGGGGCGACCCGGACAGCGACTTCACGTAGGCGACGACATTGGTGATGTCCTGCGCTGCGAGGCCGGGTTGCGCCGGCATGTTCGGCGACTTGCCCATCGCGAGCCCGCCCCGGCTGATGAGCTCGAACATGTAGCGGTCGTTCATCGGCCCCATGTACGCCGGGTCGGTCAGGTTCCGCGGCTTCGGATCGAGAGAGGCGCTGGCCGGTCCGTCGCCCTTGCCCTCCTGGCCGTGGCACGGGGTGCAGGTCTGCATGAAGATCTGCTTGCCGGCGGCGATCGGATCGGCGGGCGGCGGGTTCGCCGCCGCGAGCATCTCGGCCGACACCGGCGGCGGGACGGTCCAGTTGATCTTGCTCGCGTCGCCTGCATAGATCGAGCGCACGTAGATCAGGACCTCCCAGACCTCGTCGTCGGTCAGCATCTTGCCGATGGCGTTCGGCATGGTCTGCTGCGGGATCTCGCCGCGGATCAGCTTGAACAGGGTCGGGTCGTCGCTGCCGAACTTCCACTCCTCGTCGACCAGCGGCTTGCCCATGCCGCCGCCGCCACCCATGCCGTGGCACGCGGAGCAGCCGAACTTGAGGTAGAGCTTGCGCCCCGCGATGACGGCCTCGGCGCTCTTGGCGAACGGATTGCCGGATAGCGACCGGTCGGCCACCGGCCCGGTCGCGGCCGGCGCTGCCTTCGCGCCGTCCTCCTGGTGCGAACCACCCTTGCATCCGGCGAGGCCAAGCCCAAGGGTGAGGACGAACGCGCCGTAGATCAGATAACTGCGTGTCATGAGCTACCTCGGTCCGCCAGCGCTCAGTGCCCCTTGGCCCCGGCCTTCTCCTCGGCGGCAGGAAGGAGCGGCACACCAAAGTCCTCCAGGACGTGTCTGATCTCGTCGTGTTTTCGGGCGAGCGACTCCTCGAGCTTCACCTTGAGCTCCTTGTCGCTCTTCCGCACCCCGAACGAGATATCGAACGCGAAGCGATTTCCACTCTCGGGTAGATCCTCGAGCAGCACGAGCTCGATCGGCGCGGACTTCTTCTTCGCGAAGTAGCCGGCGATCGGCCCCCAGACCAGCGCGACATCGACGGTCCCGGCGATCAGGTCCTCGACGAGCTTTCCGGGATAGTCCTCGGCGTGGAAGTTGGAGTCGAACATCAGCTGGTAGCCGACGATGTTGTCACCGACGATGCCGCGCTGCCCGAGAGCATCGTGCGGCGGCGTGTTGACCTGGACTCCGATCTTGAGCGTCTTGAGCCGGGGATCGTCCAGCGATCGCAGCTGGAGTCCGCGATCCTTGCGATAGGCGATGACGTATCCTGTCCGGTAATACGGCTTGGTCCACAGGACCGGATCGTATCCCTTGGGAATGCCGAGCATGACGTCACAGCGTCTGGTGTTCAGCACACGCTTGACCAGCCCGCGCTGGTGCGGCCACCAGGTGTAGGCGACGGTCATCCCCAGATCCTTGGCGATCACGTCTGCGATCTTGTTCTCGATGCCTTCCAGCTTCTCGTTCGAGAACGGCAGGTTGTTCGGATCACCGCAGACCCGGAGCTGCTTGGCTCCGTCCTTGGCCTCATCCTTGGTCTCGGCTTTCGCCTTGTCGGCCTGTGACGGGCCAACGTGGGCGCAACAAGCCATCACCGATACGAGGACCAGCCATCCGGCCAGGATCGTTGGTCTCGTCATCCGGTCACTCCAGCTCGAAGACGTAGACCATGCCGCCCTTCGTCGTGTCCCGGTAGAGGCCATTCTTGTCCGCAATGCCGACGGCGCCGAGCGCCGCGTACGGATCGTTGGTCGGCAGGTCGTTCGAGACCGGCGCGCCGAACCAGCCGCCGACGCCGGAGTACACGGCGACGTACTGCTTCTTGTTGGGCCCGAGGAAGGTCATCGGGGCGCCGATGATGCCGGAGCCGACCTTGTGCTTCCACAGCAGCTTGCCGGTCTTGGCGTGGACCGCCTTGAACCAGCCATCCATCGTTCCGTAGAACACCACATCGGTCGTGGTGGCCATGACGCCGCCCCAGCACGGCTGGTGCTCCTTGATGCCCCACACCTTCTTGCCGGTGGTCGCGTCCCAGGCGATGAGCTCGCCGAGCTCGCCACCGGGGCCCGCCTTCATCAGAAGATTTGCGCCGACGTACGGTGCACCCGCGGTGTACTTGACCTCGGTGGCCTCGTAATCCATGCACATGTTGTTCGTGGGGACGTAGAACAGTCCGGTCTTGGGCGAGAACGCGGCGGGCTGCTGGTCCTTGCCGCCCATGGCGTTGGGACAGATGTCCTTGGTCACCACGCCCTGCTTGGTCCGCTTGGCGAAGTCCTCGACGGGCCGACCGGTCTTCTTGTCGATGCTCTTGGCCCAGTTGACCGCCACGAACGGCTCGGCGACCAGCAGCGTGCCCTTGGCGCGGTCCATCGTGTAGGCGAACCCGTTCCGGTCGAAGTGGACGAGGACAGGGGTCTTCTTGCCCTCGATCGTGAGGTCCGCGAGGATGCTCTCGTTGACGCCGTCGTAGTCCCAGGCGTCGTGCGGCGTCATCTGGTAGCCCCAGTGCGCCATGCCGGTGTCGGGGTCGCGCGCCCAGATCGTCATCGACCACTTGTTGTCGCCGGGCCGCTGGTCGGCGTTCCAGGTCCCGGGGTTACCGGTCGAGTAGTAGAACAGGTTCAGCGTCGGGTCGTAGGAGTACCAACCCCAGGTGGTGCCGCCGCCGCGCTTCCAGGCGTCGCCCTGCCAGGTGCTGGTGCCCAGGCCCTTCTGGCCATAGTGCGGGTTGGCGGCATTGAAGTCTCCGGCGAGCATGAGCTCCTCGTCGGGTCCGGTGCTGTAGGCCCGCCAGATCTTCTTTCCAGAGGCAACCTCGTAGGCGGTCACGTGACCGCGAACGCCGAACTCGCCGCCCGAGATGCCAACGATGAACTTGTCCTTCACCACCAGCCCGGCGCTGGTCATGGTCTCGCCCTTGGAGGGGTCGCCGTTCTTGACCTTCCACAGCTCCTTGCCGGTCTTGGCATCGAGCGCGATGACCTGCGCATCCAGCGTGACCATGAGGATCTTGCCCTGGGAATAATTCACCCCACGGTGCACGAGATCACAGCACGCGACCGGGACGGCGCGCGCATCCTGCTTCGGGGTGTATTTCCACTTGATCGTCCCGCCGCCTTCCTTGGTCAGATCGACCGCGTAGACGTAGTTGGGATACGAGCTGTGGACGTACATCGTCGAGCCGACGACCAGCGGCGCACCCTCGTGACCCTGATTGGTGCCGGTCGACATCGACCAGGCGACCTTCAGGTTCTTCACGTTCTCGGGCGTGATCTTGTTCAGCGTACTGAAGCGAGTGGCTGAATAATTCTTTGCCGGCAAGACCCATTGTGAGTCGTCGCCCTGGAGCGACATGGGGTCATCCGCCGGCGCGGCCTGGCCATACGCTGCGACCGGGAGAAACACAGCAATGACTGCCACGACAGAGCTCTTTATCGACATGAGCTAGCCTCCCTCTTTCATCATTCATCACGGAATGGGAGATGAATTGGCGACGAGTGCGCGCGAGAATACGCTCGGAGGTTACAGACTGGCAACCCCCATTCTGCAGGAAGTACAGATTTCTTGGCCATCGCGCTGAGCGCCTGATAGCGAGCGCGCGCGAGTCGCCAGGTGCATGTACGGATGCGAGTAACGCGGACATTGCAGGTATCGCGGCTATCGCAGGTATCGCGGCTATCGCAGCTATCGCAGATATCCGGCGATGCGCAGTGAGGACATGCAATCGGCTTTCGCCGGAGCGCCCCGACAGTCCGGGCCTGGCAAAACCGCTTCGGCCGTACTACAGCTTGCCGATGCGACCCATCGTGCTTGTCACCGCTGTCGTCCTCGCGAGCCTCGTTGCGGGCCTCGTGGCGGGCTGCAGCAAGAAGCCAGACCCGGCCCAGGTCACGGGAGAGCGTGTCTATGTCTCCGACGAGGACGGCGGGAACGTCATCGTCATCAGCGCGTCCAGCGATTCGGTGATCGCGCGCATCGCGGTGGGCAAGCGGCCCCGCGGCCTGCGGGTCTCGCCCGATGGCACGCGGCTGTTCGTGGCGCTCTCCGGTGTTCCGAAATCGGGGCCCGGTGCCAACGACAGTCAGCTGCCGCCCGCCGACCCGAGCGCCGACGGCATCGGCATCGTCGACCTGGCGTCGCTCAAGCTGCTGCGCGTGATCCCGGGCGGCCGGGATCCCGAGCTGTTCGACGTGACCAGCGACGGCAAGCGGCTCTGGGTCTCGAACGAGGACGCCGCCGAGGCCGCGCTGGTCGACATCGACGGCAGCCGGGTGGTGCGGCGGGTCCCAGTCGGCAAGGAGCCGGAGGGCGTCGGGATTCATCCGGATGGCAAGGTCGTCTACGTCACCAACGAGGCTGACAACTCGGTGTCGGTCCTCGATATCGAGAGCGGCGCGCCGGTGGCGCAGGTCGCGACCGGCGGCCGCCCGCGCTCGGTGATCTTCACCGGGGATGGCCTCCGCGCGTTCGTCGCCTGCGAGACCACGCACGCGCTCACCATCATCGATGCGCGCAGCCACACGCACGCCGGCGAGCTCGAGCTCCCCGGCGATCTGGTGCGCCCGATGGGCCTGGTGATCTCGCCGGACGGCCGCACGCTCTACGTCTCCGGGGGCCGCGGCAAGACCGTGCACGTGGTCGGCCTCGACGACGCGGGTCCACGCATCAAGAGCACCATCAGCGACGTGGGCGCGAGGCCGTGGGGGATCGGCATCACGCAGAAGGGCGACCGGCTCTACACGGCCAACGGCCCGGCAGGGGATGTCTCGGTCATCGACACCGCCACCGGTGCGGTGTCGCGCCACATCGCGGTGGGTGGGTCGCCATGGGGCATCGCCGTGCGGTGAACCGCAGGCGCCCGGGTCGATCTCCCGCCTGGTGATCATCGAGCGACCCTGCTGGCGCCCGTGCCGTGGTCCTGGCGATCGCGCAGCCGGTCGCGGTGCCAGGCGATATGATCGGCGATGAACGTCTGGATGAACCAGTACGAGTGGTCGTACCCGGGGTGGCGGCGCATGGTCAGGCGCTGGCCGGCGGCGCCGGCGGCCGCCTCGAGCGCCTCGGGCCGCAGCTCGCGGTCGAGGAACTGGTCGGCGAGCCCCTGATCCACGAAGATCTCGCAACCGCTCGGTGCGCGACGGAGCAGGACGCTCGCGTCGTAGGCCTCCCACCGCGCGCGATCGGGGCCGAGATAGCGGCTGAACGCCTTCTCGCCCCACGGCACCGCCATCGGGTTGGTGATCGGCGCGAACGCCGACACCGAGTGGTAGCGCGCCGGGTTGCGCAGCGCGACGACCAGCGCGCCGTGGCCGCCCATCGAGTGGCCGAAGATCCCGCGGCGCCCGCCGGCCGGAAAGTTCGCCTCGATGATCGCCGGCAGCTCGTCGACCACGTAGCTGTACATCCGGTAGTGCTGCGCCCACGGTGACTCGGTGGCGTCGACGTAGAACCCGGCGCCGACGCCGAAGTCCCAGTGCTCCCGGTCGCCCGGAAGCTCGATCCCGCGCGGGCTGGTATCGGGCGCAACGAGGATGATCCCGGCGCGCGAGGCGAGCTGCTGGGCGCCCGCCTTGATCATGAATGTCTCCTCGCTGCACGTCAGCCCGGCGAGGTAGTACAGCACGGGCAACCGCGCGCCCTCGGAGTCGGGCGGGACGTAGACCGCGAACCTCATCTCGGTGCCGGTCGAGGTCGAGGCGTGAGCGTAAAATCCCATCGTACCGCCGTGGCAGCGCTGCTCGCTACGGACGGTGATCTCGGTCATCAGAACTCGACCACCGTCCGGATCGACGCACCGGCGTGCATGAGGTCGAACGCCTCGTTGATCCGCTCGAGCGGCAGCTTGTGGGTGATCAGCGAGTCGATCTCGATCTTCTTGTCCATGTACCAGTCGACCAGCCGGGGCACGTCGCTGCGGCCGCGGGCGCCGCCGAACGCCGTGCCCTTCCACACCCGGCCGGTGACCAGCTGGAACGGCCGCGTCGCGATCTCCTGGCCCGAACCGGCGACGCCGATGATCACGCTGACCCCCCAGCCGCGGTGACAGCATTCGAGGGCCTGCCGCATCAGCCCGACGTTGCCGACGCACTCGAAGCTGTAGTCGGCGCCGCCCCCGGTGAGCTCGACGAGGTGGGGGACCACGTCGCCCTTGATCGCCTGCGGGTTGACGAAGTGGGTCATCCCGAACTTGCGGCCGATGGCCTCGCGGGCGGGGTTGATGTCGACGCCGATGATCTTGTCGGCGCCGACCAGCCGCGCGCCCTGGATCACGTTGAGCCCGATGCCGCCGAGCCCGAACACCACGACGTTGGCGCCGGCCTCGACCTTCGCGGTCCACAGCACCGCGCCCACGCCGGTGGTCACACCGCAGCCGAGGTAGCAGATCGACGAGAACGCGGCGTCCTTGCGGACCTTGGCGAGCGCGATCTCGGGCAGCACCGTGTGGTTGGCGAACGTCGAGCAGCCCATGTAGTGGTGGAGCTTGGTGCCGCGGTACGAGAACCGGCTGGTTCCGTCGGGCATCATCCCCTTGCCCTGCGTGGCGCGGATCGCCGTGCACAGGTTGGTCTTGCGCGACAGGCACGACTTGCAGGCCCGGCACTCCGGCGTGTACAGCGGGATCACGTGATCGCCGGGCGCGACCGAGGTCACGCCGGCGCCGACCTCGAGGACCACGCCGGCGCCCTCGTGCCCGAAGATCACCGGGAACAGGCCCTCGGGATCGGCGCCGGAGCGCGTGAATTCGTCGGTGTGGCACACGCCGGTCGCCTTGAGCTCGACCAGCACCTCGCCGGGCTTGGGGCCCTCGAGGTCGACCTCGTCGACGACCAGCGGCTTGCCGACCTCGAACGCGATCGCGGCGCGAGTCTTCATGCCTTCGCGCCCTTCGCCTTGGCCGCGAACGTGGCGAGCGCGTCCATCAGCGGCGGGTTCAGGCAGTCGTAGGGCTCGAGCCCGAGCTCGCGCAGCCGCGCGCGGATCGCCGGCATCTGGCCCGGATCGACGCCGTCCTCGATCACCGAGGACACGAACGCCGCGAACTCGGGCGGCGGCGCGCCCGGCTCGGAGAACAGCTCGGGGTGGATGAACGACAGCCCCTTGAACGCGTGGACCTTCTCGACCGGTCCGTACATGTGCGTGCCGCAGGCGGTGCACGCGTGGCGCTGGATCAGCGCCGCCGGATCGACGACCTTCAGCTTGTCGCTGTTCGCGACCACGGATACCTTGTCGCTCGGGACGACCGCGACGATCGAGAAGCTCGCGCCGGCCGGCTTCCAGCACTTCGTGCAACCGCACGCGTGGTTGTGCGCGATCGCCGAGCGAATCGCGATCTTGACGGGCTGCGTGGTGCAGCGACACGACAGCGTGCCGCCCGCAAATTTGCTATCGCCGGCCTTGAGCCCCGAGTCGACGGATGGATGGATGTGAACGGGCATGCGCGCCTCCTGGCCGCACCATGCCGCGGCCCGCCCTCGGCTGGCTTGCCTCGTGGCGCACGGCGCGTTGACCGCGAGCGAAGCCCTTGCTAGCCGGGGCTTCCGCGGTCGCCGTGGCGGAACTCGGACGGTGTCACCCCGAACCGCTTGCGAAACGCCCGGCTGAAGTGCGCCGAGCTCGAGAACCCCCAGGCAAAGGCGATCTCGGAGATCGTCCGCTCGGAGTGGCGTGTCAGATCGCCGCGACAGCCGTCGAGCCGCGTCGTCCAGATGTGGTCGGTGATCGAGCGGTCGCACGCCGCAAACGCCATGTGCAGGTAGCGCTTGCTGCACCGCAGCGCACTGGCGATCATGTCGATCGACAGGTCGGGGTCGCGGATCTGGTCCCGGATGTAGCTCTCGATCCGGTGTCGCAGGGCCTCGCTGGCGTGCGTCGTCTCGTTCGGCAGCGGCAGGAACATCAGGCTCAGCAGCGAGGCCGCCAGGTCGTCCTCGCAGTCCGGTGAGATCGTTGCCAGCTCGCCGAAGGTCGAGTGGATCAGATCGGCGGCGAGCCGGCCGACCCCGGTGCGCGCCGAGAACCGCTGGGTGCTCAGCCGGTCGAGCCGAACTCCGCGTCCGGCCACCAGATCGTGCGGGACGATCACGACGAAGTGCTCGGTGGTCTCGGTGCTGGTGATATCGTGAGGTTGCGAGACGTCGTAGACGAGGCCATCGCCGGGCGCCAGCGTCACGCGCTCGCCGCGCTGCTCGTACACCGACTCACCGGCGGTCTGGACGATGACCTTGGCCACGGGGTGGCGCTCGGCGCGCGCCATCTCCGGAGTCAGGCCGATGCGGTGGCGCGACGCGGTGATGTGGCCGATCTGGAGCCGCCCGATGGCCCCGAAGGTCATCGCGCCGTCCAGCGTCGCGCCGAGCGGCTCGGTATGGAGCGGGCCACACACCGCGGTCAACGCGTCCGACCACAGCGGGACACGGTCCCGCCACGAGACCTTCGACGTCTCGAGCGTGAGCAGTTGGCGCTCCATGGTCGTAGCCTACACCTATCATCATTGTCCTGTCTGGCCACTGTCTTGTCCGGTGAGCGCCCGGCGCTCAGGGTGCGGATGTCGCCCACGGCGTCGGACGATGATGCTGTCGATACCGAGGTGATATATCGCGATGCGTCAACCGTCGCTCCACGGTCCGGCGAAGATTGCGCATTTTGGGTAATTTGTCTTACGCTGAATCGGAGGTCGCAGCCCCGATACGCAGCGAGTCCGCTGCAGCGGCTCCTCGGACGCGAGCTGTCCAACTCCGGATCTGTCAGACAAAGTCTTGAGCTTTTTCTGCTCGCATCCGACGGCTCCACGAGTGCATGGTACGGACTCACCGGAGGCAAAAACCAATGACGACGTGGCAGAAGCCGTACTTCACCGAAGTGTCCATGAACGCCGAGATCGGCTCGTACCAGGAGGATTTTGGCGGTCGCGGCAACGCGCCGCCGATCGCGCCCGCTCGGTTGGAGGTCGAGGCGCAGCACGAGCGGAAGGCGATCTAGCTTGTACCTGCGCGTGCTCGGCTCGGCAGCCGGTGGGGGCTCGCCGCAGTGGAACTGCGGCTGCGCCAACTGCGTGGCTGTGCGCGCCGGGCACGCGTCGCTGCAGCCGCGCACCCAGGCCTCGGCGGCGGTCAGCGCCGACGGCGAGCAGTGGTTCCTGCTCAACGTCTCGCCCGACGTGCGCCAGCAGATCGAGTCGTTTCCGGCCCTGCACCCGCGCCGCCTGCGCGACACGCCGATCGGCGGCGCCGTGCTCACCAACGGCGACGTCGACGCGTGCCTGGGCCTGTTCATCCTGCGCGAGGACCAGCCGCTCGTGCTCCACGCGAGCGAGGCGGTCGAGCGCGGGCTGCGCGAGCACAACGCGCTCACCCGGACGCTCGAGCGCCGGGCCGGGCAGCTGACCTGGACCCGGCTGCGCGCGGGCGAGGTCGTGCCGCTGATCGGCGCGGCCGGGCCGAGCGGGCTCACGATCGAGCCGGTGCCCGTGCCGGGCACGGTGCCGCTGCACCTCAAGGGGCTCGCGGCGCCCTCGCCCGAGGATAACCTCGCGCTCGTGCTGCGCGACGCGCGCGGCGCGAGCGTGATGTACGCGCCGACCACCGCCGCGCGCACGCCGCTGCTCGACGAGCGCGCCCGCGCCGCCGACGTGCTGGTGTTCGATGGCACGTTCTTCCGCGACGACGAGCTGACCTCGCTCGGCCTGACCACGCGCAGCGCGCGCGACATGGCGCACTGGCCGCTCGGCGGGCCCGAGGGCAGCCTGCGCTGGCTGGCGCAGCTGCCGTGCCGGCGCAAGATCCTGACCCACATCAACAACACCAACCCGATCCTGCGCGCCGGCTCGCCCGAGCGTGACGAGGTCGTCGCCGCCGGTGTCGAGGTGGCGTACGACGGGCTCGAGGTCGAGCTGTGACCGCGACGCTGACGCTCCTGTCCGAGGCCGGCCTCGTGGACCGCCTGCGCGACGAGGGCGCGCGCCGCTACCACGACGAGCATCCGTTCCACCGCCGGATGCACGACGGCACGCTGACCCGCGATGATCTGCAGCGCTGGGTGGCGAACCGCTACTACTATCAGACCCGGATCCCGATCAAGGACGCGCTGATCCTGAGCAAGTCCGACGATCCCGGGTTTCGCCGGATGTGGATCCAGCGGATCCACGATCACGACGGCACCGAGCGCGACGAGGGCGGCCTGGTCCGCTGGCAGCGCCTGGGCGACGCGGTCGGCCTCGATCGCGCCGGGCTGATCGCGTGCACGCGCGTGCTGCCGGGCGTGCGCTTCGCGTGCGACGCCTACGTCCACTTCGTGCGCGACGCGACGCTGGTCGAGGCGGTGGCGTCGTCGCTGACCGAGTTCTTCGCGCCCGACCTGATGGTCAAGCGGATCGCCGCGTGGGAGACCCACTATCCCTGGGTCGAGCGCGCCGGCCTGGACTACTTCCGCGGCCGGGTCACGCAGGGCCGGCGCGACTCCGAGCAGGCGATCGCGTTCGTGGTCGAGCACGCGCGCACCGCCGAGCTGCAGGACCGGTGCGTCGCCGCGCTGGTCCGCAAGACCGAGATCCTGTGGCACCTGCTCGATTCGGTGCAGAACGTGGGCGCGAGCGCGAGGGCGCCGTGATGCCGCCGGAGCTGTCCGCCGACAGCCGGCCTCAGCTGGCGAAGAAGGCGCGGCTGCGCACCGACCAGCTGACCGGCGACACGCTCCTGCTCTACCCCGAGCACGGCCTGGTCCTGAACCCGTCGGCGGCCGCGATCCTGCGGCTGTGCGACGGCCGGCCGGCGGGCGACATCGCCGCCGAGCTCGGCGCGCCGCTCGCCGACGTGCTCGAGTTCCTGGCTGCGCTGAGCGAGCGCGGCCTGGTGCGCACGTGAGTCCGCGTCCCTACGTGCTGGTCGCCGAGCTGACGTACCGCTGTCCGCTGCGCTGCGCCTACTGCTCGAACCCCACCCAGGTGCAGGACCGCCCCGCGCTCGACGGCGCCGACTGGCAGCGCGTGCTCGGCGAGGCCAGCGAGCTGGGCGTGGTGCAGGTCCACTTCACCGGCGGCGAGCCGCTGCTGCGCGATGATCTCGAGGCGCTGGTCGCGCGCGCCGCACAGCTCGAGCTGTACTCGAACCTGATCACCAGCGGCGTGCCGCTCACCCGCGAGCGCCTGGTCGGGCTGCAGGCGGCCGGGCTGTGCGCGGTGCAGCTGTCGTTCCAGGCGGCGCGCCTGGGCTCGTCGGCCGCGATCGCCGGCGTCGACGCGTTCGCGCACAAGCGGCAGGTCGCGGCGTGGGTGCGCGAGCTCGAGCTGCCGCTGACCATCAACGTCGTCCTGCACCGGCAGAACCTCGACGAGGTGAACCAGATCATCGCGCTGGCCGAGGAGCTGGGCGCGGAGCGGCTCGAGCTGGCCAACACGCAGTACCTGGGCTGGGCCTACCAGAACCGCGCCGCGCTCATGCCCAGCCTGGCCCAGCTCGATGCCGCGCGCGCGGTGGTCGCGGCTGCGCGGGCGCGGCTGCGCGGCCGCATGGAGCTCTTGTTCGTGCTGCCCGACTACCACGGCGACCGCCCGCGGACGTGCATGAACGGCTGGGGCGAGCGCTACATCGTGGTCACGCCCGACGGGCGCGCCATGCCGTGTCACGCCGCGCACATCCTGCCGCTCGAGTTCCCCGACCTGCGCGCGCAGTCGCTGGCGGCGGCGTGGCACGACTCCGACGCGTTCCAGAAGTTCCGCGGCACCGACTACCTGCGCGAGCCCTGCCGGTCGTGCGATCAGCGCGAGGTCGACCACGGCGGCTGCCGCTGCCAGGCGTTCCTCCTGACCGGCGACGCGACCGCGGCCGATCCGGTGTGCGGACTGTCGCCGCGGCACGATCTGGTCGTCGAGGCGCGCGCTGCGGCGGCGGAGGCGGCCCCGGCGCTGACCTTGCGCCGGCTGCAGGTCGTCAGATGACCGAAGCGAAGGCTCCTGTCAGGAAGAGGCGCCGCATGATGGATGTCAACACGTGGATCCTGCTCGCGCTGACGCTGGGCGCGCTGGTCTTCGCCTACGCGCGCCGCCCGTCGCTGGCCGCGGACGGCCTGCTGGCGGGCGGGCGCATGCTGCGCGGCGTGGCCCCCGAGCTGATCCTCGGCTTCGCGCTGGCCGGGCTGGTCGACGTGCTCATCCCCTCGGCGACCCTGGTGCGCTGGCTCGGCGCCGAGTCGAGCGCGCGCGGCATCCTGATCGGCTGGGTCGTCGGGCTCATCATCCCCGGTGGACCGTACGTGTTCTTTCCCGTGGCCGCGGCGCTGTTCCGCCAGGGCGTGGCGCCCGCGGCGCTGCTGACATTGATCGCGGCCAAGACGCTGGTCAGCCCGATCCGCATGCTGACCTACGAGGCTCCGGTGCTGGGCTGGCCGCTGACCCTGGCCCGGCTCGTCCCGGGGATACTCGTGCCGCCGCTGGTCGGCTGGCTGGGCGGCGTCTTGTACACGTGGTTCGCGCGCAAGCCCTGAGGCTGCGCAGCGTCGACTGAATCCTGGTCGCGAGGCTGCGCGAGCGCGTCCGGTGTCCGGCCGGATCTCGGACGGATGTCCGGCAGCCGGACATCGGGCACGTGCAACACCACGGAATCGTGTGACCGCAGATCGGCAGACTGCTTGCTGTGCTGTCGGCCATGTCTTCTCTACAGATGCTCTGTTCTCGGTTCCCTTCGATCCCTCGCCGACCTCCACGATGGCAACTCATGCCGAGCGAAGCGCGGCCATGGCCGGATCCGCTCGCAACCCGGATCGCTGATTCGATCATCGCGCGGGAGCGATTCGTCGCTCCCGATCGGGTGGAGGTACAGTCATGAGCGACGCCATGGACATGACGACTCCAGTCACACGCGGCGAGCTACGAGCAGAGCTCGAGCGGCTCGAAGACAAGCTCGACAAGAAGTTCGAACCCCGGTTTGCGCAGATGGCGACGAAGGCGGATCTCGCCCAGATGGCGACCCAGATGGCGACGAAGGCGGATCTCGCGCGGATGGCGACGAAGGCGGATCTCGCCCAGATGGCGACGAAGGCGGATCTCGCGCAGATGGCGACCAAGGCCGAACTCGCGCAGATGGCGGCCCAGATGGCGACGAAGGCGGATCTCGCGCAGATGGCGACCAAGGCCGCTCTCGCCCAGACGGCGACCAAGATCGAGCTCGAGCTCTGGGGCGGAGCGCTGCTGGAGCGCATCAAGTCGGGGGAGCAGCGCCTGGAGCAGCGCATCG
>Ga0307515_10011976_pt1 | contig 16377 bp, 9 predicted proteins | sample 17_EM_MG_FD_194513 | JGI IMG/M metagenome (GOLD analysis project Ga0307515, IMG submission 194513) | Populus trichocarpa ectomycorrhiza microbial communities from riparian zone in the Pacific Northwest, United States - 17_EM | ecosystem: Host-associated > Plants > Roots > Unclassified | place...
CTCTCTTTATGGTACCCTCTACGAGAACTTCCTGTCTGGATTACGCTGGTAGCCACCTTTGTAGCTACCTTGGAAACTATAGGAGTCTTAGAATCTTTATGGAGGAATAGATAACTGTTGCTGCTGATTAAAGATACTATTTGTAGATCTGGGTTGTTGTAGAGGTTGTTGCGGAGGTTGCTGCGGAGGTTGCTACGGAGGTTGCTGCGGAGGCAGTGTGTCCAACAGTCAGTCTCCAGCGAGCTTTAAGGCCTTATAGCTGACTGACTACGGCCAACCAGATCGCTCGCTGTCCGCTGCACCAAAATAAGGTACGCTAACTATTCCGCTATCAGCTCGCTTTCCTAATTAGGCAATTGGTATAGATTTAATAGTGTTTCATTCCAGATTTTTAGCAGCACCTCTATATATACAAATATTAACATTACCCAATTGAAAATCTACCTTAATTTACCCAATATAGTGTTCAAATGTAGTCAAAATCGTCCTGTGCGCCTGCAAAGGCCCAAAAAAGGTAGGAAGGTAGTAAGTAGTAAGGGCTCCGAAGGCTCTATTTTAGTGTTAGATTTTAATTAAATACAAAGCTTTAGTAAATATAGCTTACCAAGCCAGCTTTCCTGCCTCTACATTTGGCTTATAGCCAGTAAGATCAACATTCAAGCTCATCAACCAGGGTGTAGTTAACGCTCCGTTGGTGTTAATACAGTCAATCAAACTACTTAATAAAAGGCCTTTAATTAGCCACCATTTCTGGCACTAATCTACTTTAATAGTGTCGGCCAACAGTCAATTGCGCTTATCAGTAACAATCTTTTTAGCTTAACTAAAGACTCGTTTGCATACAGAGCTCATAGCCGGTATAGAGAACATATTAAGAGCAATCTTGGTAAGCGTTGGATAGAGGACTTAACCAGTATTAAGCCACCAGGTAAGAGGATCAGGAACAACATTATTTACCTCGTCGCCGTTGTTGGTACGGATCTTGATAAACTTAAGGCCTGCGTTATAGTAGCGATCAAGCTCACTAGCGAGCTTAATCCGCTTTTAATTGCGTGTAAAAGTAAGGCTCTCATTAATAACTAACAACTGCGCATATTCATCAGCTAAATCATCATTGGATTTGCAAGGAACCTTCCTACGTTACGGCTTAACTAGTTACTCATCTTCTTCATCTTCTTAATCGTTAATGAAGTCAGCAAATATAGTTTCCATACACCGCTCGGCGTGCTTCCACCATTAAGGCCACCGTTTCTATTTATCGCAAAAGTAGGCTTATTTAAGCAATAGATAAAGGATTACTACAGCAAAGTAGTAAGGGCTCTTGTCCTTTATTTTATTGAAATATTTATTAATCTTTTAGAGAGCTATATTAACGCCCGATTTAAGGAAGGAGTCGCTTTCGTTCTTAAGGCTCTGCTAAGTTCGCTAGAGGATTTAATAAAGAAGTTCTATATTAGTAATCAATTCCCATAAAGCGCCATATAAGCCTTCAACGCCAGGACTATTGGCGTCGCCTTTTATACGCTTGGTCGCTGATATAAAAGGCTTTAGGATCTTAACGAGCCGCTCTACCTGCTGCCAATCGTTATTAGTAAGTGCGTCCTATAATAGGTCGTAGCTATTGTTGGCTAGCTTCCTCTAAGTAAGTAGATATTTATTAATTACCTTACGAAGAAGCAATGCACGGCGGAGCATAAAGTAGGTCAAATTCCACCGAACGCCTCTATCCTTAATAAGCAGAAGCTCTGCGTAATTAAACAGTTCGTCCTCTATACAGGCCTTAAGCTAATTCTTAGCAAAGTCCTCGCGGCGTCCTGTTAATCGCATAATATATTTAACGATATTGTGAACTTTACCAATAAAGCCTTTCTGCCGCATAAGGTCAAATTTAGCTTAATTACTCGCACCAATCAGCAGGCGCTCAAGCTTGCTCACGCCTTTGCCGTATATTAGGGCCTTGACGATAAGGTTAATAATATAGCCAACGCACCAAAGCCGTTCCTTTTTGGGTACCGAGAGGTTTTGTAAGAGGTAATCGTAGATATCGTTGTTATTACCGGCGTTATCGGTTATCAAGCAGCCAAGCTTATAATCAAATTAATACTCCTAAATCACTATTACTAAAGCCGCTGCTATATTCTCAGTATTATGCAACCCTTATAGTTATAGAAGGCCCAAAAGCGCTAATTAAAGCTTGCCATCTTTGTTAATGAAATAAGCTACTACACTAAGCAGTAACATTCCATTTATAGACGTCCAGATATTGCAGCTAAGGTGGATTTTACTAAGTGCGGTAAGGAGGAGGTCTTTAATATTAACGCGTCGCTGTTTAAAGGCGGCTTTAATCCAATTGCTTAACGATGTAGGCGCTTTTATAAGACACTCCTAGATCTAAAGACGATTAAATATAAGCAGAGCGTGCGTATGAGGACTTATAGCTTAACGGAAGGTGATATCCTGCAAAATCGTCTAATTAACATAGGCTTAAACATAGCCAGCTGCCCAGAACGGCTGGCGTTTATAGCTACCATCTAGAGTAGATAAGGCTCAAGCGGCTAATTAGAACGGGCTTAACGCGGCTAGTAGTTATATACTACTACTATAGCTTTTAGGGTTAGTAATAAGGCTATGCTTTAATTTTAAATGGCCGCTAATATAATTAGTGCCGTTAATTATAAGTAGAGCACCTGGTTTTTAAGCTAGGTGGTAGATTTTATATAGCCAGAGCCTCTTCTTGCCTAAAGGACCGTCCTAAAATAGGTCAGCTCTATATTTCCAAATTGCTAATATAGAGATATTGCCTAATAACGACCGTTTATTAATAACTCGGTATCTATATTTGCCGATAAGCTTGCCGTATTTTATTAGGTAGAGGCTATTCTAGTTAATAGGGAAGATATAGCCGTAGTTCTAATTAACTAGGGGAGGCTATCGTGATATAGAATCATTTTAATCGCCTAATTTAGTATCGTCGTTAATTAGGAGAAGTAAGGAAGTAGTTAATCTACGCGGCGTTAAGGGGCTTAATTAACGTGTAGATTATAGAGTTAATGAGGAAAAGATAGAGGAAGAAGCTCTATGCCCTGGTTAGCGCGAAAAATATAAGGTACGTTACATCTAGATAGGGTAATAAAAAAAGGTTAATATTTAGTAGGCGGAATAAGTTCACACACGCAACGGAGAAATTAGAGAAACTGTCTTATTTACTATAGATAAGCGAGAGTTTCCCAGGGGTTTCCCATTGCTTAGTTAACCGAATATCAGCCAAATATCCTTAACCTCAACTAAAGCTTCAAAACACCATAAAATCTTCCTAATCTTACCACTGAGGCAGCGAGCTTTCAGCGCGCTATAGAATCTATACTGACTGACTGTTGACTGACTGCGACTACCCTATACGCTGACTGACTGCTTACATTATCAGCTTCTTGGCAGCTACGCTGCCAGCGTCGCTGACTGTTGGACACACTGTGCGGAGGTTGCTGTGGAGGTTGCTTTGGAGGTTCTTGCGGAGGTTGCTGTAGAGGTTCTTGTTGTCCGACTTGACTGGGGGGTTGGGGACCTTGTCTATCGTTATGTGGTGGTCTAGGCAGGTTTAGGATTTGATGTTAATACTGGCGCTGCTTTATGTCTAACAGTTGCTGCGGAGGTTGCTGCGGAGGTTGCTTCGGAGGTTCTTGCGGAGCTTAAGGCACGGGTTGAGATACGGCAGCCTCAGGAACTTGAGGTGTTTGATAGCCTGAGGTTATCTGTAGTGGTTGCTGCGGAGATTCTTGCGGAGATTCTTGCGGAGGTTGAAGCGTCTCTAGTGGTGTATTACTTGGATTCCAGCGTAAGTTAAGCTTCTTCTGGTGCTCAATCTCTTGTGGAGTCCATTCGTGCTCTTCTTCTGCGTTAATGACTTGCTCCTGGATATTGTCTCTAATAGCGCCCCCATCTATAGGGACAAATACTCCATTCTCCCGAAGGAAGTTACGGAAGTCTCGTACGATAAGCTTCTTTGCGAGAGCCCATGTTTCCTTTATCCATCCAACGAAGTCCTCCTTTATGCAATACTATAGCATAGTGTTGTTGTATTCGCTGTCTTTATAGTGTGCCATGCGGTATAATAAGAATCCGTTTAGGTCCTGTTGCTTAGCGTTTATAGGGTTAATTATGGCTTTATTCTATGTCTTCGGGTTAATATCTTTCTTGTACTTCTTTAGATAGATTAACGCCATAATAGCTGGGGAAGAATGAGGAAAATAAAGGTTGTTTGACGTGTAGTTGGGTATCAATTATAATCTTAAGATCTGTAAAGGTACACGGAGGGTATTAAGGTAGTTATTAAAGCGGAACTGCTAATTTGTAGAAGTAGAATTAATGGGGTATTATACGTTGAAGGTAGGTAGGGTTTCGGTTTTGTAGAATCTCATAGGTTTGCTGTTAAAAGGTAGGTAATTTAAGATGTAGTTGACGCGTTTTGGATGTTGACTTGGGACCTTAGGTTTAGTAACACTTCTGACCTAAAGTACTCAACCAAATCTTTGTAAACGTAGTTGTTCTATATAATAGACGCAACTTGGTATCTCCTAGTACTTAGTAACACTTCTATTACTAGTTTTCCGCAAGTCTAAGGTAGCACAGTATCGCCGGGATCCATTCCATATGAGCGCATATAGCACCCCTACACGAGACTGTCTCTTCTGTTGATAACCTTGCTATTTTGTGGTATAACAGTGAAGTTAACCACTGATCAGTGTTGGTATCACCAGGGATACCTATTCGAATAGGCCAGGATCGTAGTTAAACAGTCTGTGCTGGTTGATACGATGGTTGTTGATTCTTTTTGATTGTTGATTCGAACGAGGAAGGGTAAGGAGCTTAAGGCTCCTCACCACGCTAGTGCCGCGGTGCTACGTGACGACCACGTAACTACACGTGATATTGTCCTAACAGTCTCCTTTCCTACCCTTATAAGTAATTATAAGTACTCTAAAAAGGCTTTAGTTAAGGCCTCTAACTATATTAACCTACTAGGCTTCTTACCTGAATTAGCATCCTCTATTACTACCTCCTTCTTCCATGTCTTTTTAGTAGGCTTTAGAGAAGATCTAGCAGCCGCAGTATTAGATCTACTATCCTTTGCCGTATTTGCCCTCCCTCACTTCGCCGTTAGCTTCTTTATAGGTTCTAATATACTAGATATTAATATTGGCTTGGTAGAGGTAGAGGTAGAGGTAGAGGTAGAGGACGTTATATTTGGTACGCTGGTTATAGGAGGGGTGCTGGTAGAGGTAAGGTAGTTAGCTATTACGATAGGTGTGTAATTAAGGGAGAAGTTAATGGTATTGATGAGGATCTAATAGGACCTTTTTGGCGTCCTTTACCTATAATATCTTATTACCTTTTTGTCCGTTCGCTAAGGAGCAGTAAGCTTACTACTTAAATAGGTCCCTTATAGCGATTTTACTAAATAATAAATATCCACCTGTTTATTTTATACCCCTATAAGATATTAACTAGTAACGCTTACAATTGGAGCTATTTGGCGTTAAAGATTTAAACAGGTCGAATTTTAGTAGTCGAAATGGTAGAATCGTATAGGTAGAAAAAAGTTACTAAATAAGGCCTTAACGACTACCTACGGCTTGTTTAGCTATAAGTTTGGGGCTTTCTCTACTTTGCCTTAACTTCTATATATTCCTATTTACGTAGGAACTTCTCTAAGTATATATATAGGGGCTTTGAGTTTATAAAGTTTATAGGGGTCTTTATATAGGAACTTCTTTAATATTTCTAGATCTAGCCTTATATATTCCTTTAGTTTCTAGATTTGGTATTTTTATAATATTTGCTTCCTATTAATTTTATACTAGGCGTAAATAGATATACCTCTAACCTAGCCCGCATAATTACCTGGCCCGTACGACTAGAGCTATAATATTAATTACGCACTAGTATAAATAAGCATTCTGCACAGACTATGCGGCTTTAATGCTGCGAGCTAGGCGATTGTGTAAGCCTAGAAATCCTATAAGAATTAGCTAGTATTAAATCTTTTTATAGCTTCTAACTAGCTTATAGGATTACCTAGCTCGCATAATTTACTAGTAGTTATTTTTAACTTTATAAAGGCAGCAGGATAGACTTATATTTAGACCCCTGCTATTACCTAGCTCGTAGGATTAACTAGCTCGTAGGATTAAAGCTGTAAAGTTATTAAACCTATTAATATCCTATTTACACGCTAGGCGTTAATAGAGGGCGCTAGGTTAGATCACTCTGCTACGCGATTACCTACTCCTATAAGCACTATACTCGCACAATTACCTAGCTCGTAGGATTGTTTAGCTCCTATAAGTATTTAGCTTACATAATTACCTAGCTCGCATAATTACCTAGCTTATATAATTACTTAGCTTATAGGATCGCCTAACTCGTAGGATTAAAGCTATAAAGTTGTTAAACCTATTAATACCCTATTTATACGCTAGGCGTTAATTAAAGGGCGCTAGGTTAGACTACCCTACTTGTATAATTACCTAGCTTATAGGATCCCCTAGCTCCTATAACCTTCTAGCTTGTAGGACCGAAGCTATAGCCGCTAAATCTGTTAAGATCCTAGCTGCACTTTTAGAGGGTGCTATGCTTTAGATTTGGCTTGCTGTTATATTTAGGCGTATGCTAATTAGAACGTAGTTTGCATTGCTTTATACTATATTATCTATACGGAATTTAAACTCTAACGGCTTCTTACTAAAACTAGTTTACTTAAGGTAAAGTATATAACCGACCCTTACCCCTTACCCTTTACCTCTTACCTTACCCCCTTCCAAGCCAAAAGAAGGGCACTACTATTATTGCCGTCTCTTCCGGCTAGGAGGCCGGCCCCTTTTCTTCTGTATAGTAGGCCGGGCCTTTAATTTTAAATAATAATGCGCCTGTAGTAATCTAAGACTTCTTTTTAGAAAGCGGTATTTAATCTATTCCTATAAAAGATTCTATTTCTCCTTTAAATTAGTAAGCAGTACGTCTTCCTTTTTTGTGAATTTTATTCTAGACTTTAGCTTTTAAGGCTTTAATTCTTAGGGTTTTAGCTTTTAAGATCGCTTAACTAGGTTAACTAGCAAGTGGAGTTATTAAAAAACTATATTTAGTGTATACCTATCTTCCTGGCGCCTAAAAACTGCTTAGATTAATAGTTCTTTTAAATTATTTAAGGCAGCTCCTAGTATCGCTTTATTAGAGTTAGAGCTAAAGGCCAAGTTTAGCAGCGGGTTTTGGGTACGCAGGCGATTATATATGGGGGGTGTAACCTATATATAATAATTGCTAGTAAACGCAGTATTCCGTTTAGACGTATGTGTAGACAAAACTAAATAGGAATGCTAAGACTGCTAGAGATGATGCTTTACAGCACGCTTTGTCTTTAATTAACCATTAATAGGGGTTAGCAATCCTCGTTGCCTCGCACACCTACGGACCTTATTACCCTCATTGCTACTACTGCTATTACTGTCCCTAGAGTCGTTATCATCCGTATCGTTACTATTATTACTTCCGTCGCTATAGTTCTCGGCCTTGCCTTTGTCTATAACGTTCTCGCCATCCTTATTATCGCTTTCTTTAGCTAAGCTATTGACAAGATCGTCTAGAATATAATTACGGCTATTATTAGCCCTATCTTTTGGTGGTTTAGTATTATAAGGAGATATATAGTGCCCGGGGGAGGAGCTAGTGGGCCGCGTAGTAAAGACCGCTCGCTTTTTAATACTGTTACTGTTATTAAGGCTAAGAGTAGGAAAGCCAGAAGGTGTGGTCCTCTAGAAAGTAGGTAACCTTTATTACTTCCTAGGTTATACGCTCTCGCTGCTTTTACTAATAGAAGTATTGGAGATATAATTAATGCTGTTTAGTTAGTTAAGCTAATCGGACCTCCGCTTCTTTAACTTCTTAGCTCCTAAAGACTCTTAACTAGCAGCTACTAATATCCTAAGCTCTTGCCTAAACTACGGAGCAGTTCCAATATAACGCCCCTTAGCTAAATTATCTGTTTAATTACCGTTTAGCGTTAAGGGTATAGTATAATTATGCGTAGGTGCGTATACCTCCTCTTCTAGCGCTTCTAATAAAGGTAGCTCCTTATTGTCTTTATCGTCCTTATTACTGCTATTATTCCTATTATCTACTAATTATTAAATAAGGCTATTGTAAATTAAAAGGGGAAGCGCATACCTAATCTATGAGGCGTTGGTTAATTATTGGCTTCGCTAGCTTTATTAGCTTCGTCGTTAGTATTACTAGCTTTATTACCCTTAGCTTCTAAGTCCAGATCGGCTGTATTGTCTTTAATAACTATTGGATTTACTACTAGTCGTTAAAACTATATATTTAGAACTGCTGGGGAAAGAGGGAGAGCGGTAGGGTAATTGTTGGGATAATTACCTTAACTACTTCCTCCAGCGACTTAACTGTCATTTTTATCCCTATAGAAATCTTCCTCGTCGCCCTTATTATCCTTATTATCCTCGTTATCCTTATAATACTTATTATAAGCTTTCTCGTAATTATATATAGGGTCTATAGGCGCTTTATTAGACAGAATCTCTAAACTAAGGCCCTAGGTAGAATATACCTAAGATTACCCAAGCTTTAAACGCTTTTTAACTTTTTAGGGGGAAAAGGGGTATTTTATATTTTGTCTAAGGTGTGCTGCTTACGCCTTTTTTAGAGGCTGTAATTATATAATGCCGAGGTAAAGCTATTAATTTTCTGGGGGGACTGGTGTAGAAAGTGTCATTATTAAGCGAAATTTTGGGAGGGATATGAAATGAAGATTAAGATAGTGCTAACGTTGTTGTTATTAGAGTTGCTATTGCTTTATGCCTTTTGAAAGCTTTAAGGGAGAACTATAGGTCTTTTTAAGTGCACGTCGGTCCGCTAGCTTTTACCTATTGCCCCTCGCCCCTCACCTGGGCTTCTTATTAAATTAAAGTACTTAATGTGTACGCCTCCGGCATAGACCGGAGTAGTTAGCATTAGCCTGTAGTTATATCTCGCTAAAGACCCACTTTAGCCCCCGGCTTCGCCTTATTTGTAACGCTATAATATAATACTATAACCATGCAGTTATTTATACGAACCGACGTATTAGGTAAACTTGCTATATAGTATAACCCACGTAATCCGTTTCCAAGCGGTGCCTAGTATAGCCCTATAGCTATTTATAGCTATGCTATTAGGGATTAGAGTTATAGGTTGCGGTTACGCTTTACGCCACTAAAACCGCCCCGTATATTGTAAGGCGGTTAGTAGTAATACTCAGAGGATTAGGACTAATGGTATTCCTTAGATAAAGATATAATGGCGTGGTCCTGCTAGGAGTTTAGCTGAGATTATATGGAGCAGCGGCTGGCTAAACTAAGCCCTACTAAAGCGATATAAGGAGCTGGGGCGCCCATAAGCGTCTCCGTTGCCGTTTTATGCTATTGCTGACGTGGCAGTGAATGTAGATTCTATGGATAAGCTGCTGCGGGGTGTTACCTTAAGTAAAGGATGGCATAGTAGCTAGAGTAGCCGCGTGATCTAGTAAGGCCTCCAGCTGAAAACGCATAAATGTACTAGCTAATTAACGTATGTAACAGAGTAATACTAAAACGCCGGATGAGCTGAGGCGGCTTAAGGATCCTTGATATTTGCCCTTTACGGAATTATACCTATGGCACCGATTATAACATCTGACGTTTCGCGCTAATGTAGAGCGGTGCCTCTAAGAACTAAAGGGATGGTATAGGTTTAAGTCGAGTTCAGATTGCTTAAGAAGAGTAATTTCTAGATAGAAGGGGTTATTTGGGTAGTCTAGAGACCAAATTTGCGTGGAGTGAATAGCTATAGATATATAGAAGGGTTATTTTTAGGCGAGAAGCCTAGAGGTAGTATAAGAGCGCTTATTGGATATTGGAGGATTAAACTATAGGTGCGATATTAGGAGAGGCCGAAGCATGCTTGCTCTGCGCTATTATTAGTATAAGATACGGGATATTGGGAATATAAGGGCAGTGCAGCACTTGCATTAACGCTAAGTTGGTGAAAAATGCCTTATAGTAGGGATTGTAATCTAATAAAGAGGTAGCGTGGCGTTGGGAAGTCTGGGAGAAGAAGGAGAATTAAAAGGTAAAATATAGAGAACGGGGGAAGGTTATCCTTTTATGGTTGATGTTGGATAAGGATACTGGATTACCGAAAGATTAGCTAAGAAACTTAATTTTCTGTGGATATAAGATTTTCCGAGTCCCGGCTTAGACACCTCCATAACTGGTAGTCAAACCCTCCACATTTGGAGGGCTCTGAGCCTACTAGACAGAGTTTATGAGCAGAGCCTCGAGCAGAGCCTCGAGCAGAGCCTCGAGCAGAGCCTCGAGCAGAGCCTCGAGCAGAGCTTCGTGCAAAGCTTCGAGCAGAGCTTCGTGCAGAGCTTCGAGCAGAGCTTCGTGAGGAGCTTCGAGCAGAGCTTCGAGCGGAGCTTCGAGCAGAACTTCGAGCGGAGCTTCGAGCAGAGCTTCGTGCGGAGCTTCGAGCAGAGCTTCGTGCGGAGCTTCGAGCAGAGCTTCGTGCGGAGCTTCGAGCAGAGCTTCGAGCAGAGCTTCGAGCAGAGCTTCGAGCAGAGCTTCGTGCGGAGCTTCGAGCAGAGCTTCGAGCAGAGCTTCGAGCAGAGCTTCGAGCAGAGCTTCGAGTAGAGCTTCGAGCGAAGCTTTAAGCAGAGCTTCGTGCAGAGCTTCGTGCAGAGCTTCGAGTAGAGCTTCGTGCGAAGCTTCAAGCAGAGCTTCGTGCAGAGCTTCGTGCAGAGCTTCGAGTAGAGCTTCGTGCGAAGCTTCAAGCAGAGCTTCGTGCAGAGCTTTTGCAGAGCTCCGTGCAGGTCTCCCCCTGAGCTTCGTTCCGCAGAGCTCTCGCAAAGGTCTAAGCAGAGGGCTGGCGGCGTGGGCGTAGGCGTTCAGCGTTGGTGTTTACTGCGTGGCTCGGCGGTGCAGGGGCCTCTACGGCGACGAATCCCTCTTAACGTCGCGCGCGTATAAGGAGCTGAAGATCTCATAGCTTATAGAGTAGGCTTTTCTCTATAATTCGGTGTAATTTTTATATCGACAGGTATTGTGGGAGGGTAGATCAATTTCGTCAAAGTTGATGAGGTCTTCTCATATAAACCGTGTTTAGGTTTTCTACAAATCTCGCCAAAGGGCCTCAGACTAAGAAAACGATTACCGCCCTAAATCAGCTTAGCGGACGGTGCGGATATTCCTATATCCGCAATCGATTTCTTGGTCTGAGCTTCTGAGGTAACCTCTAGGGACAGCTGGTTCTTGTTTACAGGAGTGAAGTGGGGCGGAGCGGAACAATATGTATCCGAGCCGCGTCGGCTGCCTGCCAAGCCAGCCAGCCGGGCATAGCTACGGATAGGAATCAATCAATCAATCAATCCTCTTGCCCCACTTCCCAGAGAAAAATAGAACAATACACACTCTTTTGACAGACACTCGTTTACTCCTTTGGTCCTACGTCAGGCCAGCCCTTACACACGCTAAGTCCATAAAACGAAACCCACCCAATTAAGAAAATGCTTCACCAAGGTTACCGCCCATTCTTTCTTGCTGTGCCTCGACGGATCACGGTGGTACCGAGCGATCTGCCTTGCACACCCTTCTAGCATCTCCTGCTCAGGCTCTGGCCTAGATCCAGCTCCAAATCCAGCCTTAACCGCTGAGCTCATTCTTACTTTCGACCCCGGGCCATATGTCTCCTGCTCGATCAATTCGAATCGTTGGCTTAATGACCAACCTTTGACGACGCTACGTCGATACGCAGGATTCGGGTCGAGGATGGCGGTTTCCGTGCGATGCAATTCAGCTGGCGCGGCAGATTGTGCCGGCTTGTGATCAATGATCCCAGATACCTCGCAGTGTGCCATGGCACCGGAACCTTAGCGCCCTTTCGTATCGAACGCTGGGCACGGGCTTGAAGCTTAATAAGAGGATGTATCTAACGTCTCAGACGCAAGGCTGACTGCAGCCCCCAATACAAGTTTCATGTGCTATTTCATCGCCATCAAGACGAAAATGCTTAGGTATTTCTATTTTTATTTCTGGCATTTGAAATCCAGAGATGGACACGTAGCTTTTTTTCCCACCATCAAACAAAGCGCTGCACTTTACTATCTTAAGCAATGAGATAACGTCCTTTGCATGCCGAGACCTAGATCCCTACTGATAAGCATATTGTATATGCTGCTAAGAACAAGAAAGCTGAACAAATTGGTTTTTCTATCTGCTAGAGGAGTGGCTTCATTTTTATGTTATCTTCCCTCTCACACATGCAAATGAACTCCACTTGATTTCACGACGATTGTATAGAAATATATAATCGCTTCTCATGCAAACGAGTATCAAGAGAAGCAGGAGTACGTCAATTTGGAAGCCTCCAGATTCACAAGCATTCCTCAAGCCACCCTCTAATCCACACCGTTTCAATACACACTAGGGTACTTATCCCAAGAGCACGACTCGAAATATACCGATGTCGGAACTAAAAAATCGGAGTGTCGATTACCATGGGACATCTCCGAACCACTCCTGGATTTGCTCTGGCGTGTAGCATCCATTCGGCTGGTCTCTCGCCTCCAACATATTTCCCTCCTGGACTGAGCGCTTACGACGTGTACCAGGACGTTCCCACACTGTCACCAGATTATCACCTTTCAAGTCCACTGCGACAATCTACGTGGCTGATTATTAGCCCTCCGCTCTGCTGTAAAGAGTCCCGACAAAGAGCACTCACCGTATCAATCTGGCCGCCGGGATTCCCTGTTCTCTGAAGAGCTGGCTGCTCCACTCTTCCCCAAATGCCATCCTGCGGAATATTGTCTGTGAAATTGGTCATGACAGTGGCAAATATATCACAAGATATTGCCATGGCCTCGGACATGTGCTCGAAGTATTCGGTTCGAGTGTCTTTGTCCTTGAATATGCAACGCAAACGGTTGTTCTCGTCTTCTAGGTCACCGTTGTAGTAGTCGCAAGGCCACATATCCTGCACGATTTAGTTCCCAAGTCTCGAGTTGATTAGGCCGCTGGTGTTGCACGAACCCATATGGTGGTCATGGATGCTCCTCCCGAGTGAGCGAAGCGCTGGGCGATGGCACTCAGCCACGCCGTGTAAAATAAGCACGTCGAAGCTGGGGGTTCGTAGACCTTGTGGTCCATGAAATACTAGTATGTCATATCAGCGATTTTCTCCTCTCCGGCAGGGCATATACATAGATGTATGCGAAGTTACCTGAACCGTATATTTCGAAACATCGTCACAGTCTACACGCGGTTGCAGTCGACCTGGAACTGGCGTCCCATGTCCCACTCTAGCTTGAAACGCTACAATAACGGTGGAAAAGAGAAGTCTGGCGATATACATTGCTAATGAACAGCTTCAATGAAGACTAGTTAATTGCGATGATGCAGTTCTCTTGGGGAGATTATGCTCTCTTTATATCCGCGATGCCCGCACCATAACGTGCGTTTTCACATCACATGGCCTCATAACTGCTGAGCCATGTGCAGGATTATGTCGAGTAGACCAACTCGCCTCAGACGTGCATTCCAGAGGTCCGGGGTCGAATCCATCTGTGAGAATTTCGCCATCGCAGGGGGCATGGCCACAGGGAGAAGGAGTATGATTCAGCCAACATTGTCGCCGCGATTTTGGTAATTTGCGGCGGCCTTACTTTGATGATACCAGTATTTGTTGATTCTTGGCTGTGTTTGCCTTTGGTTTGGGTACGCTAACGTCTTCATCGCTGACCACAGGGAATAGAATGGTTCTCTACAGAAATAGATACTCTGAAGTGGACGTAGGATTCCACAAAGGTATCCGTTTTTTTACTCTCAGCACACATGCTTGCTGCCCTCCAAGTCTATTCCCCAAGGATTTCTGCCCTGAATCAGTCATGACAAGGAAATATACGACATATTCCTCTTCTTGTTCCACGGGAAGACGCGAACACGTCTCCGTAGTGACTCAAGAAGCGGCTTGGGGGCATTTGTTGGTTGACTTGTTCCATCCTGTGACTGGATGAAACGGTCAGACCAAACGAACTATATATCAGCAATGGAGTACTACGCAGTATGATTGCAAGTGAAAGGTTTGGGGTCGACTCATGGAGCGCGCGTCAGCGCCAAGTGATCAGAACACCGATCATCGTAGACAATTTTGCCCTGTAACCAGTAAAAGGTGTCAAAATGGACTATATAGGATCTGAAACAAAACGTAGGAATGGTTGAACGGGCATAAGGCGCGGACAGGATCCGGAGAGTAACTCTTGGCAGTAACTTTACTGTCCGAATCTTCTGCCAAGTTTCATTCTGCCGGTATAAAATTAGTGGCTTAGAGCTTATTTATTAGAGTCATAACTTAATTTAGCACGGCCTACCCCTCTGCACCTCCACGCCTCCCCCACACCTCTGCGCCTCCCTCTGCGCCTCTACGCCTCTACGCCTCTACGCCTTAATTTCCGCGTCCTTACGTCTTTGTGTCTACATCTATGTCTCTACACCTTTTTACCAAACCCCCATAAAACGTGCAAAGAGAAACATAAGGAGACGCAAGGAGACACGGGCAGAGATACGAGTAGACGCACGAGCAGAGCCAGACGCACGAGCAGAGCCACGAGTAGAGCCACGAGCAGAGACACGAGCAGAGCTACGAGCAGAGCCACGAGCAGAGCTACGAGCAGAGCCACAAGTAGGATGTGGAAAAGTGGAGAGATATAGAGGTGCGAGGCGTAGAGATAGAAAGGGGCGCCTAGAAAGGGAATATCAGAGCTAAGCCTTAATTTACCCCTGTAGATCAACTGAGCACTGTTCATCCAGACCCACCCTCCTGACACACCTTCCTATCTAGGCTGCCCCCTTACTTCTCCCTTTGCTTCTCCCCTTGCTCCTCCCTCTGCTCCTCCCTCTGCTCATGGCTCTACTCGTAGCTCTGCTTGTGCCTCTACTTGTGCGTCTGCTCGCGTCTCTGCCCGTGCCTTGCCCGTGCCTCGCCCGTGCCTCTTTTACAAGGGGAGACGTATAGAGAGAAAGACGCGTAGAGAGAAACGCGTAGGGGGAGAGACCTAAAGCACAAGAAAGAGTAGAAATAGATAACGGGAAAGCTAAAATAGGCCCTGTGTAGTGTCTTGGCTTCCTTTACCGCCTGCTGAGCCGCCGCCGATCAAAAAGATTCGGACAGTAAAGTTACTGCCAAGAGTTACTGTCCGGATCCTGTCCGCATAAGGCGGCCAGCTGACTAGATAGTGTGACTACATCTGCCGGTTGCCCATCTCGATCGCTCCGATGATTACGCCTAGTCGTCTCAGATGATAATCCACCAGGATCCAAGTAAGATTAACAGGATGTACTGTGGCAGTGCAGATGCAGCCTTACCGCCCGTTGCTCCTCCGTGGCTGAGAAAGCACCTCTATTGGCGGGAGTAAGTTCTGCAGTAAGCATGCAATACGTCACAAGCACATCCCGGTGGCGGCGGGGCTCACCTGAGGCGAATGCCCCACGTCTTAAAGTGAGTGGACGACTTTTGAGAAATGCCGCTCGCGCGAAACTGTATTCATACGAGGTGGGCATTAACATCACAACATTTTCGAAGCGGGAACATGTCGCTCTGTTTCTTACAGGCTGTTGCAAAAGCGAACTTGCCAGAAGGCGGAATCACGCAGCAAGAGTTCTTTAATCACTTACTAGCACACTTTCAAGGAGTTCGCCACCCCCAAGACAGTATCTCTAGCATCGGAGACACTTTAGCATCTATTGAGCCGTGGGTGGGCTCGCTTCGTGAGGTGGCTCTAGCATCTGATTACAAGCCGTTGGAAGGTAAGCTGGCCTCCTGATCCCCGCAACCAACTGTGATAAACAGACATAACTAGACACCTCAGACTATGAGGAGATCTTCACGCTTTGTATCAAAGGCAAAACAGACAGCTTCAAGTCCGCTTTACAAGCCCTACGCGGCCAACCCTCTGTGCCCGATCCGCTCCAACCTGCCGCCTGTCTCGCAGCGCAAAAGCAACACCACGAAATCTTGCGTTGCTGTCTCGATAAAGGCGCAGTATTCGACAGATATCTAACTCGAGCAGCGCAGATGGGTGCTCATACACCCGCAATGCTCGAGTTGTTGTATGCGGAAAATTGGACCGATATCCGGCGTTCACCGGACGCTGTACAGCGGCAGATATTGCATTTCGGAGAGGATAGCTTTGAGGCGAAGTGGTTAAAAGAGCACGCGGGAAAAGGAGCATTGGCAAAAGAGCCAGAATCGTCATCTGAGTCGACGAAGAATAAAGGTGGGAACGGCCAGAGTCCT
>Ga0307515_10011977_pt1 | contig 16373 bp, 5 predicted proteins | sample 17_EM_MG_FD_194513 | JGI IMG/M metagenome (GOLD analysis project Ga0307515, IMG submission 194513) | Populus trichocarpa ectomycorrhiza microbial communities from riparian zone in the Pacific Northwest, United States - 17_EM | ecosystem: Host-associated > Plants > Roots > Unclassified | place...
TATTATAATTAAGCACCTTAATAAATCCTAAGTTAGTTTATCTCCCCTTTCTATTTCTTAATTTAGCTAATATTATATAATAGAAGGAGTATATATCTAATAAGGAGTTCTCTAAACGCATTAAAAATGCTTAGAATACCTTTAATAGGTATTACCATAAAATAGATAACTTGCCTCTTTACGCCGCTGCACTTATTCTTTATCTAGCCCGTTATACAAGATATATTAAGCAGGTTTAAAAGAAGGAGTAGCGTAAGCCTGCACTTGACAGCGTTAAAGAGCTTTAGGAAAGATATCGGAATAGGAGTTTTACACTTAGAAGTATGTCGTTATACAAAAAGCTAGCTCTAGCTTAAAACCTTAATAAGTTTAATAAGATTGCTAAGGATCTTAATAGCATAATATTTTAACTAAAAAGTTAGAATAAGTATAAGGACTTTATCTTTAAGACGCCGTATAAGATCTTAACAACTATACTTTAGTGGTGGTCTTAAGAACAGCAACAAAAGCGCTGGCTATGGCTCTCGCTTATGGCAATTAAAATTCTCTTAATTCTAGCAATAAGCGATAAGCCAGAAAGAGTTTTTTTAGGAGGACGTCGTACGGTATTATGGGAGAGAATGCAGATAGATCCTGAAACTCTTAAGAAAATAGAGTATTTAAAGAATTAGCATCAGAGAAGAACTATAAAAGAAATAAGTAATTTTTCTTTAAGTATTTAGCTATTATATAGTTAGGGGGGAAAAGGTCTATAATATCCGCGATATCTATAACATTCGTAATATCCGCAATATCTATAATATCTATAATATCTGCAATATCCGTAATATCTGCAATATCCGTAATATCTGCAATATCCGCAATATCCGCAATATCTGCAATATCTATAATATCTATAATATCCGCAATATCTACCAAATTCTGCCTAGTTGGGGTGGGGAAGCTCCGCACAGGGCACTTTTATCCTTATTAATTGCGATATTTATGCATATTCTATTGGATAAAGGATATTTTATGCTCGCTTATTCGCATTATCCAAAACCACCCTGGGCGCAAGTCCTGCTGCCCCAACAGCAAGGTTTTCTGTATTACCAATTTGGTTTGAAAAGGAGCAAGAGAAAGTAATAAACTAATCTATTGTATTAGCAAAGGAAGTATGTTGCCAATGTAGTACACACTTACGACAGAAGCATCTTGAATACCAGTGCTAAAGGTGAAGAAGAGGAGCGCAAGCTCAAGAAAAACATTCTCGTGAATACGCTCATTGAGATGTGCCCAAAAAGAATTCTCTTGACGAGAGATTGAAGATCTGATCGTCCCCTCTTCGAGACTAATCTCCAACGATGTCCCGGTAGACAACCTACTAAAGATATTCATTTAAATCCTATAGGTCTCCTTACATATAATAGGGACTAGGCATAAGATCACCTTGAGAGCAGATGTTGTAGCTACTCTTAGCAGCGAACTGGCGAGACGTAGGAAGTATCTCTTTATGGCTTTGCGAGTGAAGAGATCTACAGTCACGTATTTTCCAAGTTTGTGTTGGTCTCCATATATAAAGTCTAAGGACCTGAAAATGGGACTAATTCAACAGTCCGCAAGAGTACTAGAACTGGTCCCTAGCAAGTGCGAAGCTACCCCTTTGTTATTTTTCCTTAACAATGCCTACCAAGCCACGGTAATTAAAGCAGAGCTGGACAACAAATAGACGGGTTTTGCGAAAGTGGTAGACGAAGAAGAAGGGCATAGTGCTAATTTAACAGCATTACCTGATTGCTTGCGAACAAGTTTCGTGCACAATATGATGATGAGTACCACACTTGAAGCATTTTAATCTCTGGCTGACTTAAATGTGGTTGTAATAAGTACTACTACCGGATGCAATGTTAGCGGAGTTTTGGAAACCGAGCTACTATTCACCCAATTAGATATTTTTTAATGCCTGGGCAAGTGCACACTGGGGATTTATTTGGAAAGGGCCTGGAAATGGGACCCTACGGAACCCCTTTTGGTGAACGCGCCGCTCCACCCTTAGCCTAGTTAAAGAAATAACTCTTTCCGGATAAGCGCGCATGCGATAACGACCACGTAATTCTCGTATAGAGAGTGGACTATATTTGCGGAAGAGGAGATAAAGAACACGATTTACTTACAATTTAGCAGAATAGTAATGCGTGCCTAGAAATATAGATTATTAAAGTTAAAGTACCCCTTATATTTTGCGGCACGGTGGGATTTGCGTAATCTAGGGATAGACGTTATATCTAGAACGCCTTATACGTTTGGGTATTAATAATCACATTTAGATTTATACAGCATGCTGCGAGAATAAGGGATTAAAACAATACAGATATCGATTAGGCTACTACCTCGACTTTTCTGTAAGGGTACCTCTAATTTAAGAGTCCTAAAGCTTAGTTTAAGCCTTTCGTCTAGTATTAATCACTTAAAGAATGTGTTTAGTAGGATTATCTTTATTAATGCTTATAGTTATAGTTATAGTATTCTTGTATTAAATCTATTATATATACTTAATTGGAGTTACTAGATATATCCTTACTTTACCCGCTTTAATTTACTATACGCAGTCTATTTTAACAATATAGCATATTCTTAGCTTAGAGACTTAGAGGGCAAAGATAAAAGATAAGGCTCTTAATGTCTTGTTATTGGCAATAAGAGGTAAAACGTTTAGCTATCGACTTTAGTTTGGATTTAGAATTCTCAGTAAATATAACAACAACAATTCTATCGTAGCTGTGAAGGCTTCTTAGTTAATTGAATTGTCTATGTCCTTATATATTGTATAGTATAATATAGAAGGTAGAACTATCGCATTAGATTCCCTGGTCTATAGACTGCTTAGGTATTATAGATATCTCGCTAGCCAATTAGGCGGTTTTATAATTATAACTATATTGGTGCTATAAGCTCAAAATTATAATAAAAATTAATCTTTCGGTTCCTAGTGACACTTATTCCGATTAAGAAACTACTAAGGAAACTTTTTTCTTTATCTCCTCTAGCACTAGAAGTGCTGTTCCCAATCCTTAAAAGCAATTTGCAAGCATTTCCTTTAAGTACTCCGTACTAGCGATATATCTCTCTACCTGCTCTTAAAGCTGTTAATTACTTTTATGCATTTTATAAAGCTATTCTTCTAAATTCTTATAGAATCTACGGTGCTCTTCTTCTATAAGCTTTACTTGCTTAGATTCTATAATTGCCTTCTCCTTCTATACTTCTAATTCCTTCCGTAGATGTTAGCGACTTAGTTAATTAAGGCACGAGCACAGTAAGAAGGACGCGTAAGCCTATATAATTGGTAGTTTATAAACAAGGATCTAAAGCTAGAGAAAGGAAAGGAGACTAAGGGCGGCGCCGCTTAATGTTATATATAATCCTTTAGTTATATAACGGCAATTATCTAAAATTATATAGAACTGTCTGCGACTATCTACGACTATTTACCATAATCTACTAATATCTATTAGTTTCCACCGGCGCTGTAATATTACCCCCCCTTTAAAAAAGCCTGCCCTTTGTTACGGCGCTAGTGGAAAACAGTGGATAACGGTGGATCTTGGTAGACGTAAATTATGGTAGACGCGAGTTATGTGACTTAAGGACCGCATAAAACATCGAGCGGCGCTGCTATTCTTCTCCTTCTTTTCTCTAGCTTTAGATCCTCGTTTATAGACTACTAATCGTACAGGCTCGCGCGTCCCTCTTGCCGTACTCGTGCCTTAATTAACTGAGTTGCTAACATTATCTAAAGCTTAATACTCTTCTTCCTAAGAAGGAACTTAAATATATCTACTAAACTATAAACTAGAATAGAATACAGAATAAGAACCTAAAGGATAGAATAGGACCCTAAGAATATTACTAGGATAGGACTAAACCTAAAGGATAAAATAGAACCTTAGAATATGTATAAACCAGAACCTCTAAAGAAACTTATATACCGAAAATTACTAATATCCCTACCACTATGCTAAGAAATATAGTAGCCGGTAAAGCAGCTATAGGACCCTTAAATACCTCTAATAGGAAAACAGCGACTAACTCTAACTTTTAGGAGTAGCTTATAGTAGCTAATACTAAAATTAAACGGCTTTGAGAGCTGCTTAAAACTTAAGATACCCTTACGCCTAGCGATAAGTTATCGGACACCTAGAGACTTACTATAGTCCTTAAGGCCCTAGCCTAACGTATAGCATCTATATTGTCGTAGTCAGCGAAGGTCGCGGACCCCCTATTACTTATAGATGGAACTAACCCTATATTTAATAACTGGAAGCTTTAACTATAGAATAAGCTTAAAGTTAATGCGGACTACTTCCCTACTACTTAAGCTAAGATGGCCTACGTCTTTAGCCGTACCGGCGGAGACGTATAGACGTACCTACGTCTGTAATACGCCTAGGACTTAGCAAATCCCTTCCTCTTTAAAAATAAGATAATTAACTACTTATTTTCTATTTATAAGGACCCCTTTAAGGTATAAAACGCCCGCCTTAATTATAAGGGTCTAAATATAAAAACGACCGAAACCTTCTCTACCTTTTAAACCCGCTTTCTGTACCCAGCTAGCTAGGCCTAAATTCCCTAAGAAGATCTACTGCTAGACCTATTTAACAAGCTTACCCTAGACCTATAATAAGTAGTACAGCTAGTCTTTACTACTATAAAGACGCTAAAGGAACTTATAGATTAGTGCTTAGCTATTAACTAAGGCCTTTATTAAATTAAGGTACGTGCTAAGAGGTATAAAGCTAGAAACCCTTCTACCTAGACTATAAGCACTATAAGAACGACCCGTAGTGCCCTAGCCCTAGCATAATTAGCTACCCCTATAGCACCGGCCGTATAGCCCGCCGTTAATCTAGCAGCTAGCCGCGTAGCTAGTCCCGCTACGGGTTTGGCGTCTACTTAGCCTATATATAGCGACCCCTATAGATAGGCCCTTAGTAATTAAGGAGCTTGCTTTTTATACGGCTAGAAGGACTACTTTATAAAGGACTGCCTAATAAACGTAAAAGTAGGCGAAGTCCTATTAATCTAGGGGGATAGCGTAGAGTTAGAAAAAGAGGAACCCTAGAAAAAGACTCTTCTCTAGGGTTAAAAGGGATTAATATATCATATGTTAATCTAGGTTGGCTAGTTAATAGAAAAAGCTGCACTATCCCTTATACTTTATTCCGCAATAGATATTAAGTTTTAACCTTTACGTTAGCTAACTCTAGAGTAAATACCTTTGCCCTAATAGATACCTAGTATGCTATAAAGCTAGCTAACTTTTCAAATGCACCCCTTAAAGAACTGCCTAAACTAATTCCTATTTGCGGGTATAATGGACGGATAGGGCTACCTATTAAGACTATCTTACGGATTTACCTCCGCGTTAACGGACGAAGGTAGTATAACGTCCCCTTTTTTATTACGGACTTAGGAAGCTATAATATAATCTTAGAAAGAAAATGGCTAGCCTATTTAGGCTTATAGCTTAAAGTACGGAGTAGATGGCTTATCTAGCCCGAAACTCTACCCTTAACCCCTTCCTTTATAAAAGAAATTAGCATTATAATAGAAAACCTTATACGGCCCTAGATTAATACCATTTACTAGGCCAATACTATGCGCAGAGACTAGGCCTTTAAGAAGGATATATAGCTTAACCCGCAACGGATCCGTATACTACGCCGCCCTTAGACTACCTATATTACGCTACCCGCACTAACGATTTAGAAAGTCGGTAGTAACCTAGCTAAGTCCCCTATAGAGAACCCTATAAAGCCATAAAGGAAAGCTAGAGATATTGGACGCTATACCAAACTAATAGATAGGAAGGACAACTTATAGAAAATAGAACGTGAGCTAAGGAAGACTATAAACCTTATACCGTAAACTACGGCCTAACGGACGCTAAAGAAACCTACAGACCTTCTACCAGTTAATATCTGCTATATTAGCGCTATAGGATTCTACCGGAACCTGGTTTAGCCTAATACCGTTACCTTTATAACTAGCCTATACGAAATTAACCAAATAATTAAGAAAAAGGAAAGTAAGCTTAGTAGATAGGAAAGCGGGCTTATAGATAAAGAACTAGTGGAATAAAAACTGCCCGATTAACACCGGAAATTTAAGGATATATTCTCTAAGGTAGCGTCTAATATACTTCCACCCTACTGACTATATAACTATAAGATCGAGATTAAGCAAGATAAGGGAAGCACCCTTAGTTTTAGCCCTCTCTACCTATAGTCTATTGCCGAATTGTAGGCTATAAAGTAGTACCTTATTAATAACCTAAATAAGGGCTTTATCGAGCCTAGCTAAGCCCCTTTTAACTTACCTATTTTCTTTATTAAAAAGCTAAATATAGGACTACGCTTCTATATTAACTACTATAAGCTAAATAATATAACCTATAAGGACCGCTACCCGCTGCCCTTACTTAATAAGACTCTTACCTAAATAAGTAGAGCTAAGGTTTTTATAAAGCTTAATATCCGCTAGGCCTTTTACTGAATTAGGATAGACCCCGGGTCTAAGGATTTTACTATATTTTAAACCCGTTACGAAACATATAAATATAAGGTACTTCCTTTTAAACTAACTAACGGACTAGCTATATACCAGCGGTATATAAATAATATACTCTTTAACTACCTTAACGACTTCTATACGGCCTATCTAAATAATATTATAATCTACTTAGAGAATAAACTAGAATATAAGGAGTACGTCTATAAAGTCCTATAACGGCTCCATAAAGCTGGCCTCTAGGCCAATATTAAGAAGTTGGAATTTAGTGTTAAGTGTATAAAGTACTTAGGTTTTATTATTAGCATGGACGGAATTAAGGCTAACCTAGAGAAAACGGCTATAATTAACTAGTGGACGCCCTTACGGACTATAAAGGGGGTATAGTTATTTTTAGGTTTCTATAACTTCTACTAACGCTTTATTAAGAACTACAGTAGAATTACCCAGCCTCTTAACCGCCTTACTAGGAAAGACCAGCCCTTCTACTTTAACGCTATATATATGCAGGCCTTTAATAAGCTTAAAAAACGGCTAGTATCAACCCCCCTACTTGCCCACTTTAACCTAGAATAGCCCTTAATGCTAGAAACTAATGCCTTAGACGGCGTAATAGCTAGTATTTTTTTCTAGAAGCAACTGGACGGAGAATAGCACCCTATTATATACTATTTAAAGACTATAATAGATGCTAAACTAAACTACCACATCCATAATAAAGAAATGCTAGCTATTATCTCTAGCTTTTAGCACTGGCGTATATAGCTAGAGGGGACCCCTAAACCTATTAAGGTAGTATTAGATTATAAGGCCCTAGAATACTTTATAATAACTAAGGCCCTTATAGCCTAGTAGGCACGCTAGGCGGATATCCTATCTTAGTTTAACTTCTTAATTATATATAGACTAGGCGCTACGAACCATGCGGATGCTCTTACTAGGCGTAAATAAGACCTAGGTAACTATACGGCTGCGAAGATCTTATTATAGACCTAGACGCTATTACGACTAAAGCACCTTAACCCCTAGATATAGGCAGAACTAAGTACAGACTCCTTAGGCGCTGAGATATATCCTATTAACCCCTTAGGACTTAACTTAATTAATAAATTGCTGCAGATAAACCGTACGGCCCCTTCTCTACAGGAGTACCGTGAAAAGGCAAAGAACGTTATTAGCCTATAGTCCCTCGAAAATGGATTACTTAAGTATTAGGAACGGCTGGTAGTAGCAGAGGAATAGAACTTATAGACTTAGCTTATTGCTAAAGCATATGCCTAGGTTTCTATGGCTTACCCCAGAAAGGATAAGACCCGTAGGATTATTAGTGACCGCTATTACTAGCCCGGAATAGTTATAAATATTAACCGCTATGTACGGAACTACAATAACTACTATAGGTTTATAATTCCACAAGATAAGACCTTAGGATTATTAAAGCCACTCCTAATACTAGAACGCCCCTAGTAGTATATCTCTATAGACTTTTATAAGCTGCCTATAGACCGTAATAGATATAATATAGTAATAATCCTAGTCGACTGTTTTGGTAAGTGCCTATTCTTAATCCCCTATTATAAGGATATTAATACTAAGGAGGTAGCCTAACTATATATCTATTATGTTTACTAAATTTACGGACTACCAGATACTATTATATCCAACTATAAGCCGCAGTTTATATTGGCCTTTTGGAATAAGTTTACTTAAATCCTTAGCATTAAGCTAAAGCTTTCTATAGCATACTACCCCCAGATAAACAGTTAGACGGAGATTATAAATTAATACCTGGACTAGAGACTCTGGCCCTTTATTAACTACTTTTAAGATAACTAGGGTAAACTACTACCCCTAATAGACTACGCCTAGGCAACCCTACCCTACAACTCTACAGGGTTTGCACCTATTTAGCTAGAAATAGGATATTTACCTTATACTAGCTTTAACTGGAATATACTAGAAGGCCTACAGACTATACGCGAAAGACTATTTTATAAGAAAGCCTAGTAATACGCTAAACGCCTAGAAGAAGCCTAGACGGTAGCCCGTAAAAACCTAGAAAAGGCTTAAAAATTAATAAAATAGCAGACAAATAAGCATAGGCGCGAGCCTAACTTTACCGTAAATAATAGGGTCTAGGTTATAATAAAGAACTAAAAGATAGAACGGCCTAGCCGTAAGCTAAACTATAAGATAGTAGGACTGTATAAGATCCTTAATATAAAAGGTAACTTATATAAGGTTAAGCTTCTAGACTTAATTAAAGTCCACCCTATTTTCTTACTAAATAAGCTATAGAAAGCTATAACTAACCCCCTACCCGGACAAAAGAATAAGCCCCCACTGCTAATTTAAGTTAATGGCGACGATAAATAGGAAGTTAATAAAATACTAGCTTATAAACTAGTATAAGGAACGCTACGATACCGTATCTAATAAAAAGGCTACAATCTAGATCTAACCTAGTACCCCGCCTAGAACTTTAGAGGCTGCCCCTAGAAGCTTAAAGAATTTTATAACTAATATCCTAATAAGCCCGGACCCTTAAAGTACCTAGACAAGTAAATAGAGTACTAGTATAGCGAAGACAATAAGCTACCAGAAGAATATAAGGACAAGAACACCCTAAGGCGCTAGTGGCAAGCGAGCTAATAGCGATTTTCTATCCCGGGGATGGAAAATCCTAATTAGTTAGTAGAATTTTAGGTTAGCAGAATTCGGCAGTTATATAAGATCTTAAGATATCTAGGAACTTTAACCGCCGGTTAAAGTTATCTAATTAGTTAGAATCTCGGCTAAGACTTTTAGCGTCAAAGCCTAAGGGCAGGCTTTTTTAGAGGAGGGGGTAATGTTACGGCGCTAGTGGAAAATAGTGGATAACGGTAGATCTTAGCAGATATAGATTATAGTAGACGCGAGTTATATGACTTAAGGACCGCATAAAACATTAAGCGGCGCTGCTATTCTTCTTCTTCTTTTCTCTAGCTTTGGATCCTCGTTTATAGACTACCAATCATATAGGCTCGCGCGTTCCTCTTGCCGTACTCGTACCTCGATTAACTGAGTTACTAATACCCTTAGGCTTTATACGTCCATATTATATCTATAGGGTATTCTTATCTTTATACTTAATAGGCAGCTTATTATCTTCGCTATTTTAGTACTCTATTTACTTATTAAGGTACTTTAGGGGTCTAGGTTTATTAGGATAACAACTATAAAACTTTTAAGGCTTATGGGGACTACCTATAAAGTTCTATATAGGGTACTAAGTGGGGTCTAAGTTACACCCTTTCTAACTAACACAATATTTTAATATTCCCCTTATAAGCTTATAGGCTAGTATTTCTTTAATTTCCTATTTATTATTACCGTTAACTTAAATTAGTAGGGGAGGTTTATTCTTTTATCTAGGTAATAGGTTGTTTGCGGCTTTTTATAGTTTATCTAAAGAGAAAATAGGGTAAACTTTAATTAAATCTAGAAGCTTTACTTTATATAAGTTGCCTATCTTTTTAAGAACCTTATATAGTCTAGCTTATAGCTAGGTCGTTCTGTCTTTTAGTTTTTTATTATAACCTAGACTATATCTCCTATAGTAAGGTAGGCTCTTGCCTATACTTATTTGCCTACTATTATATTAACTTTTAGGTCTTTTTTAGATTTATACAGGCTACTATCTAGGCTTCTTTTAAGCGCTTAGTATACTGCTATGCTTCCTTATAAGATAGTCTTTTACGTATAGTCTAGGGTCCTTCTAGTTTTTCCTAGTTAAAACTTATATAGGGTAAGTAACCTATTTCTAGTTAAATAGGGGCAAATCCTATAGAGTTGTGGGGTAGGGTTACTTAGGTATAGTTTATTAGGGGTAGCAATTTAGCCTAGTTATCTTAGAAGTAGTTAATAAAGGGCCGAAGTCTCTAATCTAAGTATTAATTTATAATTTCCGTCTAACAATCTGTTTAGGGGTGGTATGCTATAAAAAGCTTTAGCTTAATGCCTAAAATCTAGGTAAACTTATTCTAGAAAGCCGATATAAATTGCGGCCCGTAATTAGATATAATAGTATTTAGTAGTCTATAGATTTAGTAGACGTAGTAGATATATAGTTAGGCCGCTTCTTTAGTATTAATATTCTTATAATATAGGATTAAGAACGGGCGCTTGCTAAAGCGGTTAACTAAAATTATAACTATACTATATTTATTACGGTCTATAGGTAGCTTATAAAAGTCTATAAAGATATACTACTAGAGGCGTTCTAGTATTAAAAGTAGTTTTAATAGTCTTAGGGTTTTATTTTATAGGATTATAAATCTATAGTAGCTATTATAATTCCGTATATAACGGTTAATATTTATAACTATTCTAGGTTAGTAGTAGCGGTTACTAATAATCTTACGGGTCTTATTTTTTCTAGGGTAGGCTGTAGAAACCTAGGTATAAGCTTTAGCAATAAGCCGGGTCCGTAAGTTCTGTTTTTTAGTTACTACTAGCCATTTCTAGTACTTAAGTAGTCCATTTCTAAGGGACTATAGGCTAGTAACGTTCTTTGCCTTTTTATAGTACTCTTATAGAGTGGGGGTCGTTTAGTTAGCCTATAGTAGTTTATTAATAAGGTTAAGTTTAGAGGGGTTAATAAGATATATCTTAGCGCCTAAGGAGTTTATACTTAGTTCTGCCTATATTTAGGGGTTAAGGTATTTTAGTTATAGTAGCATCTAGGTCTGTAATAAGATCTTTATAGCCGTCTAGTTATCTAGGTTTTATTTACGCCTTATAAAAGCGTCCGCATAGTTTATAGCGCCTAGTCTATATATAATTAAGAAGTTAAACTAAAATAGGGTATCCGCCTAGCGTACCTACTAGGCTATAAGGGCCTTAGTTATTATAAAGTATTCTAGGGCCTTATAATCTAAAACTACCTTAATCGGCTTAGGGGTCCCCTCTAGCTATATACACCAGTGCTAAAAGCTAGAGATAATAGCCAGCATTTCTTTATTATAGATATAGTAGTTTAGCTTAGTATCTATTATAGTCTTTAAATAGTATATAATAGGGTGCTATTCTTTATCTAGTTACTTCTAGAAAAACATACTAGCTATTACGCCGTCTAAGGCATTAGTTTTTAGTATTAAGGGCCGTTCTAGGTTAAAGTAAGTAAGTAGGGGAGCCGATACTAGCCGTTTTTTAAGCTTATTAAAGGCCTGCCTATATATAGCGTTAAAGTGAAAGGGCTAGTTTTTTCTAGTAAAATAATTAAGAGGCTAGGTAATCCTACTATAGTTCTTAATAAAGCGGCGGTAGAAGTTATAAAAACCTAAAAATAATTATACCCCTTTTACGGTCTATAGGGGTGCCTATTAGTTAATTACGGCCATCTTCTTTAAATTAGCTTTAATTTTATCCGTACTAATAATAAAATATAGGTATTTTATATGCTTAATACTAAACTTTAACTTAATATTAACCTAGAGGCTAGCCTTATAAAGCCGTTATAGGACTTTATAGACATACTCCTTATATTCTAGCTTATTCTTAAAGTAGATTATAATATTATCTAAATAGGCTATATAGAAGTCGTTAAGGTAGTTAAAGAGTATATTATTTATATCCCCTAATATATAGCTAGTCCATTAATTAGTCTAAATAGAAGTACCTTATATTTATACGTTCTATAATAGGTCTAAAATATAATAAAATTCTTAAACCTAGGGTTTATTCTAATTTAGTAAAAGGCCTAGCGAATATTAAGCTTTATAAAGACCTTAGCTCTACTTATTTAGGCTAGAGTCTTATTAAGTAGGGGTAGTAAATAGCGGTCCTTACGGGTTATATTATTTAGCTTATAGTAGTTAATATAGAAGCGGAGTCCTCTATTTAGCTTTTTAATAAAGAAAATAGGTAAGGTAAAAGGGGCTTAGCTAGGCCCAATAAAGCCCTTATTTAGGTTATTAATAAAATACTACTTTATAGCCTATAATTTAGTAATAAACTGCTTATAAAGGGGGCTAAAGCTAAGGGTGTTTTCCTTGCCCTGCTTAATTTTAATTATAGAGTTATATAGTTAATAAGGTAGAAGTATATCGGACGCTGTTTTAGAGAATATATCCTTAAATTCCTAGTGTTAATAAGGCAGCTTTTATTCTACTAGTTCCTTATTTATAAGCTTACTTTTTTATCTACTAAGCTTACTTCTCTTTTCCTTAATTATTTAATTAATTTTATATAAGCTTATTATAAAGGTAATAGTATTAGGCTAAACTAAGTTCTGGTAGAATCCTACGGCATTAATACAGCAGATATTCACTAGTAGAAAGTCCGCTAGTTTCCTTATAGCCGTTTTCTAAACCATATTTTATGGTTTAAAGTTTACAATCTTTCTTAGCTCCTATTCTATCTTCCGCAGGTTATCCCTCTAATTTATTAGTTTAGTGTAATATCTAATATCCCTTACTATTCTTTATAGCTATATAGGGCCTAAGCTCTCTATAGAGGGCTTTTTTAGGTTATTATTAACTTCCTAGGTCTTTAATACGGGTAGTATAATATAGGTAGTTTAGGGGCGACGTAGTATACAGATCCGTTATAAATTAAGCTATATATTTTTCTTAAAGGCCTAATCTCTACGCATAGTATTGGCCTAGTAAATAGTATTAATCCAGGGCCGTATAAGGTTTTCTATTATAATGCTAATTTCTTTTATAAAGGGGTTAGGGGTAGAGTTTTAGGCCAGATAAGTCGTCTACTCCGTATATTAAGCTGTAAGCCTAAATAGGCTAGCTATTTTCGCCTTAAGATTATATTATAGCTACCTAGGTCTATAATAAGGAAGGAGACATTATACTACCTTCGTCCGTCAATACAGAGGTAAATCTATAAAATAGTTACAATAGGTAGCCCTATCCACCCATTATACTTACAGATAGGAATTAGTTTAGGTAGTTCTTTAATAGGTATATTTAGAAAGTTAGCCAGCTTTATAGTATACTAGGTATCTATAAAGGCAAAGGTATTTACTTTAAAGTTAGCTAAAGCAGAGGTTAAAACTTAGTATTTATTATAGAATAAAGTATAAGGGATAGTGCAGCTTCTTCTACTAACTAGCTAACCTAGATTAATATCTAATATATTAATCCCTTTTAACCCTAAAGAGGAGTCTTCCTCTAGGGTTTCTCTTTTTCTAACTCTACGCTATTCTCCTAGATTAATAGAACTTTGTCCACTTTTGCGTTTATTAAGCAATCCTTTATACGGTAGCCTTTTTAACTATAAGAAAAGTAAGCTCCTTAATTACTAAGGGCCTATATATAGGGGTTGCTATATATAGGCTGAGCATTCGCTAGACCTATAGTAAGACTAGCTATATGGCTAACTGCTAAATTGGCGGCGGGCTATACAGGTAGTGTAGCGAGGGTTACTAATTATACTAGGGCATTATAGGCCGTTCTTATATTACTTATGGTCTAATTTAAAGGGTTTCTGTCTTTATACCGTTTAGCATATACCTTAATTTAGTAACGGCCTTAGTTAATAGCTAAGCACTAGTTTATAAGTTCCTTTAGCGTCTATATAGTAGTAAAAACTAGCAGTATAGCTCGCTGTAGGTCTAGGATAAGCTTATTAAATAGGTCTAGCATTAAATCTTCCTAGGGAATTTAAGCCTAGCCGGCTAGGTATAGAAAGCGGGTCTAAAAGGCTAAGAAGGTCTCTATTGTTTTTATATTTAGGCTTTTATAATTAAGTTAGGCGTTTTATACTTTAAAGGGGTCCTTATAGATAGAAGATAGGTAAATAATTATCTCTTCTTTAGAGAGGAAGGGATTTACTAAGTCCTATACATATCGCGGACGTAGGTACGTCTATATATCCCTACCGGTACGGCTAAAGACGTAGGCCATTTTAGTCTAAGTAGTAGGGAAGTAGTCTATATTAACTTTTAGCTTATTCTATAATTAAAGCCTCCAATTATTAAATATAGGGTTAGTTCCGTCTATAAGCAATAAGAGGTTTATAACCTTCGCGGACCGTAATAATACTAATACTATATGTTGGGCTAGGATCTTAAGGACTATAGCAAGTCTCTAGGTGTCTAATAACTCTTTACTAAGTATAGGGGGTTCCCTAGCTTTAAGCAGCTCTTAAAGTCGTTTAATTTCGGCATTAGCTACTATAAGCTCTACCTAAGAGTTTAAGTTAGTTGCTATTTTACTATTAGAGGTATTTAAGGGTCCTATAGCTGCTTTGCCAGCCGCTGTAGTTCTTAGTATAGTGGTATAGTTATTAGGGTAACTTCTAGTAGGATTCTGTAGGGGTTTTAGTCTATATATATTTTATAGGTCTTATTATTCTTTTCTATTCTTCAAGTTCTAGTAATATTTTTTAGGTTTAATTCTATATTCTATTCTAGTTTATAGTATATAAATATATTTAAGTTCCTTCTTAGGAAAAAAGGGTAGTTAAGCTTTAGATAATATTAGTAACTTAGTTAATTAAGATATAAGCACAGCAAGAAGGATGCGTAAGCCTATATAATTGGTAGTCTATAAATAAGGATCTAAAGCTAGAGAAAGGAAAGGAGACTAAGGGCGGCGCCGCTTAACATTATATATAATCCTCTGGCTACGTAATAGCAATTATCTAAAACTATATAGAACTGTCTGCGACTGTCTATAGCTATCCGCTATAATCTACTAATATCTATTAGTTTCCACCAGCGCCGTAATAGCAGATAGTTAATCTTTATACTAAAGCTAATATTATCTAATTGTAGCTATATGCAATTAGACCCGTTTAGTAAATATAACGTATTTAGCTTGTAGGAGTAAGACGATCTGGTTTGCTTATATTATTTAAAACTATATATATAGCCTTAAATAAAACCCTAACGCCTTTATATAGGGCCTTATATGCCTTAATAAAGTGCTAGCTAAGGTTTATCGTAAAGAAAGCTTGGCGATTTTTAGGCAAAATCTCCTAAGTATAGGGATTGTTTGGTCTAGGACTTAGATAAACTTTAGACGGCTTAACATTAATTCTAAGCGTATTCTCTTAAAGCTTTTTAGTAATAATCTCCCTAGAAGTCTTCCTAATAACTTATAAATATGCTCTAAGAGTCGCTCTCAACATAATACTCTCTAATAATTACGGTCGACATTGCTCTAGCGTATCTTTCTATTTTCTATTATTTCCTCTTTACGGAAAAACACACTATTAGTGTTAGCGACTTAGTTAATCGAGGTACGAGTACGATAAAAGGGACGCGTAAGCCTGTACGAATAGTAGTCTAAAAACGAGAATCTAAAGCTAGGAAAAGGAAAGAAGAAGAAAAGCAGCGCCGCTGAATGTTTTATAAGATCTTCGCGTCACGTGACCGCAATATACGGCAATCTATGGCAACTTGCCCGTATAAAGTTGTAACCGACTACCGGACCTTGCATATTACCCTATTTACTAGCGTCAGCACTACCCTCGTATACCTCGTATATCTTATATTACCCCGTTTCAACTACATATTAGTCTCCCCTTTTATCTTATTCCTACGCCTTCTTTATATATATATATACCACTTGATTTCCATAGATTTACAATTAAGTTGCTTGTTTAATTCCTACACACTGCAAAGCTTACAAAAGTTTTACTAAGTTTTACTAACTAAGTTCTGCTAAGTTCTGCTAACCAAGTTCTACTAGTGCTGTGATGTTTGGGGGGGCGGCGGGGGGGGGTGGGGGGGGGGGGGGGGGGGGGGTGTGGGGTGGGGGGGGGTGGGGGGGGGGGTGTGGTGGGGTGTGGTTGGGTTGTTTGTGTGATGTGTTGGTTTT
>Ga0307515_10011978_pt1 | contig 16373 bp, 1 predicted proteins | sample 17_EM_MG_FD_194513 | JGI IMG/M metagenome (GOLD analysis project Ga0307515, IMG submission 194513) | Populus trichocarpa ectomycorrhiza microbial communities from riparian zone in the Pacific Northwest, United States - 17_EM | ecosystem: Host-associated > Plants > Roots > Unclassified | place...
GAATTAAAAACGGGCGCTTACTAAAGCGGTTAACTAGAATTATAACTATATCGTATCCGTTACGGTCTAGAGGTAGCTTATAAAAGTCTATAGAGACATATTACTAAGGGCGGTTGGGTATTAGGAGGGGTTTTAATAGTCCTAGGGTCTTATCTTGTAGAATTATAAACCTATAGCAGTTATTACAGTTCCATATATAGCGGTTAATATTTATAATTATTCTAGGCCAGTAGTAGCGGTTGCTAATAATCTTATAGGTCTTATTTTTTTTAGGGTAGGCCGTAGAGACCTAGGCATGTACTTCGGTAATAAGCTAAGTCCGTAAGTTCTATTTCTCTACTACCACTAGCCGTTTACGGTGCTTAAGTAGTCCACTTTCAAGGGACTATAGGCTAAAAATGTTCTTTGCCTTTTTGCGGTACTCTTATAGAGAAGGGGCTATACGGTTCGCCTATAGTAGTTTATTAATAAGGTCTAGTTTTATGGAGTTAATAGGGCATATCTCGGCGTTTAAAGAGTTTATATTTAGTTCTGCCCGTATCTAGGAGTTAAGGTACTCTGGTTATAGTAGCACTTAGGTCTATAATAAGATCTTTACGACTATCTAGTTGTTTATATCCTATTTACGCCTTATAAGAGCGTCCGCACGGTTGGTAGCGCCTAGCCTATATATAATTAGGAAGTTAAACTAAGATAGGGTATCCACCTAGCGCGCCTGTTGGGCTATAAGGGCCTTATAATCGGAAACTACCTAGATAGACTTAGGGGTGCCTTCTAATTAGGCTCGCCAGTGCTAAAAGCTAAAGATAATAGCTAGCATTTCTTTATCGTAAATCAGGTAGTTTAGCTCAGCATCTACTATAGTCTTTAAATAGTAAGTAATAGGGTGCCATTCTCCGTCTATCTACTTTTAGGAGTAAACGCCAGCTATAATACTATCTAAGGTATTAGTTTCTAGCATTAAGGGCCATTCTAGGTTAAAGTAGGTAAGTAAGGGAGCAGAGACTAGTCGTTTCTTAAGCTTATTAAAGGCCTACCTATATACGGTGTTAAAGTAAAAGGGCCGGTCCTTATAGGTAAGTAGGCTCAGTAGCTGGGTAATCCTACTATAGTTCTTAATAAAGCGTTAGTAGAAGTTATAGAACCCTAAGAATAACTACACCCCCTTTACGGTCCTTAGGGGTACCTATTAGTTAATTATAGCCATCTTTTCTAGGTCTACCTTAATTCCATTTATACTAATAATAAACCCTAGGTACTTTATACACTTAATACTAAATTCTAACTTTTTAATATTGGCTTAAAGGCTAACTTCCTAAAGCCGTTATAAGACTTTATAGATATACTCTTTATATTCCAGTTTATTTTTAGAGTAGATTATAATATTATCTAGGTATACTATATAGAAGTCATTAAGGTAGTTAAATAGTACATTATTTATATATTGTTGGTATATAGCCAGTCCGTTAGTTAGTCTAAAAAGTAGTACTTTATATTTATATATTCTGTAATAGATCTAAAATATAATAAGGTCTTCTAATTTAGAGTTTATTCTAATTTAGTAAAAAGCCTAGCGGATATTAAGCTTTATAAAGATCTTAGCTCTACTTATTCGGCCCAAAGTCTCATTAAGTAAAGGCAGTAAGTAGCGGTCTTTAAGGGTTAAATTATTAAGCTTATGGTAGTCGATATAGAAACAAAGTCCTTTATTTAGCTTTTTAGTAAAGAGAATAGGTAAATTAAAAGGGGCTTAACTAGGCTTAATAAAGCCCTTATCTAGGTTATTAATAAGATACTACTTTATAGCCTATAATTCGGCAGTAAATTGCTATCAGAGGGGGCTATAGCTAAGGGTAACCACCTTGTCCGGCTTAATTTTAATCTTATAGTTGTATAATTAGTGAGGTAGGAGTATATCAGACGCTACTTTAAAGAAGGTATCTTTAAATTTCTAGTATTAACGGGGCAGTTTCCGTTCTACTAGCTCCTTATCTATAAGCTCGCCTTTCTCTTAGGCTAGGGCTTCTTTCTCTTTAATTATTTAATTAATTTTATATAAGCTAGTTGTAAAGGTAACGGTATTAGGCTAAACTAGGTTCTAATAGAATCCTATAGCGTTAATATAGCAGATATTAACTAGTAAGAGGTCTATAGGTTTCTTTATGGATATTTATTAGGCCGTATTTTATAGTATAGGGTTTATAGTCTTTCTTAGCTTACGTTCTATTTTCTATAAGTTATTCTTCTGGTTTATTAGTGTTCGTACTAACTTAATAGCACGAGTGAGTTAGATCCAGGGGCACGAAATACGTGTAGTATCGTATGCTCTTTTGGATGATGGTGACTCCTTCTTCTAATCATACATAAAGAGGTAGAATTTAAGGGGTTTCCTAAGCTCGCTTAGCTCACGTGACTGCGTCCATAAATTCCCGTTCGAACTTATTCAGACAATTAGTTTAGTATATTATCTAATATCCCTAGCCTTCCTTTATAGCTACGTAGGGCCTAAGTTCTCTATTAGGGACTTAGCTAGGCCACTACTAACTTCCTAAGTCTTTAGTGCGAGTAGTGTAATATAGGTAGTCTAGGGGCGGCGTAATATACGAATCTGTTGTGGATTAAGCTATACATCCTTCTTAAAAGCCTAATCCCTACGCGTCGCATTAGCCTAGTAAACGGTGTCTATCTATAGCCGTATAAGGTTTTCTATTATAATACTAATCTCTTTTATAAAGGAAGGCGTTGGGGGTATAGTTTTGGGCTAGATAAGCTACCTACTCTATATGTTAAGCTATAAGCCTAAATAGGCTAGCCATTTTCTTTTTAAGATTATACTATAGCTTCTAAAATCTATAATAAGAAAGGGGATATTATACTACCTTCATTTATTAACGCGGAGGTAAATTTATAAGATAGTTATAATAGGTAGCCCTATTTATCCGTTATAACCATAAATAAGGATTAGTTTAGGTAGTTTTTTAAGGGGTATATTTAAAAAGTCAGCTAGTTTTACAGCGTACTTTATATTAATTAAGGTAAAGGCATTTACTCCTAAGTTAGCTAAAGCAGAGGTTAAAACTTAATATTTATTGCGAAATAAAGTATAAGGGATAGTGTAGCTTTTTTTACTAACTAGCTAACCTAGATTAATATATAATATATTAATCCCTTTTAACCCTAGAGAGGAGTCTTTCTTTAGAGTTCCTCTTTTTCTAGCTTTATACTATCCTCCTAAATTAATAAAACCTTATTTATCTTTACCTTTATTAGGCAGTTCCTTATAGGGTAGCCTATTTAACTATATAAGAAGCAAGCTTCTTAATCGCTAAGGGCCTATATACGGGGGTCGCTATATATAAGCTGGGTACACACTAGGCCCACAATAGGGGTAGCTGCGCGGCTAGCTGCTAGGTTAACTATAGGGGTTGCCAATTATACTAGGGCACTACGGGCCGTACTTATAGTACTTACGGCCTAGTTTATAAGGTTTTTAGTTTTTAGCTAATCGGCACGTGCCTTAATTCAATAAAGGCCTTAGTTAATAGCTAGGCAATAGTTTATAAGTTCCTTTAACATCTATACTATAGTATAAGCTAGCAATATAGCCCACTATAGGTCTAGGGTAAGCTTATTAAAGAGGTCTAGTAGTAAGTCTTCTTAGGGGATCTAGGCCTGTCCGGCTAGGTATAAAAAGCGGGTTTAGAAGGCTAAAAAGGTCTCTATTATTTTTATATTTAGGCTTTTATAGCTAAGGTAGGCGTTTTATACTTTAAAAGGGTCTTTATAAATAGAAGATAAGTATTTAATTATTTCTTCCTTAAAGATAAAGGGGTTTGCTAAGTCTTTAGTGTATTATAGGCGTAAATACGTTTAGGCGTCTTCGCCAATACGGCCGAAAACGTAGGCCATTCTAGCTTAGGCGTTAGGGAAGTAGTCTATATTAACTTTAAGCTTATTTCGTAATTAAAGCTTCTAATTATTAAATATAGGGTTAGTTCCGTTTATAAGTAGCGGGGGATCCGCAACTTTTACTAACCGCTTTAGTACTATATAGGCCTTAGTAAATCTACTAAGGCGCTAAAATAGGGCCTAAAGGACTATAGTAAGTCTTTAGTTATCTAATAATGACTTATTATTAGATATAGGGGTATCTCTGGCTTCGAGCAGCTCTCGCAGTTGTTTAATTTTGGTATTAGTAGCCGTAAGCTCCACCTAGGGGGTTAAAACATTAATTATTTCTGTTCGTACTAACTTAATAGCACGAGTGAGTCAGATCCAGGGGCACGAAATACGTGTAGTATCGTATGCTCTTTTGGATAATGGTGACTGTTGATTGTATGAAGCAGACTACGTGGTCTATATACTAATGCACCTCCTCCCTGGTTAGTCAGTGCTTCATAAGTGCACCAGATACGTAAGCGAGTGGTTAGTACACCGAACGCGCAAGCACGCGGTTGGTATAATAGGTGCTGTAATTATACAATTTCTTTATCTAAAGTATTTAAGGGTCCTATAGCTGCTTTACCTACTACTGTGGTTTGTGGCATAGTAGTAGGGGTATTAGGTAATTCTAAGTAATTTCTTTAGGGGTTCTAGTCTATGTGTATCTTATAGGTCCTTTCTTTAGGGTTCTATTCTTTTTTTTTAGGTCCTGTCCTTATAGTCCTAGTAATGTCCTTAAGGTCCTATTCTGTGTTCTTGTAGATATATTTAAGTTCCTTCTTAGGAAGAAAGAGTAGAATGAGCTTTAGATAATATTAGCAACTTAGTTAATTAAGGCATAGGCACGGCAAAAGGGGACACGCAAGCCTATATAATTAGATTGTCTATAAACAAGAATCTAAAGCTAGGGAAAGGAAAGGAGAAGGATAGTAGCGCCGTTTAATATTTTATAAGATCTTCGCGTTACGTAACCGCAATATGCGGCAATCTGTAGCAACTTGCCGGTGCGAAGTTCTGCCAAGTTCTGCCAGTGCCGTAACAGTTATTAAGGTAGTTAAAGAGTATATTGTTTATATATTATTGGTATATAGCCAGTCCGTTAGTTAGTCTAAAAGGAAGTACTTTATATTTATATAATCCGTATTAAGTCCAAAATATAGTAAGATTTATAGATTTAGGGTTTATTTTAATTTGGTAGAAAGCTTAATGGATATTAAGCTTTGTAAATACCTTAGCTCTATTTATTTAGGCTAGTGTTTTATTAAGTAGGGGCAGTGGATAACGGTCTTTATAGGTTATATTATTAAGCTTATAGTAGTTAATATAGAAATAAAGTCCTCTGTTTAGCTTTTTTATAAAAAAAATAGGAGAGATAAAAGGGGCCTAGCTAGGCTTAATAAACCCTTTTACTAGGTTATTAATAAGGTACTATTTAGTAGCCTATAGTTTAGTAATTAATTGTTTATAGAGGGGGGTATAGCTAAGGGTGTTTTCCTTATCTAGCTTAATCTCGATCTTACGGTTATATAGTTAGTAAGGTAGAAGTATATTGGATACTGCCTTAAAGAATATATTTTTAAACTTTTAGTACTAATAGGGTAGTTTCTGTTCTACTAGCTCCTTATCTATAAGCTTACTTTCCTATTTACTAAGCTTATTTTCCTTTTTCTTAATTATTTAATTAATTTTGTATAAGCTGGTAGTAAAGGCAACGGTATTAGGTTAGACTAAGTTTTAGTAAAATCCTATAGCGCTAATACAGCAGATATTAACTGGTAGGAGGTCCGTAGGTTTCTCTATGGACTTTTATTAGGCCCTATTTTGCGGTATAGGGTTTATAATCTTCCTTAGCTTATATTCTATTTTCCGTAAGTTATCCTTTTAGTTTATTAGTTTAGTATAGCGTTTAGTATTTCTAGTCTTTTTTTGTAGCTATATAGGGCCTAAGTTCTCTATAGGGGACTTAAGTAGGTTACTACTAACTTTCTAGGTCTTTAGTGCAGGTAGTGTAATAGAGGTAGTCTAGGGGCGGTATAGTATACGGACCCGTTGCGGATTAAGCTATATATCTTTCTTAAAGGCCTAGTCCCTACGCATAGCGTTAGCCTAGTAAATAGTATTTATCTAGGGCTGTATAAGGTTCTCTATTATAATGCTAATTTTTTTATAAAGGAAGGGGTTAGGAGTAAGGTTTTGGGCTAGATAAGACGTCTATTTTAAATATCCAGTTATAAGCCTAAATAGGCTAGCTATTTTCTCCCTAAAATTATATTATAGCCTTTAAGGTCCGTAATAAGGAAGGGGATATTATACTACCTTTATTTATTAACACGGAGGTAGATCCGCAAGATAGTTATAATAGGTAGCCCTATCCGTCCGTTATATTCATAAATAGGAATTAGTTTAGGCAGTTCTTCTAAGGGTATATTTAAAAAGTTAGCCAGTTTTATAGCGTACTTTGTATTAATTAAGGTAAAGATATTTACTTCTAAGTTAAAGTAGAGGTTAAAACTTAATATCTATTACGGAATAAAGTATAAGGGATAGTGTAGCTTTTTTTATTAACTAGCTAACCTAGATTAATATATAATATATTAACCCCTTTTAACCCTAAAGAGGAGTCTTCCTCTTTTTCTAACTCTATACTATCCTTTTAAATTAATAGGACCTTGTTTATCTTTGCCGCTATTAAGCAGTCTTTTATAAAGTGGTTTTTTTAGCTATATAAAAAGTAAGCTCCTTAATTACTAAGTGCCTATTTACGGGGGTCGTTATATATAGGCTAAGTATTAGCCGGGCCTATAGTAGGACTAGCTGCGCGGCTTACTGCTAGATTAATAGCGGGCTATATAGCTAGTGCTATAGAAGTTGCAGATTGTGCTAGGGCACTATAGGCTATTTTTAGAGTGCCTATAGTCTAATTTAAAGAGTTTTTAGCTTTATACCGCTTAGCTTATGCCTTAATTTAATAAAGGCCTTAGTTAATAGATAAGCACTAATTTATAAGTTCCTTTAGCGTCTATATAGTAGTAAAAACTAGTAGTACGGCCCGCTATAGGTCTAGGGTAAGCCTATTAAATAGGTCTGGCATTAGATTTTTCTAAGGAATTTAGGCCTAACTAGCTAGGTATAAAAAGTGGGTCTAAAAGGCTAAGAATGTCTCTATCGTTTTTATATTTAGGCTTTTATAATTAAGCCGAGTATTCTATACTTTAAAGAGGTCCTTATAAATAGAAAATAGGTAAATAATTATCTCTTCTTTAAAGAGAAAGGGATTTGCTAAGTCCTATATATATTACGGACGTAGGTGCGTCTATATATCCCTACTGGTGCGGCCGAAGATATAAGCTATTTTAGCTTAAGTGGTAAGGAAGTAGTCCGTATTAACTTTAAATTTGTTCTATAATTAAAGCTTCTAATTATTAAATATAGGGTTAGTTCCATTTATAAGTAGTAGAGGTCCCTTAACCTTTATAGGCCGCGTTAATGCTAATACTATATATTAGGCTAGGGCCTTAAGGACTATAGTAAGTCTCTAGGTATTTAATAATTTATCGCTAGGTATAGGGGGTTCCCTAGCTTTAAGCAACTCTTAAAGTTATTTAATTTTAGTATTAGCTGCTATAAGCTCTATCTAGGAGTTTAAGTTAGTTGCTGTTTTACTATTATAGGTATTTAAGGGTCCTATAGCTGCTTTACTAGCTACTATACTTCTTAGTATAGTAGTAGGGGTATTAGGTAATTCCGGGTAATTCCTTTAGGGGTTCTAGTCTATGCGTATTCTTTAGGTTATATTATATATATCCTTATCCTATTCTTAGGGTCCTATTCTATTCTTATTATTCCAGTAATATTTTTTAGGGTCTATTACTGTGTCCTTATTCTATTTATGGTCTATAAATATATTTAAGTTTCTTCTTAGGAAGAAATGGTGGTTAAGCTTTAGATAATATTAGCGACTTAGTTAATTAAGGTATAAGTATAATAAAAGGGATGCGCAAGCCTATATAAATAGTAGTCTATAAACAAGAATCTAAAGCTAGGAAAAGGAAAGAAGAAAAAGAAGAGTAGCGCCGCTTAATATTTTATAAGATCTTTGCGTTATATAACCGCAATATGCGGCAATCTATAGCAACTTGCTAGTACGAAGTTCTGCTAGTGCCGTAATACTAGCCGTATTTATACCTAAGATTACCTACTAAAACTCCTATTCTATAGAGCTAGTCTTTTAGTTTTATTACCCCTATCTTTAGTAGTATTACTATTACGGCGCTAGTAAATTGCTATAGATTGCCATAGATTGCGATTATATAAAACTTTAAGCGGCGTTGCTTGTCCTCTCCTTCCCTCTTCTTTAGCTTTAGATCCCTATTTATAGACTACCGATTATATAGGCTTGTACGCGTTATATTGCTATAATAGTGCCTTAATTAACTAAGTCGTTAATATTATCTAAAACTTATTACTACTCTTTCTTCCTAAAAAGGAACTTAAATATATTTACGGACTATAAATAAAATAAGGATATAAAAACAGATCTAAAGGATATATAAGAGTAGAATAGGACCTTAAGAATAGGGTAAAATTAAAAGGATATATATAATATAACTTAAAGGACCTATATAGACTAGAACCCCTAAAGAAACTATTAGAAATTAGTTAATACCCCTACTAATATACTAAAAAATATAGTAGCTAGTAAAGCAGTTATTAGGCCCTTAACTACCTCTAATAGTAAAATAATAACTAACTTAAACTCCTAGTTAGAGCTTATAGTATCTAATACTAAACTTAAATAACTTTAAGAGCTTCTTAAAACTAGAGATACCCCTATACTTAGTAATAAGTTATTAAACACCTAGAGACTTACTATAGTCTTTAAGGCCCTAGTCTAATATATAGTATTAGTATTATTATAGTCCGTAAAGGTTATAGATCTGCTATTACTTATAATTAGAACTAACTTTATATTTAATAATTAGAAGCTTTAACTATAAAATAAACTTGAAGTTAATATAGACTACTTCCCTACTATTTAAGCTAAAATGGCCTATATCTTTAGCCGTACTGGCGGAAATATATAGACGTATTTACGTTCACAATATGCCTAGGACTTAGTAAACCCCTTTCTCTCTAGAGAAGAGATAATTAACTACCTATCCTCTATTTATAAGGACCCAGTGTGGCCAACAGTCAGCGTTCAGCGAGCGACGACGCCTTCCGCTGACTGACTGCGCCCAATCAAGCCGCTCGCTAGACGCTCGCTGGAAATTTATATACGCTGACTGTAAAGCTGACAGCGCGCTAACCCTAATCGGGTAAATTATATAGATCTAAGGGTCACGGAGTTAAACTCTAGATTTTTGGCGGCACCTCTGTATATACGAATATTAACGTTGTCCAATCTTAGATCTACTCTAATTGACCTTAAATAGTATCTAAATATCGTCGGATTTGATTAGCGTGCCGCGGAGGCTTAAAAGAAGTAGGTGACGTCAGTGGCGAGGATTTGGGTAGTTGAGCGGGAATATACAGCCGTAGTTCTGGCCAACTGGTGGAGGCTCTCGCGATATAGAGTTATCCTAATTATTTGGTTCAGACGTGTCTTAAATTGTAAGCGGAGTAGAAGCAGTAGATCCGCAAGGTCTGCGATCTGCTAAAGAGCTTAATTAACGCGTAGATCGAGAATTAGATGAGGAAGGAGTGAAGCTCTACTATATTGCTGGTGGGTAAAATGCAAAGCCCGTTGCATTTTCCTGTGGTAATAAAGGTTAATATTTAGTGGATAAAACGCGTGTATGAGACGCGACGGGGAATTTGGAGAAAACTATACAATTTAGTATGAATATCCCAGGGTTTCCAGCCGAATTTTAGACGAAGATCCAAAGATCTTTAATTTCTACTAAAAGTTTCAAAACACCACCAAATTAATCCTTCCTTACCACTTAGGCAGCGAGCTGTCAGCGCGCTGCATAAATCTATGCTGACTGACTGTTATAACTATGTGCGCTGACTGACTGCTTACATGTCGCTGCCAGCGACGCTGACCGTTGGGGGTCGTGCGTAACCTAAGGTTATGTTGGTAGGGGGGGGGGGGGGGGGGGGGGGGGGGTAAGTGGACATCCACAGGAGCTTCCTGAGATCACGTGATTGCTTTCGCCTGTTGTATATATTCTCATCCTTCGAGACTACTCCACCTTATGGAGTCCTCATACCACCATACACCTGCATTCCCGTGTGATAGGTTATATTAAAGCTTAACCCAGACCTCCGATACCTTAATGTAAGAGAATAGTGCAAAAAAACTGTATAGTGGGGCAAAGGAACATCAAAACTTCTAAGTCCCTTCGCGTGAATATGTTAGCACCTAGATATACTAACGACAATGAGCTTACTAGCGCGTAAAGGCGACCTTAGTTGGTTTCATACACCTACTAAGGTCCGTATCCACCATTACTTACGGCAGGGCTATAGCCAGAGCGATATACGGATAATTTTACGCGAAAAGCATCAGACAAATATCTCCCAATCTATAATCTCGTGGACCCTTAATAATAAGCATATTAGCAAATACCGACGCGGTAAACCTACTAGACGACCTTATAAACTTACGGATTAAGAGGTTCGCTATATTGCCTATATTATACGGAAAGGCTGGCGTACGCGTTAGCTCTTATATAAACAACTTATTAAGGAATACGTAGGTAAAGATCTTAGCCGCTATACCCTCCGCCGTGCTCTCTATCGCCTTAGTTACTAATAATGCATCGCTTATAAACGCGCATTTATTAGCGAAAAGCGGGCGCTTACACGGCTTAATTAGGCATATATCTTCTGTAATTATATAATAGATAGGATATAGGCAAAGGTTATTTAGAGTAATAAGTGTTCCTTTACCATAGGCGAGCGTAGGAGGCTCTATATTACACGGCAAAAAAGTAAGCAATATTATAAAGACTGCATATAATCTATGTATTGTTTAGGCCGTATATTATTTATAGTATAGGGAGCTATTAGATAGTGTAAGCTTTGTAGTGTGTGGGAATTGAACAAGCGACTTGATTGTAAATCTATGGAAATCAAGTGGTATATATACACGAAAGTAGACCCCGAACTCCGAAGCCCATGACTTATTTAAACCATATCCGAGACATGCAAGGGTAGTGCTGACGCAGGTGAAACAGGGTAATATGCAAGGTCCGGTAGTCGGTTACAGATAGGGTTAGAAATTAAGACTTATCTTTCTTAAGAAAGGTAAATCGCGTAGTATAGATTCTTACGACTATATAGATTAGGTGCTTATATATCTTAAGCACGCATTAGCTAAGTATAAAGAGGAGGTTATTTTAATAAAGATGGCGCCCCTATATATAAAGGCTATGCAAACGGCGTACGCAAGTTAATTAATATCCCAATATTCTTTATTAAGTAGCTAGCCTTATTTATAACGAAGCCTTATAGTAGGAACTACGGTAGACTTATTAATGGGCTAGGTATATAGGTAAACAAGAAGTTAACAACGTAATAATAACTAGTGGAGTGGTTACCTAATAGATTAACTCTAATTATATTCTAAGATTTACTATAAAAAAGAGAACTATCTAGGTAGGGACTGTAGTCCTTTAAATATATAACCGTACTTTTAAGAAATCCCCTTTATATATAGGGTATATATACTCTATCTACTCTATTACGGATTATATAGATCCTATAGATTATATAGATTACATTATATAATCTTAGTTACTATTCCTCATTATATAGCTCTATTGGCTCTATCCTAAACCATATCTAAATTAACTAACTAGCTTCTTCCGTCTCTTCTCTAAGTAGTTATAATATTATACTTAAAGCGTCCGTAATACTATCTCCCTCCTTTTTATCTTCGTCCTTAAAGATCCTAAACCTCTTTAAGTTATTTACTAGAGGTATAATATCCGTCTAATTAATTTAGTTAATATTTTAACTTATTATACCTAAGGCTCCTTCTTCTTTATCTATAGCTTATTAGTCTTATACTATTACTATAATATTATCTCTTAGTGAGATTATACTATCTCCGTATTCTCGCTGTTTAAAAAAAGGGCTAGTCTATATTATATTAGCAAGTCTATCTTCGCGATAACCGTCTTTTTACTTAGAGTGCACTAAAGTAAATATTCGTTCGTCCTATAACGTTCGCTTCGTCTTTAATGCTAAATATACGTAACCTATTACTCTTAATAATCGTCTAGTTTCTTAACTAATTTATTTTAGGGTTTTATGTTTAATTTATTACTACACGGCTAGATAATAAACTATCTATTATATTATTAGAACTTTATTTTTCTTATAACGCTAAATAAGAGGCTGCTAAAGCTTAGTAAAGGGCCCTTAATTCTTATCTTACTATATCCGCTTAGTTAATCCGTCTTAAAAAGGTTTATAAGAAGGTTTATTTTAAAGAGTGGAAACTTATAAAATAAGGTTTATAGGAACTTAGTAATAAAAGAACGGATTCTCTTCTAACTAAGAAGGAAATAGATTTAAGTAGTTCGGCAACTACTCTTTTTAGGTCCCCCTTAAGTAATTTATTTTTTAGCAATTTTTCTTTATTAATACTACCTAACCTAATCTCTTCTAATACTCCTATACCTTTTCTATAGCGTTCTTTAAATTCTCTCATAGTTCCTAGGTAGTCTTATTATAGCCTATCCACGTAACTTTATACTATATCTTATTATTAACATCCTTATAACTAACAATCTTTAAAACTTACTATTTATCTTCTTCTTATCCTTTATATATATTTGCTTCATAGGCTAGTAGCTTAATATTCCTATATACTAGTTCTAGCATTATAATATACTATATAGGGTAGATCTTTATCTTAGCTAGTAGGTTTAACTTAAACGTAACTAGTAAAATCCTTTATATAATTTTAAAAGGTCCTAGTCTAATGTAGTCTAACTTCTTACTTAGTTGTTTACTTTTGAAAATTTTATATAGTAGCCACACTTTATCTCCCCCCTTAAGATCTAGTCCCTTAAATCTCTTAGTATTATAATACTTTTTTATTTTTTTTTACACTTTCTTTACTAATTCTATAAGGTCTATATAAAGATTTATTAACGTCTTTATTCTTTTTTTAGCTATACTACTTATTTTCTTTACTTACCGTAGTAACAATAATGTTCTTAGCTCGTATCTATAATTTGCCTTAAATAGTATTATACCTATTCCTTCCTATAGTGTTGCATTATATATAAACTATATAACTAGTAATAGCGATACCTAATTATTCTGTGCATAATTAATATAGTATCTTAGATACCATTCTAGCATCTAATTTAATCTTTTTATTTAACTGTCTGTCTATAGGTAATATACTATATAATTACAGCACCTGTCGTACTAACCGCGTGCCTACGCGTTTGGTGCACTAACCACTCGCTTACGCGTCTGCACTCCTAAAGCACTAACTAATTAGGGGGAGGTCGCATTAGTATATAGACCACGTAGTCTGCTTTAATATAAGAGACAGTTACTATTATCTAAAAGAGCATATGATACTATATATATTTCGTGCCCCTAGATCTAACTCACTCGTGCTATTAAATTAGTATAAACACTGATTAGTGAGCGCGTATAGATCAGCAATTACTTAATACCTCCCCCCAAGCGATATATACGACAGCGACCACTTATTTAGACTTCTAGTACGACCTGCTAGAAGGTTAGAAGTTAGGGATTACGGACTTATTTCCAACTCTATATACTTATTTAAGTCTTAGTATGGTTTACCGGAAGTATAATAGACGCAAATATAGACCTGTACGGAACCCCCTACCCTTAAACCTCGAACCCCTATTCCTACTATACCCTCTTTTAATACCTCCGACGTCTTTTTAGACCCCTTATAGAGACCCCCTACCCTTTTACAAACTATTACAGACTTGTTAATTACCTTTACGGACCGTTATAAAGACCTCCTACCCCTCTACAAACTACTACGGACCTGTTAAGACCCCTTACAGACACTCTTACCCTTCTATAAACCGCTATGGACCTATTAACCAATTTTACGGACCACTACAAGACCTCTTCCACCCACTACGTACTACACTACACTATATAGTATAGCAGACCTAAGGAAGTAAGTTAATAAAGGCTAGGAAAAGTAGAGGTAGGGAGCTAACCTTACGTCTATACCTAACGTCAATAACTATATTAAATTTAAAGTTCTTAAATATAAATATTTTAAGCTTATAAACGTTAACCTATGGGAGTAATACTAGGAAGACTTTACGGACTTTACGGAAGCTATCTTTAAAGCATGCAACCCTACTACTATCCGTAACCTACGGACCCTCTTATATAACTAAGATGTATAGGTTAAAAGGAATAAACGAGTTACTGTTGTATAGTCCTTGCATAATATAATATATAAGATAGACCAAATGGAATGGACCAAAGAGGAAATTCTAGACCAGTTTTAAGAAATTAAGGAACTCTTTACTTCTTCTAAACTTAATATAATCGCTAGCCTTATACCTAACCCACTTAACTAAATTCGTCCTATAAACCCAAGCAGTTTTAGAATTAATCTTACGGGCTAAAGTATACCTAGTACTTAAGTTACGGACTGTAATACCCCCGTAACCTAAATTACAGACCGTAATACCCCCGCAAACCAAAATACGGACCAAATTACCCTATTATTTAAGTCATAGATCCGCAAGCTATATATCCGCAAACTATATATCCGTAAGCCATATATCTATAAGCTATAGATCCGCAAGTTATAGATCTATAACCTACTTAAGTAAAAACCTATAGTAAGGAGCTAGCTAACCTAACTAAGCTCTATACCGATGAATCGAAGTACAGCGGTAAAAACAATAATTTTAACTTTAAACTAACTATCTTTATAAACCTTTGTTAGAAGGCCGATATTCCTAAATAGAAGTTCGGCCAAGCCTACTCTACTATACTGCGCGGCCTAGCCCTTAACCACTACTATACTAACCTTAAGAGTAACCCCCTCGGTATTCCATTTAATAAGCTATATAAAGCCATATATAACTACTTTAAAGGACCGGAATATAAGCACGATATCCTTACCTAATAGAATACAACTAAGCTACGGACCGTAATTAATAAGAACACCAAAAAATCGACTATAAAGTGTCTGCAAATCCTTATTAAAGACCTCCGGCACCTATAACACGGCCTTAATGCTAAGCTTTAAACAGACGACTTCTTATATAACAAACTTATTACGGCTTACTAGGAAGTAAAGCCCTGCAAGTATACCTACTATAAGCCTATAGATACCTTAGCTGGCCTTATTAATAATCTACGCTCCTCTATTATAACGTATAAAGTCTTAAACCCGCCAGGCAGCACTTAAGCCTTTACTACGGATATTCAATATCCGTAAATAGACTTAGACGCCTACTTTACGGACCACCGTTACCGCTAGCAGCACCCATACCAACTAAGTCCCACTTATAACCCCTATAGCAACTCTTATATAAAAGTATACCCCCACAGACAAATAAGCCAGAAATGCTTTATGTGTGGTAAGAAAGGATATTAGTCTATAAGGCATACCTAGGAAGAACGTAATAGGTCTAAGAAGAGATTTAATAAACGGATAACTAGTTTATCTTAGAATACGAAGGAGAGGAAGAAGAGGAGCCCCCTAATAAGTTAATAGAAGCCCTTATAATTAACTTTAACCTAGACGACTAGGAATAGGAGACCTTAGAGATATTCCTAACTACTTTTAGACCTTTTACGGACAGCTAAGCCTTTAATATTACAACCGTATTAGCCGACCGCTTATTTATACACTTAATTGCACCCAAAAACTAATTTATAAGTATACCCGCTAAACCCGTTACGGACGTTACGGACTATAAATAGGATCCATTTACATATATTACTATAGAACGCTATACCTCTAAAGAATTCTATGGTGTTATAATCGACATAGGTGCCTTAAAAAAGTCTACTATAGGCTACGGATAATACCTTATATATAGGACCACCATAAATAATAATACGGATATTGATATTACGCAAACTGGGGCCGTAAACGTCTAATTTGGCATCGGCTTAACCGCATTAATTAGATTAGTTAAAGTTAAGACTCTAATTAGCCTAGTTAACTTCCACGTAGTAAAAGCGGATACCCCCTTTCTACTTTATTTTATAGATATAGACAGGTTATAGGTATACTATAACAATATTACAAACACCTTAATTGGCCCTATAACTGCCCTAGGAAGCAAGTATATTACCTTACCAATTATATAACGATTCGGACACCCGTTCCTTATATAGGGAGAGACTTTACAGACCTATATTTAGGAATCTTTTAACTATAACCCGTGCTACCTTACCAGTATAGAGATCTACCGTCTACACCGCTATTTCGGCTACCT
>Ga0307515_10011979_pt1 | contig 16371 bp, 11 predicted proteins | sample 17_EM_MG_FD_194513 | JGI IMG/M metagenome (GOLD analysis project Ga0307515, IMG submission 194513) | Populus trichocarpa ectomycorrhiza microbial communities from riparian zone in the Pacific Northwest, United States - 17_EM | ecosystem: Host-associated > Plants > Roots > Unclassified | place...
AGAGGTGGGCTGCCATTTTGAGGTGTATCGGAATGACGAGTTAACTGTGGAGGATTTAGAAAGGTAAGAATTTATTGTTATGTAGTTATCTGGCATTTGTTAGGTGTTAAATCCTATTTATAAGAGTGGATCACACATGAGGTGTTTGTTGTGTTCACCAGTTGCACTTGTTACCTTCCTCTTATTTTAACAGGAAAAAGCCAAGAGGCGTCCTCATATCCCCAGGCCCAGGTTAGTTTTTGCTAACACGTTATCTTTACTGCCTAGAATCAAAGTGCAGCAAGACCAAAACAAAATAAAGTTGAAAACTATATTTATGTATGTCATTTCCTTTTATAGGAACACCCCAGGATTCTGGAATTTCCCTACAGACGGTTCTAGAGCTTGGACCTACCGTGCCTTTGTTTGGTGTGTGTATGGGGTTGCAGTGCATTGGAGAGGCTTTTGGAGGTGACACTTCAAATCTTTTTGGCCATCTGCATGTTTCATTGTTTATCTAGTTGTCCGATATTTGCTTTTGCGAGAATCATCAAGGAACTTGAACGATGTTCAAGATATTTTATTTTTAACATGCTGCAGTCTTCTGATTGAGTTCTCTTTACATAATACATAGTACATTGTTGCGTTTCAGGAAAGATTGTGCGCTCACCTTATGGTGTCGTGCATGGAAAAGGTTCTCCTGTATATTATGACGAGAAGGGGGAAGATGGCTTGTTCGCTGGGTTGTCTAAGTAAGGAACTTTTGAGCAATTGATCTGACATTATTATCTTCTCTCTCTTTTTTGCTGGCCTTGTCTGGCTAGTTACATGCAATTATTAAATTCCTAATATAACTTTGAAAGAATTGCTTAACTTGTTCATCTATCATGCGAATTACATCCTTATTTTGTGAACTGTAAATTGAGATCTGATTCATAATTCCAAAGTAAATGAAAAGGTTGCAAATTATAACGGTTACTAATTGTACTCACATGTTCATAAAAGTCAAACCTTTTAATTAAAATGTTTTCAAAATGACAAAAAATAGCTGGGTTTCTTTGAACTTCAACATATAACCATGGATACAACATTTTACTGTATGATCATGAGACATTACTCACACTTTGAACGGCAATAAAACAATTGAATTCACAGGAAAGTGCAACCATAGAAAATTGGTGAAAGGCCGTGACTACTTGCTGTAGGTTTGTCCTCATGAGTTGCCACAACCAAAATTTAGTTAGATTTACATTTGTATATGATGCAATCAGATTTACCTACATGCAAGTTGGCGATACTAGACAGATTTACCTCTTATTCAGTTATTTGCAAATAAAATAGCAAGGCCACAGGGAGTGGAATTTTTCTGTGGTTAATAAAATGGCTTTCATACTGGCATTCATCTTGACTCTTGCTTATATGCGTATTTGACTACATTAGTCAAGCTTTGTCCTTTCCTTACCTCAATTTACTGATGTATCGTAGTTGTATTTGGAGTACAAAAAATTAGCAAACATGTTGGACAAGGTCTGAACGTCTTTGGGTTGGTCATTTAGAGGGAAGGTAATGATTGAAAAAAATCTTTGGTAAAAAATACTTGGTTTTGCAGTTGAAAAGTATTTTTGCAAAAAAATAATATTTTTTTTACTCTAAATAATTTTTTTAAAATCATTTTGATGTGATGATGTCAAAAATAAATTTTAAAAATAAAAAAAATTATTTCGATGTATTTCTAAACAAAAATCATTTTGAAAAACAATTATTTTTATAATACCAAACAGGCTCACAAAGTCTTGTTAAGCAATAGGTTGACTTGAATCATGCTCTTATGACAACAAGTATATTGCGCTATTTATTTTGTCCAATTGATCAGCTATTACACTGCTGGCGGGTTATGTTTGCTGTGAGAAATGATTCTCTTAAACCTGACTTCTCTGTTTAGACAGAATCTTTTTCCAAATTTTCCTTGGTCTTTGCGTGTCAAAGGTATTTTTTATCATTGATATTTTCTGTGTGTTTTGTTATGAATTTATTGGATTAGAATTTTACATCAGCTTTCCTCTATGTTTGTAGAAAAATAATATCTGGGAACTGGTTAGCCTGCTAATATGCTATACCAGAATTGACGCTTGAATAACTTTTTTTCTCACTATAGACAATTCCGAGGGAAAACAAATTGGTAAAGCATTAAATTCTATTAATATACGTGCCATGATTTGCCATAAGTTTCTCTATTAAATTTCATCTTGATTGTGTCCGTATATGGTAATGGTTTGCCTCGATATCTGTATACCTTTTGCAGTCCTTTCACTGCTGGAAGATACCATAGCCTTGTGATTGAAAAAGAGAGTTTCCCTGGTGAAGAACTAGAGGTTACAGCATGGACTGAGGATGGCCTCATAATGGCTGCTCGCCATAGAAAATATAAGCATCTGCAGGTAATATATTCATTTGTTATCCACTTATTGGTAAATTGCCCTTTCATACAATTATTTGACAGGTCTGAGCTCGGCATCCATATTTGCTTGCTTAGATGTAGAGTAGCACGAAATTTGTTGTGATCTGTCTTCTTCACTTGAAAGTCTTGCATATAGACTCGTGGCTTCATCTGCCAACAAAAAAGAAGAAATTTGGAATATTTAGAGTGAAACATTCTAATAACTGTTTTCCTTTCGCCCCCACCTTTCTTCAAGGAAAAACATAGTGCTAGCGAGGGCAAGAAAATTGCTCTCTAACATGAAATATTGGACTTTCATAGTCATAGCTCTTACTTTAACATGATGGCGCTTTTTTTCCTTTACTCTCAAATTTGAGGGGGAAAAAATTATGGTTTGAGTCGTTCCTTGATATTACCCACGTGAAGGCATAAGATCAATTTGGTGAAGAAAAATGGAGATTTTATTTTATGGGATATGTCTTTCAAGCTATTTGTGAATTACCAGTTGACAGCTGTTATTTTAGAAATGACCCGTGTTAATGTTCAATCTATCAAGCTGTATGATTATAATCACTCATCGGATTGCCCAGAAACCTTCATGTGATCAGTATTCCTAGATCATTTTGCAACCTGTCGGTGGTGTTCCTTCCCCAACTTGTTCTACAGGCTTATATGATTTATAAATGTTGTTTTCTTGATCAGTGCATGGTCTATTATGTCACGAGTATACCAAAATTGATGTTGCTAGGATCTTACAAACTAGGGGTCTCGCATGGTGGTTAGAAAACAACGTACGGTGAAACACAGAGGTGCCCCTTTCAGATTGTTGTATTAATATGCCAAAATCTATGCACACTCAGCCACATGGAGAAAAAACATGCTGGGGTTCTAGAAAAAAAAAGAAATATACGATGGACTATTCCAAGATGTGTTTGTCCTTGGACTTGCTGATGACTGATGATTTCCTTATTTCAATTGGTTACATGGGTCCATCGACTTTCTTTCTATTGCTCTTACAGGTAGTAAGGTCTTTATAAGATGCTATTGAAAATGTTTGAAATTTTTGCAGGGGGTGCAGTTCCATCCAGAAAGCATCATAACATCTGAAGGCAAGACAATTGTTAGGAATTTCATCAAAATGGTAGAGAGAAAAGAGGCTGAATCTGAGAACTAGAAGCATGTCAAGAATCAAGATATACAGTGAATAAAAGGTAAAAAAACAGGAAGCAGCAGAAACAGTGGACCTTTGGGCTGGTAGTTCTGTTTCTTCCATATTCTTACTGTGTGGGTTTTAAACCATTACTTATTTTTTTGTACTTGATGTGTAGCTTTTGGACTGGCATTTATTTATTTTTCATGCACAATTTTTTCTCTGATTGAAGCAAATAGCAATTGGCTCGTTGCATGAATGCGTCGAATCAGCATAAGGAGTCCCCTCTTTATTGGGAAAAAGAACCTGCAAGACTGAATTAGCTCTCGCACACGCACACCCATGTGATCACAAAGTCCCACGAGAGGGATTCATTCTGGTTTGCCTCTTTTGTGGAGTTCTACACTTAGTTTTGGAACCTACTGCTGATAGAGATCTATTTCGAAAGACTTGTTATTGAATATGACTAGCTTAATGCAAGTACTGATATAAACAATCAATAAACTTTAGCATTACTGGGTTTTTTTCTCCCTTTATTATTGAAATTTTAAGCTTGTTTCGTCCACGGTGAGAGCAGGATTCAGGTTACTCCTCTCCCCACATACCCACAGGTGTATGAAGTTCCGTTTAGGATATTTTCTCGTTAATTTCCCTTGTATTGATGGTTGAAATAAGCCGTGCTTTTTTAATCAGATTAATTTTATTGAATTTGAATTTGAAATAGGAAGGTAAAAAGGGTGTAAAAATCACACAACAAAGATCATTAACCAGCCTTGCTAAACATGAAAACATGAATTCATAACGTTTAAACTTGGACAGCGAGAAGGATGATCGAATTTGAATTACCACAAGAACCAATTGCTGTTCTAGATAACTTGGGATGGCAACTGGGGTCGGTCTGCCTAAGGAGGTGTTCAATTCAATCAAGAGTGATTAACACTGCTAAAGAACAGAAATTGCAGACATGTTGTGCTCAAACATGGAGTGAACTAGTCTCTGCAAAGGAGTTATTCACAATAGTAAGCATCGTGGAGGAATATGCAGGTACCATATCATATTGGAACATTTAGTACGAGTACCTTCACACTAATTAAGGCGGCTTCTTGTAGGAATAGGATACAATAGCATGGCCAATCTACTATATGTGTTCAAAATTCTATCAGAGCTGAACTTTCTTGTGAGTTGTGTGGACCTGTTAGAACGCAGATAATCCGGTAAAACGCAAATATATTGAGTTAAACTGCCTATTATTATTAATCTGTGATCTGTATCTAGACAACTCATTCGTGAGAATCTTGAGCAACCAAAACCTATCCAAAAATTGACATGAACTATCAACAGAAACAGCAAGAACGACACGAAAAGATGGATTATCGCCAGCCTCATTACAAACCAGGGAGAAATAGGAGGAGGGCAAGCTACGCCATTAGCAAAGCACACTCAGCCCTTTACAGAAAACACACCAAGCCAACAAAACATTTCTGAATTACCCATATTAATCACCATCGTGCAACAAAAAAGGGGAAGAGAGGGAAAGGGAGAAAAATCAGATACAGGACTCCCATCTCTAATTTTAGAGCACACTTGTCGTCTTCTAACGCAGCGTACTTAGACCAGACCTGAAGGAAAGGGAGAAAAATAAAGAGAGGGATACAAGAGGCGATTGCTTTCTATGTTTTCCGTTGTAGGTGGAGAGAAAGGCGAAGGTGGACTGGTTTCCTTCTCTATGTGTCTCATGAATGCTGCTGCTTCTGCTTGCAAGAAAACAACAGGCGTTGTTTGAGGGCTTATGTTTTTGGGTTGGACTGGACTTGCATCATCAAAGCTACCTTTAATCCCATGGAGATAGACTTTTTTTTTTTTGTAGCAACTGGAGAGAAAGAAAAAATTATCCTTTGAACTTAAAATTGACAATTGAATCGGCACTTGAAAAAAACTTCAAAAATATAAAGGAAAAGTTGTTTCGGATTTTGTTTTTCTGAATGAAAGATTTAAATTGAATCTGAAGTTGAGTTCAAGATTTATAACAAAGATCAGTATATCATGTCTTGACAAGTTTATAGCCAAACTGAATGAAGAGAGACGGCCTTGTTCCACAAGGGAAACAATGAAATCATCAGGCATTTCTTCGATTGGCTTGAACTTGAACCCTAGAGCTCCAAGATGACTCACCGAGAGGTATGTTGGTCGAAATCATCCCTTGCTCGAACGGTAGAAGAGTATGACGTGAGAAGCAAATGTTTTAAGAATTGTTTGAGATTGTGATTCTGGTTTAAAGTTTTTTTTATTTAGAAATATATTAAAATATTTTTTTAATTTTTAAAAATGAAAATCAAATGTTTAGCAATTGTTTGGTAAGTTATGGTCGAAATCATCCCTTGCTCGAACGGTAGAAGAGGATGACGTGAGAATCACATGTTTTAAGACTTTGGGATTGTGATGTTGTGGTTTAAAATATTTTTTATTTAAAAAATATATTAAAATAATTTTTTTTAAAAAAAATTATTTTTAATATCAGTAAATTAAAATAATTTAAAAATATAAAAAATAAGTTAACAAAAAAAATACGAAATTTAAGGGAACGGGGTCTCTTAATATATATAATATGTTTTTAGAAAAAAATGTGAGAGTAGTATGAACGGATTATTATTATTATTAATAATAATGTAATTATAGATTTGGATTTTTAATTAATTTTGTTCCTCTAATTAAAACCTTTCCGTACACAAAATGGTCAGGCCCGTTGATGCATTCATTCCAAACAATATACAAAGGCCTCTTGAGCAAGATGACAAGGCCCATCGATGGAGAATAAAGCGGCCTAGGAAGACCTCTTCCAACCAAGGTTTTTCAAGTAACCTAGTCATTCACATTTCACACTCATCATATTCACTAAAGCAATATAGTTTTTTCCTCGAGACCTTTCTAAGCTTCTAACCCTGTATAAAAATAAATAAATTAAAAATTAAAAAAAAACGATCAAATGCACCACGATTGAATACAAAGAGGGGCAGAACAGTGTTGAATGCTCGTTTTTCCTTGATCAATAGTAGTTTCTGAAAAATTGACAATTTTTTTTTCCTATTTCAAACTAATAAATAGCATTTAATATATAATGGAAGAGCAATGGAATTTACTTCTCCAAATTTTGTTCAGCAATACTGGCATGAAGAGTTTGCAAACCATTCTGACAGCAGAAATAAGAGAAACAGTTAAGGAGTGGGAAACCATTTTCTGAGTCAAGTTTACACCAGAAAACATTTCCCAGCAGAAGCTAGTGACAAAATTATGAACATAAAAAGTATTATTTCTTAAGCTTAAAGTAGGAGCCGATTGATAATATCATTTCCCGACCTAGACTAGAAAGGCGATCATATAATTTGTAACAATTTACAGGCACCACACATGATTTCTATGATTGATAGAAAAGGTGCTTTTGATGAGACTAAAAATCTTGTGGTCAAGATCGTTTAGTTAATTACAAAAATTAGTAGGCAAGTGTGGCAGGAACTGTGCGAGTAAATTGACTCAGATTTTATTTATGATTCATCCAGGTCCGAGTTGGCCAGCCATGCGACATCGGAGGGTCAGATAAGCAAGAAAACAACTTTTATTCAAATGCTCTCCTTCCCACATGAATTTTTGAGGAAAAGAAAAGGTGATGAGTGCTTGTGATGTTTTTTGTGAAGCTGGTTATCATTTTCCAGCTGTGACACCGATATCAAAACCTCTGTGGTTAGAGGCATCAAAGACTTTCATAAAAACCACGTCTCTAGCTTTTTCATTATGGCCATGGATCTTTTCCTCGCAACTGAACTTTTAAAGCGAAAGGCTAAAGTCTTATTGCTTACTGTTACTGTCTCCTTCTCTATACCCAACCTTTGGAATCCCAGCTTACTGATACGTGGAGGTATGCTCCCCGTATCTTCAAATCATGGGAAAACTGTAAAAGAAAATAATTCGTGTTTTAATAAATATAGCAATTGATATATTAATAGTTTATATGAAAATTTGTTAAAAATGAATAGGTATTTTTATTTAAGAGAAACCAAATCTAAAAATAACTTATTTTGCTAAGAAAATATAATAATTATAGTTAAAACCAAGCACTTGATTATAGAAATTGTGAAGAATAAACAGGTATTTTTATTTTATGAAAACCAAATCCAAAAATAACTTATATTATTAAAAAAATATAATAATTATAGTTAAAATCAAGCCCTTGATTATTAGATTGCATAAATTTTGCAAGATGCCTTTTAATCCTTTATTCTTTGTTAAAATAATTTCCCACAAATCTGTACTTCAAAGTTTAAACCTGCTTTACGGGATGCCTTTCTTGAGTCCATTACCATTAGTTTGTAGTGATGATGCCATTGGCAACGAAGTTAGTAATCTTGCAGCAGTTTTGGTGCCATTCTGTCTTGAAAAGAATTGGAAAAGATTCATGGATCAATTAATATTCTTGGAGTGAAACGAGTGAGGCTGCGTCTGACGGACAGGCCTCCGAGTTTCTGAGACAAGGATCTATCTGTTCCTACAAGGTTTATGATCAGTGAGAGATTCCCCGAAGTCAGCAAACATGATATACTTCATTGTCTCGTAATCTTGGATACGATCACCTTGCATCAATTTGGCATTCTATACCTTATTTCCCTGTATTTTTTTTTAATTTGAACAGAGTGTACTATGGTGTCTAAGAAATTATAAAATTTCACGAACAAATTGCAGTACTATATTTTACAATTCTTTTTTGATAAAAAAACATTTGACTTTATTAATGATTTAAGTTAAACAAATACATCACTGTTTTTATACCATGATAATACAAAAAAATTAAGATTGAAATGTATTGCCCTACTGATGGTAGCATTTGATTTTTTCATGAACTCGTTCAAAAGCTCAATAGAACTCCATGATAAAAAAAAATAATGAGATTTCTAAGCACCACCAATCAACCGTGTAGATTAATAAGGGAATGAGTTGCATCATATGGATTAAAGATTTCTTCCTCTAGAATTGTTTTAAACCGTCAAAAAACAAGAGAAAATCACCATAGTTTAGTAAAGAAACATCAAAATCTTATTAAATGAATTATACATTGTAGTAAAATTAAGAGAAACTTTCAATACAAATCAAATCTAAATCTTTATCCTAAAGAATAGAAAAGGAAAAACAAAAGAGAAAAGAATGATGGAAAAAACAAGTTTTTTTTGTTGCGTATATTTCACTTAAAAAATTATTAAATTAAAAAATTTTAAATGATTTTGATATATTAATATTAAAAAATTTTAAAAATATATTTTAATATATCTTCAAAAAAATTACTTTAAAAAAAACATTACACGATACAATTAAAGCAATAAAGCCAGTGCCCTAATTGTTTTCCTAATCTAATCTACCAATCGGGTCAGCCTTATCTTCTCTTTTGGGGTTTGCTTTCTAATATATTTTAATGTCTTTATAATTAATATGGTACATTAACCTTAGAATGAAGTATCAACAACCTTTGCTGCTTTAAAGCATCCAATTAAAGAGTCACAGAACAACTAATTGCGAGGCCAGGTGGGATCCTATCATGAAGTTTTGAGTGGAAAAACACTCCAAAGTGGCTCAAAGAAATCCTTGATGCTGCTTGTCTTCATCTGGCTGTCTCCCTTGCTTCAATCTAACTCTCCTTCGACTTCTCTTCTGCCAAAAATTGACTCCTAGAGAGAAAATTGAGGTCTTTCTTTGGTATTCGGAGAAGAAAAATCTAAATTCGTCAATTGTCACGCACCGATCTTTCTTCGCTTTTTACAACTGATACAGTGTTCTTGAAAAATGTTTTGGGTGTTGGGGATTGTGATGGTGGTGGTGTTTTAAAGTGTTTTTTTATTTAAAAATATATTAAAATTAAAATGATATTTTTTTATTTTTTTAAAATTATTTTTGACATCAGCATATTCAAACGATCTGAAAACATTAAAAAAATTAAATAAAATAAAATTTTTAAGAACGTAATTTTTACAGCATTCACAAAATATATCTACTCCACATTGACATAATATTTGAGGAATTTCAAAGAAAACCCTCTTACCCCTCTCCAAAATTTAGAACCGTTGAGACCAGAACCTGTGAGCTATATAAGTCCAACATTCTGCCATTTGCAGCAGCGTTGCCTTCACCAGTTGTCACGTCTAAACCGACTTTGGATTCCAACTAACCATTGACAAAATGTCCTCCGAAGATGACAAGTCTGACCTTTAAAATATTAAGAGACGTCTAGACAGACCAGGGGGCCCGAGCTCTTGACCTTTAAAGACATGTCCTGGGTATACTGATCGGCAGATGTTTTTTTTCTCACTTGGATCAAACAAAAGGAGAATAAAATAAAATATTAGACAACAGACAAGATGCTTGATGACAACATCCATTTCAGTGCAAAAACACAGCCAAAACCCATACCAACACACAGAGGGACTCCATATACTAAGAATTTATTTAACCCGTTAGAGCGTGTCAAGAGTACAGAAAAAATCATTACCAAGTTCAATTTGTAAAGCCAAGAGACAACATCAATGATGAGATGAACAACTGGAAAACTAAAGGTATGAAGAACTATACACATCCTCGCCCAACCACCCACCATCGACCATATAAGAATCTATGCTCTTTTTTCTCTATTCACAACAAAAACAAATGACCCCAGCTAAATCATAATAGCATAAATGCACTAAGATTAAGATGACAACATTAACCCCCATCCATCACACGACAATGCCACCATTGCATATTTCTTAAATGGAAATGACTTCAGCATGACTTGACCGACTATGGTGGTGTCGTTTCCCGTGGTGGCGCCGGCCTCCGCCAAAAGTAACAGGATCGTAAGATTTGAGTCGGTCTGCTTCTTTGGTATTGATCACACACTCTGATGGGGGAGCCCTGTACCGAACCCGATCATAGCAATAAGAATATGTCATAAACTTGGCCCTAAAGCTCTCCATCTTAATTCTTTGCACTGGTGTGACACCGGTGGGGATCGCCTGAGAACTCTCTGTATTATCGCATCTTGGAAACTGCTCAACAGGATCGACAGCACACCCGTGCAGAACAAGGTCAGAAAATTCAGCGACATAAGGGGCGTATTTGTAATTCACTCTATATTTGCCTCCATTAGTAGCCCAATCAGACCCATCCCATATCGTTGCATACAAAGACATTGGCTTGGAAGGGAAATCTGCTCCCATAGATTCTGTTCTTTTAACCTCTCTAATTGGAATGTTGTCCACGTAAAATCTAAATATAAAAGAAATGGACACGGAATTAGAATGGTAGTCAATGCACCAAAAAGGATTAATCCTCCTAAAACAAAATCAGCACAACTTGTTCATATGCAAAATAGAAAACCAATACCTTCTAATTGGTAAATGTGAAAAATTGAGGAAACAAGTATATAAAATTGTGAATATCTGACAAGATTGGATGCTTTTTCGGTCTTTCCCTGAGAATTACAGGGTTGCATACAGCTCCGTCACATCAATGTTTAAATAGATTCTTATCTCGAATTTAATCTAACTTTTCTCAGTAACCAAACAAATAAGTTTACCAAACTTTAGCCACGCCAAAGCTGCCAGACTGGTTTTGTTAAAACAGGTGCATGTCCCTAAAGGTAAAAGAACAGAGAACTTTCTGTGCTAGTCACCTAAAAGAAGGAACTTTGTCTCTACCTACAGAGAATGCATTCATCCTACCCCCCAAAACAGTAAATTACATCCCGTATATACCATGAGGTCATTATTGATTAAAAGGTAAAGTACACCCTTTAAAAAGCTCTAATTGCAAGAAAAATAATACATGTAAAACCACACAGGTAAACAAAACAAGAAGAAAAAAAAAGATGGGGAAGCGGGTTTGTTGCTTACATGATCTGAGAATTGGTCCAGAGAATGCTATACTGATGGAAATCATCAGAGGGATCGAACCAGAGGCTGTATCTCTCTTCTCTGCCGGCACTAGTGCTGCCATTGCCATAAATGTTTGTCTGGATCCTCCAATCTTTGCCTCTTATGTTACCCAAGAACTCGAAGTCAATTTCATCATGGTTCTTCTCGAATATGTCACCATTTGACATCTGTTAAGAAAAGAAACAGACATGAAATAAGAAGAGTTTTTTTCTAATTTTTCTTTTATCAAAATTTTGAAATTTATCAGCGAAAATTAGCATGATAATGATATTATTTATTTTCCTTGCTAGATTTTAAAGAAAAGATAAACATTTTGTGGAGAGAAATGGCAAGCTGAGGGTAGACTGTATTTTTTTCAGTTTCTTAAAACAGAGCTTAGACATGAACCATAAAATCAATGGACAACTAACAAACCCATGAGAATGAGTTTATTGTAGTCTGATCAGACTTTCAAGGTTAGCATGACAGAGAAAACAGTTGGCATGAAGAAGAAAAAAACTGTAAATCAAAGAAACATCAATCTGAGTTTCTTTGATACATTGAAAGCACTAGACTTGAAAGATAAATCAAATACTCCCCATGAAAAGAAAGAAAAAACACCAATTTAGGTCTGATAAATGATGAACTGAATTCAAATATTAAACCTCCATTATTTATTTAAAAACACATTAAAATTCTTTGATATGTACAGTACTGTTACTCACATAAAAAGCAACCACAACTCCAGCAGTATAATCTGCTGGCAACTTGATAGAAGCACTGAAGTATCCATGTAGGTATAAGTCCTGAGAAACAAATCCCGACCCTGCATATACACAACCCAAAGAAACTCTCAATGGATGCCAACGCAACACACACACATAAGGAAATGAAAAACCAGAATCATAGACCCAAAACAGAAATTATGAAAATACGAGAACCTGTCCTCTCATCTAGAGATAAATGGACTCTCTTTCCATCTCTGTACATGACCAGATTATCATCCCCAAAAAGTTGGGTGTATCCTTCATCAAAGGATATAATAGGCAATGAAGTTCTTTGAATTTGAGACCCAGAAACAAAAAGCGCAAGAAGAGAGCAAATTAAGAGAAAACAAGGACCAAGATAAGAGCACGCCATCTTTTCTTTTGTGTGTTAATGGTGTGTTTTCTTTTGAAAAAAATCAAACAGAGGAAGAAAGTTCCTCGCTTGACTAGAATGAAAGAACGGTGTCTATTAGCTGTGTGTGTGAATGAATGAATTTATATATATATATATATATATATATATATATATATATAGTAAGAGAGAAAGTAGAGTGTTGAGGAAGGAGAGAACGGTGTGTGGAAGAATATGAATATCTCTGCCTCTAGAACTATGGGGAGAGAGGGAGAGCAAAGGGCTAATGAGAGCAGCGAGAGAAAAGGGAGGTCATTTTACAGTGGAGGGAGAGGTGTGGGCTGTTCTTGTGTAGAAAGGTTTTTAGTTTTTTTGGAATGTACCGCCCCCAACCTACTACTACTACTCGGTATTCTTTTTTCATTTGTATTGCATTTATGGTTATTATTATTATTATTGACGCGTATTTAAATTATGTACAGTGTATCTGTATACAGAATTGGAAATTAGAAATACTAAATTTGGATTTGGATGCAGTTTTAACTTTTCTTTACGTTTTTTTATGAACAGCCACGCTACATTAAAAAAGAAAATTATTGGCATGGAGAATTCCCATATACATGTCACTATTCATTATAATAATGCAATTATTCTTTTGCTCTTCTAATAAAAAATCATAATGTTTTCCCCATATAAATTGGGACAATCCGGTATTTTGACCTTTTAAAACCACATTGTAAACATCATGTATCTTTAAAAGTATTTTTTAAAAAAAATCGATCGGGATAATTTAATTTTTTATATTTTCAAAGTGTAATATAGATATTATATTACTTTTAAAATAAATTTTTCAAAACTTTCATCAATGGATTTTTTTTTTTCAAACTAGTTTTTAGTGATTAACAAGTTAATTACGAATAATTTGGTTTTTTTATTAATATAAATATTGCTTTCAGGATAAAAATAATTGGCGTGTGTATCGTACGCATAAATGAATGGACAGCGCATGAAGTATCGTTTCACATCCAAACGCTACATTTCCACGATAGTATTGGAAGCACCTCGCTGTGATCTCTCTAATGGTGTAGCGTAGTAGTTGGGCTCTGATGAATTTTTTTTTCCCTTTCTCTTTTCTTTATTCTCCTTATCAAAATATAAAGGTGTCTTTTCATTTGTTTTTTTATTAAATTTGACTCTTATTCTTTTGATTTTTATTTGTTATCCATTTATTATTGGTTTTTTCTTCAATTTAATCTTTTATCATTTGGTTTCATTTAATTTTTACATTAAATTTGATCTTTATTTTTTTTATTGTTGTTTGTTTTTTTATCCCTTTCCTGGTTGAATTTTGTTTTCAATTTCATCAATCAGTATTTTATTTTAATTTTTTTATCATCAAATTTAGTCCTTAATTGTTTTATTTTTATTTCTTTTGCTTTAGATAAATTTTTTTAATTCCATCCCTCGATATTTTATTTATTTATAATATTTTTTTGTTATTTTTTTATGATTTGCCTTATATGATGTTAATTTCATGCTCATGATTGGATCACGAGTTTTAAAGGTTAACATGGGTTAACTTTGATCTTTTTTGTGTTTCTTTTTAAAATCATTTTTTTTAATTTTATTCTTCAACATTTGATTTATTAGAAATTCATCTTCATACTTTTTTTTTCACTTTTACTTTTATAAAGTTATCTCAATCTCACTTTCAACATTTTTTCTTTTTTTTATTTGTTAATTTATTTATTGTCATTACATTTTTTTTTTTACTAGTACTGTTTAAATTAGTCGAGTCAATAACCTCAGCCTCAAATTTTTTTCACCTTTTCATGAACGCTTGTGACTCCTCGACATCTTTTTTTACGTTGAAAAGAACTTGGGTCTGGATGGGCGTAGCACCCCCTATCTAGTATACACTATATGGCTTTCCAGACTTTAAAGGGCAAAAAAAAGAAGAAATTCTGGAGAATGAAAATAATATAATTTCCTTTTTTACTACAATGTAATGCTCTTGACTGTTTTTTTTTTTTTAATTGTGTATGTTCTATAATCTTAGCTCACACTAAAACATTTTCCTTCTCAAAATGCTTGTCTGATTTGATAACAATACGATCCTCGCAGTTGTTACATGTTCGTTTTTTCAACCTTCTTTCTTCCTGGTTTTTTTTTTCAATGTAGATTTAAAAGAATGGCATTCCAATCATGTACAAGGGAACGTTGGAACCAGGGAGCAGAGTATAGAAAACAAATTTAAAAAATCAAATGTAGTTCTTGTTTTGTAATCCGACATGCATCATGGTAATGATCCCCCGTGATATCTTTTATATTAGTCAAATATTGTCTTAAGAAACCACTTTATTTTTAAATTCAATCAATGTTATGTTAACCAAAGACTCCAAGAACTCAAAAAAAAATATTATAAAAAATTCACAGCCATTATTTTTCCTGCCTGTGTCATTATTAGGCAAGCCAGAAGATCCACGGAAATGGAAACCACCTTCCACCGTACGAAAGAGAGATCATGATTCATGACGGTGGTGTTTGTATCGTGAATAAATCATGTTTATAAAAAATTTAATAGTTTTTTTTTAAATTATTTATCTTATATTTTTAAATTTATTGATATTAAAAATATTATTTTAATATATTTTTGAATTAAATATATTTTAAATCTCAACTGCTGTCACAATGTTTACACTTAAAAACAGCAATCCTAATTTAAATTATTGCGCCTAGAATGATTATGGGCACCTTATCCCTTCTGCAAGACTTTCAAATAAAACAATACTTGGTAAATTTATAAGGCACAGTGTGTGAAAAAGGACAGATCATCAGGGCAAGAATGATTGTCATCAAGGCTTTTAGGGCAAAAGGAGGCTTGGCCCTTTAATAATTTCTTGTTCTTTTTAATGGATAGAATAAAATAAAAATAGCCAATGCATTTAAAAACAAAATATAAATAAATTAAAGCTAAACGGGACAGCGTTTTTTTGTTGTACTCTGCGTCACGCGCCGCCCCATTTTTTCAGGTTTATTAAGTTTACATTGTTCCTGAGATACCCTCATCAATCCAACAAAATCTACTGATTTGCCCCCATTACGGGTCCCGTTTGTTTGCATTCTGATAAAGATACCGTTGATCAAGGCAGGGAAAAACGTTCGCTGCCATCTATTCAACGAGAATCGCGTGCGACAGCGTCTATATTTCGGCGCTTAGGTGGTTGTCACGGACATGACACGTGTCACACTTTAAGCGCCGAATCCCACAATCAACGCTCCAGCTTCATTGTATTTGTCACGGGGAGTGTATACGGTGCACCCTCTGCTGTTTCATTGCCTTTAAATTCTTCAAATGAACAATGGCTCCTCTAGACAATTAGCTTCCGTCTAGGGGGGCTGTCATTCAATCAAATATTCTTGGTTTAAATAATTAGTTAATTAAGACCGTGCTTTCAAAAAATTGAATTATTTTTTTATTTTTTAAAATTATTTAAATATATTAACATTAAAAATAATTTAGCAAATGTTATTGTTCGCATGAATTACTGTTACTGGCAGATGTATTATTAACAAGAATTAAGTGACTAGAGAAAATTACTGTTACTCTCCTCTCATGTTATTGTTCGCATGAATTTGTTTTCTTTTTTATGCTCTTTTTTCTTTTTTTTTATTGGTTTTATTTTTATTTGCATCTTTAAATATTGAATTTACTATAAATTAAATTTTTTTTATTTCATTTTTTTATAAAAGTTATT
>Ga0307515_10011980_pt1 | contig 16371 bp, 12 predicted proteins | sample 17_EM_MG_FD_194513 | JGI IMG/M metagenome (GOLD analysis project Ga0307515, IMG submission 194513) | Populus trichocarpa ectomycorrhiza microbial communities from riparian zone in the Pacific Northwest, United States - 17_EM | ecosystem: Host-associated > Plants > Roots > Unclassified | place...
TGTTTCGCCCCTGATTTTCATGTTTCAGATATGCAGCCCGGCCCGGAGGCTTTTGGAAAGCCCGCAGGCTTTCAAACTATAAGCCCGGCCGGCCCCCCTTAGCGCGGGCTTCCAAATTACCGGCCCGGCCTGGCCTGCCAAAGTCGGCCCGAAAGCCCGCGAGTCGGCCGGGCCCGTTTCGAACACTGTGCCTGGGCGCGTCGTATAACAGGCGAGCCCGGACTCGTCGTGACTCGCCCAAATCCCTCAGCCGCCTACACATTTCACCGAACGCTCGCCGTGAATGTCACCAGATATGTGCGTTGACACGTTATGTCTTCTAGCACTTGCTGTTTGCGAGAACTTGAGTTTAGAACAAATGCATTTCAAATTTTGTATTTAACACCATCTGCAATGCATGCATACAATATGTGACCTGACAAGAAATTTCTAGCACGCAAACAAGAATTTTCCACCAAAATTGCCACCAACCCCCCAACTCGTGTCCCACTCATTCGCCGCCTAAAACTACTGCTTGGTCCTCCTCGTAGCCCCAAATTTACCCCTCGAAGGGCCCACCGAGGAATCCACCCCGGGGGACATCGTCTTCAACATTGATGACAACGTTAACGACGTTGGCAGTGGCGGCAGCGGATGCAGAAGTGGACGTGGCAGTAGTGCCGTCAATAATCACAATTGTGGATTGAGGCTTAGCTCCTCGTGCAACCAATCCACCGTTCGAAAAATCGCCAGCGTTAGGGGTAGCGTATGCGACGGCGGCAAGAGCCAGAATCGTAAGCTGCTTCAGTTGGACCATTCTGAACCGATGTACTGAGATGACGAGGGTGATGTATTAAGATTGTCTAAGCGGACGGTGTTCGATACTTTGGAGAAGGGTGCCCATCTACCGGCTTTATAGGAAATGGCTGTTGCAAATTGGACTTTGAGAGGTGTGGAGCATGTTAGGCTTCAATGCACATCCAATGAGAGAATACGCATCTTGAGGAAGGAATTCGATTCTGGACCTACGCTTAGTATGAGAGCAGCAGTTGATTGCGACAGGTCGACTCTAGATTCAGAGGTCTGCAGATAGAGGGTTCAGTGGTGAAGATTATACTTTAGGCGAAACGTCGTGATGGTTGCAAAAATAGATTCTTTAAACTCTATTTGTGCAGTTTGTCTACTCTAGCTCTCGATTTGGCACACATTTTCTAGTAAATTATATCGAATTTGCGCTTATATACCTGTGCGGGCATATTTTTATGTGGACGACAAAACAAACTTCATAGGCTGAGTACATTAAGTGGTCTGGGTAGGACCCCGGACGCCGCAATTGTCCTGTATGATCACGTGCGTGGGAGTTGCACGCGAGGCCTTCGGTCCTTTGACTGCTGTGGAACTATGCTTGAATTCAAATAGTTCGAGGCGTCCCTTTTGATGGACGACGATTGTCATGGACGGGACTATGCACTACTCTGTTACAGTGGTTCAATATGCAATGGTTTCAGGCTTAGTATGTGGCGCATTGGTTGGTACCGGAAAATGCGTCCGATTCCACTAGCGGCCTCGATTCATTGGGCCGCGATAGAAGACATCAGTAATTCACATTGGATATACGTTAGTTGAAAATCATATGGTGCAGGCAGTATTAAACGTGGATGTCGGCAAACTTTGCACTGCCCTTTGCTGCGATCTGAACTTTACCTAAAATCTTGGATGTGCTTGTGCATGTGATTTCAAACGCTGCATTCATGAGAAAGTCAATTCCTTGAAGCTTGGTTACTTCGCTCTGGAACCATTTAATACAAATACGACTTTTATGAGAGTTTGAGATGATAGCTAGCGACGGATTGAGGGAGACTGTCACTCGATGATCATCAGATAATGATTAAATCCCTGTGATTTAGGCTGGGCTAGTGTATTCTTGGAGGCGGGGATCCTCGATCCCATCTCTAGGCCTAGCTCTAGCTTGATCGAATCATATACTTTGTCACAGCTATTTATCTGCGGATCTGGTTTTACTAAGTATTGCAAAGGCTAGATATAACTGAACCGCTGGTCTCTAATTGGTTTTGATGAAAGCTGTTTTGTCGACACGTGCGTTGGGAACTTAACTATGTCTGTAGCTGTGAAGAGGTTTGTTGGGATCTGGTATTCCCTCCGTTTATCTAAGTCGGTCCGAAGACCGCAGACGCAACCGCGCCGGACAGTGAATCCACGTCGTCTTCCACTCAATGGCTAGCAACTTTGCGATGTATAAAATCTAATGCCCGATAAACAGCACTCGAAAGTCTGTATCCCCAGAATGGATAGAATTTGTTTGAGGATCTCTCCCACCAAGGCCTGGAATCTCGGACTATCAAGAGGGGCGGCGCGATGGTTACAATTAGTTTCTAAAATACTATCGGCAGACATTTGGGTTTGAAAGAATCAAGCCAGGAATCTGGGGCAAAATGATCTTTGCGAGATCTTGAGAAAGTTCTATAGCTACTGATAGGCCCTCAGGACCAACAGTTTTGGCGCATCTACTCTAGGTTTCAGGACTTTAATGGAGTATTGATTTCAGACTCCAGAAGATGGGGTTCTGAAGTATTTTCAAAGCCAGTGACTGAAGATTCTGTCTTGCTCTGTTCCTTCCTTTCCTGTTTCCCTTCCCTGTATCGCCGTTCAATGGTCCGAGCTCGGGCCCTGGCAAGGGCGTCGACTTTGGGCCCTCGCGCAAGGGGAAATCTTGGTCTCGAGCCCAGCCATCAAATTTGCTTGGACGACTAACCCTAACCGCCAGATCCATACCCACCAGGTAGCCGACGAGAAAAATTGCACTTGGCGTTACCGGATGGGGACGAGACAAGGGAAATCTATAAGATGGAGCTTAAAAAGTGCTGATGTGGTTCTAGCATATTATATATGTAAAGAAGGTAATTACTAACGGTTAGTTCAGGATGTTGTGGGTTCGTCATCAGTGTCGACCGAAAGCATCGTTGTGAGCCCAGTCGTAGTCTTAAGCTAGTGACACAGTTGGAGAAACAAATTACTAGTACTGTCATAGTGCGATCTCTGAAGCTGTTTGTTCCCGGGGAATGGCTCGATCAGGGCTGCGATTTGACCGTCTAGACCTCTTGCAGCCGCCTCTCACTTTGCTGCTTCGCGCCCTAAGAGTTTTGATTTTGGGCTTGCATAATGAGCTAGACCATTCCATTTGAATTCGTCGATACCTAGATACTTAAGTATGTTGTAGATTGTAGGTTGTAGAAGGTACCAGGTGCAGACGGCCGTGAAGTTATTGAGAACGGAAAATAAAACTTTCGGCCATAGCCAATGTTGCTGAAACGCTACTACTGTCGGTGACCTATGCCATGGAGACTGCCAAATTGGAATTGGAGGTCAGATCTAGCTTTAAGCCTATGACAGCCGGGGGTGGCGGATTGAAGTGGGTGGAAGGTCTAGCTGTAAGCAAAGCTATTGTTGGAAACGAAGGGGAATTTCCCGTTAGACACTATCAAGTTTGAAGGCGTTTTTGGAGCTATCTGATTAGTTCACGTGGTAGTGATTGACGTTCCTTTTTCGCAGGCCGCGCTGTACCAACCATCTAATGATTAAGATAGGTAGGTGCCTTCTTTATATAGCAGGTTAAAGTGGATAAATCTGTCAGACTTATCATATCTTTAGAACTAGACGGTCATTTGTCGACGTGAAAAACATCGATTGGCCCGCTAACAACGTACACTGTGGTACGCAACCGTACATCGACCTACTGAATCGTATCTGTTCAAACCTTATTTCACCACATACCCCGCACTGCTTTCTTCAACTGAGGATGTCTGAATGGCTTTATCTATTGCCAATTACAGAACGTAGCAGGGCTTGAGCCGCATCTTATTTGAGCCTCCTATACATTTGGTCTTTTTTAACTTCTGTGTGGAAGCTCAACATCCGCGAGGACAGAATGCGCGACGCAATCGGAACCACGGATGGTTGAGCTTCAGCAGAGCCAACGATCTTAAGAGTTCCCTATCCTCCTACAATAGCAGCTCTAGAATAACCCGGACGATAGGACATCAACTCCCGAGCAGTAGTAGCAGGCGCAGTGCTAGAATCATTGAGGTGTGCGATACGGAAATTATAGGAGTGTTACTCTCAGTGGCTATAGTCAGGCTTGCGGAAGGATCACATCTATGGACAACTACACGTGCAGCAAGGTAGCCAAGTGAGGACCTATATATAAGTCGTATTCACCGAAGCAATCTATCAAGAGCTGCATTCTTCAGACCAACATCCGCAGCAGACCCAATCATCAGCTCAATACCAGTCTCATTGACCGTTTTATGGGCTACTCGTCGGTTCACCAAGTTATTGGTGAACCGACGAGTACAAGTTCTGTAGTGAAGAAGGCAGCTTTTCCATAGCTGCTGCAGTTTATTGTTCAATGAATTTATGCTTTACATGATACATGTACTTACCAGGTTACGTTCTAGCTCAAATTAAAGATATCTGACACAATGTTGAAAATGTACTGATTGCTCTATCTCGAGGGCCAAAGACCGTATATGTACAATCTACCACATGCGTACGCGTATGCTCTATCTGACATGAGATGCATCACCCTGGTCCTGATGCATATCCTCATACAGTCACCATCTTCATACAAGTCTCAGCACTGTCTGATGTCTTGTATGAGAATGAAGACTTGTATGAAGATGGCGGTTGTATGAGGATATGCATCAGGACTAGGGTGATGCATCTCATGTCAGAGCATGCTTGTACGCATATGGCAGATTGTACATATATGGGCCTCTGGCCCTCGAGATAGAGAAGCCAATCAACAAGTCACTGAACCATCCAAAGTAACAGGTTATGAGCCCAGCAGTCGCAACCATCTTAGTTTACTCTATAAACTCTATTTCTACATCACGATCTTTCAGAGCCTCAAAAACCCTAACCCATACAACTATCCCTGACCGTAACCGTGGCAACACCTGCATGAACAAGTCTAAAACTCAACACCATCACCACCGCTGTCACATATCTCTACCATCTCTATCATCTCTACTATCTTTGTTCTTTACAGTATCTACTGAAACCTACGAGACCTACAATATTATCACCAGAAACGAACTCTTTCCGAGGCAGCCATAATTATGACGATTATACTGAGAGGTAAAAAACCCCAACGGCACAAACAAATGGATGAGGCCTTAGTAAGCTCCAACGAGTTCAACAATCAGATGCGCTGATCTAGTTTAGATTTCTTATGAAGCACTACCCTGTTCAACCAATTAGAGTTCCCAATGACAATCAAGCACACTCCCAAGTTCACCTTTGAGTACACTCGCAGCTACCACCTCACCTACATTTATCCATTACACTTACATTTATGACCTCTTGTCTGAACACTAAGTCCACTCCAAAAGGGAGAAAGGGAAAGGGAGAAAGAAAACAAGAAAGAGACAAAGAGTACAAGAAAGGGCACTCTCTACGATACTGACTACTATGCCTCCGAGTACAACTCCAATCAAATCTACAGCAACCATGTGAAGCTGGCCTACAGCTACCATATCGAACACCTCCAGGTCTATCTTCCAGCCTATCAAAATACCATACGAGATATCACACAAGATACCATACAAAATACCATACAAAAGACCATACACAATACCATACGAGATATCATACTTGATACCATACAAGATACCATACATAATACCATACACAATGCTATACAAAATACTATACAAAATACCATACAAAATGTCATACAAAATGTTATACAAAATACCATACAAAATACCATATGATATACTATATGAAATACCATATGAAATACCATATGAGGTACCATACGAGATACTATTTGAGATACCATACGACATACCATACGAGATACCATACGACAAACTATACAAAATACTATCTACACTCAGAATAGCAACTCAACGATCATGGGACAAGATGTCAGATACCAAGAACCGACAAGAAGAAGGGAACTCATACAAATGACTACCAGGACTACCGAAATTACTGAAATCGACTTATTTGATCTACCGCAAGAAGAAATACCCATTGAAGAAATTGATATAGTTTTGAGTGGAATGGGTGAGAGCATGGACCATGGCTGCACTCGCACTATGAGTGAAGCATGTCTTATGGCCACACCGAAGATGCTTGCCGAACAGATGACAAGAAACCCCCAGCTGCAGTGTTAGGGGTCATCTCTTAGCAGCGATAATGATACTTGATTTGTTAAGTTACGAGATGCATACATATCTGTGATATGCATAACACCTATGCACGTACAATCAAGTGGTCAGCAACATGCTCTTTAGCAGGAGTTCATGTTGGTCGCGCGGAGCGTGGGTGCTCCGCTCACACCTGGATACTCTGCGGGACATGTGCTGTAACAGCGCACGGCAGTTGTCAGTCAAAGCGATCAAGAGGACTCTTCTCCCCTACCAGTAACGGGCTAGGATCCGGAGAAGCACGTTCCTGTCTAGAGAACAGTCTCAACCTAAGCATGACGTAACTGAGGGATTTATGACGTAGGCGCTTGAGCCTAAAGCGAGCACCACTCGTTAAATCGATGGTCTGGATCGCAATGTAACCTCGTATCCGATACGAGCTTACGCGTCATTAATCTACGTTGGCATAGTATCGGTTGGTCACGGATTAAATCTATGACGCAATTAAATCGCTCACTACATGAGGGATTTAAGAGGCGATAAGCATAATCAACTTGGTTGGTTGATGTTCCAACTACCGACTCGTACGATTGCAAAAGATGTCTGAGCTAGGAAAGCATAAGCTGATATCGCGCGACGGATTGCCTGATTGTTATCAGGAGCGTAATGCTTTGAAACCACGTTGCAGAGATGCAACTACCTGAGGGTGTTGTGGTGAGTTATTTTTCGGGCGCACAGTGGGTGTGGCCAGGATAACACTATCACATCTAAGAGAGAGCGATGGCTATAAAGAGCCAGTGTTGGTCGAAGGATTTGGAGGATCATCAGCGAAACAGAATAGCTTTCAGAGAACACCGAAGACGATCTTAAAATATTATTAAGAATTCTATCTATCTATTTACCTATTCCTTAAGAAGTAGTTGCCACTATTTCTTCATTAATCAACCTACGCGATTACCATCTGTATGCCTGGTCATCGGTATACACCATACGAATACGCACTCCAGAGAGTTGTAGAATTGTTCGGCAATCTTCTATACAGTTTGCAAGAGCACAATTTAATCCACACCTACCAAGTGGTTTTTCGTTTCACGCAACTCGAGAATATCGACTACCTGGTGTTACGATATCTGAACACCGGCTTACTACCATTCGAGGAGTTTTCAGAGGACCCGTAATTCGACGAGGGGAGACGATATATATCTACAGAGGAGACGGTCTGTGGTATAGGTTTAGATTGGGAGTCCTCGTTGTGCAGGAACGAGGAGTTGAGTCTTAGGACAAGACGAGGAGAGAAAGAGATACTTAGATAGGCGGTCGTACTTAGTATCAATAAAAGTGTTGTATTGATTATTGGGATTAAGAACCCCCGTAACATGGAGCAAATCCCGATTGTTCGTTAACTGGGCACACGAATATGAAAGGCAACAAAGATCAAAGTTCACCTGATTCATTTGCAAAAGATGACCACCATACTACATATATTATCCGACCCATTGGCGAACCCTTCAGTTCGCGAACTGGACTGACAGGTTCGCAATATTTCATCCCGTTCGCAAACCAGACAAGAGATTTGCAAACTAGTCAGTTTATGTAAACTCTACCATTTAAAGTCACTATAAGTTGCGAGAATGGACATGATACTAGTTAACTATAACTGGCTCCCCAACTTTCATCGGATTCGACATGATGCAATCTCTGCGCCCTTGTCAAGTCATCACCAAAATATCCATATATTACTTCATGTAGTCTTCCTGGATTACAAATATTTACCAGTCACTATATAAAGGAACTCAAGACCAAAATTGGCTGATTCGTACCTAGCGCAGTGTCAAGCAGATTTCCAACACTATGCGAGGTGCTTAAGGCTGCTAAAATGACAGCCATGACCATCTCTGATTGATAGGAGACCAAGTATTGAAGTCCTTGGAGCAACCGAGACTTATCACAGGTCTTACACAATCTTTATTGCATAACTCCCTGACTTTTTTGTGGGATTAAATCTCGTACTTTGGCAAGGTTGCATGCTGGATCCCCAGTTCGCGAACCGGTCAAAATTCGCAAACTGGCCCATCCAGTTCGCGAACGGGCAAAGTTCGCGTATCGGTCGGAACATATATGGCTCCTGACAAGGATGCTGACTACACATATATATGGACACGGCGGTCACTGTCCTATCCTCCTTCTTATATACAAGCCCCATCAAGAGAAGAGGACATGATCATTAGATATACATGAAGATAAATGAAGATATATATTGCTGTCAAGAAAGCCCCAGTATATACACATGAAATGACCAAGCCACGAATCATGTTACGAAAAGTCAAGACAAGACCTCTGCAAAAGCGTTGATGTTATCAGTACCGAAGGCAATGAGCAGTCTAATATTGGTAAGACTTATACTCCTATTGACAATCTAACCACACTGGCATTACAATATCTCATCTCTCTACTCGGAAGATGTGGATGGAAAATCGAACATATAGACTGTCACTGCAATTCTGAACCTAAGATTAATGATGACGACCGAGATCTATGATGACGACCAAGATCAATGATCACAACTGAGATCAATGATTACAACCGAAATCAACAATGATGACCGAGATCAATTATGAGGACCCAGATCAATGACGATGACCGAGACGACCGCGATCAATGATGATGATCAAGATCAATGATTACAACCGAAATCAATAATGATGACCAAGATAAATGATGACGACCGAGATCAATGATGATGACCGAGATCAATGACGATGACCGAGATCAATGATGACAAACGAGATCAATAACAATGACATCTACGCTATACTACTGGAAGGCATCCTCGTACCTGAGAATATCGCCAGATATACAAAAGCACAACCGGAAAGGCATCTACGTACCTGCAATCATCGATGATATAAGACTACATGAAGTACCACGACTCTGGCACACACACAAATCTATCAAAACACCGATGAAATCACATGCTCATGGACCTACGCTACGACTCTCATTTATCGCAACTTGAAGCTGGATCTGATCGAGGATCAGGGGGAAGAAGGAATCCGAAGATTTCAAAGACTAGGAAGCGATCCTCGACATCATCGAAGAGATTACTAAACGATCTTCGAAAGCATCAAAGACTACCCTACGAATATCAGCTTATTCATCCATATTCCACTGCAAAAAGAGTCCTCCAATATCTTATATTTACGGTTCATTTCGGCCTCTTTCACAGCAATGGCAATGTAACGGCAAAGGCAATGTAACGGTAACGGCAATGTAATGGCAACGGTAATGTAACGGCAACGGCAACGGCAATGCAAACGACTGTCTTCATAATATACGAGCTCCGATTGGATTGGGAGTAGTACCATCGGCCATAATCATGGCACACCTAAGGATGAAACGGATGGGATGACAGAAGTTGATTTAAGGTTGGATTTAAGATTTTACTGTGTTTGGATTTCTTTGATTATACAGGATGGCCGTCCCAGATCAGGCTACGGATTGCACTCTTTCCCTGCCTACCGCAGTCATTAGGAGGAGGGTTTTAATGAGGCACCGGAAGACTAATCACATGGACTTTGTAAGTATGGACTCACGGAGTTATGGACTTGCTACGGAACGCAGCAAGAGGGGGAAGTGTTGCATGTGTACTTGGATCGTGAGTCTCAGCACCGTCTGATGTCCTGTATGAGAATGAAGACTTGTATGAAGATGGCGGTTGTATGAGGATATGCATCAGGACTAGGGTGATGCGTCTCATGTCAGAGCATACGCATACGCATATGGGAGATTGTACATATACGGGCCTCTGGCCCTCGAGATAGAGAAGCCAATCAACAAGTCACCGAACCATCTAAAGTAACACACAACCCGCTTACTTGATCGAGTGATATAATATGAATGTAATGTCTGGCAGTAGTTGGCTTGGCTTCACGCACTCAGTAACCTTGGATTGCATTGAGATGCACACAGGAACGTACTCCACGGGTCACAGCTCTCTGGAGAGGGCTGTAAAACCCTGCTCGGTACCAGCTAAAAAGGTAGTGGTTGTATCGGGTTTCGCGGAATAACAATGTACACTCTCCAGCGAGTTACAGTTAATCTCCCCGGCGTGTAAGACTAACCGGACATCATCAAATGGCACTGTGAAAGAAGTGTTATGGGTTGGATGTTAGTATCAATCTTGACAATGCTTAATCGCGGTGTTGAGTTGATAGATAGCGCCGGATTTGGCCTACTAATAATGACCGAGATCAGGCGCAGTGCTGCAAGCCACACCCGACGCCACATCCGTTTCCCCGTATATGCGTAGGGGAAAATGACTGGTTGTAAACCAGTCATTTCCAGCACAGATCCTACAGGGTTTAGTATTGTATGTTTTCATGAAGCAAACTTCATAAAATCTACCGATTCTCCCATCAAGTAACTTCATAGTATCTGCCGACTCTCTCCATTCTCTAGCATCGCATTCTTCTACCTTTATCGTAACTCTAGCTCTCTACATAGTCCGAAATCACGTGCGATACAGGGTATCTCTTCACCGAAGATGAGCTTCGCCTGCTGGCAATACGTATCAATTGCGTTTAGCTTGCTAACCTGCATATGCGACAAAATTGGCAACCACTTAGGTGTTGCGAGAGGGCTCGGCATTCGCACATCTTGAAAGAGTTGTTTCACGGATTGTGCAACGTCTGCTTTGGAAATGTGCAGGGAAATGTGCAGGGTGGATGCGCACATTCACGATCAATGTAAGATCTTTATAACTGTGCTCAGCTAGCTGGACAGGTCCAGTTACCGACTTGCGGCTTTGATTCAGCACAATTGTCTTGGATCTGCCTCTATTGACCCGCACTGCGTAGTACTCCTGTTGAGCCCTGCTTACCTTGTTTACTCAATAGCCTGCTGCTATTGATACCCGCCTGACATCCCCCGGGAACTTCCCCTAGATACCCGAGCCTCGCGGTCACTCTACTTGCCTGGGTCGTTTTTATCACACATCAGCTTCTAACACACGCATCTGCCGCAATGGAATACGGTCGGATCCTGAGCATAATCGATAGCCTAGACGAATTCAATAATCAATTCGCAAACTTAAGCATTGTAAGGTTATTTCTTGACTTAAGTTTGCTTGATGCATTGACGAAATTCCATTGTGTATAGTTGCCAGATGCCATGAATAGAATTACTGAAAACATCCACACGAAATGGTCGCCTCTACATGCTTTCTTGAATGAAGCCCCGCACCAATCAGCGGCAAGCTGGGCATACTCAATATGGGATCGCTGCCAAGACGTGCCATGGCCAGTCATGGTATCTCCTCAATACTTCGTATCTACCCAGCACGATGAATCTTCGGAGTCCGCCAGGGCAACTTTTTCGGAATCTCCAACCGAATCGGAATGCGATTACTGCCCTAGCTTAGCAACTTCCAAAGATCCGTCCGAAGCCGACTCAACCCCACCAACACCCCCTTTGTCCATATGTGGTTCGTCCCCACTAAGGTTACCGCCACCATTGAATTCGCACGATCCACGGTTTGTAGAGTTTTCTGAATCCCTTAGTCGTCTACTTGTAACGTTGGACCCTGGATCGGATTCTCTCTCGGCGGACGTTCGGAGCTGAGAGAACGAGAGCAACAGTTCATCCCTTCGCCTCCACCCCCAGCAAAGACCTGTTGCCTCCTTCAGAGATGGCTTTAATACCTTGTATGATGGCCGAAACGCTAGTGGAACGCTATCTATTAGGAATTCCAGAGATGCGAGCCTTCCATCCAGAACTAAAATCGCAACACCCTGGCCCTTACAATCCGGCAAGAGTGAGAACGATGAATTCGAAGTACAACCAAGCAATAACATGAATGCAAAGACTCGCCCAGTCCAACTGGGAGAGAAAAACATGTTGTCAGATATCTCAGGGCCATCTCAGGCTAAATCCAAAGTAGTGTCAGGTGTGCACTCAATCCTTCCCGTCAAGCGGTTCCGAACAGCCAGCATCCATCCTGACGAGTCCCCACGTAAGGAACGTCGAACTGTATCCCCAGAACACCTACCGGCGGTGAATCCCAGCTTCAACTCCAGGAATTTACATAAAAGATCAAGAAGTTCCTCACCAACACATTTAGGGGAAGTTATGGTGGTGAAACGATTAAAATCAATGTATAGGGCGGTGCATAAAAGGATCAAATTCCCCCCCTGGCCTCCGAAGCGTTCACGATTTCGGCCCCTTTTATTCTACGGAAACGCAGCTTCTTGTCACCGATCACAGCAAGTAGACGGTCACAGTCCAACCATTACCCAACTCGACAATATTGAAAACCCCGCCGCTATCCCAGAATGTCCTAGCCACAGTGTTCGGACGCCCTCTAGGCAGGTGGAAGGTGCAGGCACTGCAACTACCGGAGAGGGCGATGGAATGCAATTGTACGCCGGTGAAGACGACGGGAGCGCCTTTCCGGTTGATGGCCAAAGGAATTCAGAATTAAGAAGCCCGGTCCCACAATACCCTTTGGCTGAAGTAGCTGAGAGTCTTTACCGCGACGAGGGGTTAGAACTCCCTGCGCAGCTTGGTGCGGTCGCCGTCCCTTTTGGCGAAGCCTGGGATCCTAGATGGTTGGAGTCCCTCGAGACAGACCAAGGAACTGACACCCTTGGCCCAGCGGATATCGAACGGCACGTAACCGATGAATTGCATGAGGTGCAAGACACCGGCAGTCACTGTACACTCGCCGCTTTTGGCACTGGGGATGAACTTGCCGTCGACGTTGATAGTGGCGCTAGCTACGACGGTCAAGCTCAACCTGGGCCCCAGCACCAAGCCGCTTGCCGATCGGGGCTACAGTGTCCTGACTTCGGAAAGAGAAAGAAACATTCGCAGTGGCATGAGTGTCGGGATATTCGGTACAATACTATGGAGGAACTAATGTGTGTCCTGGCCCGCGGTAAATACTGGGTTTGTGACTTACTTGTTGTAGGGGACACTGCCTGGAAAAACATGGTGATTATGCCTGTCCAATATGCTCGGTCAAGTTTCTGCAGACTCTGCCGTTACCATCCACTATAAATCTAGGAACCATCTTCTTTGGCTCGATGCAACACCTGATGTTAGATTCTATTCCCCTGATGCATTTTACTTACCAATTTATTGACTTCTCAATCTAGAGCGCATGTTCGGTCCGTGCACATGAAGCCTTCGTATTGCCGTCCTTGTGCAACCCGATTTAAGGCTGTCAGCAAATACAATAAACATTCGTGCAATGGTCACTTACCTAAAACGAATGTTCCTCGGCGCGACCGGTATATTTGTCTAGAAATGGAAGTTTTGGACGGGCGCGTGGGAAGGGCCAAGAGCAGGAAAGAGTTAGAGTCGATTTTGCTCAGGGGTGGAGAAGTGGTATATGACTATGCGGATGGCCATGGTGGCATCATGAAACGTTCGCCACCCAGCATTGCCACGCGTTTGTTTCTACTAATCTCTGGGCTAGGCTTGCTAGAGTGCCACTCGAACAACGTCACTCCCGACAGGACACAATTACCTCTGGATACAACCAAGGCGAACTCGAGATTATCTGAAGGTATTATTCTTCAAGCTAAACCCTGTGTCCGGTACTGATCTGGCGCCTTCTGGATCTGCAATAGATACGAAAGAGAGGAGCCATAGCGCCTTGAACAATATCTTTCCATATCAACCCCCAACTCTGGATCAGGACGGCTCTATATATCAGCAGGAGCACATGAATCCGCATGATGGGGATAATGACTTTCAGCAGCAAGTATCAACTGCAGGCCGCGCATTGATCGGAGACTGCGACTGCTATGTCAGCCCCGCCATATCTTTGGATTCAAATAATCATGACGAGCCCCAATTATCGACTTCAGGCTATGGGGGCTTTGTCTCTCCGCAATGTTTGTCGATCAGGGATTGTGGTAGACGTATCTCTGATCGTCAGCTTTCGAGCACGGGCTATCGGCAATACGATAACATCCCGCAACAACCCCCGGTGACAGCGTATGGATACAACCGCGACGATTTCACACCATCGCAACCATTTCAGTGGTTAGTCAGCTCTGAGCTTCAGACACAAATGGATATGTTAACCTCCCTTGACTCCGCAATAAACGTTCTCGAACGTCTTGGGGTGAGTGGACGTTCGAGGGATTCGAACGAATTGTCTGGTTTTACTCCAATTGGTGGCAAGACACAGGTTGCAAGTTCTGAGGTTGTATATACCAGAACACTGGATCAGGAACAATTAGGCCCTCCAGGCAAGTTACTTGTTCCCACCCCTCATAGATCATATTTTTAACTATTTCCAGTTCTAGAAGACAATTTCTCTAAAAATTCCTTCCCTTCCGAGGCTTTCGGGGCGCTTTCAGAAGCCCCAGCTACAGTCTCATTACCGCCACCGGAATATCCTCATCAAAATTTAATGTTTTGGACATAGCAAAAAATGTTTCGCAGGTGTTAAGCGGTTCACAATCGCTAGGATAGAACGACGGTGATGAGAATGCGCTGAATCATCTGCGGCTCTGGGTGGGTTATGGTGACTATTGGGTACCAAGATTGTATTTCTATTAGTTGAGGATTGGGGATATGGTGTATGGTATTTGAACTTTGGGAGATTACAAAAATGTGATGGAGATCATTTTATGGTTTTTATCGACGCTGGATGTCTGTATTGGTCAGAGGTCAGGTGGATGCACATATCTCAGTTTGAATATCTTACTAGCGATACTAAATGTAGCATTAAAGAAATATGCAGATGGTCTAATTTGAAACGTTCATTAGTGATCGTTTGTCTAGTCCCTAAACCCTAGTGGCGACTGAGCTTGCGAGCATAGCTGCGAGAGGCTGGGTACGAGACAAAGTGATCGTAATAATCGTGAAACATCAATATGCCCTGTTTTAATTAGGTTAAGTTGCGTCATAGTGACAAGCATTAGGGGAGAGCCATTTCCATGATGCACAGGTGACAATTCATGATGCGGCGCAATTCAATCTTGTAAGCAGCGATCAGTTTAAAAAATTATCTCACATATTTTTTATTCGGGGCTTTATTACAGGAAATTTACTTAAATTTTGCTACTGGGCTCTGTTAAGCAGGGCGAGGTGGTCTGGAGACTGCGAACCAATGCCGGGCGGTGCCTGAGGACGAGGTACTTGTGCTGGGGCAAACTGTGCCGAATCGAGCCCATATTCAATAGTTCCCTGGAGATATGAGTTTCTTCTTCACCATTTTCGTCTTTTTGATAGTCGGGGAACGTATCTTAAGTGTTAGCGGCCCTAACCCTATGTACTATTACTGGTCGGAGCTTCTCTAGACAGGGCGTACGGCGCTAATGCGGACTGTTTCACTCTAACAATTATGGCCGAGGTGTTGATCATCATATTAGCGATGCAACTTATATTCCACCACATTATATTAGTTTGCAGCTCTCAATTGAAGATGACCAATGGATGAAAAGAACTGATAAATTTCATACTCATAGATAATCTAAATTGGCCCTTAAACGCTTGATTTCCCGGATTTGTGTAGGTTGCGCAATTGACAATCCCAGTACAACATCATATGGAGATGGTTCCAAGACATACGAAAAATGAGTTCAGACTCTGTACCGAGACCCAAACATAAATCCAAGAGCAAATGAAGAAAGGGTTCAATGACACATCGATGGTAAAGGAAAAGTGCTCCATGGAAAGTTACATGGATACGTATTTAGTAAAATGTGGCGTCGAATATTCATAATCACCTCTCAGGGTTAGAATTGTTGTGCGGTGTTTGTGGCGGTCTTCTTAGGGCTAGTTGTTAGGGCTAGCAGGAGTAGTCTTTCATCACTTTCTGGCGAGCTTCTCTTTGTTCTTGTACTTCTACAATTCGCACAGTTTCACCTTTTGCTGCATGGGACGTATCTGCACATCGCGAGATTACGCCCAACAGGTTATGAGCCTTGCGCATTCGATTTATCGAAATAAATCAGCGAGAAACAAGTCATTAGTTGGAGATCGAGATCTCCAGAAGGCTATGCAACTACCCTCATCCCGCCGTGCTCTTGACGGTGGCTGCTGGATGTCTCCTGTGTTGTACGGTGTCCGGTGTCCTGAATCTCTCTATTGACCTAAACTCACTGACTCTCTCGCTAAGTCTAATTGACACGTACACAAGAACTAAAGTGCATGCGGCTCCGCCGCGCTCAACCCTAAACCAACCCACGTGATGACCGCA
>Ga0307515_10011981_pt1 | contig 16371 bp, 7 predicted proteins | sample 17_EM_MG_FD_194513 | JGI IMG/M metagenome (GOLD analysis project Ga0307515, IMG submission 194513) | Populus trichocarpa ectomycorrhiza microbial communities from riparian zone in the Pacific Northwest, United States - 17_EM | ecosystem: Host-associated > Plants > Roots > Unclassified | place...
TGTCACCTCGTTCGTGGTCGCCGGCCGCGAGCTCGCCCGGACCGCCGAGCCGTCGCGCTGGCGCCGCCTGGTCATCGGCGAGGGACTCGCCGCGCTGCGGCTCGAGGACGAGACCCTGGTCCGTTGCGGCGCGACGCTGGACGAGGCCAAGCACACGCTGGATCTCGCTTGCGGGAGCACCCACCAGGACGGCAGCCTGCGCTGGACGCGCGATGCCAACCAGCTGCGGCTCGAGGGCAGCTTCGACCACGCGTCGGTGACCGTGCTGCTCGAGCGCCGCGACGAGGCCGAGCTCCGGCTGCTCCGCGACGCGTTCCGCTGGCCCTACGACACCTGAAGCGCGCCGCGGCGCCTCAGATCCTCGAGGCCGCGGCCGCTGCAGCGTCCCGGATAGCACACACCCGGGGCCCCGATCGTAGTCCAGACTACATGCTCCATGTATGCATCGCGCACCTGACCCCGCATCAGGTCGGCGGCTCCGCGGGGCGATGCCCGCCGCTGGACCCGCTGGCATCCCGTCGGGTACGGATATTCTACCGAGCAGACCATCGTGACCGGGGACCCCACCGAGACAGTCAGCGAGACCGGCACCCTGCTGGTGGACGGCGCCAGCGACGAGGGCACGCCGCGACTCATCGTCGTCGTCGAGTGTCGCCGGCTCGCCGTTCCGGCGCTGCGGCTGTCGCTGGCCAACCTCGACGAGGTCACGCTGGGTCGGGACGCACGGCGGCACGTCTCGCGCCACGACCGGTCCGCCATGCTCGCCGTCCCCGACTACGAGACCTCGCGCAAGCACCTCACCGTGCGCCGCCAGCCGGCGGGCTGGGAGGTCGCCGACCTGGGCTCCAAGAACGGGATCGCGGTCAACGGCGAGCCCGCGCGGATCGCGACCCTGACCGACGGCGACGTCATCGAGGCCGGCGGCACGCTGCTGATGTTCCGCGAGGACGGCGCGATCACCGACGAGGGCGATCGCGACCTGGCCAGCGAGCCCGACACGCCGGCCGCGTTTCGCACCGTGAGCCTGGAGCTCGAGCACCGCGTCCACCAGCTGACGCGGATCGCGCGGGCCGGGGTCGCCGTCCTGGTCCGCGGCGAGACCGGCACGGGCAAGGAGCTGATCGCGCGGGCGGTGCACGACGCGTCGGGCCGGCGCGGCGGGTTCGTGCCGGTCAACTGCGGAGCGCTGCCGCGCAACCTGATCGAGAGCGAGCTGTTCGGCCACCGCCGGGGCGCGTTCTCTGGGGCCAACGAGGAGCGCGACGGGCTGGTGCGGCGGGCGCACCAGGGCACGCTGTTCCTCGACGAGATCGCCGAGCTGCCCGAAGAATCGCAGGTCGCGCTGCTGCGGGTGCTGCAGGAAGGCGAGGTCCGGCCGGTCGGGGCCAACGAGGCGGTGAAGGTCGACGTGCGGGTGATCGCGGCGACGCACCAGGATCTGTTGAAGCGGATCGCCGACGGGCGGTTCCGGCAGGACCTGTACGCGCGGCTGTCGGGGTTCGAGGTCTCGCTGCCGCCGCTGCGCGATCGACGCGAGGACCTGGGCAGCCTGATCGCCGCGCTCCTGCCCCGGGTCTCGCCGCACCCCGAGCGGATCACGCTGCACCGGGCGTCGGCGCGGCTGCTCTTGCGCTACGGCTGGCCGCTCAACATCCGCGAGCTCGAGCAAGCGCTGCGGGCGGCGGTGGCGCTGGCCGAGGACGGCGAGATCCGGCCCGAGCATCTGTCCGAGGCGATCTGCAACTACGTGCCCTCGACGCTCGCCAGCCTGCGCCCCGAGGATCGCGTGTTGCGCGAGCGCGTGATCGAGCTGCTCCGCGAGCACGGTGGCAACGTCACCGCCGTCGGCCGGGCGATGGGCAAGGCGCCGATCCAGATCCGCCGGTGGTGCCGGCGGCTGCACATCGAGCTCGCCCAGTTTCGCTCGTGACGTCGGGCGCTCACGTCGCGGCGTGGCTGCGAGGATCGCGCCGGTAGGCATTCACCTCCCTGCCCGTTCGGGCGGGCGCGGCTCACCGACGCTCGCCCCCGCTCGGAAGGGAGCTAGATCTGCCGTACATGCCCGACTCGATCCCCGATCCGACCTCCGCCGAGGACGCACCCGCGCCGTCGAGCCCGGCCCACACGCGGAGCCAGGGCCTTCGCCAGGAGCGCACGCTCGCCTCGGCGCAGTTTCGCGACGGCCAGTTCCGCAACACCTCCGGGGCTCGCGACGGCGTGCAGGGCAGCTCGATGAAGATGTTCGGCGAGCTCTTGTTCGGCGGCCAGCAGCGCCGGCCGCCCGCGCCGCTCCCTCTCGAGCGGCCGCACGAGCGCTGGGCGACCCGCCCCGACACCGGCTTCCGCGCGACCTGGCTCGGCCACTCCACCGTGGTCCTCGAGCTCGATGGCCGCCGCATCCTCACCGATCCGATCTTCGCCAAGCGGGTCTCCCCGGTCGGCTTCATCGGGCCGCGCCGCTTCCACCCCGTCCCCGCCGAGCTCGGCGAGCTGCCGCCGATCGACGTCATCCTCCTGTCGCACGATCACTTCGATCACCTGTGCCGGTCGACCATGCAGGCGCTGGCGAGGACCGGCGTGCCCGTCGTGACCGCGCTCGGCGTCGGCGCCCACCTCGAGCGCTTCGGCTTCGCGCCCGAGCAGATCACCGAGCTCGACTGGCACGAGTCCGCCGAGGTCGCCGGTGTGCACTTCACCGCCACGCCGTCGCAGCACTTCTCCGGCCGCTCGCTGTCCGGCCGCAACAAGACGCTCTGGGCGTCCTGGGTGATCCGCACCGAGCGCCGCTGCGTGTTCTTCTCCGGCGACACCGGCCTGACACCGGAATTCGCCGACATCGGCCGCCGCCACGGCCCGTTCGACCTCGTCATGCTCGAGATCGGCGCCTTCCACCCCAGCTGGGGCACCATCCACCTCGGCCCGCGCAACGCGCTCGAGGCCCACCGCCTGCTCGGCAGCGGCCTGCTCATGCCGGTGCACTGGAGCACCTTCTCGCTCGGCTTCCACGCCTGGGACGAGCCCGGCGAGCAGCTCGTCGAGCTCGCCCCGTCCTACAACGCCCGCCTCACCACGCCGCGGCTCGGCGCCGCGTTCGAGCCCGACCACATCGAGGGCCCGACGCCCTGGTGGCGCGACGTCCTGTCGCGCCGCGCCCGCCGCGACCTCGATCGCGCCCAGCTGCAGCTGTCGCCCGAGCGATAGCAGCCGTCCTCGAAGCCATACTCGAACTGATACAAAGCCCGTTCCGTGTCGGTGTTCGAGACCGTCCTCGACGTGCGCGAGTGATCTCACGGCCAATGATACCGTGAGAACATGATACAGAGCACCGAGATCGCGACACGATTCAACAGGCGCTTGTCCCTCGGTGACGCCCTGCTTCAGGTCCTGGAGCTAAGGACGGGCGCGGCCCAGTGTCGGTTGAAGTTTGAATCGGGCAGGCTGCTCAAGGACGAGGAAGTCAGCTGGCCTTCTGAACCTGAGGCGAGGTTCGAACCTGCTTCGCTTTGCTTCCACGGTGTGCGCTCGATCGACTTCGATGGAAGCTATCAGCTCAACTCCACGGTGATTGACTTCGGTGCGACCTCGAACGGCAGCAGCGAATATGTCGAATTCTATTTCGATCTCACAGGAGGCAGAGATCCAGAATGCTTCATTGTAAAATTGAAGATCGTGGCCAAGAGCTTCGAATATGGCCCCTGGGTCAGCAATCCTTGAGGTAGCTCGACATGTGTCAGCTATGTGGCCGTCCCTCGTGCGGACTCATCCGCGCGCTTTGTCTCGTGCGGCAATGACAGGTGAGCGTGGACGCCGCCGAGATCGTGAGCGAAAATTCGCATCCGGACCATCCCGGACAGTTGATGAAAGCCTTCCGCGTCGCCGGTGTCAGGGCAACATGGCCGCCCGCGAGAGCGAAAGAGGCGAAATCAAGAGCATCCCAAAGCGTCAATGCTTGAAGACGCGGACACCGGTTGGGGTAGGTGACGAGTCGTGTCCGGTCTGTATGACAACAACAGCATCGAATGCCGCGCTGTTATCGTGCAACGTCATCATGTCATCTTCGCTCATGTAGACTGCGCCAAGTTCACGCGAAAATCTCGGGGTTTCAAACCATTTCCTCAGCCGCGGCGGAAGGTTCCGGAGTGGAAGCCAAGCGATCTCCGACATCCTGGCTTCGTCCATCACAACACCCTCCAATGTATACTTGGGTGCGACCGGGATCGGGTAGGAGATCACGCCAATCTCTCCCGCGGTATCCACTGCACGTGTAGAGCCTTGGTAGAGGTAGAATCCAATAGAATAGTACCGAACTGCGCTCGCGAGGTGATACCCGAGCATGAATTCACTGGGCTGTTTCGAGATATGCGAATCATGTGCCCACAGGCAAGCCCGTGGTGTGTCGACTTGCGTGACCAGGAAGGTCGCCAGACTGGCCATCCCGATATCTCGACGCTTGCGCAGCCAGGTTCCCATGTCACCGGTCCAGTAATCGAGCTGGCTTGCCAGTGAGCGCGCTGCGAGCGCAATCGAGACGTCCTGTTTGGAGCTACTTCGAGGTGTTCGAAGCCGCGACAGCAGCGCGTCGATACCCGATCGCTGAGCGGCAGAGAGCTCCTGAACATCCTGTCCCTTCTTGCCGAGACGCTTCAGTGTAGCTTGTTCCTCCGCGCTGATCGACAACTGATCGGCATGGCCGATGAGCACATCCACCGGATGCGTGGTGTTCTGCAGGTCTATCCCCCAGATGCGAACCTTCTTTGTGGTTGCAGCATTGTATTCACGGAGCTCGGAGAGAAACCTGAGGAACTCATAGGTATCGGAGATCCAGAAGCCAAGATCTGCTACTGCCTTTGCGGGATCGACATCGGCTCCATTCACATAATCATCCAATGTTGCGCTTGCGATCGCATCGAACTCGAATAGCAAAAGGCGAACATCTGCCCTTCGGATCAATTCCAGCGTGAGCGCACCTCGCGAAGAGAAGAATTCCGACGTTCCGTGAGTGGCCTCTCCCAGTCCGATGATCTTCGGGTTATTGGCGATGATGTCCGAAACAAGCTTCTCCAGGGTGGCATCGACCCCCTCGATCTTTGAAGGCCCCTGTTTGATGTCATGGCTTGCAATACTGCGAATATGCAAACTCGAGCTCGTTGGAAGGTCCAGCTTCGTGTTCACCGAGAGCGCCATGCCCGTCAAGAAAACACGGTACTGCCCTCCGGGAAGACAGAGCGAAAAACTGCCATCCTCTTGAACAGGAGCTACGAACGTGTCTCCCTGAGACAGACTCTGGCGTTCGAGGTTCATGCGAGTGGCCCTGGCCTCGCCATCGACCTTGCCCGCCAGCGGATGACAACTTCGAGATAGGGTGAGGCGCAGGTTCTTGCTCGGGACCTCTTGCGTCTCAATCCACGCGAATCCATGCCCGGAAGCTACTGCGAATGCGTACTTCCCTGCCGGGATCACGCCCTGGTAGAAGCCGAGAGTATTCGTCGTGAGCACACTCACGAGCTTCATGGACTCGAGATCGGTGAGCGCTATCACCGCGTCATGCGCAGGGGTTCCGTCATCGTACGATGCAGTGCCTGTCAGGGTGAACGGCGCATGCTGTGCTGCCACTATTGGTACGGTATTGCAGCTCAGGAGCACAGCGACGGCTCCGAGATACAGCAGGTCGAGGGCTGCTCGACGCATCGCCGAACGGCGGCGAATGCCATCACATCGCATGCTGCCAGCTGCCAGATGCAACGGATCGATGGAAGGCTGTGTCATTCGGGTCTCATTGAGGTATACCGCAACTAGTTGTTGAGCCAGCTACGCCGCAGCGCCGTTTCGGCTCGAGGCATTTCTGGTTGGATGGCATGTGTGGAGCGTGGCTACCTCGCCCCCGTGCGGACGTACGCGAGCGCTTTCTCGAGCACCTCGTCCCGTCCGGCGATGACACCGGCGATCGTGGACGTCGCCGGGATCGTGGGCTGAAAGCCAAGCAGATGCAGGCGTGACCCATCGGGCTTGGTCACGCGAAGACCTGTAAAGGCCGATGAGCAACCGGACGGTTCCGCGATTTGCGCGAAATTGCCGTTGGTTCCCGCCGTGGGGCTGCCAACGAGCTCACCCAGGCGATAGTGCTCGATGATCCCGGCGATCGACTCGCCGTAGCTCACGGTGACCGGACCGATGAGGAAAGCTACGCGGCCGGCGATGCGCGGCTGGAGCATCGGCAGCTTCCATCCCTCGGCGTCCCAGCCCGCAATCGAGGTCGGGCCGTGATCCGGACGGATCACGCGCGGGAACCTCAGCCACTCCTTGGCATCGTCTGGACGGGTGAGCAGGTGCGACAAGATCGTGTGGCCGACCTTCGGTGGCTCACGCAAGTCGAACACGATCCCTGGTGCGGCAGCAAACTGAGCCATCGCCGCGTCTATCTCGGTCATCGATGCGCGCGACAGATCGACGTAGTAAGCCCCATCATCGAAGCGTCGGATCGCAGGGCCGGAAGCCGCCGATACGGTCTTGTCGTTTCGCATCACCGCGACCTCGAGCTCCGCATCTCCGCGTCGAACCCGCAGGTTCAGCGTGGAACCCGGCAGGCCATTGCCGAACCGCCAGCGCGCGCGGACGGCGCGGAACTGCGGTGACCCACTGGCGAGCGCTTCGTACTCGTTCAGCTGCACACTCGCCGGTCGTCCGTTCATCGAGACAACAATGTCGCCCCGAAGGATCTGGGGATCCGCGCTCGCGGTGACGACGATCCTGCCCTCGATGACATCGACCGCGAACGGTGGCATAGCCTGGTGGTCCTTGCCTGGGCATCCGACGCGAGCGTGGGCATCTGGAGCAGCGGCGGACAGGCGCTGCAGCGTTGCAATATGATCGCCCACACTCCGGTCGCGAAGCGCGCTGCGCAACGCAGCGTCGAGCTCTGCCGACCAGTCAACGGACACCGAGTCCCAGTACGGCCAGAAATGCTGCAGCGCGTTCCATGCGACGACCACATCGGCGATCCCGGCAACCACATCGTAGCCAGACGGTGGCATTCGTCGGGAGCCAGCTTGTGACCGCCGGGCTGCGGCGGGGTCGTCGCCGATCGTCGCGCCGTTTCGGGAGTACAGCGCGATCGGGACGCGAGCACGCAGGTCGCTGCCGAGATCGATGTCCACGGTCTCGCCTGGCTGCGGGGCCGCGTCGAACAGCTCTTTGTTCGTGACCTCGGTCGTTGGCTCGGTTCGGAACGAGGCGCTCCCGGACGCCGGGCGCTCATGGTCCACGCCCACGGTCCAGCCGCTGATGGAGCTCGCCCCTGCGATTCCAAACTCCGGCTTCCAGCTCGCCATGGGATCTCCCGCCTCGAATCCGGGGTCCTTGATCTCGATCGACTTCCAGGTGCCGTCCGATACCTGCGCGGCCAGCGCGAGGTCGTCGTACCAGACGGTGCCCTTGCTGGTCACTTGCCGGATCCCGAACACGATCTTCGTTGCGTCCGCATCGACCGGGCCCGAAACCTCGGCTGTCGTCCAGGCGTCACTGACGACCGGTCGATCCGACATGTCATCCGAGAAGCCCGCGGCATCACCACGCTCGATACGCAACCACAGCTGGCCACGCGCTGTGGATGCGGTCCGCAACTTGCCGCGCAGCCGTACCGACGAGCCTCGATAGGGAGCAGCATCGACCGCTTGCCACAACGACGCGAACGGAACTCCGCGGACTGCAACAGTTCGCTCACGATGTCGACGCTTGCTCTCGTACCCGCTGGGGACCGCGGTGTCCCCGTAGCCCTTGTGCTCCCATGCCACGACATCGAGGCCGGCGGCGGGTCCTGGATGCAGCGCCGGCTCATCGGCGAAGCTCTCGCCACGCCCGGCGAGGTGCACCGTCGGTGCGATCGGAGCGATGAGTTCCGCGAGTGCGGCCTGCAGCGCGCCTGCATCGGGCGCATCGATCACGCGTGCTACACCATCGATGGCGAAGCGGTCCCAATCGACGACGGCCGCGGCATCGCTCGGATGAAACCACCGCAGCACGCCATACAGGCGCGCAAAGGCATGCACATTGGCGACCCGCGACAAGTCCGCGTTCGTCGCAACCACGGTCGGCCTGGCAACGCCTGCGTTGCACGCGGTACAGAACGCCAGTGCTGCCAGGAGCGATCGGCCGCGGGTTGACTTCCATCGACCAGCAAGCCGTACCCGCGCGCCAACCCTCGCGGGCGTCGCACAAGCCTCCGCTCCTGGCCGGCGGCGAAGGTCCGGTACTGCTGGATCGTCGTGTATCTGCTGGTGCTGCTTCACGGTGTCACCATCCGGACGCCGGTCGGCGTAGGAGTTGAAGGGCGCGCTTGCCGGATCACAACGACCGCCGCTACCGCCCAAGGAAATCCTCGTAGTCGCTGCGTATCGCCTGGGTCGTACACGGAGCCGAACTCGCGGACGTACCGGGGTAGCGACAACCACCGCGAGAGCGTGTCGCTCGCCTTGTCGAGCCTGACCCAGGCGACGTCGACAAACCTCGTCGCGTTCATGATCACGGACTCCACGTTGTACGCAGGCGGAGGCGCAAGCTCGTGCGGGATCACTCCTATCTTGCCCGCCTGGTCCCATGCACGCCCGGCGCCACGGTAAGAAAGGAATGCCACCGGATAATACTGTTCTCCAAACGTTTCGGCGAGACACTGTCCAAGTGTCTTGGCGCCATCGTCATGTTGACGCGCAATGTGCCCGTTGTGCGCCCAGATGACCGCCTGCCGAAGCTTCCCAACCTCGACGATGTAAGCGCCGAGCTCGGCCATGGCCTGATCGCGAAGGCTAATCGTCACGGCTCGGTCGAGGTAACCGAGCTGGTAGCGAATGGAGCGCGAGGCGATGCTCGCCCGGGTCACGACCCGATCGAGGTCGGCCTTCCCAGCTGGTCGATCGAGCCGGCCGAGGAGCAAGGATAGCGTCGCGCGCTCGTCGCCCGAAAGCTTCGAGAACGCGGCCCCATGCTTCGGCGCGATCTGTGAAAGAAGAGCTGCCTCGTTGTCTGTGATCGCGAGCTCGACGCGGTGGGCAAGCAGGTACTGCACAGGCGGCTCCACGCGCTGAGCATCGATGCCCAGCACGTGAATCCTGTCAGCCATCGACGACGCGGCGGCGTTAAAGGATCGAACATCCTTCAGGAAGTCGAGAAATTCCTGGACATCGGTGATCCAGAAGCCGAGCGCGACCACCGCCTTGGCGAGATCGATGTCAGCGCCCATGACATAGTCATCGATGGCCATCATTCCGACTGCATCGGCCTCGAACAGGATGCCTCGAAGCTTGCCGCGGCGCGCGAGCTCGAGAGACAGCTTCTCGCGGTAGGTGTAGAAATCTCCGGTGCCGTGATTCGCTTCGCCGAGACCAATGACTCGGCGGTCGAGCAGCGACTGTGCGAACGATGCCATATCGACGTCACCGACCTCGACATGCTCGGGACCATGCTCGAGCTGCGACGCCGCGTAGACGGTGAGCTCCACGGTGGCGTCGTTCGGCACGACGACCGGTTGAGTGAGCGAGGCCATGCTGCCCTCGACGCGCGTCGAATATGCCCCGTTGGGCAAACACGCAAAGAACTGGCCGTTACTCTGGATGGGAACGACAAACTTGTCGCCGGCGGCGCTGCTGTAGCGCCACAGGCTGACCGTGGCTGGGAGCGCGAGCGCGAGTGCACTATTGATGCGTCCTGTCACGCGATGGCAGTCCGGCGACAACGGAATCACGAGGCGCTCCCCGGGCGCGACCGCCTTCTCGAAGAAGGCAAAGCTCGTCTCAGTCGTGGCAGCGATGGCATAGCGTCCAGGAGGCAGCGCAGACATGACCTGGCCAGCACCGTCCATGCGCACGCCGGGCAGCTCCCGAGCGGTCGCCAGATCTGTCACGTTGAGCGCGACCCCGGCCTCCGGTGGTGCAACGGACGGCGCTCGCAGCGCATTGACGTGGCATGCCCAGAGCGTCATGCCGAGCACGATGTACCATCTTGTAGCCATCACGAGATCCTGATCAAGGTGAGGGACTGAAAGGTGTGGGCGTCCCGGCGAGCGGCTCGGAAGGCGCTACATTTCTGAACAACACGACGCCAAGGAAGGACAGCACTGGTGATACCGGTAGCCTCACCGCGGGAGCCCACGCATGTACGCGAGCGCCTTCTCGAGCACTTCATCACGCCCCGCGATCACGCCGGCGATCGTCCGTGATGCCGGGATCGTGGGAAGAACGCCGATCAGGTGGAAACGCGACCCGTCGGACTTGGCGACGCGCATGCCGGTGAACACCGAGAAGCAGCCGGTCGGCTCGGCGATCTGCGCGATGTTGCCGTTGGTGCCTGCGGTGGGGCTGCCGACGATCTCGCCGAGGTGATAGTGCTCGACCAGGCCCATCACCGATTCCGCGTAGCTGACGGCAGCGGGGCCGGTGAGAAAGGCGACGCGACCGGCGATGTGGGGCTCGAGCACCGGCATCTCCCAGCCATGCTTGTCCCAACCAGCGATCGATGTTGGACCATGATCGGGACGGATGATGCGGGGGACCGCGAGCCAGTCCTTGGAGTCGTCCGGGCGAGTCAGCAGATGTGACAACACGTTGTGGGTGCCGTTCGGGTAACCTCGCAAATCGAACACAATACCGGGGGCGGACGCCAGGCGATCCATCACGGCGTCGATCTCCGCCATGGATGCGCGCGACATATCGATGGAATAGACACCGTCCTCGAGACGCTCGATCGCAGGGCGTTGAGGCTCGTTGGCGGTACGGTCGTCCCGCACGACGGTAACATCCCGCTCGATGCCAGCGCGGCGAACGCGCAACCGCAAGATCGACCCGGCAGGACCGGTACCAAACCGCCGGCGCGCGCGCACCTGCCGGTATTGCGGCGAGCCGCTGGCGAGCGCTTCGTCGTCCCCCAACTGCGCGGCTGCGGGTCTGCCCTCCACAGACACGACGATGTCGCCGCGCACGATCGCAGGATCCGTGGTCGCAATGACGACGACTTGACCCTCGATCACGTCCACTGCGAACGGCGGCTGCGCGCGCCGGGTCAGGGCGGGACATCCCATGCGCGCATGGCCGTCGGGTGCGGCGGCGCTCAGCCGCTGGAGCGTCGTGAGGTGATTCTCGACGGTACGATCGTCGAGCGCGTCACGCAGCGCGGTGTCGAGCTCTGCGGTCCAGTCTGCTGCGGGAACGAGATCCCAGTACGGCCAGAAATGCTCGAGGACATTCCATGCGACGATCACATCGGCGGCTCCCGCGAGCGCGTCGTAGCCCGGTGGCGATGCCGCCGGTGGACTGGCCTGCGATCGTCGCGCGGCAGCCGGATCGTCACCGAGCGTGTGCCCGTCCTTCGAGTACAGGGCAATCGGTACGCGAGCGCGCAGGCCCGCGCCGAGATCGATATCGACCGTCTCGCCAGGCCGGGGGGCGTCCGCGAACAGCTCGTCGCTCACGACGTGGGTCGCGGCTTCGACCCGCAGCGACGCCGCGCCGGAACGAGGGCGGTCATGATCGAGGGTGGCGTTCCAGCCATCGAGCTTCATCGTTGACGGACTTGCCAGACCGGGCTTCCAGCTCGCCAGGACATCGCCGGCTTCGAAGTCCGGATCCTTGAGCTCGATCCGCGTCCACGTGCCGTCCGCTGCCTGCACAGCGAGCTCGAGGTCATCATACCAGACGGTCCCGCCGCCGCTCATCGTCGTGCCAACCACGATGCGCGTGGCATCCGCAGCGACATTGCCGACGATGTCCGCGGAGGTCCAGGTCTTGCTGGCCACGGGACGTTCGTCCATGCTGTCGGAAAAACCGGTCGCATCGCCGCGATCGACACGGAGCCAGAGCCGACCGCGCGCGCCGGCACTGGTGCGCAGCTGGCCGCGAAACCGCACGCGGGCGCCGCGATACGGCGTCGCGTCGACATCTTGCCAGAGCGCTCCGTACGGAAAACCGCTCACCGCGGCCGTTCGGTCCCGGTGCCGGCGCTTGCTGGCATACGCACTTACGACGGCGCTGTCGCCGTAGCCCTTGTGCTCCCAGGCCACGACATCGAGGGTCGCCGCCGCCGGCGGATGCAGCGCAGGTTCATCCGGGAACGGCTCGCCTGCGGCGGCGAGATGCACCGTCGGTGCGAACGGGGCGATCAGGTCGGTGAGTGCCGCTCGCAGTGCCCGCGTGTTGGGGGCATCGGTGACGCGGCGTGCACCCTCGATGGCAAACCGATCCCAGTCGATCTCCGCGGCCGCATCGCTGGGATGAAACCAACGAAGGACGCCATAGAGCCGAGCGAACGCGTGCAGGTTGGCCACCGCAGGCGACGCGGTCGCGTTCGCAGGGCGATGCGCGGCTCCACCGTGACAGGCGGCAATGGCCAGCCACGAGGTCACGAAGCCAGCGCGCATGATCCGGGATCCTGTCCGCGCCAATCGACGCTGCTGCGACCTCACGACATCTCGCGTAGTGACCATTGCCTGAACCCCGCTAGTCAGTGTCATATAATAGCCATCCGTTATCGAACTCTGGAACGATCACATCCGCCACCCTGATTTCATGTCGAAGCCGGGCGGCGAGGCGACACCGAGGCAGCATCGCTTGGTGGACCAACGAACCACGCCATAGAGTTGAGCAAATGCGCGCAGGCTCGCTACTCCGGGGAATGCTGGGACCAAGCCATTGATGCACCACCGCACGCGACATTGCAAGCAGAACCGCACTCACCAGCAGGTTCATGGCTTGCGGTCATCTCGATCTGGATAGGTAGATATCAGGGGATGGTGATGGTGATCTTTCTGCATATCGGTTCAAAGGATGTGCAGTTGTCACCTGATCCTCCAGCGGCCCCCTGAAGTTGCGCATGGGTCAAAAAGACGATCGTCTCTCGTCTTACAAGCAGTTTGATGCGTTTCGAGATCTTGGTTGGAGCAGAATTCGTTTTCTTCATTTGGTTTTCCCAGTTGGTTCGTTACGTTGACCCTTGGCGTGGAGAGAGTTGCGTACAAATTCAAGATCCAACCAGATGATTCGCCCATCTGCGTCGAATACGGCTGCAGATTTACCGTCGTCGGATAGTGCGAGAAGATCGAGGTCAGCCGTCCCTGTCGTCAAAGTAAGCCAAGCACGCTGCGTCGACTCGTATAACCATGCAGTACCGCTGCCACAGATTACAACGAGAAGGCCGTCGGAAGACCACGCGAGGCTTCGCGCACGCGCGTGGAATGTTGTCCAGGAGATTTGTGAATTCCAGTCGCCTCCGGTTCGGTAGCCAACATGCACTACGTCGTCGTTGTCCGCTATGGCGATCGTGCGACCGTCGCTGGTGATGGCGATGTCCCGGATCGCTTGCGGAGCATGAAACACGAGGGCTTGTCGCCAAGACCTGGTATCGATGATGATCACATGGCCGTTCACGTCTGCGACGCTAACCAGCGCTGCCTTGGGAGAGTTCAGCATTCGCGTGGCTTGGACGCCGGGACCTCGCAGCTGCAGAGTCCGGCCTTGTTCGTCGGCTCGCCAGATTGCTCCGTCCGCTGTGTTGACTATAATGGCCTTCGCATCGAGCGTGAGTGCAAAATTGGCAATCGGTTGACTGAACCGCGCCAGCTGCTTCTGCTCTCCAGTAGATGTCCACCGAATGAGTCGCCCATCTCGACCTGCAGAGACCAGGTCCTCGGTATTATTGACAAAGGCGACGTGCGACACTGCGCCGTGCTGCGTGTTGATCGTGCGTTGTCGAGTCCATGAATGCGATGACCAGATTTCGATGGGTTCTATCGGTCCATAGGCGGCAAAGTGGTCACCATTACTGGCCAATTCCAGTGACTTGGCATTTCCTGTATGTGGTTGCAGTGTATGAAAGCCATTGGATTGCGAAAATACAGCGATCTCTGGCCAGTACGTTGTGGCGATAATGGTGTCAGATCGCTGCGTGAACACCCCCGACTTGAACTGCGTGTGTACATCGGCGACGACACGCGCGATCCGCGGTGGCAATGGCCACGCACGTAGAGCTCCATGCACATCGGCGGAGATCAGATATGGAAAACCAGCTGACGATGGCGAGATTGCTGTTAGTTGGAAGTTGTGACCACGATAGAATGTAACAACCTTTGTGTATAGGTCGATGATCGCCAATATTCCATTCGCGCTCGCGGCGAGGAGATAGTCACCTGTCTTGCTTACCGAGATCATATCGGCGCGTTGTTCCAGGTGAACAAGTGCAGTGGTGGTGCGACCCTCTAGATCCCATGTTCCGACAGTACCCTCCCTGCAGGAATATGCGACCGCGTGCCCATCGGGCAAAAGTCTGAGATCTGTTGGAGTATCCTGACATAGGCGAGTTCGATACAAGATCCGAAGAGGTGAGTTCTCTAGATAAAGCCCTTCGCCATGCTGCGTTGCCAGCACGACCCGATGATCATTCGGACTGGCATCCCAGAGAAAATTGTCGTGAATTGCAAGAACTTGTGTCTCCCCGCTCAAATGGACGAGTTCGAGCGATAGACTCTCAGAGAGTCCAATGGCAATTGTGTCGTCATCGGCAAAAAGGATGCCGACTCCGTGATCTCTGCGAATCTCGAGTTGCTTGATAGGGCGCTCTGGGGCCGTCACGTCAAAAACTCGTATCAGCCCAGCGTACGACAACAGCGCGAGCTTCGATCCATCCGGTGAGAACACCATATCCGCAAGTTGCCAACCCTGGAACGCCGGGGATAGCGGGATTTTGGTGCTCCGGACGACGTCCCACATGCAAACGTCTGCCGGGTCGCAACCGTACGCGAGCAGACCGCGCGACGCCGCATACGAGAACCGGCCTCGCGGTGAGACGCCTGTGGCGAGCACGCTGAGTGTTCGGTCCATCGAAGTCCGTGTGATCGTGCCGTCCGTACTCAGCGATACGATCGTGCCATCGGGTGACCCGACGGTCCAGCGGATGCTATCTGCGTGTGGCTTGGCCTTCAGCAAAGCAACACCGCGACCGATGGCTTCTGCGCGTATCCGATCCGCGCGCGCACGCTCGTCGCCATGGTATGTGTTGAGCAGATCGAACGCGGCAGAAGGGTCGGTCGTCAGCAGGAGTTCCGCGTGCTGCAGTGTGAGTTCGTCGAGGGCCCTCTCGGCAGAGGCTTGAGAGGTGTCGGCACGATCGCGTTCCGATGCGATATTTCGAACATATAAAATGCTGCCGACAATCAAGAGTGCAGTAACGGCGGTCACGGATAGCGCCAGCGTGCGATGCCGGCGGGTCCAATGGGCGAGCACCGCGAGCGGCGAGTAGCGCCGGGCGGCGATGCGGACACCGGCCTTGAACGCCTTGAGGTCGGCGGCGAGGGCGCCGGCGTCGGGATAGCGGCGCGCGGGGTCGGGGTCGAGCGCCTTGTCGATGATGGTCGCGAGGTCCTGGTCGATGCCGGCGCGGCGAAGGATGCGGTGGCGCTGGCCGGCGTAGCTGGGGGGCAGCTTCTCGAGGGCGCAGAGCTCCCAGAGCATGGCGCCGATGGCGAACACGTCGGCGCGCTGATCGACGGGCTCGCCGCGCTCCTGCTCCGGGGACATGTACGCCGGAGTGCCCAGGACGGCGCCGGCCGAGGTGAGGCCTTCGTCGCGGCTGGCGCGGACGAGGCCGCCGCTGATGCTATCGTCCTCCGAGGCGGAGAGATCCTTGGCCAGGCCCCAGTCGATGACGACGGTCTCGCCGAAGTCGCCGACGATGACGTTGGCCGGCTTGAGGTCGCGGTGGATGATGTGGCGATCGTGAGCGTAGGCGATGGCATCGGCCACGGCGATGACGTGGTGGAGCAGGGCGATGCGCTCATCGACGGTGGTGCGCTCGACGATGAGCTCGCGGAGCGAGCGGCCGGCGACCAGCTTCATGGCGTAGAACGGCGTGCCGTCGGGCCAGCGGCCGGCTTCGTGAACCGGGACGATGCCGGGGTGCTCGAGCCGGGCGGTGATCAGGGCCTCGCGCAGGAACCGGACCTCGCTGACGTGGCCGCGGGAGATCAGCTCCTTGATCGCGATGTCGCGGCCGAGCTCGCGATCGTGGGCGCGAGAGACGCGGCCCAAGCCGCCGCGGCCGTGCTCGCCGAGGATGTCGTAGCGCCTGGGGTCTCGGAGCTGCGGACCCGCCGGTGGGGCGTCGCCTGTTGCGGCCGGCGCCGGCGTGCTGGGCTGCGCCGGCTGGCTGGTGCGCGTCGGGTCAGCCGGCGATGGAGACGCAGGCTGAGTCTCGCGCAGAGCGTCGGGGCCTTCGGGGAGGTTGGAGCCGTCGGAAACATCGGAGCCGACGGGGCCGTTGGCGGCATCGGCTCCATCGGAGCTGACGGGGCCCTCGGGGGCGAACTTCACGGTGGCGGGCAACATATTCGAAGCGGGG
>Ga0307515_10011982_pt1 | contig 16371 bp, 14 predicted proteins | sample 17_EM_MG_FD_194513 | JGI IMG/M metagenome (GOLD analysis project Ga0307515, IMG submission 194513) | Populus trichocarpa ectomycorrhiza microbial communities from riparian zone in the Pacific Northwest, United States - 17_EM | ecosystem: Host-associated > Plants > Roots > Unclassified | place...
CCGTCGATACGACACTGCTGCAGTTCATCGCGAAACATCAACCGCACTGGACGCCGGACCAGTGCATGTCGTTGGTCTGGCCGCTGGAAGCCATGGTGAGAGCCTTCGCGTTTGCGGCAGCCGGTTGGCTCGTTGCGCGAATTCACCCTCCGAACCGCCGCGCCGCACTGGTAGCAGCCATCTCCGCCGTGATTTTGTGCAAATGGCCATGGCTGCAATTGCACGTTCACTCGGACATTGCCCACAAGGCAGCTTATTACCTAACAGGCGTGGCGGCATTTCTGCTCGGCGGCATGGTGTTTTACCGATGGCCTCGACGGCGAGCTGCGCCCGCAGTGACCTAGAGGTTTCATGGTTAGCAATGCCGACTGCCAAAAAGCCGCCCCGCCATTTTAGATAATCGCGTGTCGCGGATGTGGTGGCCAGCCCTTTACTTAGCCGCCTTCGCTTCCTTTACTTTCGCCATGAATTCTTTGAACGCCGCAATTTCGGCGCCGTCCAGCTGCCCGTCTTGGTTCGCGTCTGCTTTCTCGAAGGCGAGCATTGGACCGTTCGCGAATTCCTCGCGGCTGATACGGCCATCGCTATCTTTATCCAACTCGCCCTTCAAAGCTTCCAGGCGCTCGCCCGTGCCGCCACCCCCGGAGCGCCGCTTGAATTTCGGCGCATCCTGCGAATCGAGGAAGCCATCGTCGTTGCGATCGAGCTTGTTGAACATATCCAGCCGCGATTGCTGATACTCGTCGCGTGTGATCACGCCGTCTTGGTTTGCATCCGCTTTTTCCAGCATCTTTCCGGGATCGCCACGCATTTGTGCGGCTACCGTCATCGCGCCAAACAGCAAGCCTGTGCCTATCCACATCGAAATTTTGTTCATCAGCGCATCTCCATTCCAAAAGTTATAACTGTTCCATTGCCGCCGCGATCAGCGGTTTGAGCTGCTGCTCGGTTCGCGCGCCGAAGCCGCTCGCGGAATTGTTCAGGTAGTTCATTCCCAAGATCGCGTAGTAGCCGGCATCCCGATCGATGAACGGCGTGAAGCCGAACGCCCCCGGCGAAGAAATCGACGTGCAGCCGGTAGCCGGCGTGTCGCATTCGAGCCAGGCGGTCAGCCCGTATCGGCGTTCTGACCAAGGCGACTGTCCTACCGTGACGCCGGGATACGGCTCTCTCGCTTGCTCATCGAATAGCTGGGACGTTATGAGCTGCCGCCCCTGCCATTGCCCCTTGTCGAAGATCATGTGCAGCAGAGGCTCGTAGTCATTCATCGAAACGATCAGACCGCCCGCGAGCAGCGGATTCGCGGTGGGTGCGGGGCGAAGCGGATTCGAGATGTAAGCGATGTCGGACGGCAGGCCGAGCGTGCTCAAGGTTTGTTCGGCGAAGATCTCGCTCCACGCCTTGCCGGTAACCACTTCGGCCATGCGACCCGCGACGCTCAGGTGTGTCGAGCCATAGTCGAACTCGGTGGCCGGCTCCGTCATCAAGCCGACTTCGGCAATCTCATTCACACAGTCTTCGAGTGTCAGCTCCGAGCGGTACGTACAGCGGTTCTCCGGCGGCAACCCCGATGTAAACGAAAGTAACTGCCGCAACGTGATCGCGCCTTTGTCAGACGTCCACCCCAATGTCTCGCCCGTCGTGGAGTCGAGTGACAGCTGTCCCGCGTCGATGAGGCGAAATATCGTCACGCCCGAAACAATCTTGGACGCTGAGGCAATCGGCACTCTGCGATTCGGCTCAAACTCGCCATACATTTGTTCGAATACCTTGACGCCCTCACGGCTATAAATCGCGAGCCCCATGCCCTCAATCCCTTCGGCTTCAAACGCCGCGCTCGCCGAAGCGTTGACGGCGGCAAAGGGGCCGGGGTTGTTGCCATCAAAAGGCGGCTGTGCGGCGTCGTTTTGATTCGCGGCCGCGCACGCAGACAATGAAAACGTAACGACAAGGCTCGCAGCCACAGCCGCGAGCGAACGAAGCGATCGAATTCCCGACATACGAATATCCTGTTTCAGTGGGCAAAACGACGCCGCAGCGCCGACTCAACACGGCGCACAGCGCTATTTGCTGGTGGATCGACCGCGCACAATGGCGATCGACAAGTGACGCGGGATCGTTGCGAGCCGCGATGCTGGTACAACGCCGCAACGCCGTTCTCGCTTACAAGACTTATAGCGTGGAGCGTTACGGTCGCCGGCCGTCGATCGGTCGCAGGAGAATGCGTGCCCTCAGGGACAAAGAAGGCTCATGGCGGGAGCATGGGCGCTTCTTTGTGCCTGAGATCGATGGGTGTTCTGATATCTATTGGGGCTTCGCGCAACCGTACAGATCGCACATCGCCGTTGCGGCCAGCAGATACGCGCCGACACCGAATAGCTGAGTGTCGTCAGCGTTCACTTTGCCGGGCGCCGCACCGATCGGCTGAACCCAACCGAGCTTACCGTCCGGCTGCACTGCGCGGTTCAGCGCCGACCAACCTTTCTGCGCGGCCTTGCGGTATTTCCGCTGTGGCAAGAGGCCGCTCTTCACCCCGGCCGCGAGCCCATAAGTGAAGAACCCGGTACCGCTCGTTTCCGGTGGAGTGCCCTTCGCAGGCTGCAGCAGCGATGGGGGCCAATAGCCGTCGGGCTTTTGAAGAGCGACCAGGGCCACGGACATCTGCTTGAACAAAGCCTCATAGCGCGGTCGGCTCACATGATCCGCGGGCAGCATGGCGAGCACTCTGGCAAGCCCTGCATACACCCAACCATTGCCGCGGCTCCAGAACAGTTTCTCGCCGTGCTCGCCGCGCCGGTCGAAGAAGCGCGTGTCGCGATAGAAAAGCCCGGCATTCTTGTCGAAGAGCTTCTCGACCGTCGCCCAATATTCCCGGTCCGCGTAAGCTAAATACTTAGGATCTCCGGTTACGCGTGACAGTGCGATCCAAGCGGGCGGCGCCATGAACAGCGCATCGCACCAGCACCACCGCAGTTGGCAACCGCTCTCCATGCCTTCAACGGGAGGGCTGAAATCCAGCGAATTACCGGGCGCCGCGGCAATGATGGAGTCGAAGCGCTCGCGTAGCGAGGCGATCATCTGCGGATCGTGCTGATGCTCGTAAGCCCAAATCCAGGTTTGACCGATGACATGGTCGTCTGCGTGAAAAGTACGTTCAGCCAGCCCCCAATGATTTCGCATACCGTGCGCGTACACCGCCTCGGCATACTTGGGATTACCCGAATGATCCGCCAGCGAAGTCACGCCGACATACATTGCGCCCTGTACCCAACCGAGAGGCGGCGCCGTTGCACGCAAAGCCGTCGCGGCGGGCGATGGATCTTCAAGGTATGCAAATTGCCAATCGGCCACTCGCTCGGCTTGCGCCAAGATTTCTCGTGCTTTCGAGTCGTTCGACGCGCCGGCGGCTATCGGCGGCGCGGCCAGTGCGACGCAGGCCAATGCCTTGATCAGAAAGAGCGCGAGTCTGTTACAAGTCATATTGTCCGTCCCTAAATCCTTTGCACGGGTCTTGCGGATAATAGCTGCGATGGCACTTCCCGGCTGAACAACTCATGAACGGGCGCGTTCAGCTTCGGTAAAGTCATCGCCATTAAGCTGTGCTCGCCTGAAGAAAATCGAAAGGACCACCGTAATGTTGATCAAGCCTGTTTCCGCCGTCGCTCTGTTCGGCCTGTTGAGCCTGTGCGCGCTCGCGCCGCGCGATGCCGCAGCGGATTCCCCGCGAGGGCGAGACCGTGTTTGTGTTTACGAACACGCGGACTTTCAGGGGCGGGAGCAATGCTACGGCATCGGCGAGACCATCCGGGATCTCGGAGACCGCCGAGATACGATCTCCTCGATTCGAATCGAAGGGCGCGCGCGAATCACTTTGTTCGAGCACGCGCAGTTTGGCGGTCGCGAGGTCACCGTCGACAGTGACGTGCGAGACTTGCGCCGCATCGGCGGCTGGAACGATGAAGTGGATTCATTGCGAGTCGGCGTGGACGGGCATGGCGATGGCCGTCGCGACGAGCCGCGTCGGGGCGATCGGGATCGCGGTGATCGGGTGTGCGTGTACGAGGACGTGGGTTTCCGCGGAAATTCTCAGTGCTTTAGTGGCGGCGACGCCGAGCGCGACTTGAACAGCAACGGCTGGAACGATCGCATCTCGTCGATTCGTGTGTTCGGCCGCTCGCGCCTTGCAATCTACGAGCACAGCAATTTCGAAGGCCAGGACTGGGTCGTGGATCGCGATATTCCCGATCTCAAGCGCTTCAATTGGAACGACCGCATCTCCTCGCTGCGTATCGGTGGCAGGCGGTACTGAGGGCGTGATCGCGGCCGGTCGTGTCGTAATGTGACCCATCACGGCGGGCACCTAGGTGCCCGCCGGCGGCTTTTATCGTTCGAAGCGAAACGGAACATCGTTCGGCGCAGAGTTCCCCGGGACGAGCTGCAGCAATTGCTACACTGCCGCCCCCGTTGCCGCCGATATGATCCGCAAATCGTGACGCCCTCCGAAGAATACTCGCAGCGCTTACAACAGCGCGAAGCGCGCATCGCTCAACTGAGGAATATCTACAGCCGAATCGGCATCGTGCGGCTCGCGCTTGCCGCGGCGGCGATCGTTCTCTTATGGGTTGCGCTTTACGGTCGTTCGATCCACATCGGGTGGAGCACCGTTCCGATGGCGCTCTTCGCGGTCGCTGTGAGCTATCACAGCAGAATCCGCCGTTCCCTTAGCGCTTGCGAGAAGGCGGTCGCGTTCTATCGAAGCGGGCTGGCCCGAATCGAAGACCGATGGGCCGGTTCAGGACAAAGCGGCACGCGTTTCGATGATCCACACCACGTGTATGCATCCGACTTGGACCTGTTCGGCAAAGGGAGTCTGTTCGAGCTGCTGTCCACCGCCCGCACACGCATGGGCGAGGAAGCGCTCGCCGGATGGTTGCTGTCCCCCGCTCCGGTGGAAACGATTCGCGAGCGGCAAGCCTGTGTCACCGAGCTGCGCGAGCGAGTCGATCTACGGGAAGAGCTGGCAGTGTTGGGTATCGCAGGCGGGGTTGCCGTGCATCCCGAACGATTGTTGGAATGGGCCGCGACAGCAAATCGGTTCACGGCACGCTGGCTTTTGTACATCGGCATTCTGTTGCCGGTGCTCGCCATCGCCGGGGCGGTGGTGTGGAGCGCACTGAATTTCGCAACGCCCGCGATACTCATCTTACTGGCCGAAGTCGCCGTACTGATGATGTTGAAGAAAAGTACCGATCAAATACTCTTCGGCACCGAGAGCGCGTTCGACGATTTGAAAGTTCTCGCCGCAGTTCTGCAACGACTGGAACGCGAGCCATTCGCAACCTCGTCGACGCGAGCTTTAGTCGGCAAGCTCACTTCCAATGGCGTGGCAGCCTCCAGTGTCATCAACAAGCTCAGCACAATCGCGAATCTCGCCGAGTCCCGCCGCAACATCATCGTGGCTGCTCTCGATGTGCCGATGATGTATTCGCTCAACGTTGCGCTGGCCGCCGAGCGATGGAGACGTCATCACGGCGCCGTAATTCGGTCGTGGCTGGATACCGTCGGGGAAATCGAAGCACTGATTTCGCTTGCAAACTACAGCTACGAGCATCCAAGCGATCCGTTCCCCGACTTTATCGACGGGTCAGCGGCACTGCAGGGCGAAGACCTCGGTCATCCTCTGCTGGCTCAAGCGAAGTGCATTCGCAATAGCGTGACGCTCGGCGGCAAAACCAAGGTGCTGCTGATCAGTGGCTCGAACATGTCTGGAAAGAGCACGCTGTTACGAACTGTGGGTATTAACACCGTGCTTGCGATGGCCGGCGCCCCGGTGCGAGCGCGCCGAATGCGCCTGACACCGCTGCATGTCGGAGCCAGCATTCGAATCAACGACTCCCTGCATGAAGGCAGCTCCAGGTTCTATGCGGAGATCACGCGTCTCAGACAGCTGGTCGATCTGCAGAGCCGCGAGCCCGCGCTCCTGTTCTTGCTCGACGAGCTTCTGCAAGGCACCAACTCGAAGGACCGCCGGATCGGCGCACAAGGCATTCTGCTGGCATTTGTGACGCACGGCGCCGTCGGACTCATCAGTACTCACGATCTAGCTTTGACGGAAATCTCAGGTTTTCCCGAAGGCGCGCTGCGCAATGCACACTTCCAAGACGAGATGGTGAACGGTGAGCTGCAATTCGACTTCACGCTCCGCGACGGCGTGGTCACGAAGAGCAACGCCATCGAGTTGATGCGGTCGATCGGCTTGAATGTCTGACGCGCGCGACCGGAAGCCTCCCCGCCCGCACGTCTGAAACTCCGGGGTACTGGAAACTTAAGCTAGGCGAGCAATTTACCGTACGTCGAAGAGGCTGACAGCCGTGAGCCTCGCCACGGTTTCATCCGCCTGATTGCGCACATCCCATCGCCAACGCACGACGCCGGTCGTTCCAGACTTGGACTTGCGCGACTCGAGCACGGTGACGAGAACACGCAGCGCATCGCCGGGACGCACGGGGCGCAGCCATTCCAGCGCTTCGACGCCGGGCGAACCGATGGACTCCGAGTCGGTGAGCACGCGCCGCACGACCAATTCCATCGCGACGCTGCAAGTCATCCAGCCGCTTGCGATCAGACCGCCCCATCGACTGGCGGCAGCGAAGTCGCGATCGGTATGAAAAGGCTGAGGATCGTATCGTTTGGCGAACTCGACGATTTCCGATTCGGTGATGATGCGAACGTCCGTTTCAATAACGCTGCCCGCGGTGAGCTCGTGAAATTTCATAGGAGCTCATCATATCAAGTGAGCCGCGCGAAAATTAAAAACAGATTTGCGCGAGGAACGCATAGCCGAACAATCGGCTCGGCAAACGCAGGCCGCTCAGCGAGCTCATTACGGAGCGCAGCTTGCGCCGGTAGCTGTGGATCGGCCGCTTGGCGGAAGCGTTGTGGGCATTGTCGAATTCCGCCAGTGCCGCATCCATTTCGACTTCAGCGCCGATGAGCTGACAGAACGCCACGAAGTCTTCTTTCGCGGTCTCCAGGCGAAAATCCATTTTCTTGGTTTTGTTACTGAGGAAAGCTTCGATGTTGCTGTTGACCGTATCGCAGTAGTCCATCGCGACACGCAGTGGATCCGCCTGCTCCGGCAGATCCATCAGGATACCGCCCGTGCGGTATGCCCGCATGATTCCACCGTTGTCGTATCGCTTGACGAAGCTCTTGGCCACGTCCCCGGCATCTCTTTTCATATGGACATAGACCGCATCGTCGCCATAAGTTTTCTCGAGGCGCCCGAGAAACCAAGTCAAGCGGTTGTCGGCTTCGATGTGGTTGACAGGGAAATTCAGGCGCTCCGGCCCCAGCATCCCCGTTCTGGTTTCATGCCCACATGTAAAATTCGATATATGTTTGCAGGCTTCGAAGAACGTCATCGAGCCGCATCGGCCGGTACAAAGCACGAATACATTCATATCGATACAGGTACGACACGTCCGACGCCTTGTCAAACCATTTTGTAACCGCCAAGGACCCGTTTTGTCACCGACTAAGCTTTGGTTGCCGGTATAGCCCCCGATCGGGTCCATTGACTTTGGCGGCCACAGTTAGGTCCGACGGCAAGCACCTCACAGTCGACCACACCATTTCCAATGCGGCGGGAGCGTGGCGCGAAACGTGAGCTTGTGTCCGACAACGGCTTTGAAGTTGTTCTCAGCCATTCTTCCATGAGCAGACTTTCCGTCAGCGCGCGCCGGACTTTGCTTGGCGGATACTTCATTGCCTCCTCGACGACCAGGACTTGCGCATCTGAATGTGCGCTCATCGATCCAAGCAGACGCGCACCTCGCGAATCATTTCATCGTCGTCGCGACTGAGCTTTCGAGTGCTGAGTCTTTCTGCCGTCGGTGCGCTCCCGCTCGTGCCGCACGAATGCTGCATCGGCTTGCTCGAATAGTTGTTCTTACTTAGAGATAATTTGTCGCCGCCCTGAAATGCTCGGGCGGGCGGAGCTTCTGCCATGACACAACCCAAACACTGGAAACTCATGGGCCCCGACGGCTTGCTGTACAGCAGCGGACAGCCTGGGGCTTTCGGTGGCCATCGGCGCAGCCGCATCTACGGCCGGCTCGACTGTCGCGCCGCACGGCAAGCCATCGAGCGCGGCGGCTATGTCGCGCATCGAGTCTTCTTCTTGAACAAGGCACACGCCGATGCCGCCGGATATCGGCCCTGCGCTGTATGTTTGCCGGAAGAGTATGCGCGATGGAAGGCGCTCGAGAAGCGCTGAACCCGACAGCCCAAATGACCTGTGAGCTTTTACTTAGGAGCGCAGCAAGCTTACCCGCTCGCGGGGCGGTGCGGTGCGCAGTGAGGTGTGAATGAGCGAGATGCTGATCCACACAGCGACACTGAAATACAGAGACATCCAGACCACTTCTGTCTTCCAATCTTCCCAGCGATGGGAGACCACGCGACGCTCCGTTACATCCAGCACGCCTTGGGCGATGGTCAAATACTGACGGCCGCTCGCTTCATCGGCGACCCAGCGCGTCCAGTACATCGGCACATCTACAAAGAACATGTAAGCGGCGTATGCGATAGCTGCGACACAACCCGCCACGATTGCCGGCTTCCAATTCGCCGGGCAACGCGGCCACATCGCAAACATGCTCGCGACCAGCAGTAGCGCGGAGAGTCCCCAGATCGATTCTTCGATGACGTGACCGATGTTCGACGTCGTCAACACCGAATACCACGAGCAAACTTCCGCGACGACGATGAGCGGCACGACGAACGGCGCGATGACTCGGGCGGTGCTGCATCCGGTGACGCGAGCGGATTGCCGCAGCATCAGCGCCCACTGACCGACAAAGCACACCTCGGCAAACGTTGCGATGGAACGGCCGACGACCACACTCGACAGCCAAGTGTCGAACAGGCAGATACGCGGAACGTCAAACACCGGTACAGCGGAACGAAACGCGCATCCAAATACGTACACCGCCGATAAAACGAGCTGCCAGCGGCAGATCCAATAGGACTCGCTACATAACGTGGTCTGCCGGCGCCTCAACACCGCGGCGGTGATCGACCAAGCGCAGATATTGGCCGCGCCAATCGCGCACAGGAATACCCACCAAGAAAACACGCCTGCTGACATCATGCGGGCACAGTAGCAGCTTACATGCCGCGAATTGTTACAGTTGCCACCTCGCCCGCTCGCGTAAAAACGTTGGGCTTCGCTCGATAAACTCACCGCTGCCGCAACAGGTCCTTCATTCGCTGCAATGTCGTGCTCGCTTCGCGACGACCCGAAGCGCACGTCTCGCAAACGCCGGCGAGATCGCGCGCCTCCGGCGGCAATTGATCGAGAATCTAGAGAGACCGCCGCCGGCCTCGACTTGCGCACCGCGAGCCCATGACCTCAGAGGTTATTGAGCGTCGAGCCGGGTCTCTCTATTGTCGCTCCTGCAACCATGCCCGAACTCGCGACAAATCTTCTGTTCAGCACCCAAACGGTAGCGATTCGTGACGTCGTTTGCGGCGGCGAGTGCCGCCACAAGAGCGTTGAAGAGTGCGCGTCCGTCATTCATCTGGTTTTTCCCTATCGCGGCGTATTCGTTCGCCACGTGGGCCGTGACGATGCGGTGGCGGAAGCCAATCAAGTTCTGTTCTTCAATCGAGCGGAAAGCTATCGCATCAGCCATCCCGTTCAGGGCGGGGATGCCAGCCTGTCGTTCTCGATCAGCGAGCCTTTGCTGCATGAGTTGGCGCCGAAGGAACATTTGCGCGGCGACGGCCCTTTGTCGTTTCGCCGGCAGCGGCTGCGCATCGATGCGAGGGCTCAGGTGCTCGTTGCACTACTGCGCCATAGCCTCACTCGCAAAGTCGCCGAAACGTTGGAAGCCGAAACGCTCGCTCTGACCCTGGTGAGACGGGCCTTGGGCGAACGTACATCGCATGCGACGCGCGCAAGTCCCAGTCGGCAGAAACTGGTGGATCGCGCCAAGCTGGTTCTGTCTTCGGATCTTGCACGGCGCTGGACGCTTGCCGAGATTGCCGCGGAAGTCGGAGTGTCGCCGGTCTATCTCACTCAGACCTTTCAACAGGTCGAGGCCATGCCGCTCTACCGCTATCAACTTCGAAGGCGCTTGGCGCGCGCTCTGGATTTGCTATGCGACCACGACGATCTCACCGAGTTGAGCTTGCACTTAGGTTTCTCCAGCCACAGTCACTTCAGCGCAGCTTTCAAGCAAGCCTACGGCCGTACGCCCGCGGAGTTCCAACGCTCCGTCCGCCTGCGCTGACCCTCCGCTTCGATCGCTAAAGATTTCGACAGCGACGGCCCCTTCTAAATGGTCTGCTAGCGGCTCCCGATAGTCGGGCGCGTCAGGAGATCGAAACGATGGTCCAGTCAACATGTGCCGCTTGCGACTGCAAGCTCGAAGCCGAGGTCATAACCGTAAAGGTCGGCGGCAAAACAGTAGAAGTGTGCTGCGCGGATTGCGCGGACTCCGTCAAGGAGGCTTACGCCGCGGCGGCAAGCAAGGAAGCTGCCCGATAAACTGGCCGAGACTCATGGCCCTTGCGGGACTTCCGCAACGGCGGTGATCGGGGTGTCACCGCCGACTTGACGAGTGAGCCATGCAGTCTCGCTTAACGCAAACCCATTGTCACCGCCTCGCGGGTGCGAAGCCCGCGGGGTGAAGCCAGCCATCTATTTCGCCGCCTTCAGCGCACTCTCGCTATCGCTTCAGCAAGGCCGACGCGAACTGGATGTGATACCAGTGCTTGCGAAGCTATGTGCGCCCGGCTCTCTCGGCCGTATCCCATAGCGTTTACCGGCGCTCCTCCGTACGATGAATATCACCGTCGCGCATGTAAGCGGTGGAATGCTGCTACGTCGAAGCGAGGATTGCCTGAATGCCCGAACCGCTGAATCCCAATGGGGTGCGCCTGACCCGTCCCTCGGGACTCGCCCTCGAAGTCAACGCGAACGGCGCGTTGCGCCGGTTCGAATGCAATGGGGCGTTGCTGAGCCTTTTCGTGGGCAACGAGATGGAAGGTGGCCCGACGAATGTTTATTTGCGACGGCTTTCGAACGCCCTCGAATGGACTCCCCTGCTGGGACCGCTGAGCCCCACCCGCTTCACCGCCGACACCGCGACCGGCAGACTGCTGGGTGTCGGCACGTGGCTCGGAATCAACTATTCGATCGCCTTCGTGCCGGCTGAGCACGCGGCCGCTTGGTTCTGGCATGTCAGCCTGGAAAACACGACTTCCACCGCACAGCAACTTGATCTGACTTACACGCAGGACCTGGCGTTGGCCTCGTATGGCGCCGTGCGCCTCAACGAATTCTACGTCAGCCAATATCTCGATCATTCGCCGCTTGCGCACTCGGAGCATGGTGTGGTGATCGCCACGCGGCAGAATCAAGCGCTCGACAGCCGGATCCCATGGAGCCTGATCGGATCGTTACGCCGCGGCGAGTCTTTCGCCACCGACGCTCTGCAGTTTCACGGCCTGGCAACGCGAGCCGGCGATGCGCCGATCGGGCTGACCGGCGATCTTCCGAGCCGGCGCTTGCAGCACGAGCATTCACTGGTCGTCGTACGTGATTCACCGGTTCGGCTCGATCCGCGCCAGAGTGTCGCTGCCGGCTTCTTCGGTTCATATGTGGCGAACCACCCTGCTGCAACCTCCACGGCGGATCTCGATCACGTCACAGCAGTGCTTGCACTGTCGGAAGCGAAGCCTGCCGTCGTCGAGGCCGTCGAGACGGAATCCGCCGACACTTCCACCGCCGCAACGCTCTTCAGCTCGGCGCCCCTGCTTCGCACGATGGATCTCGACATCGAAGCGCTGCGAACCTTGTTCGGATCGAAGTGGCGTCACGAAGAGCTCGATGACCGCGGCGAGCGCCTGTCTTTCTTCCATGCCTCCGATCAGCATGTGGTGCTGCGTGCGAAAGAATTGCGCGTTACGCGACCGCACGGGCATCTGTTGCGCACCGGCCGTCACCTGACGCCGGATGAATCCGCATTGACCTCGACCGCTTGGATGAGCGGCACGTTTCACTCGATGCTCACTCAAGGGCATGTGAGCATCAACCGGTTTCTCTCGACGACGCACAGCTATCTCGGCCTATTCCGCTCTCACGGGCAACGCGTGTTCGTAGAAATCGAAGGCGCCTGGCAGTTGCTCAACGTGCCCTCGGCATTCGAGATATCGCCGGACGCCTGCCGCTGGATCTATCGATACGCCGGCGGCGTCATTCAGCTGCGCTCGCAAGCTCGAAGCGAGCCGCACGAGCTGGTGCTTTCGATTGAAATCGCATCGGGGGAGCCGACGCGCTTTCTCATCTCGCATCACGTGGCGATCAATGGCGATGACGGTAGTGTGCCCGGCGCTGTGCGCTTCCGTCGCGAGGGAAAAGTGATCATTGTCGAAGCCGCGGCGGGCGGCGACGTCGCCCAGCGCTTTCCGCAGGGCAGCTTTGAGATCGCTCCGATCGATAGCACGGAGTTTGCCGAGATCGGCGGAGACGAGCTGCTGTTCGTCGACGCTCGCTCGCGTCAACAGCCGTTCCTCTGCGTGGTAACCACCGCTTCACGTTCGGTCGGTATCAGTATCAAAGGACAATTAATCGCCGAGAAAACGCAGCGGCCGTTGCGGGTCGGAGCCGGTCACGAGCTGATACCGATGCTCTCCGTGACCGCCGGCGCGGGGAGCTCACTATCCGAACCCGTGGCGCGTATCGCCGATATCGTGCCTTGGTACACCCACAACGCACTGGTGCATTACTTATCACCCCGAGGCCTCGAGCAATATTCCGGCGGCGGCTGGGGCACGCGCGATGTGTGCCAAGGCCCGGTTGAAATGCTGCTGGCGCTCGGCCGATTTGAGCCGATCCGCGATTTGTTGTTGCGCGTCTTGAGCCAACAGAACCCGGACGGCGATTGGCCACAGTGGTTCATGTTCTTCGAGCGCGAGCGCAATATTCGTCCCGGCGACTCGCATGGCGACATCGTGTTCTGGCCGTTGTTGGTGCTCGCGCAATATCTGATCGCCTCCGGCGACCGGGCCATCCTGGACGAGTCCGTGCCCTTCTTTGATTCAAGCGATGCCAAAGCCGGCGAGCGGGCCACCGTGTGGCAACACGCTCAGCGCGCGCTCGCTTTGATCGAGAAGCGCGTGGTAGCCGGTACTGCTCTGGCGGCATACGGACACGGAGATTGGAACGACTCCCTGCAGCCGGCCGACCCCGCCATGCGGGATCGGCTGTGCAGCGCCTGGACCGTTACCTTACATTTCCAAGTTTTGAAGACGCTGGCGCGTGCGCTGCGCTCCATAGGGCGCTTGCAAGAAGCCGCGCGGTTCGACAGCGCCGCTGAGGCCGTGCGCAGCGATTTCCAAAGACTGCTAGTAGTTGACCGCGTACTCACCGGCTACGCGCTCTTCGAAGCTGCCGGTGAAGTGCAGTACCTTCTGCACCCGCGCGACAAGACGACCGGCGTGCAATACAGCTCGCTCGCGATGATTCACGCCATCCTCGAGGATTTGCTGACGCCCGAGCAGACCCGTGAGCACCTGAAACTGATCGACCAGCACCTGAGCGCACCGGATGGCGTCCGATTATTCAACCGCCCGATGACCTATCACGGTGGCCCGCAGCGCTTCTTCCAGCGAGCCGAGAGCGCGACGTTCTTTGGTCGCGAGATCGGCTTGATGTACATGCACGCCCATCTGCGATTCGCTCAGGCGCTTGCCCACATCGGAGAGGCAGATCGATTTTTCCGTGCGCTCTGCCAGGCCAATCCGATCGGCATTCGCTCCATTGTTCCGACCGCGACGCTGCGCCAAGCAAACTGCTACTACTCGAGCTCTGACGCCGCGTTCGCAGATCGTTACCAAGCCAGTGACGAATACGAGCGGGTTGCCGCCGGCAAGATCGCGCTCGACGGCGGCTGGAGAGTGTATTCGAGCGGCGCCGGAATCGCCCTGGGACTCATCGTCCGCCACTTCTTAGGTTTGAGCTATGAGGCCACCGTGCTGAGCGTCGATCCTGTGATACCCAGTGCGCTCGACGGCCTGCAAGTTGAAACGACGTTGCGCGGGCGAGCGATCGCGGTGCGCTATCGAGTCGGTAAGGCCGGCTGCGGTGTCAAAGCCGTCGCGTTGAACAACGTGCCGCTGTCCTTGACTCACGCCGCGAATCCACATCGAACCGGCGCCGCCCTCATTTCAATACCTGCGGTCGTGAAGCAACTGACAACCGACCGCAATGTGCTCACGATCGACGTCGGATGAAGCCGATTCTTAATATTGCGGCTTATAAGTTCCTGCCGCTGTCCGATTTGAAGACCTTGCGCACTCACTTGCAGACACTCTGCAAGACTTGGAATCTCAAGGGCACGATTCTGCTCAGTCCGGAAGGCATCAATCTGTTTGCCGCAGGCGCGCCGCAGAGCGTCCAGCTTTTGTTGAACGAGCTGCGCAGCTGGCCGGGGCTCGAGGATTTGCAGCCCAAGTCGAGCGAGACCGATCATCAACCCTTCAGACGCATGCTCGTGCGAGTAAAGAAAGAGATCATCGCCTTCGGCGTCGAGGGGATCGATCCGGCGCGGCGCACTTCGCCTAAGTTGTCTCCTCAAGAGCTGAAACGCTGGCTGGATGAAGGACGCGCCGTGACGCTGCTCGACACTCGCAACGACTACGAAGTGAAATTAGGCACTTTCAAGAATGCGCTGCCGATCGGCATTGGACACTTCCGCGAATTCCCGGACGCCGTCGGCAAACTCCCGACGCATTTAAAAGAGCAGCCGATCGTGATGTTCTGCACAGGCGGCATCCGGTGCGAGAAGGCCGGGCCCTTCATGGAGCGCGAAGGCTTCAAGACGATCTTTCAGCTGGAGGGCGGCATCCTTAAATATTTCGAAGAATGCGGCGCAGCGCACTACAGCGGAGAGTGCTTCGTGTTCGATCAGCGGGTCGGCTTGGATGCCGGCTTGCAGGAGACGGCGGCCGCGGTTTGTTTCCGTTGTCAGACGCCGCTCAGCGAAGCGGATCAGCAGCATGAGCACTATGTTCCCGCGCAGTCCTGTCCATACTGCTTCAAGACCGCTGCCGAGCAGATGGCGATCAACATCGCACGCCGGCACGAGCAGATCCGTCGACTCAGCGCACCGTTACCCGGCAGCCGGCCGTACGATCATTTCAAAGCGATCAATGTTCCCGCTGAATGCGATGGCCGAAGCTTGCTGGGGGCGCTTTGCCGCGTGGTGAGCCACGTTTCCGCGGAAACGTGGGAACAGCGATGCCGCGATAGCCGCGTGTTGAACAACGATGGGGAGCCGGTGCTCGCCGATCGACTCGTGCGAGCGGGAGAACGTTATCAGCATAAAATTCCCGCGGTGATCGAGCCTTGCGTCAACATGCAGATCGAGCTGTTGCACGAGGACGAAGCGCTGGTCGTGATCAACAAACCCGCACCTTTGCCGATGCACGCCGGCGGCCGCTTCTACCGCAATACGCTGAAGCACATTCTCGAGGCCGCCTACTATCCGCAGAAACCTCGGCCCTCGCATCGGCTGGATGCCAACACGACGGGCGTGGTCGTTGTCGCGCGCACTCGGTATTTTGCCGGGCAGATCCAACCGCAGTTCGCCCGCGGGCAAGTAGAAAAAGTCTATTGGGCTCGCGTACACGGTCATCCGGCTGAGAATGAATTCAGTTGCGAGGCGCCCATCAGCGATGACCCCGGCAAGCTCGGCTCGAGAACAGTCGATGCCGAGGCGGGCCTGCCCGCGCGCACCGATTTTATCGTTCGCCAACGTTTCCCCGACGGCACGGCTCTTTTGGAAGCCCGCCCGCTCACCGGCCGCACGAATCAAATTCGCGTTCACCTTTGGCACTTGGGTTTCCCCGTCTGCGGCGACCCGGCCTATCTCGAGGGGCGCGTGCTCGGCGAGAGCCAGACTCTTGACATCGCGGCACCGCCACTTTGCCTGCACGCCTGGCGTATCAGCTTCGATCATCCCTTAAGCAAGCAAAGAATGACGCTGACCGCTCCGGCACCGGCTTGGGCGGAGAATTGAGGGGTAATACGCGCCATCATTCTATTTCTCGAACCGGGGATGATGCCGGGCGCAGATTGCCGGCCAGAGAGTGGCTGCTTCGGGAACGTCCAAGTCGAACTTGGCGCGGAGAGTTGCAACGAGCTCTTCGGGTGAGTCGAGCCGCGTTTTGTGTTTGTGCGTTGAATGGGTGACCTTGAGCACACGGCCACGAAGGGAGACGTGCGAATCCGCTGTGCGGCGTTGAACAACTAGATTCCGGACAAATCCCGACGTCGGGTCGGTTTGCAAAAAACGGCAC
>Ga0307515_10011983_pt1 | contig 16370 bp, 17 predicted proteins | sample 17_EM_MG_FD_194513 | JGI IMG/M metagenome (GOLD analysis project Ga0307515, IMG submission 194513) | Populus trichocarpa ectomycorrhiza microbial communities from riparian zone in the Pacific Northwest, United States - 17_EM | ecosystem: Host-associated > Plants > Roots > Unclassified | place...
AGCGCTTGCGCATTCTCTGGATCCAAATATGTCGTGTGGTCGAATATATTGTCGAGGACTTCGACTGGGCAGTTTTGGATCATCATCGAGTGTGCAGCAAGAGTTTCGTGCAGGTGCAGCTTCTGTATAAAGAGACAATGAGGCTGTCGGGATCTGCCGGCAGGGCAATCACGGCCTCATCGGGTATCGGCTTACTTTAACAATGGCCCTTAGGTCTTGAGGTCGGTGGATCACCCTCCCCGTACCCGATCGAATCCCAATTAAATCCCTCCATTTGTTTTTAACTCATTGTAACGTACAGTACCTGTAGTATATTTTACGCAGGTAGAACAATACTGTGAACTCAATTGTATTTGCGGCTGAACACCGCTGACACTCCAAGTCGACGGATCACAGCGGAGAATTCGTCACTATTACACATCCACGATCGAATACTTTACACGGTTATTTGCATCCTTATCTGTTCGTAGCGGGCCACAACAAACACGATTGTTCTCGTCGTATCCTGTTACAAAATCAATAATCGGAACAAAGGCAATATTATAACCTCGTCATGGGGCTTATCGAACCAGTTCAACGTCGAGGCAAAAACATAGTGATTGGGTTGGGTTTGGAGGAAAGATATGGTAGCAGACAGGGGAGAGGAAAGAGGGGTACATTTTCAGCCGTCAGCATTGCGATTTATTGGTGTATATTCCTTGTTGTGACCATTTTGCCTCTGGAGATATGCCAATCCACACGTATGAATCTGTCAGTGATACTCCGCGCAGTGGCGGAGACGCGCCAGGTGGCGCTGAGGCCGAAGAAGTTGAAGAAGCCGATGGAGAACGCGATAGCGACGGACGAGCCAACAAGGGCGCGAGGGTTCGAGATAGTCTGGTGCCATCCGCAGGGGAGATCGAAGCCCGGCGAGCGCGCGGCGATTGATGGGAAGGGGGTCGGGAGCGCAATGAAAAGCAGGATCGAGGGTCCGCTGAAGAAGCCCTCCCACCTCACCGCGACGACCGGTGCGACCGAGTACGTCGACGAGATTTTCTCCTCGATGACGAATTGCGTCGTCCATGATCAGCCGTGGTATTACATTCATAGAGCCCAACTGCAAGAAAGCTCGCTCAGAGGGCAGGAATCATTTCGGTTCCAGAACCGAATACGCACCTCCTGGAAGAGCAACTTGGCGGCATAAACTGGGCCATCTTCTTGGAGCTCTTGCAGTATGGACATCATCCATTATATCCCATCAGCCCGCACGCTCGACAAGCGTGCACTTGAAACTGGTCAGATGTAATCATCAACCGTTCGAGCAGAAGTTGTGTGGCTCTGTATCCAATAAGGCAGTCTCGCTCCATCTCTCCTAATCGTAGACCACCGTCTCTTGATTGGCCCTCAGTCGGCTGACAAGTCAGGTTGCCCGAGGACCACTAGGGCAGAGCGTCAATAAATCAGCTGCTATATTCAGCAATACTTGACCTACTGAATTTCTGTTGGAATCGTGAGCGGCGGCCGGCACTGCTTATCGCCACACTGAAGACACAGTACCTACCTGATAGCAAAATAAACGTATACTTCCAAAGGCTCGCCAGTGATCCCACTAGCCAGCATATCCTTTCCAGAAGAGCTGAACCCTTTGGAGATGACATGTCTTTGACATAACCTAATCAGCCATCAGTTTAGGCCCAGATCCCCATCCTTTCCACATACTTTCGACCCTCCAACGCAGTGCCGTATTCCAGAGTACCACGTAACACACCCTCGGTTAAGAGAGAGATGCGCGAACGCACCGGGCTATATACCTTCCCAGCGAGCAGCTCGATCATCTTACCAACCGTCATTCGAAAAGTGAATCCGTGTGGATTCATGATAGGATCTGGAGAAGGTATGAGAAGGGGACTTATGAAAGGGGGAACTAACCTGGGCAGGTGTCTTGGTTTTTGACGATCAAACTAGTAGCGCCTTTCCAAAGTCATTGAGGGGAGGTCTATCATAAGTGTAAAATAAGATTGCACAACTTTTGTCCATGTCGTAATGAGAATTTATCTCAAGCTCCGGTCTATTTTGATGAGGATTTGATCATTTTCGGTGTCGGTGAGCATAACCTAAGTGTAATACTGTGAGAGAACGTCCTCAAAGTACAGTGGGTGTTCAACTTTGTCGATATACCCTGACACTGGCGCTTTGTAGAGCAGTGGAGTATTCTTGAATCCTGCCGCTACCGCTGACACTGCAGTATTGGCATTGGCATTTGTTGGTGTCTGATTGTTGAAAAAGGCGTCTCCAGGCTCCATACGTTCTCCTGCCAAACTGTCCCCATCGACAATCTCGTATTTTTGAACCGTTTTCTCCGTCGATTCGTCTATGGGCGCGTATACAAGACGGTCAAACATGGTAGGTAAAGATGATTAACATGTTTCGGTCGCGAAGGTGTCGTACGTACGTTCCATTTGGACCTTTCTGATGAGTGTTGTGTTTTTTCTAAATACTTTGACATCGTCCATAGCCGCGATCCAAGCTCCCATAATATATGTCCAGTTTATAGGTACATTGAAAGGGACATAGTAGCACCCTTGCTCTGTTCAGGATAATTGCGTCCTCGATGTCGTATCCCGAGTAACTCATAATCGCCACTGTCGTGTTTGTCCTACTGGAAGTTTGTCGTATCGAACAAGCTCGATAGTCTTTGTCTTGAACATGGGCTGCTGTGGGTACACCAACAGTCAATCGATGCGGTTGAGCTAGTTGAATGCAATCGCCCCAATGGCTTGCTTGCCCATAGCACATTGGTAGGTATTACGAGGTGACTGGTTGTGATATGGGTAGGGAATGAGTCCAGCGACGACACCCAGGGTTATGAACGGTTCTATTTCTAAATGAGTCGTCGAAGACTCAATTTGGTCCTCGTAGAGTGCGGTGTGTGAGTCGTTCACTTCATTGACGTCCACGTATTCCACTAGTCCGCGATGGAGAAGGTCTTCAAAGCTCATTTTACCGGCTTTCAGGAACTAAGACAGACGTGAGCGCCTCCCTCCCCTAAACTACAGGAACGAATGCACCTGGATATGCTCACTGGTCGCCTTCAGTCGCATGTGTTCGACGATGGTCAACTGCCGGCAGATTCGCCCACCGTCACTTGCAATATTGACCGTTTTGTGATATAAATACCGACAAACTCGTTGATCTTGCGGACACGCCTCATCTTGCGGAACTGAGCAAAAAACCTGGCAGGGAACCGAGTAATACCGACGATGGGACCGTTGATGTGAACTACGAAGGAGGTCGGTCCGTGCCCGTGGACATCACAATGTCTGGGAGAGCAGTGTGAGTCATCGAGCTGGATAAAAGAACACTGTTCTTACCTTCAACACCTAGTAGAGTAGCAATCCGCAATATTGGTTGCTCCTCGACATCCGTCGTAATATGGGTCATTAACACAAGGTCTTTGACCAGCCCGCACGCTTCCCCTTCGGGTGTATCGATAGGGCGTGATATACCCCATTGACTCGGTTGAACCGCTCTTGGTCCGCTGACTTTTCTCGTCTTCTCAAATTGGGACGAAATTCGGGTCATCATCCCTGGTGCTAATATGAAGGTCAGACGGCTGAGGACGTGCGTGACCCCGGCATGCTCCATCTTGAATCGCTTGAGAGACCAGTTGCCGGTGGAGATGGCACGGATGAAGCCGGGAGGGATTGGTTGGCCAATTACGAGAATTGTCTTGTACACATCGAATTCGGTCGCTCGAGATGGTTCCTTTAGGACTTTATCGATCGCCAGTTTCAATTTTGCGTTCCAGTTCTTGAAAAGATCTTCGAAAAGCAGTGAAAGGAGTTGACCAGTACTGAGAAGGAAAGCTGTTACAACGTCATTGTTAAATGAAAGATAGCCGGCTTACAGTTCTAGTCGCTTGTTGCCTACGTGGTTCTGTCATCCACTAATGATGAGCCTTGATTGGCCGTACGAAATCGCCGAGTCATGCTTACAATATAGTGCCTTGGCAGTCAAATCGAAATTGACAACCGGTACGTGCGTCGAGACAATGGTGACTAATGATTCCATGCCCTCCTCCCAGGCTGGTCTGCGCGGACCAGCCACCTTCTGAATAACACGCGTTCGATTCTTTTGCTTGCTGAGTTGTGAAAGATACCGAACTTGGCGGCTTTCTCAAGGTTGGGAGAGAATGCCCCTTGGTATGACTCGGTATTTCGAGCGCAGAGACTGGACGCCTAGTGCTTTCAGTGCAACGGCGATAGGAACGTCGTTTGTGAAAGAGTTATGCTTGAGGGAGACAAGTCCCTTCTTGATGACCACGTGCGTCTTCGATTTGAAACCGGAGTGGGTTGACCCGATATAAAATTATATTCAGACTGGTTCGTGGGGGAGCGGACAGACTCACGAGGTCACCGAGACAGACGTAATACCCTTCGAGCTATCCGTCTCGACCAAGATTCGATTCTTGCTCAGCTGCTCCTGAACCAAAATGACCTTCTCCGTGCCTTTGACGACGAAATAACCCCCTGAATCGAGTGGCCACTCGGACATGGTAGCAAGTTACGCCTCGGAGCTGCCACTGAGCACGCACTTGTTGCTCCCGAGTATGATCGGCATGCGGGCCAGCATAACGGGCGGCCGTTTGATGCACCTGTTCCCCCGCGGATACTCAATATCGACACACACGGGCGCAGATTACATCGTGTCCCTCAGCCTGCATTCCTGTTGTGTGACGGGCCGGTCCCCACCGCCACCAGTTCCACCACCACCTCCATAGTGGTCTCGTTCCGGCATACTGACATAGGTATTGGTGTAGACGAGGAAAAACTGTGGATCGACGTCTGAGGTAACACGGTTGTTCGCGTTGAGGATGTCCTTAAGATCATGGTCGACAAAATAATCAAACGAGTCGATGTGCTGTTTGACGAGTGCTTTGACTTTAGGGAACGCGGGAAGGAGGAGCCATTTGTCTTCCGCTGTCTTGACTGGATCCGAAAGTCCGAGTCCTCTGTAGATCTTTTGCGGATTCGTCCAGTCTTCGTTTCTTCTGTTGCAATCACTGCATGCGAAGTATCACTTAGGAAGAAGAGTCAATTGAGGCAGTAATGCTTCCTCTATGTAAGATTGCTGTGATTTGTATCTGGTAAATACGAGTAATCGGGAGCGTTAGAATACTGGGAAGTGTTCAATTTTTTGCCAGCTAATTTCGAAGGTTGCGCTTGGTTAGGCTGAATATTGCGCGTTATTCAGAGCCGATTTGCGCAGACCTGGCAGAAATGATCCGTCCGTGAAGGCTGATCAGAACGCCTCTGAATGGGACAGGTTCAAGATGTGGACCAGATTGTCGAGAAACGTAACGGATACGCAAGTATAAGTCCTTAGTCTCCAAGAACTCTCCCTAGATCCCTCCGCAGATACATGATAGAATAAAAGAAACAACGGGGCAGTTCTGTATCTCCCCACTTGACTAACACAAATCGCGCAATAAAGAATGGAAAGAGGGGGAGATGGATACAACAAATAGGTGGCAGAGAAAGGGGTCATGTAGTAGCGGTAGAGGCCGTAGTCGTGGTAGACAAACCTGGCGCGATTCCGAATACCATGTCGAAGAGCTCACAGTTGGCTTGGACCCCAAGGACACCTAGCAGTGCGTCCCATTGGTTCCTATACCAACCAAGAAGGGTAGTACACGGCCTACCACTCACCGGGATTCTCTTTCTTAGGGATGCGATGGCGGCCGACTCGCCAAGAAAGATGAGTATAGCCCTCGCTGCTAAATCATGAATCGTCAAAGAATCGGAACAGTGGTACCTTCTCATGTCCCCAATGAAGGCGTAGATGCCAAAACGAAGGAAGGCAAGACGGGTTCCAACACCCCGCTTGACTTGCTTCACCCTGACAGATCGAGTGATCGGGTTCTCGTGCGTTGCTTTCTACTTGAGCCACTGTGGTGCAGGAATTCTGGCTGTGAGAAGGAGGGCATCACAGGCGTCAGCTGTCATCGGTGTGTGGGCGCCAACGCCAAATCCCCGATCGATCCTCTCCTGGACCCCGAAGTCATACCGAGGGAACAACCATGGCGACCAAGGCACCCCAAGGAATGAACCTGTGAGCATCTCGACGGTCATATACCGCTCCGTTGTCACTGATGATGCCCCAAAAGCCTCTACCTGAATGGTGCGGCGCTTCACTTCAATTTAGGTCCATACCGCTCATCTCGGGTACCAAAAAGAAATCATTGTGCAAGATGTTCTAGATTTGAAGTATAAGCTGGTGTTGATTGTAGGAAGTGAAGCGATAGAATTAGAGAGGAAAGACAACCAGACGTGGGCACCAGCCCAGCGCCCGTATGTCCTCAGTCTCTTAACAACGTACACTCACCGAAGCATGTGCGTATATAGAGATATTTCTCCGACATCCCAGGTGCGCGTAGAGATTCAAATGAAGAGTAGTCATCTGCCATTCGCAAAGAAGGACCGGAATGTCAAGGAGATTGGCCTCCACAAGCTCTTCGATCAGTACTGGACCTCCGAAAAGCACGAGCTTATGGTACCGGGTCGGTCATACTCCCCAACCAGTCTTTTCATACCTGATACAGAAGCGCAGAGGTCGTTGTTGTTGGAAAGTACCGTTGCTCGTTTGAATTACATTTCTCTGCGAGCCCTACGGTTTGTCGCTTTGCAATCGCCCATTGCATCCAGCGACTGATGTTCGCATAGGCGGAAACTCTCCACTCTTTGCTCAAAGAACTCGAGAAATTGCTAGAGGAACACTCACCAATGATGACTGCATCAACAGAGAGGATTGTGGACAAGGCTATCAAGTACGGGGCTGTCTTCGCAGAGGTCGGTTCTCCCAAATGGAAACCAGTGAGACACTGACACTTTCTAGTTGAACCCTGTCTCAAAGGCTGTGTTTGGTCTTGCCAGTGTCACGTTTGAGGTTCGTACCCGCTGCTTGCGTATCAGGAACAGACCTAATGCATGTCCATGTAGCTCTTGAAGGAGCAAAACAAATACGACCAGATGCCGTCGGCCCTGTTGGGTCGGTTGCAGCGCATTTTGCCATTGGGGAAGAAGGTTGCAGACGATGTTGTCTGCGAAGAGACAGAAATCTTGGAGAAGGTGATCCAGCGAATGTTCGAAGTGATGCGAATGGTCGCAGAATTCTCATGCAACTATGTCAAAGGTAATAAGCGGTCATGTCATGGATTTGGCGAGTACTGATGATCACAGCGAGAACGCCGGCCAACCCAGAGAAGATTGAAGAAATGGACAAAGAATTGACTAATGTCATTGAAGACTTCAACCATGCCGTGGATGTTGAGGCGCTCCGTCTCGCCAAAAAGAATGGTAAGCATGTATTGTCCCTACCTGGTGATCACCCGTTCTCAATGGCTCGTGTAGAGCAGGAGTTTTTGCTTACGCGGCTTAAGCGCGTCGAGACTGGTTATGACTTGAAACTCTGCTGTATGGAAGGCACCCGCGAAGGTCTCTTGAATCAAATCATGGCCTGGGCGGCTAGTGAATCAGATACGAGCAATCTATACTGGATCCACGGTTTACCTGGAATTGGCAAAACGTCGTTCGCTCATTCAATTTGTGAAAAGCTACACAATGAACAGCGCCTCGCTGGAGCGTTTTTCTGCCAGAGGGATGACGCGAATATGAGCGAGCTCAGAAACATTCTTCCTACTCTCATCTCCAAACTCGCCGAAATCTTTCCCCCCTTTCGAAGGATCGTGGCAGACCGTCTTCGTAGCGATCCAAATCTGACATCCAAGTCGATGAAGGACTCTCTCTTCCTTAACCTCATTTGCAACCTTCCCCGCCACCCAAAACACGCTCTCGTCTTTGTCATTGATGCACTCGACGAATGTGGTGACGATCAAGACCGCCCAATCCTCTTGAAGGTTCTGAACGAGGCGGTCGCACATGCTCCGTGGCTCAAAATTATTGTCACCAGTCGACCTGAAGACGAAATTCAGCATTTCTTTAATCGCCTCCCTCGATCGTCATATTCACCATATAATCTAGCTACGGATCAAGATGCTGAAGCTGATTTGCAAACCTTCGCCCGAAGCCAGTTCGATTTAGTGGCGAAAGTCTGGTGTCTGCCCACCCATTGGCCAGGACAACCGCTCTTTGATGGAATTATCTCTCGGGCGAATGGCCTGTTCATCTTCATCAAGACTCTTGTTCTTGCCCTTAAGCAATGTGAAGACCCCGAAGAGACTCTGAAGGTAGCCTTGCAAGACGCAGCTGGTACTAGCTTGAAACCGCTATACCACCTTTACTCCAGTATCTTGAAATCACGAAATGTGTCAGGCAATGCCGACTTTCGGCAGGTGATTGGAGTGCTTCTTACAACGGCTCCGTATCGCACACTATGTGACGAATCGATTGCAGAACTGGCGGGAGTGAAGCCCAATTTGGTCAAAAAGTGGGTGAATGATCTCAGCTCCCTGTTATATCGAGACGAATCGGCCAATGGAGGGGTTCGTGTCCGGCATTTGTCAATTTCGGAGTTCTTTGTCAGCGATCACTGCGCTTGTAAAGTGAATATTGAAGACGCGAACACGCAGCTGGGAATTGCTTGCCTCAAGACGATGATGGAACAGCTCCGCTTCAATCTCTGCAATCTCGACGATTCCCGACTTGCTAATGCCGATATCAACGATCTCCCATCCCGAATCAAAGAGCACGTTTCCGATGCTTTGCAATATAGTTCTCTCTATTGGTCAAATCATGTTTGCTTTACTCCCGACAATGAAGATTCTCGCGTGTGGGGAAAGTTGAAGGGATTCTTCGAAGGGTTGTATGGGATATTTTGGGTTGAAGTATTGAGTATCATGGGAATGGTCCCGATTGGCGCTCCAAGCCTGCGACGAGTGATCTCTTGGGCCAAGGTGAGTTCAGCTCCGAGTTGTTACCTGCGAAAATGATTCCAACTGGATGTAGAATGCTGGTTCAGATGTTGTTCAAAGAATCCAGGATGTTTGCCGTTTCATCATCACCTTCCACCACCCCATCTCTATCAGCACTCCACACATCTATATTTCAACAGGACCCTTCCTACCTTCACAGTCACCTTTATCGAGCATCTTCAACAAATGGTTTACTAAAACCATCAAGATGCAAAGCGGGAAATTGTTGACATGGCCAGCGCCACCATTGCAATGGATTGGACACACCAAAGCTATCACTTCCATCAGCTGTTCCCCAAACGGGTACCACATCGTGACCGGATCCAATGACAAAACGATACGCATCTGGGATGCTGAGACTGGTGCTACAGTCGGCAATCCACTGATTGGTCACACTGACGATGTGGAATCTGTTGCATACTCTCCTGATGGGCGGCACATCATCTCTGGATCCGATGATATGACCATTCGGATCTGGGATGCTGAGAATGGTGCCCCAGTTGGCAGGCCTCTAGAAGGTCACACTGGTCGTGTGTGGAGTGTTGCTTACTCTCCAAATGGGCAGCACATCATTTCCGGATCTGATGACAAGACCATTCGAATCTGGGATGCCGAAACTGGCACAACAATCGGCACCCCTCTGGAGGGGCACACTGCATTTGTGTGGTCTATTGCTTACTCTCCCAATGGGGAACATATCATATCGGGATCCGGTGACACCACCATTCGAATCTGGGATGCCAACACTGGTGCTACAGTTGGCCACCCTCTAGAGGGGCACACTGACACTGTGCAGTCCGTTGCATACGCTCCCGATGGACAGCATATTGTCTCCGGATCCGCTGATAGAACCCTTCGAATCTGGGATGCGAAGACTGGTGCTGCAATTGGCAGGCCTCTGGAGGGGCACGAAGAGACGGTGCGAACTGTTGCTTACTCTCGGAATGGGCAGAACATCATCTCCGGATCTAATGACAAGACCATTAGAATCTGGGACGCCGAAACTGGCACAGCAATTGACACACCTCTACAGGGACATACCTGGCATGTGAATTCTGTGGCCTATTCTACTAATGGGGAGCACATCATCTCGGTATCCAGTGACTTCACCATTCGAACCTGGGATGCCAAGACTGGTGCTGCATTGGGTAACCCTGTGGCGGGGCACACTGATGCGGTGACCTCTGTGGTTTACTCTCCCGATGGACGGTACATCATCTCTGGATCCTTTGACATGACTATTCGGATATGGGATGCCGAGACTGGTGCTATAGTTGGCAAGCCTCTACAGGGGCACACTGACCGTGTGTGGTCCATTGCTTGCTCTCCCAATGGACAACGCATCGTCTCTGGATCTCAAGATAATACCATTCAAATCTGGGACGCTGAGATTGGTGCTGCAGTAATGAGACCTCTAGAGGGGCACACCAGGGCTATATCATCCGTTGCTTACTCTCCCAATGGGCAGCGTATCATCTCTGGATCTACAGACAGAACCATTCGAATATGGGATGCTGAGACCGGTACTGCGATTGGCGAGCCTCTAAAGGGCCACACGTCCTATGTGCGGTCTGTTGCATACTCTCCTAATGGGCGGCGCATCATCTCTGGATCCCATGATAACACCATTCGGATCTGGGATGCCGAGACTGGTGCGGCCATTGGCTATCCTCTAATGGGGCACACTGCCGACGTGAATTGTGTTGCTTATTCTCCTGATGAGCAGCACATCGTCTCTGGATCTGATGACAGGACCATCCGGATTTGGGATGCTGAAACCGGTGCCGAAGTTGGCAAGCCTCTGGAGGGGCACACTGATCGTATCCGGTCTGTTGTTTACTCTCCCAGTGGGAAGCACATTATATCTGCATCTTCCGACAGAACTATTCGAGTCTGGGATGCCAAGACCGGTGCTGTAATTGGAAAGCCTTTAATGGCGCATGCTGACCGTGTGATGTCCGTCGCCTGCTCTCCTGATGGGAAGCACATTGCCTCCGGATCTTGGGACAACACAATACATGTGTGGGACCTGTTTCGACATCCTCCTATCCAACCATCCTTCTCTGGCGGCCAGGCCCATACCGATTTTTGCGCACAACCAGATGGAAATGGTTGGGTTAAAGATTCAAAGAATGGTTTACTATATTGGGTACCTCCAGATTGTCATACAGGCCTGCATTCACCCGCTGTCCTGACAATCCCACCGACATCTCACACTCGATCAGTTACTCTTGATTTTGACGACTTTGTGTTTGGGACCTCTTGGACCCAGGTTTTCAACAGTACATAACCCTGGGGTTTCTCTTCAATCTCTGTGCTTGTATTTTGGTTTATTGGTGTCTCTTTGGAAATTGCGCTTGTAGCTTCGCCTTTCCTAGTGTCACAGATAGGCAACCCCCCTATGCAGAGGTGAAATATAGTTGAAGAATGAGCAAACCGGGCTCTTGCATGTTGTATGAGGGTTCATGATGCCGACTAACTTCCCAATATTTTGGAGGTGACGGTTTTACAATATTTCTCGGTCCACAACATTATCTCTTGGAAGATTGTCTCAAGCCTTTGGTGGTGACCCAAGCTACCTCGGTGCCAGACCAAGTTGCAGTTAGTTGGGCTATACGCGGGTATTGAATGCCCCGAAAAACGCGATGTGGACCATCAAATGAATGCTTGTGGTACCCGATATTGAACATATGTGCTGCCCCTGTTGTGCTTCGATCGATTGATGCACACCTCTAGATTATCCCACTCCGCTATTAGTAGCCTGGCTCAGCTGACATATGTAACTGTTCCGCCTATCCAATAGCTAGAAACGGTAGAACTATCTTTAATATCAAAATGTGAGCTCAGCAGTCCTGATCCGGTTTCTCTCGTGGTGGACTGTACTGCCGAATCCGTTTTTCACACGCCTTGCGAGCTTTACAGGTAGTGCAAGTGCAGTTTATTTGTCTATATAGCGGTGATGCCTTTCGCAAGCGTTGCATTCTGCCACAATGGTTGAAGTCTAAGCCAGCGAACCGGATTTCCAATCGTTTACGGCCATGCACAATTTACAAGGATTCGATAGGATCGCCCTCGAGGGACGCGGTACTTGCCCGCTACCGCCAAATGCTGGATGGGGAGCACACGATGACCATAGTCACCGCTTTCGACGACTTGCTTGAGGTAACCGGCGAAAGCGTTGACTTTTTCCGCGTTTGGTAGACACACTATGCGAATGAAGTGGCGTTTGGCGATCACACGGAAGTGCGAGCAAGTGAGCATGAGCGAGCAGCTCAGAGGACCGTTTGGGCATTCTCTGGATCCAAATATGTCGTGTGGTGGAATATATCGTCGAGGATTTCGACTGGGCAGTTTTGGATCATTATCGAGTGTGCAGCAAGAGTTTCGTGCAGGAGCAGCGTCTGTTTAAAGAGATAATAAGGCTGTCGGGTTTTGCTAGTAGGGCAATCACGGCCTCATCGGGTATCGGCTTGCTTTAACAATGGCCCTTAGGTCTTGAGCCTTAAGCTTATTATAACCTCGTCATGGGGCTTATCAAACCAGTTCGACGTCGAGGTAGAAACATAGTGATTGGGTTGGGTTTGGAGGAAAGATATTGTAGAGAGGAGAGGAAGGTAGGTACATTTTCAGCTGTCAGCATTTCGATTTATTGATGTATATTCCTTGTCGTGACCGTTTTGCCTCTGGAGATATAGCAGTCCACACGCATGAATGGTTGTCTCAGGAGCACCTTGCTCTTCCCATCCCTTTGAATGGCTAGTCCCCGTGCCACAAGTGCCATTAGTACTTGCTTGTGGTATTTGTTCCCAACCTCACTTGTTACCCATCCATGGAGGCAATACCTCTGACCATATTAGCTTGTGGAATTCCCAACACAACCATTGTCGGCCATTCACATGGTATACTATTTCCCAATCAATGCAACAATGGGTACACCATTTTCATAACCATGTCCTGTACAACTTGTATATCAGTCTGTTTTTTTTCTTTATTCATATGAATTTATAGCGCCTTAGTTTCCTATCCTGAATTTATTATCCATTGGTGAGTCTGACCTCTGATTAGAACCCCCAATGAAAGATAAATTTCATGTTAGTCCTTGAATTTTTTTGGTCCAATTTTCAATGGGTATCTTATAAGAAGTTTTACTGTATTATATGCTTAGTCTATTTGACGTAAACCGTCATGGTTGAGTCACAGCCAGTTGCCTGAAGTCTTTTCAAACCACGCTCTACCTATCCATCCATCCACCACCACCACCACCAGCTGAAATGCCTCTCAGGGAAGGGGCTAGAGACAGTGAATAGCAAAGGTTACCCAGCTGACAGCAACATAGCTGTACTTTTCTGCAACCTCAACTGCTACCCCTTGTTTGCATTGTCGCTCGAGCCTCATATGTGCGCAAGTGCCTTGAGCTTGCTATCAAGCCACAAAGCCACCAACTTAAAGGTTTAAAATGATTATTTCGCGTTCATAGCCTTGGTTTACCACAACCCAAAACCCCACTTACCCATTTTTTGGCTGGTGTGGCTCCAAATATGCCTATGCCCTTCTCACATATGCATATAATGCTTTAGTTTATAACAGGTGAATTTATTTAGAAAAAACCCGCTTTATGACTGCAGAGCCTGGAATGTGGTGAACAAAGGTCAAACAAAGGTCAAGGTTCGTCGGTGAACTCCACCAACACCATTTCCTATAGTCGAAGCCTCCTGCCCAAAGAGAACAAGCCCTTAGGTTTGTTTTAATTTTTTTATTCCAGCCCCGATCCTGTTAGGCAAAGGCAAAGGCAAAGGCAAAAACCGCTCATAGGAAGGCACAGAGTTGATGAAACCTTTTTGTGCGTGTGCTTTGGTTTGGTGGTAAGGTGACGAGTTACACGAGTGACAGGTCAGGCTTCGCCGCCTGGTCGACCCGGACGGTCGGATGACCCCTTTTCATGTTCAGTTCTTGGAACCAGGCGTGCATGTTCTAACAAAACGTTGAAAACTTCCAGCTCACGATCAAATCTGAACTAGCAACTGATCTCAGGAGACTCAGGAGTGCCCGACTATTCAGAGAGGAGCGGAGGTCTTCAAGCGAGAACCTATACTTTACAACACAGATCACCATGGTGCAATAGTAAACTAGGGTAATAGCTTGTCTCCGTTCCACGTTGCGCATCCTCGCTATGCGAAATTGACCACTAACGTATAACCAGTTTGGGACCGTTCACCAACGGTTCTAAAGTTTCTCATAATCGCAACTTTGTTTGGTGGTTGGTATCTAAGGTGCTCTCACCTTAGGGACTGGAGTAAATATCAACTCGACCGAAGCCCCCTTTTGGTCGAACCTTGGTGAGTAAATACTCCCATATCGAGGAAACCATCATAAGAGGGTAGTGTCCCGTGAGTGCTGATATTTAATATGTGCTCCTGTATATGTCCAGCGGTTGAGGGAGCACGCACCGCGTGACGAAAATGAAAGGTCAGGCTGACGTTATCACCGGTGCACATATCCCCGGAACAAGCGTTCACGTAGGCGAGTAAAGTAAAGGATTACGCGTAACTCGGGGGGAATGTACCCGCTGTCGTTGACATGTTTCCGGCCAGAATATAGGTACTCCGACAGAATTCGGTACTGGAATCCTGTACTGTACAGTATGTCATGCGCAACAGTGCATGTGACCCGGACATATGAAACCAAAAACTCAAGCTCGGTCATAGCCCTCATCATTAGACCTGGGCGCTCTGGCCAGCTGGCCTAGGCAGGCCCCGTTGCCGTCGTATCAGTCGTTTCTTTCGGTATGATAAACCCGAAAAGAGGCTATTCGGGCAGCCCCTCGCTACGTTTAAACTTTTCTTTTCTTTTCTCTTCTCTGCCCTATCAATCAGCTGGGCAGACAATGAAAATATTCGCACGTTCGAAACGTCGGGACCGACTGCGCGAGGGGACATGGTACGCTATGAACGTCGTCGTTGTCCCCGTTAAGGCCGACGAGGGGTGTGCGTGTGTGTGTGTGCCTCGCGCGCAACAGCGATCTAGAGATAACTGAGGAAATCCGGAATTCTTTTTCCCATGGGTCGAACAGACGCGACGTCATGCGGCGGCGTTCGATAGCGCTGGATGATGCAACATCCCCACAACCCCAAGAACAACGGCAAACGGCGGGCGTTAAACATAGCATCCAAACGGAGTGAGCCAGTCAAAATGCCCGACGCCCTGGCGCGACCGATGGCCCGATGCGGTGCGATATCTCCTCAGTCGCGCTTTTCTCACGATTTTTGCTCATTGTTCGTGACCATCTCTTGAGTCACAAAGTGGCGCGGCGGGGGGTGGCTGTTCATGGAAATAAACTTCGTCACGCGTGGTGGTGGAGGAGTATGGAACAAGAACAAGCACATGACATTGAAGCAAATGCTGGGTCTGCATGTTGTGAAAACGCCTGGTAGTCTGTTGAGTCTGTCATTTCATTTCGGTAACAAGATGCAGGACTGCCCATCTGTCGTGTAACGCGTCACGCGTGGTCTGTGGCTAGAACATAATAAATAATAAAAAGAGAGGGCATCATACGCGTCCGCCACAAAATCTAGCGCCGGATGATCGCATGAACACGAAACTATATGTTACGTATGCCCTCGTGAGCGGTCACCAGTGCTCTCTTCCACCCACCGGCGTCCAAATTCCAAATGAGCGATCCAGAACCACCCGGCGAATTTCTCGTAATTTCGAAAACGCCTGGACTATTGTTTATTAATTCAAAAATGGGAACCGAAATTCGGGTGGTTTCCCCGCACACCCGGCACGGGATTGGCAGATCGGCAGGTTGTGAGCGCAGGATCAAGATCGCGTCGAGGAACCCAGGGGGGGGACGCATTCCGACGTATTCCGTGTCGCTGCGGAGAAAAAGCAGGACGTCATGCACGTCTCGCGCCGTCGGGGCTATGACGAGACGAGACGACTGTTGCCTTCTTCGATCAAAGGACTCCCCGCTGTGAGTGGAGTGGCTGGGGGGGTCGGCTGATGCGTCATCAGAGGGGAGCATTCAGGCGTGGTCAGAAAGGACTTTTCGGGAAAAAGCACGCCCCCCTTTGGGAACGCGCGCGAAGTTTAGAATTTGGGACTTGGTTCAATCGGGCGAGGTGCGGGAGGAAGGGGTTCCGCGGACCGGGAAGGGCTTCTTGGGTCGATGTAAGGAGCACTTACAGTTTCTCCAAGGCTCGTTCTTCGAGAGTCGAGGAAGGGCTCACTGGAACTGCACGAGCTCTGCGAGGGGTAAGGACTCTCTGCTGTTGGTCAAGTTTAGAGGATGTGAGGACGAAGCGTGGTCAATTACGGAACTTACCTGTACCACAGCAGTACCAGTACCCCGTAATAGATACCGACCGCCCCAGGCCCAGGTCCACGCCCTCCCCACGCGCGTGAGATCGCATCCCCCCCACGCTCGTGGGGTGTGTATCTGGAGATACAAGATACCAGGGTG
>Ga0307515_10011984_pt1 | contig 16370 bp, 21 predicted proteins | sample 17_EM_MG_FD_194513 | JGI IMG/M metagenome (GOLD analysis project Ga0307515, IMG submission 194513) | Populus trichocarpa ectomycorrhiza microbial communities from riparian zone in the Pacific Northwest, United States - 17_EM | ecosystem: Host-associated > Plants > Roots > Unclassified | place...
GAAGGGGTGCCGAACTGTGCCGAACCGCGGGACGTGGGATTTCACGGTTAGGATTCAATCCAACCCGTACCATAACGGACGAACAGTGATGGCGGGTACGCGTACGCGAGCCCTGCGGCCAGCCCATACTTTGCGTCCTGAGGCCTCAGGTCGCAGTAGTCTAGGGACCGGCAACCCCTGCCAAATTCTCGGTCTCCGCATGCGTGTTCCCGCGAGCTCACCTGTTTGGACGGAAGCGAAGGCATGGACACCGACAGGAATGCCAGAACTCATAGCACCTGCAAGATGAGACGGCGGAAACACTCGGGTAATTCGGTCATCACCGGATAGGACGAGGAGTTCTTGACTCACCGTTACATGCCGTAGTGTCCTCCAGCAGGCCTGTTTTCAATTCAACACTCGTACCCGATCTCGTCAAACAGCTTGGGATTCTTCAGTTCTCAATGGTGACCGGTGATCATCCAAGTCTCGTTCTTCCTCCGACACCGTCTCCTGAACTTATGACATCTCTACTTCTTGACGAGATGCCAAGCATCGTCGTTGGACTGCTTAGAGACCCCGGGGCTGACCACCCTATCACTCAGAATCAACGAGGTCTCACGAGCTCTGACCACATCCCAACCACTTTCAATTCTTCAACTCCTAATTTCCAACATCTCACCCTGCGCTTCGGTTTCGTCTCAGTTACGATAGGTCCCTTGTTCGACGTCAGGAAGGTTTCTAAATGGACTTGGAGTCCCCGAGTCCGAATCCATCGCAGGGGAATGGTTATACAGGCGATGTGAACGAATTTATCGTTCAACTTAGGTGAACTTATTCACGGCAGTAGCGTATAGCTATCAGGAATGGGAACCCTGGCGAAGAGGGGACCATCAATTACGCCTCACGTGGATTGAACAATTCCCGTCAAACTAGGCCGTCTATTTCCAAACACCAGTTACCTTCACGACATTGAGGGGTCCAATGTGTCCCGTGGCGTCCGACAACGCCAGCCCACACCTTGATGGCTCCTCTGTGCTTGGTCGATCTGCACAGCCAGGTTTAGGCGAATCCCGGAACACCTCTCGGTGTTACGACCTGGTTTCGGGCGTCGGGGGTTGGAATTTATCAATCGTCTACCGGCCCCACTACGGTGTTCTAGGTCGAAGGTTCAAGGAGTCAGCGACCCAGGTTGTCTATTCGTTTGGTACAAGCTCGTGTATCGTAGGTGTAAATGTGTAGTAGTTTCCTATGGAACCACCCATCAAGGTTTTACCGACCACTGCTCAGATGACGTTCCACCGAGGGGGAAAGTTATGTCCCGACGGGATGAAGTGGAGGTGGGTTCTCATACGGGGCCGAGTTTACTTCAGATGTTGTCGGCTATAAGCCTGGGGCGACGTTCTCATTTTTCTGTTGCTGTATTCTGCGTCAGACATAGGCGGGGACGGCCAGGGCTGCCTTCTAGAGGTGAACGCATGGTATAGTTCACACGAACCAGGGATCTTCACCTTCTCTTCCGAACTAGACCCCCTCAATAAAATTCGGGTGAGGCGGTTTTCTTCTGAGGGCGTCTCACGATGCGTGTGGTATCACCTACTTGGTCTCTATTCCAGCGTTGAACGACTTGCCAGCCGGACAAAATATATCAGCCAATACCTGGCCACCCGTTACTTCGTTCCCTAGGGAAACGGACGGTCGAGGATGGTCACCGGAAGTACTATTGGAAAGGTTCTATATATTTCCGTTAGGAGGGGTTCTGACGCTGCCTTTGTCCACACATGTTTTGCCTCACGTTCGCTTCACGAGCGACCAAGGAGCTCAGCAACAATCTTCAAGGCTCCTTCTAATACCGTGCTTCCGAAGGTGGGACGTTGGGCAATGCCAGCTGCGACGACAAACTAGCCGCCCCCAACACTTGGCGGGATCAGCGAAGGCGGGACCTTCCCAATCGGGACGGTTTTCCATATTTGGATATGAATGGTCAAGCCGAACAATGCTCATCATCCCCGTCGATCAGCCGGGTGCCTATTGTTTTCGCTCGTGCTTTTGTTCCATGACTGCATATAACCGAGCATCCTTGGGTTGGGTTTCCCTATCACCAAGCTAGTCTTGTGATTCCCTCTGCTCTCTCCTATAATCTGTATCCTTAGTGCTCTCACTCTCTCTTGGTGGGTTCTCCCTCATCGTAGCCAGCGACGTCGTGCTCAACTTTGATTGCAGACCCGCGGTGTCCTCACACATACCCAAGAAGTCGATTCATTTAGGCGTTAACGAGGTTCGTTTTCCAACGCGATTCGCGCAACTACGTTCGTTATTCACCCAAACCCCAGTCACGATCCCATGTCATCCGTCATCCTCGAGATTGATGCTGCTCCCAAGTTCGCGTTCCTCGCGCTCCCACCTCCCCCCAAAAAGAAACGCGCTGCAGTAAACAATGCGTTCCGTGCCCCTGCATCGCCTGTGAACCGTTCCAATACCATTCTCGCCTGGGCCGAGACCGTCCACCCCGGGTCCCCGCCACCGATGACCCCTGCATCCGGTGTTTCCCTCCCGCGAAGTACTTCTTATGTTGCTTCCCCACACTTCCAAGGCTTCCGTCGTTCGTCCCTCACTCATCGGTCTATCAGTTCCACTAGGAGCAGGATTCCCTCTGCCTCATTCCTCCACTTCGTCGATGTCCCTCGAACCCCCGCTCATCCCATCCCTGCGACACCCCTCCCTGCTGACGCAAAGTTTGACTTTGCTGCTTTCGGTTACGCCTCGATTTTCGTTGACGTGGCCGTGTCTACCCCCGTTACCCCTGATATCTACAAGCCAAAGCCCCTGGCACGCCTTCCAAGCCGTAATAACGCGACTACCGGCTCTGTTCCCACTACTCCCGTCACCAAAACCACTGGGATGTTCAAGCGTCTGCTTGGCAACAAACCAAAACCGACCAAATCCCAAGCTAAGGCCCAGACAAAAGGGGGAAAGGCCGATGTGGACCCTGCTATCTCCGACCATGCGTCCATCCCGCTCAAAAAACGCTCAAAGCATACCGAGCAATCTTCCTCCGAGATCGAGAAAAAGAAGCGCGAGGTGTACGCGGCCGCTCTCCCTCCCACCGTCGAGCAAGAGGCTCGGATGCGTCAAGTTATGGAAGGAGGAAGTCTCGAGTATAATATTCGAAAGGTCATGGAGGAAAAGGCTAAGCGAGAGGGTACCGCGGTTAAGGTCACCTTGACCGAGGGAACAAAGGTTGTCGAAGGAGTCGAGGCTGCTTACCGAGACGCACAGGGTGGGGTCTGGTGGGCCCAAGAGGAGGAGTGGGAGTTCGCTCATCTGTTGGCCGGCAAAAAGGTTCCAATCAGTGCCAGATGCGTAGATTCCGAGGGCTGGGTCACTTTCGATAACCGCAAGTCGAAGAAGGAAGACGATCGGGATGACTTTACCGATTTCTCTTCCCTCCCTTCGAGCAAGTGCACAGATTTCTATTGCGTTCGCCCCTTATTAGTCTTGGACGATTCGACTGAGCAGCTCGTTCGGCAACGAACGAAGAGGAGCTCTGTTGTCGGCTCAATCGTTCTTCCCTCACCCTCTAAACCTTCAAAGATCATCTTGACTATCCCTTCCAGGCCAACCAGGGCCAAACACCTACAACCCGGCTTCCTCAGGGACGTGGTGGCGGTTCCACCAACCCCTTCGACCGCCTCCGCACATTCTCAAGCTTCCTCCCACCCTCGTAGCCCCGGACGCGTCACCCGATTCGTCGTTGGTGGTGGCTCGTCTGGACCAGTGAGGCGGCAAAGGAGCCGAAGTCATAGTGTCCCTAAGAAGCAGAGGAAACCCGCTCCTCCTCCCTTGAAGATTGTCCCTCTTGGTCCAGCCACCAAGTTGGCTGTGAACGTGGAACTTGAGGACGATGGGAGAAGGTTGTTCTTAGAGGATTCCTTCAGGCCCGATCCCATCGTCACGAATTCTCGTTGGTCAAAGGACACCACCGCTGTTGCTCCCCATCCTCCTTTGGCAAAGTCATCAGACTCGGATAGCACCGTCAACCAGTTCGCTCTTGTTTCTGTCCCAAAGAAGTCTCGAGGTCTTGGTGGCTTCTTTAAGAAGAGTGAGAGAAGGTAATGACCAAAAACTCCACCCAGGAAAGGCGTAGAGCGCCTTCTCCTCACCCCCCCCCCCCCCCAGTGTATATTTGGGCCACTGTCTTTTCATCTTGCCTTACGTTTTTCATGTCTTTCCCCGGTTCTTGTTTATACCCCCGTGATGCTTGATGCTAGTTATGAAACCCCTGTCATGGTGACGGGGAATGTTTTACACCTCCCTCCTCCCGCTGAACCATCCCACCCGGTTTCGCACAAACCATTGGTTGCATATATCCTGTATCATCCTTGCACTGATGCTTCACCGCCTAATTGTCGCCAGTACTGTTGTATCTCTTAGTTCATTGCAATCCAGCTTTCGCCCTGCGGGGTATATGCTTACAGTTCACACCTGCGCTCACAATTTTCCTTGGCGTTTCTATCTCACGATCTTGCGATTATCACGTTTCTATAACCATCATGCTGTGTCGCAACGGCTATGACGTGGGACACTCAGAGACCACTGCTTTACGACAAAGTTGGGTCGGTGAACATTCCTGGGCCAGAGAAAAATGGTTCGACAACCAGAAAGTTCTGTTTGGCGGGCACAAAAAGAAGCCCCTCTGTCTGTTCGGGGTGGTCCCACATCAGAGAGATCTGGGGTCGGTACCCTGGCAACGGAGTAATATGTGGTGGTACGTGAGGGTACCCGGCGAGTCGCTTATCATCATATCATTTTACTCTCCGGAACCCCTGTTTAGGAACCCTTGTCGTCGCTTGGAAACTTCAAGCCTCGATGTTCGGTACCCGTCGATAAGATCCCCTTCTGGTAATCGCGGCCGGGGTACGCGACGGCGTCCAAAGTCAGTCTCTTCAAGGAGACCACATAATACCGCTGGCGATCGCCTGCAGGGTATGTAGCGTCATTGCCCGAAATATGCGCCTGTGCGATTTTGTTGATGGCCAGGGTAGTGATCGGGAGTACTTACACTGATTTTCTCGAGCGCCCGACGCTTGTCACGGAATAGTGGTCCGATCCGCTAAGTGTCCCGAAGTCGCACCATAGGTGGGTGCTGGTACTGAGTACTGAATGCTTAAACTCGCCAATGGAACGAGGTCTGTTTTGATTCCGGTCGCGGAGGCATCGAATATGAATAAAACCCTACACCCTCTCCTCACTCGCTTCCTCGCTACCTCATGTCCGCTCTCAACTCTGCCACCCTGAATTTCGTCGGCGGCGAGGACAACCAGCTTGTTGCTGGTGCCGTTGGCGCGGCCGCCGTCCTCGTGACAACCGCTCTCTACTATGCTCTCAGCTCCAGAGATGAGCACAGGTTTTCCAAGCTGCGGGGCATTCAGCTTTACCATGCTTGGAATTTCTTCCAACGGCGACACGACTTTCTCCAGTTTAATTTCAAGCAAAACCTCGGCAAGAGTTTCTCTTTCAATGTGCTACACCATAAGATCGTCGCCTTGACTGGAGAGGATGCCCGTCGGGCTTTCTACTCTAACCAACATTTTGATTTAGTCGAGGGTTACAAGGTCCTTATGGGAGGGTACGGGATTCTCTCGCGCGGTAACGGAACGTTTCACTAATCTTGATGATCATAGGCACCTCAGATCAGCGATGTGGATATAGCGACAGAAGAGTACGATGAAAGGAATGTCTCCATCTTCAACAAAACCTTGAACAAGGTATTGAGTAAGGCTCGCATACAAGACAGTACGTGGCTTCCCCGTTGTACAACCACACGATCTTAAATTTCGGTCTCGTTTCTACTCTAGTCCTCCCCACGTTACTGCAGGACATTGCCAACAATGCAGACAAGTGGGGGAACGACGGTAAGAACGGCAGGATCGACCCGTTCGTCGAAATCTACGACGTAAGTTTATTGCAGCACGGTTTTTTTGGGATCTGTGTTGAATTTGTGTCCTTCAGCTCGTTTTCGCCATGACAGCCCGGATGACTACTCGCCGTGACCTGACAAAGAACGAAGCTGACCTCAAGAAGATCGGGAAGCTGTTCATGACCATCCAGACTAGCGCCACCGTCGTCTCCTTGCCCTTGCCCTGGCTCCCCAGCCCAGCGAGGAAGACGGGAAAGGAGGCTTCCGTTGAAATGTATACCACACTCTACACCTACGTCGAGACCAGGAGGCACGCGGAGCCTACGAGTGATGCTATTGACATTTTGATCGCTGATGGAAAGACAACTCAGAGCATTGTTCAGGTGAGTCCCGCTCTAGAGGTCGCGTGAAGTTTTGTGAGGTCTGACCCGACATTGGAAGTTCGTCATGGCAGCGCTTCTCGCCGGTGTCGTTGACACTGGTATAATCTGTATGTCCCAACGGGTGACACGATTTGCGATAACTGGCTAACGGTATCGAAACAAGCATGCTGGATGCTCATCGACCTCGCTATTCACGCGGAGTGGAGAGAGAAGTGCAAGAAGGAAATCCAGCACTTACTTTCCCGTTACTTCGACAGCTCCTTCTCCCTGGCACCACTCCACGAGAAGCTCGCAGCTGTCCCCGTCTCCGCATCGGAAGATGAGCTCCCTATTCTCGAAGCCTGCATCCGGGAGTCGCAACGAATTTCCTTCGTTAATATTGCCCTCCGAAGGAACCTTCATGGAAAGGTGAAAATCGGGAAACAGGTGGTCGAACGGGGAGATTTCTTCGCGTATTCCTTAGCTGACGTTCACTTGAACCCCGAATGCTACCCCGAACCATACAAGTGCGACCCTGATCGGTGGTTGCGACCAGATCCGGTGTCGGACACTATCCACCCGTTTCTCGGTTGGGGGGCTGGGAGGCACCCTTGCCCCGGGATGAAGATAGCCAAGCTAGAGATGAAGTTGATCCTGGCTTTTTTTTGACGAGGTATGAGTTCGACCTTGTGGACAAGGATGGGAAGTTCCCCGGTTCGTTGCCGGTCCCGAACAGGAACGATATTCACCAGGTACGCGCAGAATCGTGGATAAGATGTCCAGTGGATGCTCATCCCGTTTCCGCCCCTCCATCTGTCCAGGCTCGTCCCCTTGGAGCTACGTACTACTTCAATTTCGAGAAGGTTGTGCAATAGACAAATTTTCACCTCGGCTTCCCATCATAGATGCCGACCTCTTTCTTCGGCTATCGGATTCCTCCCCGGGACCCAGTCGTCTAATATATATCTATATGCACCTATATATTCTAATAAATAAGCAAAGGATGGGTGTGGAGTGATTGGCCCACTTGTCCACGCCCCTCGCTCATCATATCTGTGACATCGACCGTCCCCATTGGCCGGAGCCTCTATGGGGGCGGACCCCGTGCGGAAAAGCAGGATCATGTAAGCAGCACTGAAGTGAGAAACCCAAGATGAGAGACGGTGGCTGGCCATGTTCCTGCTTTCCGTATCCACCAAGTTTTACTGCAATACATCTGATCCTGTCACGAAGAGAGCCGCCATGTCCTTTGATATTACTGCACGCACTTTGCTGCAGTACTACACCGACCACCCGCCTCGTACCGAAGACGTTTGGTACGGACCTTGGAACGCCATTCTCACAACCTACGTATGTCAACTTCAAGTTACTTCAGCTTGTGATGCATAGACATGCACATATGCTGTCACTATTCAACTCACATACTGAGGGCACACTGCCCAGCACGTATATAAACCTCCATGATGAATCGATGTAGGCGCGCGTATCAGAGGAAAACCGCACGCACTGTGATTGCGGGCCGGCAGACGCCCGCATAAGGCTTGTTTGGTCCCCCCCCGCAAACTTGCCCAAAATCGACGCCGAAGCACGGAACCCCAAACGCTGGTGTACTCGACGAATACTCTCACTTACACCGATTAGAGGCGACAACCCCGGCGGGAATGGGGATAATCGGTGTAGGGATCGACATCGTCCATACCCCCAGGATCGCGTCTCTGGTCGCTCGACGGACCCCTACGAAACTTGCAACTCGAATCCTCTGCCCGAGCGAACGTCGCGAATGGGAGACACTATCTCCACCGATATCCTCTGTCCCAGTTTCCACCGCTGAGAGAGACCTGGACGCGATCATGGCTGAGAAATGGTTCAGGTTCCTCACAGTCCGATGGGCCATCAAGGAAGCCGCATATAAGGCTCTCTCCCCACTTTACAAGCCGACGTGGAAGGATCTCACGGTTTCTAAAACGCTGGAGGACGATGGAAAACCGAGCCTCGCATTTGAGAAGTACGCGAGGGTGAAATTGCATGCCTCCGTCAGTCATGACGGTGAGTATACGGTCGCAAGCGTGTTGGCTGAAGGATAGGTCACACGTGCGTACACTCCTCCGTTTGGTTCTCGAAGGATGCTGATTGAAAGATACTAGTGATACGTCTGTCTGGATGCAACCTCAGAACGGTCACTTCCCCGCAATACGGTCCTCGCCTTATCTGCCGGATAGGCTACGATGACGGTACACATAGTAATCCTACATTCATGTACACGTACATCCACAATACAAATATAACGCGCTCTTTGTATCCGGCGGTTTTGTCGTCAAAGTTCAGCCCGGCGACTCACCCCGTCCTCGGTGGCGGTTCGATCACTTCTGCCACCTCACTAGCTCACCACCACGATTCGGACCCAGATATGTCCCTCCCGTCCTGCGTCCAAAATGACCAGCCACAAGCCTGTTCAAGCCATGAAAACGCGTCGTCCTCGATGTAAGCAAACACATTCCGAGGTGTTCAACGGTGATTAACGCAGGTCGGGTTGGACAGCATGGGTCGCGAGATCAATATAGACCGCATCCTTTACTTGGAGAAGCAGATTGAAGAAGGTGCAGGGGATACAATCAAACTCAAAAGAGCTCGAAACTCTTTGCTGAACATATCCACCATCGTACCCCCCGAAATTCTCGGGTCCATCTTTCTTTGGAACGTCACTCTGGCCGGAGGCCTCCCCCCCTTTGGCCCATTACCGAAGGACACTTACAATTTCCTCCTCGTTTGTCACCATTGGTCCGAGGTCGCCTCTCACACTCCGGAGCTTTGGAGTTTCTGGGGCCACACCTTGAAAAAATGGTCGCTACGGTACAAACGTTCGGGGACCACTCCCGTAGACCTCGTGCTAAACGGGTACGGTGATATGGACGACTCGGACACCTCTTTCGACGGACCCGTACGAGACGCGCTTCGGGACCTTGCCGCACGTGGTGCTATACGATCTCTTCATCTTTGGAGCATCAAGACATCCCTTGTGACCTCCATTCTTTCCACATTAACTACCGATGGCGAAGACGTTCGGTGCAGCAGCATCGAGTCGATCAGTTTACAAGGCGTGGATATTTCCGAGTTCTTCGCTCGCTACCACTTCCCCAAACTGTGGTACCTTGACCTCTCGACTGGAATTACGATCTCATCCTGGGACGACTTTGGGTTACACACCACAGCCCTCACTACCCTATCTCTCACACTCAATAGCGTGTCATCTACTCCAGCCACACCTCAATTACTTTCAATTCTCGCCTCGAATCCTCGGCTTCAGACCCTTGCTCTCACCATGTACACGACCCCCCCTGATAACAAAGACGAGTCCACAGTTCCAGTACCATTGCGTCATTTGAGGAAGCTCACCCTGATGGGGGACTTCCACACCATCTTCCAGTTAATGTCCCGACTAGACCACCCTGAAACGATGAGCAAGATAACGCTGGTTGTGTTCAATTGCACGGTGGAAGACACTTTGGGGACCTTTGGACCATACATACAAGAATACCTCCAGCATGACGGGAGGTTTCGATACGGGCTTGGGATTCACGTCATTTCCCGCAACAACACCGTCTCAATTGATGTCAGCGCTGTCAGTGGCGTCACAGGCCCGATCCCAGGGGCCACGTTCGCAGCATTTACCGCAGTGCTCCAGGACGAGCTTCCTCTCCCCGCCAGGAATAAACTGTGCATCGATTTTGTCGCGCATGTTCCAAAAGAACACGTTGTGTACTTTGGTGGTGACATGAACATGGATGTCGTGAAGGGGATCGTCGTTACGATGCCTACAATCCGAGAACTCCACCTTACTAGTCCATCGTTGGCCAATAGATTCCTACAACCAGATCCGGATGGGCCATTTGCAAACCAGAAACTCCTCCCATCGCTACGACACCTACGTCTGGAAAACGCCGCTTGCGGGGGCTGGAGCTACATCATACCCTACCTCAGACATCAGACATCTGAAGGCCAGCGGATTTTGCTTACGATCGAGGGGCTACGTCAGCACATCTGTAGGGACGTGTTGAGGAGAATAGAGGATTTGGTCGAAGAATTTGACCTAGACCTGATCTTAGACGATGACTGTCCTCTTGGTTACTGTTCGGTGGGCGAGGAGGAGTGACGGAGATGTCACCAGGAGATACGGGTGTCGGTGTCAGCAGTGGGAGGTATGGTTAGCTGCGGATTCTGGACAATGCAAGTTCGGTGTAGCTCGTGTAAGTATATACCAGAGTCTTACACTGGGTTCGTCCTCCGTCTTTATTTAAGTGTTTGACTCTCCCTATCACACATACGAATGCGCAGACCGGGCCCGCTAGTAACCACTGGTCCACTGGCCAGTTGCAACCGATTCTGGTCATTTTGAAAGATTCCCACGTTTGCAACAGGCTCTCGCTCGAGTTCGGACCCGATCGCTGATTCCAAAGTCAAGGTTTACGCCTAACCGATGGCTACGGTTTTACGAGAGGAGCGTCATCCCCAGGCACGACATCACGTCACCGACGAAATACCTAACGGAATGCGGTTACATATGGTCCACCCTTGGAGGGCTAGTGCTGACTTCGGATTCCGACGAGAGCTCCAATCCGGTCGGAGTCTCTGGGGTCCTTTACATACACAGCAGACCGCATTTTGGTAAACACGATCTGAATTGCTCAGTGCTATATAAGAAGCTGTCACCCCCAGTCTTTCTCGCGGCTACGTTCACCATCACTTCCACGAGCATAAACCCCACCACATCCAGAATGGTCGACCTCGACACCAGCACTCCCCAGTTGAGGCTAATCAAGAGGTTGATCGACGGCTATTGCTCTCTAGATATGAACAACGTCGAACCGCTCCTCTCAAAGGATTATCAATGCGAGATACTCCCCGCGTGGATCGACCTCCCCAAACAGACGAAGGAAAGCCACCTCCAGATGTGGGGAGAGCTTTTCTCCCCTGGGAGAAAAGCTGAAGTGCGTATCCGACACCGGGGAACCATTTTCAGCCCCAGACTGATATCCACGACCTCTAGATGACCTTTCACGAGGTGATCGAAGCACCGGGGAAAGTCGTCCTCCACGTTCGTCCCTTTATACAGAATCGTCATGTTGTCTCCGGCCATAACACTTAATCACAACGCAGGCCACAGGCATAGTCTCTAACACCTCCGGGGCCACATTCAACCACGATACTGTCATCATCTACACTCTTGTCGAGGAGGACGAGGAACTAAAGATCCGTTATTGCAAGGACTTCGGCAACCCCGAACAGCGCAGCGCCCTCATCGCTGGGACTGTCGGGGCTGCTTTTGAGAGGGCAGCTTAGTAGGTCCACGAAATGTATGTGTGTAAACATGAGTTGCGTGTTCGAGCAGTGGGCATAAAAGTATGTGGCAACATCCCACGGGTTTTCCGTATAGCGGGAAAGACGTTCATCGAGGCACAGTGAACCTTTGATCGCAAGCAACCTCATTCTGGAGGTCTAAGGTGCGAATTTCGGGATGATCGCGGTTCCACCGGCTCTGCTCGTAACTGTTTCGTCCATAAAGATGCATCTCTGTTTGAGAAGACAGGTGACCAGCACCGGTGGGTACACTCGGGGATTGAAAAGCTGCGTGCGGGTACCTCATGTGCCATGGAGGTCTGGTTCTGAGGAAACTTCCGTAGCCGGTAGTTTCGTGAGCGAAGGAATTCCGGACGTGTCGGTGTACCGATTGGCCTCTGCCAATATAAACAGGTGACCACACCTCATTTGGTGAGGGTGCCCCCACCGGAGGCTCAGATGTAAACTTATAGTTTCTTCCTGTTCCAAGTTCCAGCCGCTTTGTACGGGACAGTGTGGTGTCGGCGCTCTCCCAGGTAGATGGGACACCACCGGGGGTTGTTTTGTGGTATGCACTCTGGATGCCACCAATCAGGATTAAGACCTTTTCGACTCTGGCAACCGGGAACATTTATGGGGAAGTTATTGGATCGTCGGTTTGGGGAACTAAAACGCAACGATTGAGTCATTCAATGTTTTGGCTCGCAGGATCTAGAATGAAGGCTCAGGGGACCCTTCTCGAGGATCTCCTGCCTCTTCAGCAGCTCGCTTTGGCGGGTTTGTCGTGTGACGTCGTTACGGCGATGTTTTAGTGGTTTGGACGTAGAAATGATGCCGTGGCTTGTGATCCAACGGCAGCGTTGCGCGGAGTAGGGGTGCAGGGTGCAGAGCGGCGCATTACGAAGCAGCCAAACGAAAGAAAGTCATTGACAGAACCAACGAGCTAAGCGCGGCGAGGAGGTGCTGATCGTTTCCGGCCATCTTAGATCAATATTCCCACGTTTGCAACTCTCGCTGGAGTTCGTGACTGCTAGACCTTCAGGCCAGATCACTGATTCCAAAGTCAAGGTTTAAGCCTAACCGATGGCTGCGGGTTTACGAGAGGAGCGTCGTTCACAGGCACAACATCACGTCACTGACGAAATACCTAACGGAATGTGGTTACATCTAGTCCATCGGCCTTGGGGGGCTAGTGCTGGCTTCGGATTCCGACGGGAGCTTCAATCCGGCTCGGAGTCTCTGGGGTCCTTTACATACACAACAGAACGGACTTTGGTGAGTGTGATCTGAATTGTTATATAAGAAGCTGTCACCAAGCAACCCCCACGCAACTACGCTCATCACTACCCCACAAGTACAAATCCCACACATCCAGAATGGTCGACCTCGATACCAACTCTCCACAGTTGAGTCTAATCAAGAGGTTGATCGACGGCTATTGCTCTCTCGATATGAACAACGTCGAACCGCTCCTCTCAAAGGATTATCAATATGAGATACTCCCCGAGCGCGCCGACCTCCCCAAACAGACGAAGGAAAGCCACCTCCAGATGTGGGGAAAGGTGTTTTCTCCGGGGAGGAAAGCTGAAGTGTGTATCGGACACCGAGGAACCGCTTTCAGCCCCATACTGATATCCACAACCTCTAGATGGTCGTTCACGAAGCGATCGAAACACCGGGGAAAGTCGTCATCCACGTTCGTCCCTTTATACGGAACCATCATATCGTCCCAGGCCATAACACTTAATCACAATGCAGGCCGGAGGCACAGTATCTAACGCCTCCGGGGCCACATTCGACCACGATACCATCATCATCTACACTCTTGTCGAGGAGGACGGGAAACTAAAGGTCCGCCATTGTAAGGACTTCAGCAGCCCCGAACAACTTAGCGCCTTCATCGCTGGGACTCTCGGGGACGCTCTCGAGAGGGCAGCTTAGTAGGTCCACGAAATGTATGTGTGTAAACATGAGTTGCGTGTTCGAGGCAGTCGACATAAAAGTATGTGACAATATTCTACGGGTTTTCTGTATAACGGGAAAGACGTTCATCGGGGCACAGTGAACCTTTGATCGCAAGCAACCTCGATCTGGGGGTCTAATGACCGCCCTCCAGTAGGGGTGAAGCAATTTAAAGGTTCCACCGGCTCTGCATAAAGATGTATCTTTGTTTGAGTGAACAGCACTGGTGAGTACATTCGGGGATTGAAGAACTGCGTGCGGGTACCTCATGTGCCATGGAGGTCTGGTTCTGAGGAAACCTCCGTGGCCACTAGTTTCGTGAGCGAGGGAGTTCTGGGCGCATGAACCATATAAGAGTCGTCACCTGCCCTATCGAACGGAATGCACTGCCAAAGAAATGATCTGTCACCCGCCCCGTTCATAGCGCAAGCCATGTGTGACGAGACCTGGCGTGTCTATGGTTGGTAGCTCCCTGTAATTGCAACGGGTAAAAAGGTTAACTGCTTGCGGTGGTTCCGCACCGAGGGGCACGACTGATCATCGTACTCGCGGTCCGAGGGAGATGTTAAGAGTTCCATAAACGTACGGTAACGACCACATCAGGATATGCCACAAACGTTTCGTCGAAAACCGTATACGGGGAAAAAAACGGATCGCGTAGGGTAGGGGTGTCTATCAAATGCTCTGCAGTTCCCGCTTCGCAGACTGAAGTCGCTCCCGCTTCTTCAATAGGCCTTCCCTGCGACTCTTGACATCCGGGGGTTCCTGCAAATATTCCTTTGCTTTGTCCAGACTACCAGGTCCGGTGATCTCGAGACCCTTCGTCAAAGCGGAATGGAGCCCACGATCCCAATCTAACCCTCGCAGGAGTTCTTGATCGATAACCATTGGGACCATGTCCGTAAACCGCTTGAACGCGACTGAAGGGATGGTAAGCAGTCCACCGGGAGTTAAGGTCAAAATCTGTGCGGACCTTGGAAGTATGCCCGTGCGCTGGCCATATGATGCAGGGCTTGATCATATGGATCCTGGGCAACGGGTTTTTCGCGTTGTTGGGGACGTGAAGGAACCCGCTCGGTCTGGTACCTTAAGCTTGTTGGACGTGGTGGGGAGGGGTCGGCGTAAACGACTTCTTCGCAAGATTCCATTTCAAACACTTGGGGATCTGGAGAAGACCGTGCATCACGATAGAATTTTAGAAATTTCCCCCTGTAGTCTTTGTAGTAATGCTCGTTTAACGTGAAGGGAGCTGCGTTTTCCATATACAAGAGCCATTTGATCTTCTGTAACGCTGAATCCTGACACTCTGAGAGCACATCATTCACAATTGACCTGCAACAAATGAACGGTTGGCGGACTCCTGAATACCATGGGAGTCGGATGAAAGAAACTGAACTCACTTCACACGTTGATGAAGCCCTCCATACTGGAAAGAGTAGAAGTGGTTATCGGTCATCTTATTGACCTCCTCGGCCAGGATATCGTACACATTCTCCAACAGATTGTAACAAGGGGAATCCCACTGTGTGGTGGCTCCCTTGATGAGTCTCTTCGTTACGATGAACGAGTAGTGATCCGGGAGCTCCCGCGATCTAGCCCTGTAAAAGAATGAGTACGATGAACAGCCAGCACTGCTTAGGAGGGGGTATCTCACTTGTCCGCCATGTCCATTACATCATCCACGTATATCGTGTCGTCGCGGTCGATCATCTGAACCTGAATTCCCGCTTCTTCCGATTGGAGGAAATTTGGGGACGCATACGTTCTCCCAGAGTCCCTTTTAAATGGGGAGAATTCAGGGGCAGTGCCCCGGATCATGGACATGAATGTCTTGTTCAGCGGACGCATGGCTTGATGGATTCCGTTGTCATCAGGTGTGCCTTCCACGTAGGTTGCAAGTCCGCGAGAAAAATCGGAGACCAATAATATGATCTCGCCTTGGGCATCATCGGAGGGGGCCGCCGGGAGCTTCTGAATTTGAGATTCCGTCTCCTTTAGCAGATTCTGCAGTTCACCTGCGAGTTCTGGCAGGCTGAAGCATGGTGGTAATCAGCGATAGTGAGATTAGGGGTCCCGGACGACACTCACCGACGTTTGATGAGATCCGAAAGTGTTTTGCTCAAGGACTCTGTGAGGTTGTGGGTACCAAAGCGATGATGCCAAGAATTTGCCTCTGAGGACCAAGGGGGGGTTGTCGAGAAGAAGAGTCTCTCTTGTTCTCGAGCTGTCTCCCAAGTTGACCCCTCCTTCAGGTCCTTGGTTGACGGTTGCTTGACAGCGAACCACCCGTTCGTGAGCTGTTCTGCCTCATCTCTAACAAACCTTAACCAATTCTCCTCTTCCCCGGAGGGAATACGGTCTGGTTTCGTGAGGACACCTGCAAGAGATCAGCCCGAGGGGTCGCAAGAGGGGGGGGTTACGAACCAATGGTCCGTTGTCCATCTGGATCATACTGCTTTGCCATATGATGAGCTCCTTGGTTTTCAAAATCGGCTGCGTGGGGGATTAATGAGAAAGACATCGACAACACGCCACGGAACTTACTCTCGCAAGTGACGGTAAGGAGGATTAAGCAGCTCGATCTGACGATGTACGTCTTAACGAGATCCCTGACTAGTTCGATGTCCGAGTCGTTGCCGCTTTGGCCGACACTGACGATCAGACCTTCACGAATGGACCCGATCATTTGAGTGAAGTGACATGGGGTGCCAAGGGAAGTGCGTACCGGGAAGGTCGCAGAACGACAGGTCAGTCAGATCCGGACCAGTAAGTTCGAGGCAGACGCAATTTTTCGAAAAGCTGAGCTCAGGTAT
>Ga0307515_10011985_pt1 | contig 16370 bp, 6 predicted proteins | sample 17_EM_MG_FD_194513 | JGI IMG/M metagenome (GOLD analysis project Ga0307515, IMG submission 194513) | Populus trichocarpa ectomycorrhiza microbial communities from riparian zone in the Pacific Northwest, United States - 17_EM | ecosystem: Host-associated > Plants > Roots > Unclassified | place...
GCCCAAAACATTTTCACTTGAGCGGCTTTATTAGAAAATAATATAAATTATATCTTGAAACTTCACAGAACAGTTTAAATTTTTAAGTTGAATTGATTTTTTTATTATAATATTAAATACTATATTTTAGAATTTAACCTAATAATTTGATTTTTTAAGTTGAATTGATTTTTTGATATAGCACAAGTTTAAATCTCATCATCTCTATTTATTTGATAAAGTAGTGTGAGTCTGTGTAAATTTTAAACTCAAAATGTTTTTATTTAATTTTTAAATTGAATTAATTTTTTGATAGTATAAATTGCAATAAAAGCTTGGCTTGGCGAGATGAAGAGTAAGAAGGATCCAGGTTACATTCCACCGTCTACAAATCTAAATCTCCGGAGGGATAACTTCTTGATGTACATGTATATTTTAGCATTATTTGCATCACTCCAAGTAAATGCAGATCTGGACAGGGAGAGTAGAACTGGTAAAGGCTTTGAAATGCATGTTTATGGATGACAGCATACATTGTGTTTTCAGGATATACTCATTCGCTTCACCAATTACACCAAATGAAGAAAATCACAGCTCAAAATATCACCAAAACGTTCAAGGTTTTTCACTACATGCTTTGGCAAGATGATCCTGTTGAATTTTCCCAACTGAACAGAGTTTTACATCTACAGAGAAAAGTAGATCATAGACTATGTAGAAAGAGACAATTTAAAACTCGCTGTCTGCAAAAAGTAACAGCAACAACACTAAAAGACCAGACATTCAATGGATATATTAGATCTCAATAGGCACAGGTTCAGTCAGTTGCCAAACATAACCAAAAGCATCTCTAACAAAAACTTCAACATAACTTCACCGAGGTAACTAGTTGTATTACGGTAGGAGGTTAGCTACTCTACTCTCTTAGATCTAACTTCTTTTCTGAAGGACCTCCGGCCTAAACTGCACAAACACCAGACATTTTACAAACGCATTAACAATCGCACAAAACACAGAGCAAGGGAGGAAGGCTCTCACTTCTTTGCACTCTCAAAAGAGTAAAAATCAGTCCCGGAGCAGTTGATACGGGACCTCCAAAATGAGCACAAAACTTGAACACAAACATCAAATTCAGGTACTTCAGAAAATGTAAACTTGACAGATTCCCATCAACTCTACCTTCATAAGAATAGCAAGATCAGATACCAAAGCAAAAGATTAAAAAAAATAGAAAAAATGAAAAACCAGATACCTTGGAAACATTGGCTTGTCCTGTCTGCAAATGAACACGTCAATAATGTCTAAGAAGTAGACAAGGGAGGTTTGAAGGAGGAAAGAAGAAGGGATCACAAGGAATGCAGGATAGTGAATAAAAAAAATAACATGAAACTTTATGATTTAATAATAATAATAATAATAATTATATTCGATGGCTATAAAATATTCAGTATGCATACAGAAAATTTGTACCGTAGAATAACCCAAAACTCTTCGTGAGAAGGGATAGAATTTCATTCCCTTTTTAGGGAAAAAAAGCTTCATGGAATCCCATTCCCTTTCTTTCAAGAGATGATAAAATAAAGAATCTCATTCCCAAAATCCCCATTTCCCTCCCTCCCTCACTCCCTCTGTCTCCCTCTCAAGATCTTATAGCAAAGCAGAACTGAATAATACTGTAACAAGAAATTAAAAAACAAGAATAACAAAAGGAAACACAAGTTCAAAAAAGCAACAGAAAAAGTAACACAAATTCAAAAAGCAACGCCTCGAAAGAATAAAAAAAGACATCCATTTGCTAGATGCAGCACCCATTTTCTTCTCTCTATCAGCTATCATCCATCCTGCTTCTCTCTCCTTGTCAAAATCCAGATCAAACCGAAGAACCCATTTTCTTCACTTTCCCATCAAAACCCCACGACCTTTTTTTTTTTTTTGGTTTATTACTCCCCATGAAGTAATAAAAGGAAAAAAAAAAAACATGACCGAACCACCCAAAACCGTTCGGAAAGTACTAGTAGAAGTAGTCGATGCACGTGATCTTCTCCCCAAAGACGGTCAGGGAAGCTCCAGCGCCTATGTCATTGCAGACTTTGACGGTCAAAGAAAACGAACCACCACAAAATACCGAGACCTCAATCCAGTATGGAAAGAGACCTTCGAGTTCACCGTTTCCGACCCAAGCAACATGGAGTTCGAAGAGCTGGAGATCGAGGTTTTTAATGACAAGAAATTCTGCAATGGCAGTGGCCGTAAAAACCATTTCTTGGGGAGGGTTAAAGTCTACGGCTCTCAGTTTTCTAAAAGAGGTGATGAAGGGATTGTTTATTTCCCTCTAGAGAAGAAAAGTGTGTTTAGCTGGATTAGAGGTGAAATCGGTCTAAGAATTTGCTATTACGATGAGTTACTTGAAGAAGATCAGCAACAACCCCCACCTCCCCCCGAGAAGGATGCACCTCCGCCTCAACAGCAAGACCCGCAAAAGTCTCCCGCAGTCACAATGGTTGAGGAGGTCAGGGTTTTCCAAGTCGCTGAACATGCAGAGTTTAATTACCACGATTATCACCACCATCAGAATGACCACCATCAACAACATCAGAATGGGACTCACTCGCCTCCAGTTGCTATCGAGGAGTCTCCACCGCCAGTGGTGCATGTACATTCGGAACCACCACCACAACAACCACAAGGACCGCTTCCAGAGGAGCCGCCACCGGGCCTTAATGCTCCTCCTCTACATTCTATGGAAACACACACTCACTACCATCCAGAGGTGAGGATGATGCAGACTACGAGAGAGTCCAGTGGTAATAACAGAGTGAAGATAATGAGGAGGCCAAATGGAGATTTCACTCCGAAAGTAATTTCAGGCAGATTCAAATCTGAACCGACGGAGAGAATCCTTCCTTATGATCTTGTTGAACCAATGCAGTATTTGTTTATCAGAATTGTCAAGGCTCGTGGTTTATCGCAAAACGAGAGTCCTTTTATCAAGTTAAGGACCTCAACTCATTTTGTGAGGTCTAAACCAGCGAGTTACCGACCTGGTGACTCACCAGGCTCGTTTGAGTGGCACCAGGTTTTTGCATTGGGCCATAATAACAAGACTGACGTACAGTCCTCCGATGCTGGCATTATAGAGATTTCAGTTTGGGACTCGCAGTCGGAGCAGTTTCTCGGAGGAGTTTGCCTTGATCTCTCTGATGTCCCGGTGAGGGATCCGCCGGACAGTCCACTTGCCCCTCAGTGGTACCGATTGGAAAGTGGCGCCGCCGCTGATCAGAACTCCTGTAGGGTGTCTGGTGATATCCAGCTCTCTGTTTGGATTGGGACTCAAGCTGATGATGCGTTTCCTGAAGCGTGGAGCTCAGACGCGCCATACGTCGCCCACACGCGCTCGAAGGTTTACCAGTCCCCAAAGCTGTGGTATTTGAGAGTGACAGTTATTGAAGCTCAGGATCTTCGCATAGCATCCAATCTGCCACCGTTAACAGCACCGGAGATCAGAGTCAAGGCACAATTAGGATTCCAATCAGCGAAAACGAGGCGAGGGTCCATGAGCAATCATAGTACGTCGTTCCAATGGATCGAGGACCTTATTTTTGTCGCCGGCGAGCCACTCGAAGAGTCGTTGATTCTGTTAGTGGAGGACCGTACAAACAAGGAAGCACTACTACTCGGGCACATCATTATTCCTGTGAGCTCAATTGAGCAACGGATTGATGAACGCCACGTGGCATCCAAATGGTTCGCACTGGAAGGAGGTGGGGACACCGGGGGAGGAGGTGGTGGTGTTAATGGCGGGTCCTACCGTGGGAGAATCCATTTACGTCTCTGTTTGGAGGGAGGGTATCACGTGCTGGATGAAGCGGCGCACGTGTGCAGTGATTTTAGACCCACGGCTAAGCAGCTATGGAAGCCAGCTATTGGGGTTTTGGAGCTGGGGATTCTAGGAGCTCGTGGGTTGCTGCCCATGAAGACCAAGGGTGGAGGCAAAGGTTCGACCGATGCTTACTGTGTGGCTAAATTTGGGAAAAAATGGGTCCGCACAAGAACAATCACAGATAGCTTTGATCCACGTTGGAACGAGCAGTATACGTGGCAGGTCTATGATCCTTGCACGGTTCTCACCATTGGTGTATTTGACAATTGGCATATGTTTGGTGATATGTCTGATGATAAACCTGATTGTCGTATAGGAAAAATACGCATACGAGTATCTACTTTGGAGAGCAACAAGGTGTATACGAATTCATATCCTTTGTTGGTTTTATTAAGAACCGGGTTGAAGAAAATGGGTGAGATCGAATTAGCGGTTCGGTTTGCTTGCCCAAGCTTGTTGCCAGATACTTGCGCGGCTTATGGCCAGCCATTACTTCCTAAAATGCACTATCTTCGCCCACTCGGGGTAGCCCAACAAGAGGCATTGCGTGGAGCAGCTACCAGAATGGTTTCTTTGTGGCTTGCACGGTCCGAGCCACCATTGGGACCAGAGGTTGTTAGGTATATGTTGGATGCGGATTCTCATACATGGAGCATGAGGAAGAGTAAAGCTAATTGGTTCCGAATTGTAGCGGTTCTTGCGTGGGCTGTCGGGTTGGCTAAATGGTTGGATGATATTCGGAGATGGAGGAACTCGGTTACAACAGTATTAGTTCATGCTTTATATTTGGTGCTTGTTTGGTATCCGGATTTGGTTGTCCCAACAGGGTTTTTATATGTGATTTTGATTGGTGTTTGGTATTATAGATTCAGACCGAAGATACCAGCGGGTATGGATATCCGGTTATCCCAAGCGGAAACGGTTGACCCGGACGAATTGGATGAGGAATTTGATACAATACCAAGTATGAAACCACCTGAAATTATAAGGGCCCGTTATGACAGGTTACGGGTGCTGGCAGCTCGGGTCCAAACAGTTTTGGGTGATTTTGCAACCCAAGGGGAGCGGGTTCAAGCTTTGGTCAGTTGGAGAGACCCGAGGGCCACAAAGTTGTTCATAGGGGTGTGTTTGGCTATAACACTGATACTCTATGTGGTTCCACCAAAAATGGTAGCAGTGGCCTTGGGATTCTATTATTTACGACACCCCATGTTTAGGGACCCGATGCCACCGGCTAGTTTGAACTTTTTCCGGCGGCTACCAAGCTTATCTGATCGGTTAATGTAGGTTATGGGAAAAATTGATATAGCGAATAGTTTAGCATGAGCAGCCCCAAAATGTGGGATGATGGAGCAAATGCGAAGACAAAAGTTGTCCTAGATAAACGTTGAGAGGAGTGAAAAGTGGGAAGAAAGTAAAAAGTTATGTGTTTCCTTTATTTTTTTATTTATTTTTGTTGTTGTTGAGATGGAATTGGCGGATTGAGGCTGAAAACTTGAAATAAGAGAAAAAACGGAGTTTGAATGGGAGACACCAATGAGAGTCTTTTGGAAAGTGTAAACATTGAAATGCTTTTCTAACGTTGCAACTTCATTTACATCTTCTCTTTTTCTTCTTTCTTTTATTACTCTCGCTCTTCCATATAAAAATTTTCCTAGTCAATAATTAGATTAGAGCAGAGATTAGATAATGTCTGTTTTCCTGTTGTATCAGAAGCCATATAGTATCAGAAATCTTGCCTTTCCTAGAGTTGTCTTATTATTTAATAGCATCAAACAATGAATAAACATCAAGGTCAAAATGCTAGTCTGGCAACTGACATCATCGAGACTAATTTTCGAAAGAGTTGGATTTTTCTGTACAACTCTGCTTTAATCAACCTATCACTTACTGCAAATGGCCCCCTCCAAGTCAGATGATAAAGCCTTTACGTTGTTATTTGTAGATTTCCTATCTTTCTTTTTTGTTTTTTGGTGGGTTGTGATTGATAAAGTTGCCTTTCGAGGCTGGGAAAGCAGCTCCTGCACACCAGTAGGGCCAGCACTTGGTTCAGAGGGATGAATTGCAAGGACTATATATAATGCAGGAAGCGATGGTATGGTCATTCCAGTTGGGATTACTGTTTATGATGTCACCACTTTCATTTTCTGTTAATTTTTAATTGGGTTGAGGTTAGGATCAGGGTGTTTTTCTTGTTTTGTTTTGTTTTTTTCGGTGTTATTTTCAGGATAAAAGCTTCAAGTTTAATTTGAAGGCACACCTCTGCTTCAGTTTCGCTGCTCAGGGCTACAAGTATATATGCTTGTATAATATTTATCACCAGCTGATCGATGTTTTTTTTCTCACGTTCTGTTTCTCTCTAGTTTTCTGATGTCGTCAAGTATTTCTATGGTGAGGGTATATATATGGCTCAATAAGCAAATCACTGAATTCATCCTTGATTTTTACTTGGCATGTCTTTGTGAACGTGAGTCCATCCTGCTCTAATATATAATGCTCGAGTTAGGGTTTTGGAGGATGCGTGTATTCCAGAGCTGTTGGTAGAGAAAGCACTTTACATAAACTAGCTTTAATATTTTCTTATTATTAATTAGTGATAGTGCATTAAGATGGTAGGAGGAAAATCCAAAGATTGTTAGCACGTACAATTGCTCCATCATTTCCCCTCTTCTGGTGATAAGTAACGTTGGATTCTCAACTTTTCTTGATAATTTTTTATAGATATATTTCTTATCTCCAAATCAATGAATATTCAGTCTCAAACTATACATGTTTTGCTAAATTGGATGATAGAAAATTCGTTTAAGAACATAGTTAATTAACATATTTGAAGTAAATTTTACCGTGGGGTTTACTTGAAATTTGTTAAAAATTGTTCTTCAAAAAAAATATTTTAAAATTAAATATAAACATGTTTAAAATTATTTTTGATAGAATAAGAAATTAATCTCAAGAACTCTAGATAGCTTTTTTTTCAAATAAAAAAAAATTTATTCCACATTAAAAAAATTACAAGATTTTATTAAGATGTATAAAGTGGAAAGTTTTAAAAAATCAAAATTAAACTAGTGAAGCACTAAAGCTTTTAGAGATATGAAGCCTTAGGCTTAATAAGCTTCGAGTTCAAATCACATGTGCACGCTCGACTTGGCTGAGTTTGAGCCTATACCTGGACGCGAGTTTATTATAAAATAATTTTTTAACTCAAAAGGATTATTTTTATGGCATAACCAGATTCAATAAATCTATTTGTTCAATTTCTTTTCCTAATAACTAGATAGTTTAAAGTTTTAAATGTTTATTAAGGTTTAATATTTTTAACATTTTTTAATTAATTAAAAATATCATAATTAATTTTGAATCGCTTGATTTTGATTTCAGAAGTTCAAGATATTTTCGTTTGAATATCTAGTGTGAAAGCAGGGAATCATGTCATGAGAAGATTTTTTGCCCGAGTTTGCAGGGACACAATTGCAAGATGCTTAAAGTTTGAAGACCAATTGCAGGCCAATTTGAAACCCCTTTTTTGGACCACGGACCAAATGAAAAAGGTGCTAAAATAAGGGAGTAGATTGAAGATAAAATTAGAAGAAACTTTGCCAGGTAAAGAAATTGAAGAAACGGGGATTAGATCAGAAAAGGAAAACAATGCCTCCTCGTCTACAATTCTTTCCTTTTTCTCTGCACAGCTAACCCGGTTATCTTCTTTCCTTTTATCTGCAAACCATGTTTTGTTTGCCTCATTTCAAAGGAAACAACTGGTGCCTCATGGTCCCAGCTATGGAAGGATGAAAAGGAGTCGCACCATCCTCTAACTTGGAAAGAAATCGTTGATGATCACAGAATCAGAATCAAATATTCTAGTTTTCTATTTTTTGCTCACCTGAGATTACAACCTAGAATTAATGTAATATTTGTTTCCTAAATAGAGCTGCATGTTATGCTATATAAACCTCTTCTACTGGGAGACAAGGGGGGAGAAAAACAAAAAAAAGAAAGATAAGAAAAAACACAAGAGAGGTAAGCAGTTAGGAGAGAAAAAAAACGCAGAGAACAGAGGGAGTTTCTTTCCTTCATCCTTGCGTTGCTGTGAGATCAGGAAGGCAGGCAGTAGAAGAGAAAGAAGAGAAAAGAAAAGGCAAAAAAAGAAGAGGAGAAACAAGGAAGAAGCAGGGACTGACTTTCGGTATTTGCTCTATTTTTTTGCAAATAAAATCTGCAGAACAGGGGAGAAGAAAGTGCAAGAATCAGTAGAGAGAGAGTGACGAAGACGCAGAGGAAAGAAAAGGCAAGAAACAGACGCAAATACAAAACAGAAGGAAAAGGTTTGAAACAGACGAACACAGACCGAGCAACCATCATGCTTTCAACGTTGTTGTAGCTTCTTCGTCTCCAGGTCTGTTTCTCTTCACTTCTTGCATGTATTTTTTTTCTTTATGTTTGCACTGTTCAAGTGAATTATAATTCACTTGAACAGTTACGGGGTCTCTTTGTAGGCATTTTCCTTTATGATTGTACAGTTCAAGTGAATTAATTCACTTGAACAGTAACTCGCCAGCTTTCCTTAAACTTTAACTGCGCCTTTTTGTGTCCAGTCGAGTCACTTGCTTGGGCAAGTGACCCGGCCGAACCTTCTTTTTAAAAAAAAAATAAAAGAAAGAGAAAGAGATTTATTTTCTGGCATATTTATTTTAAAGTCTGAAATTTTTTTATGTTGTCAAAAAAATATCAATCTCGTATTTAGAATACCTGGTTTTCGATGCAATGTGACAAATATATATATATATATATATATAAATGTTTTCATGCATACGGCTAATACCCTAACATATTTTGAACGTTCTTTTTATATAAAAAAAACACCAAGGCTTCGAAAATGTGTTTTCGCATGGATTTTTTAAACATAATAAAAATTATTTTCTTGCATTTCTGGATTATACAACATGTTTGTAAAACTCCAAAGGGTATTGGCCAATATTCCAAAAAATACAAAAATCTTATTTTGGAGAGAATTCATCTATTATTCACCGTTAATGTTTAGATAAAGAAATCACAAAGGGATGAATATCCAAAATATTATTGGGAATAACTTATTATTATTCACTGTTAATGTTTGGATAAAGAAACCCTAAGTGGTAAATATCCAAAATAATTTTCTATGAATAATAAGTCATCACACATCCTTGAAAGAAGCCTTGATTATAATTGAGGACATTTTAATTTTTGACTCCACGGTTTACGAGCCGTGAGAGTATGAAACACTAAGACAAAAATAGAGTTTTAAAGCGCCCTGAATTTCCTTAGATTTCTAAATTTTTGTCCCTCATCCTTGCGATTTACGAGTCGCAAACTCTTGAAATACTAAAGGGAAAATAAGCTTTTAAAACACATGGAATCTCCTTGGATTTCTATCTTAATAAGTTTAGTCTGAATCAAACACAGATTTCAAGTGATCTGCATGGGTTCTCCTTGGTACTTTGTAAACACATCTAAGGGTGTGATCCACATTGACCAAGGGTTCTTTCTTTTTAGACTTTCTGTCCGAGTTTGTTCATCATAGCAAAACGTATCCTAAGAAAACCGATGGGATTAGAAAACACCAACACCATAGCAATTATAAGGCAAACCAAACACCAAGCAACTTACCTTAGGTAGGGCATACTAGGGGTGCTAATACCTTTCCTTTATGCAACCAATCCCTTGTCTTAGAATCTCTGAAAGACCAGTTAGGATTCCTAGTGACCATAATACTAGGTGACGACTCTTTTATCCACAAATAAACATAAACCCTGAAATAGATTGTGGGTCGTCGCGCTCCGCCACGAAGGTGCGACAGTTTGTATCATAACAAGGCTTTAAATTAATTAAGTTATATCATTTTATCTTCAAGTTTTTATATAATCCATTATTGTCGAGTTCTTTATCTTCTCTAAGAACTAGTCACGACTTCAAGTTTAAGAAAAAAAAATTAAGTAATTGTGATTATGATTCAATAAAGTCTTATATAGAAAAAAAAAAAGAACAAAGAAAAGTAACAAAAAAGAAACTTTTAAGGTTTATCTCAAATCTTGATCAAGAAACATAGAATATGGCCACTTTTGCTTTAAATCTGAAATAAAAATATTGATTCTTGGGGTTTCAAAAATATTAATCTTGATTTTGGATGTTTTAGTTTTATTTGGTTGGGTTTTCTTGAAAATTAAAAAAAAAGTAGTTTTTGCATCATTATTTTTTTTTAGTTTCAACTACCATATATATAAAAAGATTAAAAGTTATTTTGTTATCTTGAGTCGTTTAAATCGTATTCCATAGTTTCTTAATTTTCATGGTCTTTTTTTTATCTTCGTATTTTTAATATTTCAAATGAATTCGTATTAATATTCATGATTTCATATTGATAGTTTTAGTTTTTACTACTTCCTGGGCCTTTACATTATTTAATTACACCATTAAGATATTAATTTTTTATTTGTTGTGACCTAGTTCCTTAAAGAATTGAAAACTAGAGAATTGAGTGGTAAAAAGCAAAGGTAAGCATATTTGAGTGTAAAACCAAAAATTTATGTGAAACACAAGAGGTGTGAAATCTATTGTAAACACGTAAGAGAGTGTGTAAGGGGTGTGTGTGTGTGTGTGTGTGTGTGTTTCTACCAACTTAATTTTTAGCTTTTGACGATGTCAACTAAGAGTGGATCATCACTACCAAGAAATAGAAATAATCTTGAAATGAGTTATTTGGCCATAAAATAAAATAAAAAATTGGAGTTGATGAATACAAGGTTTCCCAAGATAATGAGTGGGTGACTGGTTTACAAATCAAAATGGCTAGTTTTTTAGATGAACCAGACCATAAGGGTTTGAAAGGAATAAGGTCTACAAAACAAGTTAATTCACATCTAAAAGATTTATAGCTGAAAATACAGATAGTAACCATGATGATAGTTTAACTACTTGAGCAATTTGGTCATAGGAGGGTAGATATGGAGAATGGATTTCGGGATAATTCAGATAGAAATTAATTTGGGCATTATTAGGATAAAGATTTTGGTTGTTTAAGAAAAAAATGATATAGAAGCTTATTTGAATTGATAAAAGAAAATGAAGTTAATTTCTTATTGTCACCATTACTATAAGGTAAAAAAAGTATAATAACTTAACTATGTTGTTATTATTTGATGGGATTAACTTGTCATAGGATTATGTTATTATTTAGTGGGATAACTTGTCATAGGAAGGAGGATGAATGATGAATGGTAAGATTGTGCTAAAAGATTTGCTGGAAAAATTAATGGAGTGACAAAAGCCAAGCATTGATAAAGACCGGAATAGGGAGAATAATTTTCCCGGATTAATGTAGTTCCTCCTTTATGCTTTAGTGGGAATCGAATTCTATGAGTCACAAAGAACAACATTTTGGGTGGGACAATAAGTATTCCATGATGCTTTAGCAGCATCATGTTCAATACTTATATATCTTCAGGTGCAAAGGTTGCAGATGTTAATAATAGGAATTTCTTTGGGATAGCTAGCTTAATGCTCGTAACGATGGACTTGTTGATATTCAGGCAACAGCTTGTGGGATGATGTATCCTAATAGTGAAGAAGAGGACTCCATTTCCTGGAAGCTTGGTGTTGACGGGAATTTCTCAATAAAAAATCCATGGGGTAGCTTGAGGATCAAAGCTACAAATGTTGAGATCTTGTGGGGTTCTCGTTTCATACCAAAACACAGTGCATTGGATAGGCTTTCCACTAAAGCTGGGCAGCTTGGAGGTGAGGGACTAATCCCGTTTGTGTTCTTTGCCAGCAACAAGATGAGAGAGTTACTTTTTGAGAGTGCCTCAGCCTCTGTCAGAAACAGATGGGAGCATATCCTGTTGGATAGTAATATTCACAGCCACAATAATATTGGTGGGGCTGGGGACGTGGAGTTTGCATCTATGGGACAAAATTAAGAAAGAAGGAAAGAAGAAAGAAGACGGTGTGTTGGTGAAAATCTTGAAAAGAGAAGCTGAAGAAAAGAGTGACGAAGCAAAGTACGATCAACAGAGTCTAGATTCGATTTTATCTGAAAGAGCATCATCCATGGTGAGTAATCATCTTCATTTCACTGTCATCTTCCTTTTTATCAAGAATAAGATTTATTCTCAACAACATCATTCTGCTCAAAGTCATCTTACTGTGAAGAAAATAGGTGAAGGTTATCAAAGTCAACTTATTCTTCTTCAAAAAACAATTTTATATATATAAAATCTACAATGCTCGGGTTATAATTACCGATACTTACCACATCTAGCTGATCAGATTTATGATTGTTCCTCTGCCGCAAGCCAGCCAATAGAACCAACTCGGGATGGGTGGAAGAGGCATTGCTCAGACTGAAAGAGAGCTATGCATTACACCTATGGAACAAGAAAAATAGAGAGTTAAATATTACCGGGTACGGAAGCTTCATGCATAGATTAATCTCAGATCATCATTTCGTCTGCCAACACATATACCATTCTGGAAGAAAATTTCTCTCACAATAAACGAGATGAAGTTTCTCTATTTGAGAGTATTCGCCTGAAGCAACGAAATCAACCAGAATGCATAGGAGCCTCTTGTTAAGATAACAAGCAGCAAACTCTGTTGCTTGACTAATCTCTTCGATGATAAAGGAAAGTTGAACTTTCTAATAATTTTTGAACTCCTTGATTTTTTGGTAAAAATGTAAAAAAAAAAAGATTATCATTTGATTGCAAAAATAGATGCATGAAACAAAACATTTTTTATAACCTGGTATACATGCATATGAAATAGCAATTTGAACAAGCAATAAAACATTCAATGGAAAAACCAAAACCTGAGCTTAACAAAATTCAATCATCTCAGCCTGAAATCTCCTATATTTGTTTCCTCTAGACAGTTTTGGCGACCAAACTCTCATTTTCTGAACCTATTAGCTAAGCTCAACATAAAAAATAAAATAAATTTTGTTCACAACATTGTGTACAACGATAACATAGATGTGTACCACAACTCACAATTCTAAGGCATCTCACCCTCAAAATGGACTTAAATCTCCATAGAGGCAAATCCCATATTCAAAATCCTACCAATGCCCTAAATGACTTTTCTTCGAACCAAGGATTGGATGATTTAATTAACTAATGAAGAAATATCCAGAAACAGGTTCAACAAACATTCATTTTCTTTGTAAATGCTTTGCTCGCAAAGCAACGAGGGTTGAATACCCTAACTTATCCAAGATAAGGAGCATTTAGTTATTGTTTTTAAATAGGAGACCTAGAGACAAAATATAATTGGTTAAAGAGGAGTGGGTGGTGGTGATAGAGAGTGAAAGTGAAGAAGTTGAATGGCAAAGAAGGATTTAGGATTGAGAATAAAAAATGCGATATGTAAAGTTGAGAGCTTGAGGGGTCATAAGTGAAGCACCTGTTAATTTAATATGTCTTGTAGCCGATCAGTTAGCTACAGTGATATTATTATATTCATGTAAATATATATTTATTAATAAAAAAAGCTTAATTTATCTTCAATATTCATATAATATTAGATTAATGAATCTAGAGTGAATATAAAGTTTATGGGACAAAAATGTTTTGTAAATAAAAATATAAAGTTATTATAATTATAGAATTTCTATTGCATCAAAGCATTGTTCATAAAATATTCTTAGTCGATGATCCCTTAAATATTGAACATTCATTAGAATTATAAAGACAAATACATATTATGTTCTTTCCTTTATGAAATGAAACAGTTATTCTCATAAGTTGAGATATAAGGAATACCTAGAACTAATATGTAGGTGCTTGTCATAAAACATATACATTGAACTGACCCGTATGAGAATTTCATATGAAGAGATCACATATATCTCTGGAAAGGCTCATGTGACGGCTGTGTAAGCGATCCTTAGACTTGAGATCGCTAAGTCATCTTATATAGAGAATGTTATGCTTTGATCTTGTTACATGTTATCTTAATCGAGTTAGCGACATGAAAGACATTAGATATAGCATAAACTATATGAAGGTATTTGATTGATCAAGAGAGGATTCATCACCCTAAATGAATTAGAAAAAATGTTTAATTTGTTCTCAAATAGTATTGACTAAGAAATCCTTGGCCAAGATGGAATGAAATTTGAAAAGAGTTTTAAATCTTATTCAAATGAACAATGACTATTATATAGAGAACAAACATGATTTAACATGGCAGACATACTCAATACTTTAATGTTATTAATAAAATGATATTAATTTCACTGAGAAACCGGTCACTAAAAGGTTAAATCAAAACACTAATGACTTTTCTAATATTTGGGAGATCATAACACGTTGTTAGACAATGCACCTGATCTTCAAATATAAATTATTATTTTTTAATTTATTTAATTATAATTATAATTTATATTTGGTCTAATATATAAGGAACCTAATGGGTCACACATATTAAAAACTATTAGCCAGAAATTAAACTGAGATGATTTAATTAAAATATATTTTAGAAATTAAGAACTAAAATATAATTAATACAGAGATTATATTTATAGATCTAAAAAATCAAGTAAGGAAAATTATCCCGAATTAATATATGGATATTATTCAGGGAAAAAAATTATATTTTACTAATTTATAGGATTTTTTTTATTTTTTCCTATAAATAATAAGGCATGTCTTTTATTTTTTAGAGTTGTTGTCTGTAAGATAAAAAAAAAACTACGTAAATACAAAATTAGAACTAGCATTCTAGGTATAGGAATTCATTTTTTCTAAAAAGAGATTTAGAAGATTTCTCATGGATAATTCATGTGGATTATCGTTGGAGGCCGAACAATTAATGGCTTGTGATTTGGGACAACCCAGCCTTTAAGAAATTATTTAAAGTCAAAAAATATCAAATTTTCAAGTAATAAATCTCTAAACAACTCTAAATTTATCTATAAAATTTTAAAAATTCTCAAATAATTTTATTTTAATGCATATATATAATGTTGCTCCTACCATTAGCGAAGGCATGAATAAATCTTTGGATTGTTAAGGACAAGGTATTTTGCTAACGAGTTCCCTTCCCTCACGCTAATATCTAGTCTCTGGCCAGTTTTATATGGATGGATGGATGGATAGAGTGGTCATTGGGCTCTTCCAACTGTTCTTCAGCTATGAACTAAATCAGGTTAGAACAGACAATCAACTTCAAGGGCTCAAAAGAGTCCAGAAGACTTATAGGCAAGGCCTAAAATTAATTTGGACACTTGTCTGGGCCTAGCAACAAAGACAAAATTGGTAATGGAAAAAATGCCTCAGCTGATCAGGTGGCAATTCTTGTTTTTTTTTTTTTTTTTTTTTTTTTTGTTATGAAAATATTCAATGCCACTTCGTGTGGGTTTCTTGATGTCTGCCACAATCCATTCGTGGAATACGAAAAAAAGGAGGCAAAAGCTAGTGGGAAGAAAACGAAAATATTGAATTGAATTGATACAAAAACTTCACTATTTTCTACTATTCACCGTTCTTCAAAATGTCACACCGTTGACTTAAAAATAGAAAACGATTTGTCGTCAATTCATATGATGTAATGTTTGATTTGGAAAACGATGGGTAAATTACCAACACCTCCATGAGGTTTAGTCCAATTATCACTTACATCCTCTCTTTTTTTTTTTCTAAATCAAACACTTGCATCCATAGTTGATTAAGTCATGGAAAGACTTCATAGAAAAATGTTGAATTTTCCTGGATAATGAATTTTCAGTCTAATTCGTATCTATAAAACAAATTTTTAATAAAAAAGGAGACATTCTAATAATTAATTTAATATTTGAGTTTTTCTCAAGTGACAAATAAGTAATAATTCAAAAAGATATAAATTGTGTTTTTTTTTTTTTTTTGTAGAGAAGAAATGTGTGTTCTTTATATAACGGAGAAGTGTAGAGATAAGTGTTCATACCTCTTTCTCTCTCTCTCAAAACTTGAGAATTTATAACTTGGAAAACATCTTATAAATATCTAGAAAATTACCAGAGAAAAAGTATTATTCATGAATAATATGAATAGTGATTAACAATATCATGCATGAATAATATCATGTAAATAATACCATTCATAAATATTAAAATGATGTGAGATAAGGTAGCTTGAGCTAACTTGTAGCTAGAATGAGTTGAAAAAATAATATTCTTTTGTAATATATAAATCATTACCATATTTTCCTTCTTCTACTAAAGAGAGACGGGGAAGAGAGGGGGTTGAAGCCCAATCTAACTGAGTCTGAGGACTCATGACTTGTTGTGAATGAGCTCTGCATAGTAAACAACATTCATGAATAGTAAACAAGACTATACCGAGCTAAGAAATGAGAGAGATGAAAGAGAAAAAGAGAAGAGGATGGAGCTTAATCTGAACAACCATAAATAGTATAATCGAGGTTGAGACTCATTTTGAATGAGTTTTTCCTAACACTATTCATAAAATAATGAACGAGATTATGTGTAGTGAAGAGG